>OLSF01000089.1_pt1 | contig 91056 bp, 75 predicted proteins | sample 1672301 | NCBI WGS metagenome assembly OLSF01 (sample SAMEA3136669, study PRJEB25190) | human gut metagenome | biome: human gut; feature: human-associated habitat; material: faeces | place: Austria | collected 2013
TTTCGACGGTGATGATCTCGTCGTAGACCTTGGTGTCCAGCACGTCGGGGACGAAATGCCGTAGCGCTTCGAAATGGCGTAGAGCGTCTCGTGCGCCTCCACCGTATGCAGAATGAACTTTTTGCGGAGTTTCTTCTCCTGTCTGGCCGTGAGCGGCGCTTCGTCGGGTTGCATCTGCGGGGCGGGAACCGGAATTTTGACGTTCTGGTCGGCTTTCAACACGTCGGCCATCGTCGGATTGTACGCCACGAGCGTCTGCTCGCTCACGCCGTAGAGCCGCGCGATCGAGTAGAGCGTCTGGCCGGGCTGCACGGTGTGGATGTAGAACTTCCCGCCGCCGATATAGACGATCGTCTCCGACTTCTGCGACTGCGGAGCCGACGCCGATACGGGCGTCAACCCGATGCAGAGACATGCCGCCGTTATGAGAATCGGTCTGTACATACGCATCTAACGTTTCTTCTCCTTCGAGCCGCGCAGCCGGATTTCGGTGATGACCTTTTTCGTGTAGAGCGGGAAATCGCCGTTCATCATCCAGTTGTAGTAGCTCGGTTCCGACTCGAATATTTCGGCTACGCAGCGGCCTTTGTACTTTCCGAAGCCGAAGACCTCCTCCCCTTTCTCGTTATAGAGAATGCGTCCGGCGTAGTCGGCCGACTCGTTGCGCGTGGAGAATTCGGCCAGGAAATCGATGTCGTTTTCCAGGTTGTCGTAGCGGTCCAGCTGCGCTTTGAGCACCTCGTAGGTCGCCAGCGTATCGGCTTCGGCCGAATGGGCGTTCGTGAGGTCCTTGTCGCAGTAGAACTTGTAGGCGGCTACGAGCGTACGCTGCTCCATCTTGTGAAAGATGTTCTGCACGTCGACGAAGCGGCGCCGCTTGAAGTCGACGCTGATGCCGGCGCGCATGAACTCCTCGACGAGCATCGGCAGGTCGAAACGGTTGGAGTTGAATCCTCCGAAGTCGCAGCCGGCGATGAACTGTTCGAGCGACCGGGCGATCTGCGCGAAGGTCGGACACTCCTTCACATCCTCGTCGGTGATGCCGTGGATGGCGGTCGCCTCTTCGGGGATGTGTATGCCGGGGTTGATCTTGCGGGTCTTGACGATCTCCTCGCCGTCGGGCATGACCTTGACCATCGAGATCTCGACGATACGGTCTTTGGCGGTGTCAACGCCGGTGGTTTCCAGATCGAAAAAGACGATGGGACGTTTGAGGTTCAGTTTCATGCTTCGGTCTTTTTGCGGAACAGTCCGCGGATCAGGTCGAGCGCCTCGGCGGCGTTGCTGCGGAAGGTGTCGGAGGCGTCCTTCACCTTGTCCGCGACGGCGTCGCCCAGCACCTCTTCGAACGTGTCGAGTACGCGGGTGCAGACCTCTTCGGCATAGCCGGTGCGGCGGGCTACTTCGCCGATCAATTCACGTTTGTTCATCGTCGTCAGGCATTGATCATCATCGGCATGAGCAGCATCAGCGTGTCGCTGGACTGCTTTTCGTCATAAACGGGCTTGAAAACGCCCGCACGGGTAGAATCGGCCAGCTCGATCACCACCGTCGGCGTCTCGATGTTCGAGAGGATCTCGACGAGGAACGTCGACTTGAAGCCGATCGAAATGGGCTGTCCGTCGTAGCTGCACGAGATCGTCTCGTTGGCCGACACCGAGAAGTCGATGTCCTGCGCCGTGAGGGTGATCCGGTTGTCGGCGATGTCCATGCGGATCAGGTTCGTCGTGGGGTTCGAGCAGACGGCCACGCGCTTGATGCCGTTGACCAGCTCGATGCGGTCCACCAGCACCTTGTTGGGGTTGTTGGACGGAATCACGGCGTTGTAGTTCGGGTAGTTGCCCTCGATCAGGCGGCAGACGAGCGTGTGGCTCTTGAGTTTGAACAGGGCGTTCTTCGAATCGAACGCCATTTCGATCGCGTCGTCCTCCTTCAGCAGCACCGACTTGAGCAGGTTGGCAGGCTTCTTCGGGAGGATGAACGACGCCGTCACCTCGTTTTCGGTCTCGGCCTCGTACTTCACGAGTTTGTGCGCATCGGTTCCCACGAACGTCAGCGCGTCGGGCGCCAGATTGATATAGATGCCGTTCATCACGGGGCGCAGTTCGTCGTCCGCCGTGGCGAAAATCGTCTTGTTGATGCCGTTCACGAGGGTGTCGACGTCGAGGTGCAGCTCCTTTTTCTCGGCGTTCAGCTGCGGCACGGCGGGATAGCTGACGGCGCTGGCTCCGGGAATCGAGAGCGATCCGCTCTTCCAGTTGATCTTGATCTCCCAGTTCTTGTCGTTGACCTCGATGGTCAGCGGCAGTTCGGGGAACTCCTTCAGCGAGTCGAGCATCAGTTTGGCCGGCGCGGCGATCGTACCTTCGCTCTCGACGCTGTCCACCTCGATCTGCCCGACGAGCGTCGTCTCAAGGTCCGACGTGGTGACTTGCAGCGTGTTGCCATTGAGTTCCAAGAGGAAGTAGTCCAGGATGGGCAGCGTGTTCTTATTGCTGATGACCTTGCCGGTGGTAGCCAGAAGCGAAAGCAGGGCCGAGCTTGATACGGAAAATTTCATACGTTGTTTCTGTTTTGTCTGTTTATGGTTTCTTACTCTAAAATTGCCAGTTTGTCGAGGGCCGTTTCGATCATCTTCCGCACGAACGGCTTGTAGTCGGTGTTCACGTCCTGCGCGATGCGCTGGGCAATGATCGTGCAGATCGTGGCGGCGCGGTGACCCATCAGGGCGGCCAGCCCCGCGAGCGCCGAACCTTCCATCTCGAAGTTGGTGATGCGGCGGCCTTCGTAGCCGAACGACTCGATCTTCTCGTTCAGCCGGGCGTCGTGCGGTTCGAGCCGCACCCAGCGGCCCTGCGGGGCGTAGAATCCCGGAGCGGCGATGGTGATGCCCTCGCGCGTGACGTCGCTGAAATGCTCGAACAGGGTCTTGTCGGCGTCGACGAAATAGGGGCGCGGCATCTTCTCGTACCAGCCCGTGTGCTTCACGAACACCTCTTCGAGCGCCAGGTCGCAGACCGCGTCGCGGCCCTTGTAGTAGCTCAACAGGCCGTCGAAGCCGCACGAAGTGCGCGAGAAGACGAATTCACCGACCTTGATGTCGGGCTGAATGGCGCCCGAAGTGCCCAGCCGCACCAGCGTGAGCCGTTTTTTTTCGGCCTTCTCCTGCCGCGTGGCGAAATCGACGTTGGCCAGCGCGTCCAGCTCCGTGACGCAGATGTCGATGTTGCCGATGCCGATGCCGGTCGAGAGGACCGTCATGCGTTTTCCTTTATAGCTGCCCGTCACGGTCTTGAACTCGCGGTTCGAAACCTCGCACTCCTTCGTGTCGAAAAATCCGGCTACGAGGGCCACGCGGCCGGGGTCGCCGACCAGGATCACCGTGTCGGCCAGCTGCCCGGGATGCAGGTGCAGGTGAAAAATCGAACCGTCGTCGTTGATAATCAATTCGGAAGCGGGAATGGTTCTCATAATTGTCGTTTTTTAATTTCCATAATTGGCATAAAAGTAATATATTTACCTCGAATATCAAAACTTCGAAGCGAATTTTTCATAAATATAAGTATCCGTAAAACCGAATAAAACATGACACTCATCAAATCCATTTCGGGCATCCGCGGCACGATCGGCGGACCCGCGGGCGAGAACCTGACGCCTCCCGACGTCGTCAAATTCACCACGGCCTACGTGCGCCTGATCGCCCGCCGCAATCCGGGCAAAAAACTTACCATAGTAGTAGGACGCGACGCCCGTATTTCGGGCGAAATGGTCTCGAACCTCGTGGAAGGGACCCTGCTGGCCTGCGGCGCGGACGTCGTCAACGTCGGGCTGTGCACCACCCCCGGGACCGAGATGGCCGTGATCGGCAAGAAGGCCGACGGCGGCATCATCATCACCGCCTCGCACAACCCCCGCCAGTGGAACGCCCTGAAACTGCTGAACTCCGACGGCGAGTTTCTCAACGACGCCGAGGGCAAGCAGGTGCTGGCCATGTCCGAGGAGGAGGATTACGACTACCCCGCGATCGACGCCATCGGCCATGTGCTGTCGCGCGAGGATTTCAACGACGAGCATATCCGCCGCGTGCTGGCGCTGCCGCTGGTCGACGTCGAAGCGGTGCGCAAACGCCGTTTCAAGGTCGTCGTCGACGCCGTGAACTCGGTGGGCGGCATCGTGATGCCGAAACTGCTGCGCGAACTGGGCTGCGAGGTCGTGGAGCTGAACTGCGAACCCACGGGCGAATTCGCCCACAACCCCGAACCGCTGCCGCAGAACCTCACGGAAATCTCGGAGGTCATCGTGCGCGAGAAAGCCGACCTGGGCATCGTCGTCGACCCGGACGTCGACCGGCTGGCGTTCGTCTCGGAGGACGGCTCGATGTTCGTCGAGGAGTACACGCTGGTGGCCGTCGCGGACTACATTCTTTCCGAAAAGCCCGGCAACACGGTTTCGAACCTCTCCTCGTCGCGCGCGCTGCGCGACGTCACGGAGCGTCATGGCGGCAAGTACTACGCCTCGGCGGTCGGCGAGGTCAATGTCGTGGCGAAGATGAAGGAGGTCGGCGCGGTGATCGGCGGCGAAGGCAACGGCGGAGTGATCTACCCCGAGCTGCACTACGGCCGCGACGCGCTGGTGGGCACGGCGCTCTTTTTAACGTGGCTGGCGAAGAAAGGCATGACGATGACCCGGCTGCGCGCCACCTACCCTTCGTACTACGCCTCGAAGAACAAAATCGAGCTGACGCCCGCCATCGACGTAGATAAAGTGCTGCGTGAGGTGAAGGAGCGTTATGCCGGTGAAAACGTGAACGATATAGACGGCGTGAAGATCGACTTCGCGGAAAACTGGGTGCACCTGCGCAAGTCGAACACCGAGCCGATCATCCGCGTCTACACCGAGGCGAAGTCGATGGACGAGGCCGACGCGCTGGCGCAGCGGTTCATTGCCGAAATCAAGGAGATCTGCAACATTTAAAACCATGAAAGAGAGTTTATTGATCCTCGCCGCAGCCCTCGCGATGGTCTCCTGCGGCGGAAATGCGCAGCAGAAGGCGGCGACAGCCGGGACACAGCAAACAACGGCTGCGGCTCCCGACATGCACAATGCCGAGACTTCGCTCGACTACCTGGGCGCCTACAAGGGCACGCTGCCTGCGGCCGACTGCCCGGGAATCGAGACGACGCTGACGCTCGCGCCCGACGGTTCCTATGCCCTGCATCTGAAATACATCGACCGCGACTCGGAATTCGACGAGAAGGGCGCTTTCACCGTTAAGGAGAACCTGCTGACGCTGACGCCCTCGGAGGGCGGACAGCCCCAATACTACAAGGTCGAGGAGAACCGCCTGCGCCGCCTCGACGCCGAAAAACAACCTGTGACCGGCGCGCTGGCGGACAATTACGTACTGCAAAAAACCACCGAATAAATGGATAAAGCAAAGGTTTATATAAAGGAGAATAAAGAACGGTTTATCAGCGAGTTGTTCGACTTGCTGCGTATCCCGTCGATCAGCGCGCAGTCCGAGCGCAAGCCCGATATGCAGCGTTGCGCCGAGTTTCTCGCGGCGGCGCTCGTGAAGGCCGGGGCCGACCGTGCCGACGTGCTGCCCACGGAGGGCAATCCGGTGGTTTACGCCGAGAAGACCGTCGATCCCGGGGCCAAAACGGTGCTGGTCTACGGCCACTACGACGTGATGCCCGTGGACCCGCGCGACGAGTGGCGCACGGAACCTTTCGAGCCGGTCATCCGCGACGGCCGCATCTGGGGCCGCGGCGCCGACGACGACAAGGGACAGCTGTGGATGCACGCCAAGGCGTTCGAGGCGATGTGCGCCACCGATTCGCTGCCCTGCAACGTGAAATTCATGCTCGAAGGCGAGGAGGAGATCGGTTCGCCGAGCCTCTACGGCTTCTGCGAGCAGAACAAGGAGCTGCTCAAGGCCGATATTATATTGGTGTCGGACACGTCGATGATCTCGATGCAGACGCCGTCGATCACCTGCGGACTGCGCGGACTGGCCTACATGGAGGTCGAGGTGACGGGACCGGACAAGGACCTGCATTCGGGACTGTTCGGCGGTGCGGTGGCCAACCCGGCCAACGTGCTGGCGCGGCTGGTGGCGGGACTCGTCGATGAGAACGGCCGCGTGACGATCCCCGACTTCTACGACGACGTGCGGGAGCTGACGCCCGCCGAGCGCGAGGCGTTCAACAAGGCGCCGTTCAGCCTCGAGGATTACAAGAAGTCGCTGAAAATCGGCGACGTGGAGGGCGAAGCGGGTTACACGACGCTGGAACGCACCGGCGTGCGCCCGTCGCTCGACGTCAACGGCATCTGGGGCGGCTACACGGGCGAGGGGACCAAGACGGTCATTCCGTCGAAGGCTTCGGCCAAGATTTCGATGCGCCTCGTGCCGAATCAGGACTACCGCAAGATCTCGGAGCTGTTCGAGAAACATTTCCGCGCCATCGCGCCCGAGAGCGTGAAGGTCGTGGTGAAATCGCTCCACGGCGGCATGCCCTACGTCGCGCCGACCGACATGCCGGCCTACAAGGCGGCCGAAAAGGCCGTCGAGGCGACTTTCGGCAAAAAGCCCCTACCCTTCTACTCGGGCGGTTCGATCCCCATTATCAGCGGATTCGAGTCGATTCTGGGCATCAAATCGCTGCTGATCGGCTTCGGTCTGGCCGAGGACGCCATCCACTCGCCCAACGAAAGCTACGGACTCGAGCAGTTCGACAAGGGCGTGGAGACCATTCCGCTGTTTTACAAGTATTTCGCCGAATCCGAATAGCATGTACGACGAACTGCTGAAATTCGCCGTGCAGCTGGCGAAGGCCGCGGGCGGAATACAACTCGCCTACTTCCGGGGCGACAGGCTGTCGATCGAGACCAAATCCAACGTCTACGACGTGGTGACGCGCGCCGACATGGAGAGCGAGGAACTGATTGCCGGCATGATCGCGGAGCGTTATCCCGACCATGCCATTCTGGGCGAGGAGGGCGGCTGCCGGGGCAACGCCGCGAGCGATTGGCGCTGGGTCGTCGACCCGCTCGACGGCACGACCAATTACAGTCAGGGACTTCCGCTGTTCACGGTTTCGATAGCCCTCCAGTACAGGGGCGAAACCATCGTGGGGGTCGTCTACGCACCCTACCTGAACGAGCTGTTCACGGCGACGAAGGGCGGCGGGGCATATCTGCAATACGCTTCGCGGGAGCCGGAACGCCTCCGCGTCGGGGAGAAACAGACGCTCGCCACCTCGGTCATCGCCTCGGGATTCCCCTACGACAAGGACGTGAATCCGGACAACAACAGCGACAACGTCGCACGGATCATCCCCTACGTGCGGGATGTCCGGCGGCTGGGTTCTGCGGCCTACGACATCAGCTGCGTCGCCGCCGGACTGCTGGACGGCTACTGGGAACTGGCGCTGCACGAATGGGACGTCTGCGCCGCCGAACTGATCCTCGCCGAGGCCGGGGGCGTCGTCTGCGACCTGCGCCGCGACCGGGGCATCTCGATCGTCGCGGGCAACGGCGCGATCGTGAAGGAAATCTTGAAGTACGTGCGGTAAATTCTCCGAAGACCAAATCGTTGCAAACGTTGCAGCCTATTCTGAATGAGGGCGGGAGTAAATTCCCGCCCTTACACATGTGTGTTTATTAAAATTTTTTCTTATTTTTGACCCGAACAAAAAAACAGAACAACATGTGCGGAATAGTCGGATATGTCGGGCGGCGCGACGCGTGCCCGATTCTGATAAAGGGGCTTCACCGCCTCGAATACAGGGGATACGACAGTGCGGGCGTCGCGCTGGTCAACCCGGACGGGCGTCTCAACGTATTCAAATGCAAGGGCAAGGTCTCCGATCTGGAGCATTTCCTCGACGGAAAGGACCTCGGCGGCAATATCGGCATCGCCCACACCCGCTGGGCCACGCACGGGATTCCGAACGACGCCAACGCCCATCCCCACTACTCCGAATTGGAGAATATAGCCCTGATACACAACGGCATCATCGAGAACTACCGCGTGCTGAAGGACGCCCTCGAACAGAACGGATACACCTTCCGCAGCAGCACCGACTCCGAGGTGTTGGTGAATCTGATCGAATACGTCCGGGCGACCAGCGGCTGCTCGCTGCCCGAAGCCGTGCGGCAGGCCCTCCGGCAGGTGATCGGCGCCTACGCCATCGCCGTCGTCGAGAAGGGCAACCACGACCGGATCGTCGCCGCGCGGCAGAGCAGCCCGATGGTCGTGGGCGTGGGCGACGGGGAGTTCTTCCTCTCGTCCGACGCCGCGTCGATCATCGAATACACCGAGGATTTCGTCTACGTGGGCGACGGCGAAATCGCCGTGATCGACCGCAACGCCCCGCTGAAAATCGTCACGCTGGACAACCACGATGCGAAGATCGACATCAAGAAACTCCAGCTATCGATCTCGCAGCTGGAAAAGGGCGGCTATCCCCATTTCATGCTCAAGGAGATTTACGAGCAGCCCCGGACCATCGTCGACTGCATTCGCGGACGCATCAACCCCGACACCTGCGAGGTGAAACTTTCGGGCGTGATCGACCACCGCGACAGGTTCGTGAACGCCCGGCGCATCATTTTCGTGGCGTGCGGCACGTCGTGGCACGCCTCGCTGATCGGCGAACACCTCGTGGAGTCGATCTGCCGCATTCCCGTCGAGGTGGAGTACGCCTCGGAGTTCCGCTATCGCAACCCCATCATCCGCGAGGACGACATCGTCGTGGCCGTGTCGCAGTCGGGCGAGACGGCCGACACGCTGGCCGCCGTCGAACTGGCCCGCAAGGCCGGGGCGTTCGTCTTCGGCATCTGCAACGTCGTCGGCTCGTCGATCGCCCGGGCCACGGATTCGGGGGCCTATATCCACGTGGGACCCGAGATCGGCGTCGCCTCGACGAAGGCTTTCACCGGGCAGGTGACCGTGATGGCCATGCTGGCGCTGGCCGTGGGCCGCGAGAGAGGAACCGTCACGGAGGCGTATTACAACGAGGTTTCGGCGGCGCTGCTGCACCTGCCCGAGACGATGGAAGAGGTGCTGAAAGTCGCCCCGCAGGTCGCCGACCTGGCGAAAATATTCACCTACGCCCACAACTTCATCTACCTCGGCCGCGGGTACAACTACCCCACGGCGCTCGAAGGCGCGCTGAAACTCAAGGAGATTTCGTACATCCACGCCGAAGGTTACCCCGCGGCCGAGATGAAGCACGGCCCCATTGCGCTGATCGACGCCGAGATGCCCACCGTGGCCATCGCCACGCCGGACCACACCTACGAAAAAACGGCCTCGAACATCGAGGAGATCAAGGCCCGCGGCGGCAAGATCATCGCCGTCATCGCCCGCGGCGACGAACAGGTACGCCGCTCGGCCGACTTCGTGATCGAGGTCCCGGTGATCGCCGAGTGCCTGATGCCCATGGTGGTCTCGGTCCCGCTGCAACTGCTGGCCTACTACATCGCCGTCTACAAGGGCCGCAATGTCGACCAGCCCCGCAACCTCGCCAAGTCGGTGACGGTGGAGTGATCACGCGCCGCACGGCAAACGAAAATCCGCAGCTTCCCGGGGGAGGCTGCGGATTTTTCATCTGCGGCGGACGACTAACGCCCGTAGTTGGCGTCGATGTAGTCGGAAATCCCGAAATCCTTCGGAACTGCGGGCGCATCGAGCGGCGTGACGCGGACGTCGGTCACCAGCCGCTGCCGTTTGAAGACCAGCTTTTCGAGAAACGAGTCGATCTCGCCGCGGTTCTCGGTCATCGGCCGCCACGCCATCGAATGATTGGTCTCGGCGACGGAGTAGAACGCGTGCGGAACCCTGCGCCGCGCGAGGTCGTCGGCAATGCTCTTCGAGCCGAACAGCCAGACCCCGTCGACACCGATCGCGCCGTAGGGCACATTGCGGTCGGCGTCGCCGTGGAAAAGCAGCATCGGCGCGGGATCGCGCGCCCAGCGCAGGCTGTCCTGCGTATCGCAAACGGCTCCCGCAAAGGCGATTACCCCGGCGTAGCTAAAGTCCTGCGTGAACTTCCCGGCGGTCAGCGGATGCCCGTTGCAAAGCCAGTACTCGCCCATCAGCACCGTGATGGCCCCGGCGCTCGACCCGCACGTCACGATCCGCGAAGGATCGACGTCCGGCATATGCCGGCAGATATAGGCCGTGGCGTCGTAGAGGTCCTCCGTCGCCATCGAAAGCGTCATGTCCAACGCCTGCGTGAAATGCTCCTCGTCGAGCAGGCCGGCCTGTCTGGCCCGCTTCATCCCCAGCCGGTAGTCGATCGACACGACGACGAACCCCTTGCGGGCGTAGTAGTCGAAGAAGGGGCGGAAACGCCGGTTGTCCCGCGTTCCGGTCATAAAGCCGCCGCCGAAAAGGAACATCAGGCAGGGTTTCGCCCGGCTGTCGGGCGAGAGGAGCGCATAACGGTCCAGCCGCAGCGTGTCGGCATCCCGCACGGCATAGACGAAGGTCTCTTTTTCGATCTTCCGCGGCGTCGCATCGTCGTTCTGCGCCCCGGCCGGCGTCCACAGAAACAGTGCAGCGATCAGAAACAGACGTCTCATGTCACTGCATCTCTTCGTGGGCGTAGCGGATCGCCCGGTTCAGAATGGCGATGAACGGCTGCGTGCGGCGGAACTGCTCGACGGTGCGTTCCAGCAGGTCGGGTGCGAGCAGGAACTCCTCGGCGATGGGCTGTTCGAGGTAGAAGTCCTTCAGCTTCAGCATCTCGGCATAGGGGCTGTCGGCCGGAAATCCCGTCGGGACCCGCTTGAGCCTGTTGCCGCTGCACAGCCGGAACCCTTTGGCCTTCCGGATCGCCGCCTCGATCTGCGCGCCGTTGTCGAGCACCTCCTCGCGGATCGACCGCAGCACCGTCGGCTCGATGCACACGGCGCCCGCCGAAAGCAGGTTGCAGCACACCAGCGAGTCGCAGCAGGGTTCGATGTGGAAATAGTATCCCGCGAAGCCCGATTTCTTGCCCTTCGGCGCAATGTAAGCCCCGATATAGGTCTTGTAGGGCGATTTGTCGGGCGAGAAACGCGTGTCGCGGGCGATCCGGTAGGTGCAGTCCTGCGGACGCAGGCCGCGCACCTCGGGGTCGAACGACGCGATGCCCCCGATCAGCTGTCCGGTGAAATCGGCGAACCGTCCCTTCACACGGGTCCATTCGGCGCGGTGGGCGTCGAACCATTCCCGGGTGTTGTCGTCGTGCAGTCGGCGGAAGAAGTCGATGACCTCCTTCATCTTACCACGCGAAAAGCGGATAGTCGGCCATCAGCGCGTTCACGTCCTTGCGCACGGCGGCGATGTTCGCTTCATTCTCCGGGTCGTGCAGCACGCGGTCGATCAGCCCGACGATGTAGTCCATCTTGTCCTCCTTCAGGCCGCGCGTGGTGATGGCCGGAGTTCCGAAGCGCAGGCCCGAGGTCTGGAACGGCGACCGGCTGTCGAACGGAACCATGTTCTTGTTGGTGGTGATGTCGGCGGCCACGAGGCACTTCTCGGCCAGCTTGCCCGTCAGCTCGGGGAACTTCGTGCGCAGGTCGACGAGCATCAGGTGGTTGTCCGTGCCGCCCGAGACGATCTTGTAGCCGCGCTCGACGAAGGCGGCGGCCATGGCTGCGGCGTTCTTCTGCACCTGCGTCTGATACTCCTTGTAGGCGGGTTCCAACGCTTCGCCGAAAGCTACGGCCTTGGCGGCGATGACGTGCTCCAGCGGACCGCCCTGGATGCCCGGGAAGACGGCCGAATTGAGGATCTGCGACATCATCTTCACGGCGCCCTTCGGCGTGGTCTGGCCCCAGGGGTTCTCGAAGTCCTTGCCCATCAGGATGATGCCGCCGCGCGGGCCGCGCAGGGTCTTGTGGGTCGTCGAGGTGACGATATGCGCGTATTTCACGGGGTTCTCCAGCAGCCCCGCGGCGATCAGACCGGCCGTGTGGGCCATGTCCACCATCAGCAGCGCGCCCACCTTGTCGGCGATCTCGCGCATGCGTTTGTAATCCCACTCGCGCGAGTAGGCCGAGGCGCCGCCGACGATCAGTTTCGGCTTGCACTCCAGGGCCTTGCGCTCCATGGCGTCGTAGTCGATCAGGCCCGTGGCCTCGTCGAGCTGATAGCCCACGGCCTTGAAATATTTACCCGACATGTTGACCGGCGAACCGTGCGAGAGGTGTCCTCCGTGTGCAAGGTCCAGTCCCATGAACGTATCGCCCGGCTGCATGCAGGCGAAGAAAACGGCCATGTTGGCCTGTGCGCCCGAATGGGGCTGCACGTTGGCGTACTCCGCGCCGTAGAGACGGCAGATGCGCTCGATGGCCAGCGTCTCGACCTTGTCCACGACCTCGCAGCCGCCGTAGTAGCGCGCTCCGGGATAGCCTTCGGCGTATTTGTTGGTCAAGACCGAACCCATGGCCTCCATCACCTGGTCGCTGACGAAGTTCTCCGAAGCGATCAGTTCGATGCCATGCATCTGGCGGTTGCGCTCGGCGGCAATCAAATCGAAAATCTGGGAATCTCTTTTCATATTGTTATAAGGATTTTGGAATGCTGTTTACGGTCGGTAAAGATAAGCAAAAATGCCGAAATTCACTCCGCGGGCAGGCGATTAAGATATTTTTCCTATATTTGCGAATAAAAATTGGCAGATATTGCCTTAAAAATATAAAAGAATTATGAAATTACTGGATGGAAAAGTGGCCGTTGTGACCGGCGCCGCACGCGGCATCGGCAAGGCCATCGCACTCGAATTCGCCAAAGAGGGCGCCAACGTGGCGTTCACCGACCTTGCGATCGACGAGAACGGCAAGGCTACCGAAGCCGAAATCGCCGCGCTGGGCGTGAAAGCCAAGGGCTATGCCTCGAACGCAGCCAACTTCGAAGAGACGCACGCGGTCATCGACCAGATCATAAAGGATTTCGGCCGTATCGACATCCTCGTGAACAACGCCGGAATCACCAAGGACGGCCTGATGATGCGCATGTCCGAGGCCCAGTGGGATGCCGTGCTGACGGTCAACCTCAAGTCGGCGTTCAACTTCATCCACGCCGTCGTGCCGGTCATGGCGCGCCAGAAAAGCGGCTCGATCATCAACATGTCGTCGGTGGTGGGCGTCAGCGGCAACGCCGGCCAGTGCAACTACTCGGCCTCGAAAGCCGGCATGATCGGCCTTGCGAAGTCGATCGCCAAGGAGATGGGTCCGCGCGGCATTCGCGCCAACGCCATCGCCCCGGGCTTCATTATGACCGAGATGACCGACAAACTGCCCGACGAGGTGAAGGAGGGCTGGTACAAGCAGATTCCGCTGCGCCGCGGCGGCACGCCGGAGGATGTCGCCAAGGTGGCGCTGTTCCTCGCGTCGGACCTTTCGTCGTATGTCAGCGGGCAGGTCATCCACTGCTGCGGAGCGATGAACTGTTAGGAAACGACAGACAACGAGAACGTTGCGGAAAACGATGCAGTCAAGGCGTCGTCTGAAAATGAAAGCGCCCGCCAGGTTCACCTGGAAGGGCGCTTTTGTTTTCGGACAATATTCCGTCGAAATTTTTCTTTTCGAGGCCGAAGCGCCGCCAACAATCACGGCACGAAAGCGCAGCGTGTGCCGTAATTGCCTGAACAGCCTGCGCAACTTGCATCTTTTTTGCTGCCCTCCGGCGTCGCAACGACGCTTCCGGCAGACCGGAAGGTTTCTGCGGACCGGATTTGCTTCCGTCCCGCATTTTACTATCTTTGCAACATGAAACGACTCGTAACCTTGCTCGCGGCGCTGGCCGCGCTCCAGACATACGCCCAGAGAATCGAGGCGACGCTTCCCAGCCCCGACGCCAAGTCGCTGGGCATGGGCGGCGTGATGATGACCACCCTTTCCGGTTCGCACGCCATCTACAACAACTCCGCGACGGCCATCTTCTCGCACACGCCGTCGCAGGTCTCCTCCTCCTATTACGGACAGCGGAGCTTCGACTATTACGCCGTGTCGGGATTCTGCCGGTTCGACAACATCAACCTCGTGCAGGCCGGCTGGCGGCAGTTCCTCCGCGAACACGGCAACAACGACATGGCCGTCGACCTGGGTTATGCGCGCCGCATCGGCGACCGGTGGGCCGTCGGCATCGTCGGCCGCTACATGCACCTCAAACGCCCCGACATCTCGGCCGACGCGCTGGCCGTGGATTTGAGCGCCGCGTGGCAGCGGCCGCTGGAGAACGTCGGCAGCTACTCGACGCTGCGCGCAGGCGCCAAGCTGGGCAATCTGGGCGGGTATCTCCGCGATACGGAATACACCCTGCCGATGGATTTCACCGTGGGCGCGGCCCTCGACACGTTCCTCACCGATGCGCACGAAATCACCGTCGGAACCGACCTGGGCTACTATTTCTCGCCCTCCGCGGTCCGCGGTTTCCAGATGTCGCTGGGCGCCGAGTACAACCTGATGCAGCTCGTACAGCTGCGCACCGGCTACCACTACGGCGAACGGCGCGACTACTACCCGAGCTACTGGACCGTCGGCGCGGGACTGCGCATCCTCCACCTGCGGCTCGATTTCGCCTACCTCTTCGCCAAGAAGCACTCGCTGCTGCGCAACACATACAGCATCAGTTTCGGGTTGGATTTCTGACGTAAAACCGGCAAGCCCGACACGCTCGGGGTTCATCCCGGGCCGAACCTGCCGACTCCACGCCGGGCGCGGAACGCGGCGTCATTCATTCCGGCAATCCCTCCGGGTCTCCCTCGTCAAAGGGAGACTTTTCATTTTCCGTTTTCGGAGAGATATTCCAGAATCCCCTCGCAGCCGTCTTCCAGCATGTCGAGCACCAGTTCGAAGCCCTCGTGGCCCTCGTAGTAGGGATCGGGCACGTAGGTGCGGTCGGGATGGCGGCGGCAGAACTCCGCCATGCGGAAAATCTTCCGCGCAGCCTCGCGCGACGGAGCCAGCCGGTTGAGCGACTCGTAGTTCATGTCGTCCATCGCCACGATCATGTCGAAGCGGTCGAAATCCTCCTCCCGGACCTGCCGCGAACGGTGCGTCAGCGCATAGCCGCGGCGCGAGGCCGCGCTGCGCATGCGCGGATCGGGCAGTTCGCCGCGGTGTCCCCCATAGGTTCCCGCGGAGTCGATCCCGAACGTCCCGGACAGGCCGCGTCGCTCCACGATGCGGTGCATGATGCCCTCGGCGGCCGGAGAACGGCAGATATTGCCGAGGCAGACAAACAATATTCTCGTTTTCATATGGTTGAAATTTCAGATGCTTTCCGGACCGACGCCCCGCAAGGAGCCGGAAAAAGGGCGGTTCATGGCCTGCCGTCATTGTCCGTTCCGGCAAATGCAGCCCGTCAGATGGTCGTTGACGAACCCCGAGGCCTGCAAATGGGCGTAACAAATCGTGGGGCCGAAAAATTTGAAACCCCGTTTTTTCATGTCCCGGCTCATGGCGTCGGATTCGGGTGACGACGCCGGAATCTCGTTCAGGGAGCGGAAATGGTTGGTGATCGGCTTTCCGCCGGGAAAGAACGACAGCGTGTAGTCCCTGAAACTGCCGAACTCCTCCTGCACGGCGAGGAACAGCCGCGCATTCGTGATGGTCGCTTTGATTTTCAGCCGGTTTTTCACGATGCCGTCGAAGTGCATCAGCCGTTCGACATCGTCATCGGTCATCCGCGCCACCTTCCCGGCGTCGAAATTGCAAAAGGCCTTGCGGTAGCCCTCCCGCTTCCGGAGAATCGTTATCCAGCTCAACCCGGCCTGGGCGCTCTCCAGCACGAGGAATTCGAACAGCTTCCCGTCGTCGGTCACCGGTTTCCCCCACTCCTCGTCGTGGTATTTCACATACAGCCCGTCGGTTCCGCACCAACCGCAGCGTCCGTCTATCATATCCTGCATCGTCGTCCCGTTTGGAATACACCGCCAAAGGTAGCAAAAAGTCGGATGGATGCAAAATCGGGCCGCCCCGGTCGGCAAAACCTTCCGACCTGTGAAAAATGTCGTCACGGCGCCGGGGGCGGCGGAACTTCCGGAACGCGAATTGCAGGGAGCCGGGGCATGGGAAAACGAATTTCAGACTGGATCGGACAATACAGGTGCATGGACTGGGCGGTGCTCTACCTGCGGCTGTTCACGGGGGCTTCGATGCTGTTTCACAACATCGGCAAAATACAGAACTACAACGAGATAATCAGTTCATATCCATCGCCGCTTTACATCAATCCGCCGGCCGTGTTCGTCATCGTGACGGTCGCCGAGGCGCTGCTGGCCGTGCTGATCATCATGGGTCTCTGGGTGCGGATGTCGGCCCTCGTCATGTCGCTGGGCATCCTCCTGATGTTCGCCTGGGGCGGATTCGGAGCCGGAGAGCCGGAATTCGCGTGGCTCGGGATCTACGTATTCCTGATCGTTTCGGGAGGCGGACTGTACGCCTTCGACGCGGCTCTGACCCCGTCCGACCGAAAAAAATGACCAATCGAACAATAATATGCACCCCCGCAATCTCCATTTTCGGAGAAATATTGTAACTTTGTCACGATTTGTTTTCATTAAAAACCAACAAAATCAGAACGTAATGAAGATGAAAGTGATTGCAATGCTGGCCGCCTTCGCGCTGACCGCATCGGCCGTTCAGGCACAGGAACTGCCCCGCAAAGTGCAGAACGTCGAGGTGCTCGATCTGGACGGCAAGCCGGCCAAACTCCCCTATTTCGGCGAAAAGAACCTGATGATATTCTACGTGGACCCCGACCGGCACAAGCAGAACGAGGATTTCACCATCGAACTGGAGCAGAACCACCGCGCCGAAAGCGACAATATCCACGGCTTCGGCGTGATGAACCTCAAGGACGCCCCGATGGTCCCCAACGGCATGGCCCGCAACATGGCCAAGAAACGCACGGCCAAGAACGGCGCCACGGTCCTCGCCGACCAGAACCGCATTTTAAGCACGGCGTGGGCGCTGGGCGACTGCAACAACCAGTTCGTGCTGATGATCGTATCGAAGGAGGGGGAACTGGTGTTCCTGCGCAAGGGCGAGCTTTCCGACGCCGACAAGGAGGCCTTCTACGAAACCATCGAAAAGTACAAATAGGCCCGGATGCTGCGCCGCCCCGCCGTTCTGCTCCTCATAAGCGCAGGCATGCACCTCACGGCGCATGCCCAGGAGACCGCCATCCGCTCCTCCGACGGCGACTCGCTCCGCTACTCCTACACCCCGCTGCCGCCGCAGGCTCCCGAAAAGAGACCCTTTCTGCGGCGCGTCGTCGATTATTTCGGGGAGTCGACCACCGACAAGACCTTCGAGAAGAAGATAGATTTCACCTTCGCCGGAGGTCCCAGCTACTCGAAGAACACGAGTTTCGGCATCGGGCTGCTGGCTGCGGGACTCTACCGCCTCGACCGCACGGACTCGATCACGGCGCCGTCGGACGTCTCGATCTTCGGCAACGTCTCGGTGTCGGGCTTCTATGCGCTGGGCGTGACGGGAAACAACATTTTCTCGCACAACAAACGCCGCATAAACTATACGGTGATGTTCGCCTCGGCGCCCCGCAGTTTCTGGGGAATCGGTTACGACGCCGGGCGGTACAATCCCGAGAGCACCTACTCCGAAAAGCGTTATCTGGTCGAAGGGCGCTACCTGCACGAGTTCCTGCCCCACGCCTACATCGGAGGACTGGTGAGCTTCGAGCATGTGCGGGGGCTGAAATTTTCAGACCCGGCCTACCTCGCAGGGCAGAAACAGCGCTATACGGCCACGGGCGTCGGCGCAATTCTGGAATACGACTCGCGGGACTTCATCCCCAGCCCGTTCCGGGGCGTCTACGTGAGTTTTCAGGAGACGCTGTTCCCCAAGGGGCTGGGCAACTGCGGCAAGACGCTGTGGCGCACGACCTTCACGGCCGACGCTTACGGGCAGGTCTGGAAGGGCGGCGTTCTGGCTGCGGATCTGTATGCCGTATTCAACTCCGACGGCACTCCGTGGCCGATGCTCGCCCGCATGGGCGGAGGCCAGCGGATGCGCGGCTACTACCAGGGCCGCTATACGGACAACGACATAATCACCGTGCAGGTCGAACTGCGCCAGCGCATCTGGAGACGGATCGGATGCGCGGTATGGGGCGGCGCGGGCAACGTTTTCCCCTCGCTGTCGCGATTCGACTGGTCGCAGACGCTGCCCAACTACGGCGCAGGACTCCGGTGGGAACTGAAAAAACGGGTGAACGTGCGCCTCGACTACGGATTCGGCAAGAAAACGAGCGGTTTCCTGCTGAACATCAACGAGGCTTTTTAAGAGAATTTGTATGAATGCCGATCTGAATAACGCGAATAAGACGAACCGCCGGAGGACGGTCAAGACCCGCAGCCGCTTCACGACGCTGCTGACCGTCTATTTCTTCGTGGCGCTGATCATCCCCAACTGCGTGCTGGCCAATACGGAGCCCTACTCGGTGTGGACCGTCGAGGCGCTGATCCTCATGCCGCTGGGATTCTACATGATGTGGAGCGTGGCGCTGCGGCGTTCGGGCGTGATGATCTGGCTGGCCTTCCCGTTCATCTTCTTCTGCGCCTTCCAGATCGTGCTGCTGTACCTGTTCGGCAACTCGATCATCGCCACGGACATGTTCACGAACCTGCTGACGACCAATCCGGGCGAGGCGGGCGAACTGCTGGGCAACATCTATCCGTCGGTGGTTCTGGTCTGCGTCATCTACCTGCCGCTGCTGTGGCTCGCGGCCCGCGAGATCGGACACAAACGCTACATCACGCGCACGGCGCGCATGAACATCGGTCTGACCGGGGCGGCGCTCTTCGCCGTGGGCCTGCTGGCCCTGTGGCCCGCCTACCACGTCAGCGAGGAGCGGCACGTGCTGCGCGACGAGATTTTCCCGCTCAACATCATGTACAACCTCGGGTTGAGCGGCTCGGAGTTCCGCAAGTCGTACAACTTCCACAAAACCTCCGAGGGCTTCACCTACGAGGCCGAACGCACGGCCGAAGCTCCGGGACGCGAGGTCTACGTATATATCATCGGGGAGGCGTCGCGCGCGATGAACTGGCAGCTCTACGGCTACGGGCGGGAGACCAATCCCCTGCTCTCCGAAGTCGGCGATCTGGTGGTTTTCCGCGACGTGCTGACCCAGAGCAACACCACCCACAAGAGCGTGCCGCTGATCCTCTCGTCCGTAGCCACCGGCGAACACGAGGAGCTGTACCGCCGCAAGGGCCTTCCGGCGCTCTTCAACGAGGCGGGATTCGACACGTGGTTCATCTCCAACCAGTCGCCGCAGGGCGCGATGATCGACCACCTGGCCCACGACGCCAGACACGTGATCTACATCCGCTCGCCGCGCCACGACACGCAGCTGCTCGACGAGATGCGCAAGGCGCTCGAAAGAAGCACGTCGCAGAAACTCCTTTTCGTGCTCCACTGCTACGGTTCGCACTTCAGCTACCACCAGCGCTATCCGCGCGAGTTCGCCCATTTCCAGCCCGACAACGACGTGGCGATCGCCCGGCAGCACCGTCCGATGCTCGTCAACGCCTACGACAACTCGATCCGTTACACGGATTATTTCCTCGCGCAGACCATTGATTACCTGCGGTCGCTGAAAGGCACTTCATCGGCCCTGCTCTACTGCGCGGACCACGGCGAGGACCTGATCGACGACGACCGCGAACGCTTCCTGCACGCCTCGCCCACGACGACGGCCTATCAGCTCTACGTGGCTTCGCTGGCCTGGTTCTCGGAGGATTACCGGACCCATTTCCCCGAAAAGGCCGCCGCCGCCGAGGCCAACGAGACGGCTCCCGCGACGACCCACGCGCTGTTTCACACGATGGCCGACATGGCTTCGATCCGCGGACGGTTCCTCACGACGAAGGTCTCGCTCGTAAGCCCCGATTTCGACCGCACGGCTCCGCGCCGCTACCTGAACGACCACAACGAAGCCGTGCCCTTCCGCAAGACGGGTCTGCGGCACGAGGACATGGAGGTGTTCCGGAGGTACGGAATCGAACTTTAGGTTCCGATTTCAGACGGCTATTTCCGCACATCCCCCGTTTTCGATTTCAGAGACGCCTATTCGCGCCTGAACGAAACGCGGCACGGAAGGGCAGTATAAAAACACCCATTCGTACCGCGTGAGAGCAAGTGCGAAGACGCCCTATAAAACCGGAAACGATAAAGGCTGCCCCGAAGGACAGCCTTTATCGTTGTGCGGAACTCAATTATTTCGCAGCTTCTACGGAAACCTTGCGGAACTCCTTCATCAGCTTCGAAATTTCGAGAGCCGATTTGCGGGCGCGCGTGCCGGCAGCCTTGTTGTTCTTCTCTACCTGGGCAGCTGCGTTGGCTGCAAACACCTCAAACTCTGCGTTGATCTTTTCTACTAATTCTTTCATAGTTTTATTTATTAAATTGGGTTTGTTATCAACGCAAAGATATAAAAATATTCTAAACAACATCATTCGGAACGGGAAAAACAGTTTTTTTTGCAGGAAAAACCCTATTTCAAGGGGCTGACGGTACGTTTTTTGCCTTTCCTGCGGGGTAAAACATACCCTTATGGACAGACTTTTTCCCGCCGCATGTCTTTTCGCCGCGCTCCTCACGGGCTGCGCGCAACATACGCCGAAACAGGCGGTGCCTCCCCTGCGGGTCGGGGTGGCCGAAGCCGCCGTCGACAGCGTACCCAACCGCATGAGTTTCATCGGTTACCTCGCGAGCAACTTCGACGCCGTGATCCAGCCGCGCGTGAACGGCTACCTCTCGTCGAAGCAATACGGCAACGGCATGCCCGTACGGCGCGGCCAGCTGCTGTTCACCATCGACCCCGACCAGCTGTCGACCTCGATGCTGGCGGCCGAAGCCGAACTCGAATCGGCCCGTGCGCAGGCCCTCGAGGCCCGCAACAACTACGACCGCGCCGTGCCGCTGGCGCGCATCGACGCCATCAGCCAGTCGCAGCTGGACCAGTACACGGCCCAATGGAAGGCCGCCGAGGCCTCGGTGCGCTCGGCGGAGCAGTCGCTGCGCAACGCCCGCATGAACGTGGGATACACCGAGCTGCGCTCGCCCATCGACGGCATCATCGAGCACACGGCGGCGCACGTGGGCGACTACGTGGGTCCCGGCACGCAGTTCAGCGTGCTGACGACCGTGTCGAACATCGACACGTTGACGGTCGACGTGGCGATTCCGATGTCGCAGTACCTGCGCTATGCGGGCGACCGGACTTCGATCTACGACAACGAAGGGCTGCTGTCGGACATCCGTCTCGTGTTGGCCGACGGCTCGCGATACCCGCTCGGAGGAATCTACGACTACACGCGCAAGGATGTCTCGTCGACCACCGGGACGCTCGTCGTGGTGGTGATGTTCCCCAATCCCGACGAGACGCTGAAGCCCGGACAGTTCGCCCGCGTGGAGGCCAGCGTGGGCCCCGTGCGGCCGCGCGTCGTCGTGCCCCAGCAGGCCGTGAGCCAGACGCAGGACATCGCGTCGGTGTGGGTCGTGGAGGCCGACAGCACGGTGCACTACCGCCGCGTCACCCCGGGCGACACCTACGGCGCGATGTGGTGCATCGACGAGGGACTCGACCGGGGCGAACGGGTCGTGGTCGCCGGGCAGCAGAAACTGCACGACGGCGCGAAGGTGATTCCCGAAAACCCGACTGCGCGGAGGACTGAACAGGCCGCCGCTGCGGAGCAGGCGGGCAAGCGTCTCGAAAAACGGTAGTCCTATGGAAAAATTCTTTGTTTCGCGCCCGATTTTCGCCATTTCGCTGGCCATCGTCATCGTACTCGTCGGCCTGATCTCGATCATGGGGCTGCCCATCGAACAGTACCCCGACATCACGCCTCCGGTCGTGGAGGTGTCGGCCACCTACGACGGCGCCGACGCCGAGACGGTCAACAACGCCGTGGCGACGCCCGTGGCCCAGGCCGTGATGGGCGTCAGCGACATGCTCTACATGCAGGCCACCTCGGCCAACGACGGTTCGATGGTCCTGCAGGTCACCTTCGACATTGGCTCCGATCCCGACCTCGACGCCATCTTCACCCAGAACAACGTCTCGTCGGCCACGGCCGAACTCCCCGCGACGGTCACCCGGCAGGGGGTCACGACACGCAAGACCATGACGGGATTCCTGATGGTCTACTCGCTGCACAGCGACGGCCGCTACGACGGGGAGTTCCTCTCGAATTACGCCTACATCAATCTCCAGAACGAGCTGCTGAAGATCGACGGCGTGGGCAAGGTCTCGATCATGGGCGCGGGCGAATACGCCATGCGGGTGTGGCTGCGGCCCGACGTGCTGAAATACTACGGCATCGCCGTCGGCGAGGTGACGGCCGCCATCGAGAAGCAGGGCGGCATCTACCCTGCCGGGCAGTTCGGCGCCGAGCCGGCTCCCGACGGCGTGGCCTACACCTATACGGTGACCATGCCGCCGCAGATCTCCACCGCCGCGGAGTTCGCCGACATCGTCGTGCGGACCACCTCCTCGGGCGAACAGATCCGCCTGGGCGACATCGCCGAGGTGTCGCTCGGCAGCCAGACCTACGGCGTAAGCTCGTCCTACGAGAGCGACCCGACGGCCATGATCGTCATTTACCAGCAGCCGGGCAGCAACGCCGTGGCCGTGGGCGGCAAGGTCAAGGCCGCGATGGAACGCCTCTCGCAGCGGTTTCCGGACGGCGTCGAGGCCGCCACGATCGTCGACAGCACCACGAGCATCGACGCCGGCGTGAAGGACATCTTCCGCACGCTCGTCATCGCCCTCATACTCGTCATCTTCATCATCTTCCTCTTCCTCCAGGACTGGCGGGCGACGGTCATCCCCCTGGTGGCGATCCCCGTGTCGCTCGTCGGCGCCTTCGCGCTGTTCCCGCTGCTGGGATTTTCCATCAACATCATCTCGCTGCTGGGACTGGTGCTGGCCATCGGCCTTGTGGTCGACGACGCCATCGTCGTCGTCGAGGCCGCGCAGGTCAATATCGAACGGGGCATGAAACCCCGCGAGGCGGCGCTGGAGGCCATGCGCAACGTGGCCTCGCCGATCGTCGCCACGACAGTCGTGCTGCTGGCCGTATTCATCCCCGTGTCGTTCACCGGCGGCATCACGGGGCGGCTGTTCCAGCAGTTTTCGGTGACGATCGCCGTTTCGGTGGTCATCTCGGCCTTCAACGCCCTGACGCTCTCCCCGGCGCTCTGCGCCCTGCTGCTGCGACGCCGGGAGCCGTCGCAAAAGGGATTTTTCGCCGCCTTCAACCGCTGGTTCGCACGGCAGATGGACCGTTACACGGCCTTCACGCCGACGCTGATGCGCCACGTCGCCCGCACGGGCGTGTTCGTGGCCGTGGTCCTCGGGGTGATCTTCGTCGTGTGGCGCAAACTGCCCGCGGGATTCCTCCCCGAGGAGGATCAGGGCTACGTGATGGTGATGGTCTCGACGCCCGAAGCTTCGTCGCTGCAAGTGACCCGACAGGCGATGGCCGATGCCGACGCCGTGATCCGCACGCTTCCCGAGGTCGCCTCGACGTCGTTCGCCGCGGGATTCAACATGATGGCCGGCATCGCCTCGACGTCGAGCGGCATCATCTTCGTCAAACTCGTCGACTACTCCGACCGCAGGCTCTCGGCCATGCAGATCGCCCAGCGGCTCACCGGAGAGCTTTACGTCGCGGTTCCGGGGGCCGAATGCTACGCCTTCATCCCGCCTTCGATTCCCGGACTGGGCGTCACCTCGGGCGTCTCGGTCGAGGTGCAGGACCTCGAAGGGCGCGGCACGGCCTACCTGATGGAAAACGCCGGGCGGCTGATGGATTCGCTGCGCAAAAATCCCGCGATCGCCTCGGTCACCACGCAGTTCGACGCCGGGGTTCCCCAGCGGCGGCTGCGTATCGACAAGCAGCAGGCGCTGGCCGCCGGCGTGGACCTCGGGACGCTCTACGGCGAGCTGACCACCCTGCTGGGCGGCGCGTACATCAACAATTTCACACGCTTCGGCAAACTCTACCAGACCTACATCCAGGCCGCGCCCGACTACCGCCTCGACCGGCGGTCGCTGGACAGCTACTACGTCACCTCGGCCTCGGGCGAGAGCGTTCCCGTGGCATCGCTGATCGACGTGGCGGACACCGTGGGCGTGGAGTACGTCTCGCAGTTCAACCTCTACCGTTCCGTCTCGCTCACCGTCACCCCCGCGGCGCGGGCCTCGACGACGACCGTCATGCGGGAGATCACCGCCACGGCCGCCGAAACGCTGCCCGACGACATCGGCACGGCGTGGAGCGGAACCTCCTATCAGGAGGCCAACGCCTCGAAGACCGGCGGGCTGGTCTACGCGCTGGCCCTCGTGTTCGTGTTCCTCGCGCTGGCGGCCCTCTACGAATCGTGGGGGCTGCCGCTGGCGATCCTGATGAGCGTGCCGGTGGCGGTGCTGGGCGCGGTGCTGTTCGTCGGAGGTTCGCACCTGATGAACAGCCTGTACGTCAACGACATCTACATGCAGATCTCGCTCGTCATGCTGATCGGGCTGGCGGCCAAGAACGCCATTCTGGTCGTCGAATACGCCGACCGGCTGTTCCGCGAGCAGGGCGTCTCGCTGATGGACGCCGCCATCGGAGCCGCGAAACTGCGCGTGAGACCGATCATTATGACCGCCTTCGCCTTCATCCTGGGCGTCATGCCCCTCGTCTTCGCCAGCGGCGTCTACGCCACGGCCCGCAACATCATGGGCGTGGCCCTCGTGGGCGGCATGCTCTTCGCCACGCTGCTGGGCATCTTCGTCTACCCCGCGCTCTACTATTTCGTCGGGAAGATCGGCCGCTTCGAACAGCGCCGCGAACTTAAAAAACAGGAGGAGAACGCATGAAAACGCAACTTACGATAGCCGCCGCCGTGCTGACGCTGGCCGCCTGCACCCCGAAATTCTACCCGCCGCAGGTCGCGACGCCCGAAAGTTACGTCTACGGCGCGGGCTTCTCGTCCGACACGACGGGCGTGGGCGAACGCTGGTGGGAACTCTTCGGCGACACGACGCTCGACGCGCTGGTCGAACAGGCGTTGGCGAACAACCGCGACGTGGCCGTAGCGGCCGCGCGCGTCCAGCAGGCCCGGGCCAACCTCAAGACCGTAAGGGCGCAATACCTGCCGCAGATCGGCGCGGAAGCCACCGCCGAGGGCGAATATACGCCCGAGACGAAGATCGTGCAGTCGTATGCCGTCGAACCGACCCTCTCGTGGGAACTGTCGCTGTTCGGGGCGCTGCGCAACGCCAAACGGGCCGCAAAGGCCGAAATCGCGGCCTCGGAGTGGGCTTTGGCGGGCGTCAGGCTCTCGCTGGCCGCCGAGGTCGCCACGACCTACTTCACGCTGCTGGAGTATGAACGCGACCTCTCGATCGCCCGCCAGACCCTCCGGCTGCGGCGCGAATCGGCCGCGCTGATCGACTCGATGTTCCGCTACGGCATGTCCGACGGCGTGGCGCTGGAGCAGGCCCGGAGCCTGGTCTACACCGCCGAGGCGGACATTCCGCAGTACTGCCGCGCCGTGGAGCAGACGTGGCTTTCGATGGGCATTCTGTTAGGCGAGACGCCCTCCCGGGCGCGGCTTTCCGGAGCGGGGCTGCGACTGCTGACCGACTACCGCCCCGCGGACATTCCCGTGGGACTGCCCTCGGAGCTGCTCAAACGCCGCCCCGACATCCGCCAGGCGCATTTCAACATGTTGCAGGCGGCGGCGCAGGCCGGGCAGGCTCGGAGCGCGCGATTCCCGTCCATCTCGCTGACTGCCAAAGGAGGAGTTGCATCCAGTTCAATCAAAGGTTTAACTGCGGCGAACCCCTGGGCGTGGGATGCGCTGGGTTCTGTCGCCGAGCCGATTTTTGGATTCGGGAAACTGCGCAACGCCGAGCGCGCCGCGATGGCGGCCTACACCCAGTCGGCCAAGACCTACGAGCAGACCGTGCTGACGGCGTTCGCCGATGTGGAAAAGGCGTTGGTGGCCATCGCCACCTACCGCAGCCAGACCGAGCGCACGGGCGAACTGGTGCTCTCCAACGACCGCATCGCCACGATGACCCGCGCGCTCTACCGCAGCGGACTGTCCGACTACCTCGACGTGATCGACGCCGAGCGCAGTCTCTACCAGTCGCAGATGTCGCACGTCAACCTCATCGTGCAGCAGTATATCAACTACGTCACGCTCTGCAAGGCGCTGGGCGGAGGATGGGCCGCCGCAATGCAGAATTAAGGATATACCTACTTATGGGGATTGCGCAAGTCGCCGCAAAATCGTATCTTTGGGCGCAAAAATGCAGTAGAAAAAATGCGCTTATCCGAACTGAAGACCGGCGAATCGGCGACGATTGTCAAAGTGATGGGCCACGGAGGCTTTCGCCGCCGCATCATGGAGATGGGTTTTGTCCGCGGACAGCGGGTCGAAGTGATTCTGAACGCCCCCCTGAAGGACCCGATCGAGTATAAAATCATGGGCTACGACATCTCGCTGCGGCGCAGCGAGGCCGATATGGTCGTCGTGCTCACCGACGACGAAGCCGGGGAGTACCTCGCGCGGCGCGAACACCACCGCCATCACCACCACGCACACTCCGGGGAGTGCGGATGCCCCGCGGCGGAGACTGCGCCCGCGGAAATCCGGACGGAGGAGTTCGGCGCGACGGAATCCGACGAGGCGTGCTGCGCGAGCATCGACGAGGTCGTGGCGCGCCACTCCCGCACCATCGCCGTCGCGCTGGTGGGCAACCCCAACAGCGGCAAGACCTCGCTTTTCAACGCCATATCGGGCGGCCACGAGCATGTGGGCAATTACAGCGGCGTGACCGTCGGGGCCAAGATCGGCCACCGCACCTACCGCGGCTACCGTTTCGAGGTCACCGACCTGCCCGGAACCTACGCCCTCTCGGCCTACACGCCCGAGGAGCGTTACGTGCGTCACCACCTCGCCACGAAGACCCCCGACGTGGTGATAAACTCGGTAGTCGCCTCGAATTTAGAGCGAAACCTATACTTAACTACCGAACTGATTGATATAAACCCGCGCATGGTCGTGGCGCTCAACATGTTCGACGAGTTGCAGGACAGCGGTGCGAAACTCGATTACGACAGTCTGGGCCGCATGCTGGGCGTGCCGATGGTTCCCGTAGAGGCGCGCAACAACCGCGGCATAGAGGCTCTGCTGGACACGGTGATCGACGTTTTCGAGAACCGCGACGAGCGCGTGCGCCACATCCATATCAACATGGGCCCCGTGATCGACGAGGGGCTGCGCAAACTCAACGGCGACATGAGCGCCTTCCGCGACGAACTCCCGAAAAACTTCCCGCCCCGCTACTACGCGATGAAGATGCTCGAGGGCGACCGGCAGGCCGAAGAGAGCCTCCGCGGCTGCGAGCGTTACGGGGTGTGGGCCGAAATCCGCGACCGCGAGGCCCGGCGCATCGCCGGGGAGCTGGGCGAGGATGTCGAAACGGCCTTCGCCAACCAGAAATACGGATTCATCCAGGGTGCGCTGAAGGAGACCTTCACCCCCGGACGGCGCGAGGAGGTGACGACGACGGCCATGATCGACACCTTCGTGACGCACAAGCTGTGGGGATTCCCGATCTTCTTCGCGCTGATGTGGCTCATGTTCTGGTGCACGTTCAGCCTCGGAGCCTATCCGCAGGAGTGGATCGACGCGCTGGTGGGATGGATCGGCAGCGCGGCGGACGCGCTGCTGCCCGCGGGGCCGCTCCGCGACCTGCTGGTCGACGGCGTTATCGGCGGCGTGGGGGCCGTGATCGTCTTCCTGCCCAACATTATGATCCTTTACCTCTTCATCTCGTTCATGGAGGATTCGGGCTACCTGGCCCGCGCGGCGTTCATCATGGACCGCGTGATGCACCGCATCGGAGTGCACGGGAAATCGTTCATCCCGCTGATCATGGGCTTCGGCTGCAACGTGCCCGCGATCATGGCCTGCCGGACCATCGAAAGCCGCAGCAGCCGCCTGATAACCATACTCATTACGCCGTTCATGTCATGCAGCGCGCGAATTCCGATCTACCTCCTGCTGGCGGGCACGTTCTTCGCCGCCGACGCCGGGACGGTGATGCTGGGCCTCTACGCGCTGGGGATCGTGCTGGCTGTCGTTACGGCGCGGCTGATGCGGCGGTTCCTCTTCCCGGTGGACGAGACGCCGTTCGTGATGGAGCTGCCGCCCTACCGCCTCCCGACGTGGAAAACCACGTTCAGCCACATGTGGGACAAGTGTGCGCAGTACCTCAAGAAGATGGGCGGCATGATCCTGATCGCTTCGGTCATCGTGTGGTTTTTGAGCTACTACCCCCGCACGGACGCCGCCGCCGGAACCGAGGCGCACTACGAAAATTCCTACCTCGGACGGCTCGGCAAGGGCTGCGAGCCGGTGTTCAGCCCCCTGGGATTCAATTGGAAAGCCGGCGTGTCCCTGCTGTCGGGCCTCCCGGCCAAAGAGATCGTGGTGTCGACGCTCGGCGTGCTCTACTCCGAAGGCGCCGCGACCGCTCCCGCAGAGCAGGAGGCCGTGATCGGCGATGCGGACGGCGCGACGGAAATCATCGTGAAAACGGACGATCCGACGCCGGCAAAGGCATTCCGGACCGCGGAAGAGGAGGAGGCGGACTCGCTCTCGCAGCGGCTGCTCGCGAGCGGCGACTTCACGACGGCCTCGGCGCTGGCGTTCCTCATCTTCATCCTGCTCTACATGCCCTGCATCGCCACGGTGGCCGCCATCGGCGCCGAAGCCGGGTGGAAATGGGCTGCGGCGTCGGTGGTTTACAACACGACGCTGGCCTGGTTCGTGGCGTGGATCGTATATCGGATCGCACTGATATTCTGAACGATGGACTGGCAGGATTACATCGTCGCAGCCATCGGGCTGGCGGTTGCGGCCATTGTCGCGAGGCGGCTGTGGTGTTTCGCGCGCGGACGGCGGCGGGGAGGATGCGCGTCGTGCGCGTCGGCGCAATGCCCGCTCAAGAAGCGCACCGGCAGGAATTGATTTGCCGGACACGGGCTGCGCCGGGGAGATTCTCCAAATAAATTTGGCATTGCACCCGGCATGCACTATATTTGTCGCCGCAAACGGCGGCAGGGTTCCGGGACCGGCTGAAAAGTCCGGTCCCGAACGTTCAAGGCCCGCCGCCAAAGTCGAACGACGATGACAGGACTTTTTCAGATTCTTCTTTTCTGGCTCATAGGCAATGCGTTGAGCCTTATCACCGGAGGTTACGTGTCGGGCAACATCATCGGCATGATCCTGCTCTTTGCTGCGTTGTGCCTGCGCTGGGTGCGGGCCGAGACGGTGCGCCCCGCGGCGCGGTTCCTGTTGGGGGCCATGGCGCTCTTTTTCGTGCCCTACGGGGTGGGGCTGATGGACTCCTACCGGGTGATCCTCGAAAACCTCTGGGCCATCCTCGTCTCGGGAATCGTCTCGACGATCCTCGTGCTGATCGTCGCCGGCCAGACCTTCCAGAGCCTGAACCGCCGCGCCCGCCTGCGGCACATCAAACAACTCCGCCACGATGCCTGACGCCTCATTTCTCTCCTCGGACCTCTTTCTGCTGACCCTCACCGTGGGGCTTTACTGCCTCGGAGGGATGATCTACCGCCGTACGCGGCTGCCGCTGCTGCATCCCGTGCTGCTGACGTTCGTCGCCGTGATCGTCTTCCTGCGCTGCGCCGGAATCGGCTACGAGCGTTACCGCGACGCCACGGGCATCCTCAATTTCGCCCTCGGCATGTCGGTCGTGGCGCTCGGGTATCTGCTCTACGAACAGTTGGAACGCCTGCGCGGAAGCCTGCTTCCCGTGGGCATGGCCACGCTCGCGGGATGCGTCGTCGGGGTGTTGAGCGTCGTCTATATCGCCATGGCGTTCGGCGCCGAGCGGCAGATTCTCAACTCCATAGCCCCCAAGTCGGTCACGGTGCCCATCGCCGTGTCGGTCGCCGGACCGCTGGGCGGCAACGTCTCGGTGACGTCGGTCGTGGTCTTCTGCGTGGGGATTTTCGGCAGCATCTTCGGCGAATGGATTCTGCGCCGCTGCGGGGTCCGCGACCCCGAGGCCCGGGGATTCGCCCTCGGAGCCGCAGCCCACGGCATCGGCACGGCCCGCGCCATCGAAATAGGAGCCGCCGAAGGGGCTTTGAGCGGTCTGGCCATGGCCCTGATGGGGCTGGCGACGGCGCTGCTCATGCCGCTGATGGAGCGGTATCTGTATTAGCCGCAACCCCTGCGGCGGACGGACGGGCGTATATCGGCACCATAAAAGTCGCATCAAAGTTTTTTAAATTCTATAATAAATACTACTTTTGCACAATTACTGGCAATTCGTACAAAAGTAGGTTAATATGGAGTGGTTACACACCTTGTTCTTCGGCAACGGCATCGCCCATGCCGTGCTGACCTTCGCGTTGGTCATCACCGTCGGCATTCTGCTCGGAAAAGTCAAAATCGGCGGTGTCTCGCTCGGAATCACGTGGATTCTGTTCGTGGGCATCGTCCTGAGTCATTTCGGAATGACGGTGGACGGCGAGGTCCGGCACTTCGTGCAGGAATTCGGGCTGATTCTGTTCGTCTTCTCGATCGGTCTGCAGGTAGGACCGGGATTTTTCGCATCGTTCAAACACGGCGGCATGACGCTGGTCATGTGCGCCGTGGCGATCGTGCTGCTGGGCGTGGCGACGGCCTATGTCGTTCATCTGGTGACGGGCACGCCGATTCCGACGATGGTCGGCATCCTTTCGGGCGCCGTGACCAACACCCCCGGACTGGGCGCCGCGCAGCAGGCTTACGCCGATGCGTCGGGGATCGAAGACCCCACGATCGCGCTGGGTTACGCCGTGGCCTATCCGCTCGGCGTCGTGGGCATCATATTCACGATGATCTTCATCCGCTACGCCCTGCGCGTGAAGTTCGAAAAGGAGGACGAGGGGCTGGCGGCGCTGAGCCGGGAGCACAAGCTCGCCGACAAGGTGTCGGTCGAATTCACCAACAAGACGCTCGACGGCCGCACGGTGGCCTATGTCCGCGACCTGATCAACCGTCAGTTCGTCATATCGCGCATCCTGCGTCCCGACGGAACGATCTCGATGGCCGATGCGGATAGCGTGATACACCTCGGCGACCGGCTGTGGGTGATCTCGCAGGCCGAGGACATCGAGGCGATCGTGGCCTTCTTCGGCCGCCGCGTGGAGATGACCGACGAGCAGTGGGGCAACAATACGCCCAACGCCGAGCTGGTGTCGCGCCGCATCCTGATCACGAAATCGTCGCTCAACGGCAAGAAATTCTCCGACCTGCGCCTGCGCACGAAATACGGCATCACCATCACGCGCGTAAACCGCGCGGGCGTCGATCTGATCCCCTATCAGGGCTTGGAACTGCAGGTCGGCGACCGCGTGATGGTCGTGGGACCCGCGAAGGCCGTGGCGCAGGTGGCCGACGTATTGGGCAACTCGCTCAAGAAGCTGAACCAGCCTAATTTGGTGACGATCTTCGTAGGTATCGCTTTAGGTGTGCTGCTGGGGTCGATTCCGCTGCTCAACGTGCCCCAGCCCGTGAAGCTCGGACTGGCCGGCGGCCCGCTGATCGTGGCCATCCTGATCGGACGCTTCGGCACGCATTTCCATCTGGTCACCTACACCACGATGAGCGCCAACCTGATGCTGCGCGAGATCGGCATCGCGCTGTTCCTCGCGGCGGTGGGCATCGGCGCGGGCGACGGATTCATCGACGCCATCGTCGACGGCGGTTACCGCTGGATCGGATACGGCGTCATCATCACCGTCCTGCCGCTGATAATCGTCGCGCTGGTAGCACGGCTGTGGCTCAAGATGAACTACTACACGCTGATGGGACTTATCGCCGGATCGACGACCGATCCCCCGGCGCTGGCCTACGCCAACGCCACGGCGGGCAACGACATGCCGGCCGTGGGTTATTCGACGGTCTATCCCGTAGTGATGTTCCTGCGCGTGCTGACGGCGCAGATATTCATCCTCTTCGCGCTGTAAACGGGGACGGTTCGTAAAAAATGTTACGAACTGTTACCCGCCCGACATACCGCCCCGAAGCAGGTCTGAGCGGGAAACGAAGCGGCGGAGAGAGTCCGAAGGGAGATAAAATTCAACGATGGCTTTTAATTTTTAATAGGAATACCTATCTTTGCAAACAGCAAATCCAAACACCTGATTACACTATGGCAAAAGCAGTCAACATCGCCCGTTCCCATCGGTTGGACGGCATCGGAGAGTACTATTTTTCGCGCCGTCTGCGCGAGATCGCCGAGATCGAAGCGGCCACCGGCCGCCAGATCGTAAAACTGGCCATGGGCAGCCCCGACCTGCCGCCCCATCAGTCCGTGATCGACCGCCTGGCGAAAGAGGCGCAGCGTCCCGACGTACACAAATACATGTCTTATCAGGGTGAACCCATCCTGCGCAAGGCTTTTGCCGACTGGTACAAGAAATGGTACCGCACCGAGCTGGACTTCAAGTCGGAGGTGCTGCCGCTGATCGGCTCGAAGGAGGGTATCATGCACATCTGCATGACGTTCCTCAATAAGGGCGACAAAGTCCTCGTCCCGAACCCCGGCTACCCCACCTACTCGGCGGCCGTGCGTCTGGCGGGCGGCGAAATGCTCCCCTATGCGCTGAACAAGCAGACCAACTTCTACCCCGACTTCGACGCCATCGAAAAGGCCGGGCTGGACGGTGTGAAGATGATGCTCGTCAACTACCCCAACATGCCGACGGGACAAACCCCCTCGATGGAGCTGTTCCAGAAGATCATCGACTTCGGAGCCAGGCACAACATCCTGATCGTACACGACAACCCGTACAGTTTCATCCGCAACGCCGAACACCCGATCTCGATCATGGAGGCCGAGGGCGCGAAGGACGTGGCGCTGGAGATGAACTCGCTGTCGAAAGGCCACTCGATGGCCGGCTGGCGCGTGGGCGTCGTCGTGGGCAAGAAGGAGTGGATCGACTCGATCCTCACGTTCAAGTCGAACATGGACTCGGGTATGTTCTACCCCATTCAGGCCGCTGCCGACACGGCGCTGGCGCTGGGCGAGGAGTGGTTCAAGGAGCTGAACGACATCTACTACGGCCGCGAGAAGCAGGCTTACGAACTGCTCGACGCGCTGGGATGCCGCTACCGCAAGGGACAGGCGGGCCTGTTCGTGTGGGCCGAGCTGCCCGAGGGCTACGAGGGCGACAGCTTCGCATTCTCGGACGAGGTGATGGAGAAGACCGACGTGTTCCTGACCCCCGGCGGCATCTTCGGTTCGGAGGGCAACGGCTACATCCGCATCACGCTCTGCTGCCCCGAGGCGCTGCTGAAGAAGGCCACCGAGAAGATCAAAGCCGCTTTCGGCAAGTAGAGGCGAAATCACGGCCTTACAGAAACAGCCGCCCCCGAAGGGCGGCTGTTTCTCGTTCACGCCTCTCCCGGCATCTCTGCGCGTTGGGCGGAAGCCATTCGCCGCAAAACAGAAAGGTCCCCTCCAGAACGTGAGGCCCTTCTTTTTCAAATAACGCTGTAACCTAAAAAGTTACAGCGTTGTTTTTTAGATGAGGTAATGATTTGGAAACGCATCTTCGAATTACCCAATATTGCGTGACATCCTGTCAAACAACTCTGCAACACAAAAATACTGAAATTCGGTGAAATCCGCAAATCATTGTTTTTTCAGTTCTAACAGAACGATTACCGGCCATACACGGCCCTTGCAGGACACTCCGAACAGTTCTCTTTATGATACTGTTATTTTGCCATTCCTCCCGTTCATTCGGGGAATGTCTCACTAAATCTATTCGTTCATGGAGTGCAAAATGATTGAATCAGCAGCTTATCGGGAATTACAGTCGCTTGTAATCCGCCTATGCGGTCGCATCGCGCATCTGGCCTCATCAACAGTATCTCCCAAGCTGGACAAATGGCTCACTCAGGAAGAAGTATGCAAGGCCTTGCGTATCACCAAGCGGGCCTTGCAGTATTACCGTCAGACTGGCGTTATTCCCTATACGGCCTTAGGAAACAAAATATTCTTCAAAGAGGAGGATATACACCGTATCCTTACCAATAATTTGATTCCGGCACGACGATGACAGACGATCTGATTACGCGCACGACGGAAGAGTTCCGGGAATTGCGCAAAAAACTCACTCAAGCCCTGCGGCTGATCGAACGTCTTATCGAAGAGCAGCGTCCTTCGATTTTCAATGAAGTTTATCTGACGAGTGAGGAAATTCGCTCGATGTTCGGCATCAGTAAACGTTCCTTGCAGACTTATCGGGACGAACGCATCATTCCCTATACGATGCTCGGCGGAAAGTTTCTCTATCCACAGTCAGCAATCTTCGAGGTTCTGGAGCGTCATTTCCGAAAAGCCCTGCGATGAAACTTACATCGGAAGTCCGGAGAACGATTGTTTCTCCGGACTCTGCTTTTTCTTAACTTCATATTCAATGAAATTGCTGGAATGGACGATACATATCCGGTCGTTCGTAGTTCCGAAGTCAATTCGGATAGGATGTCTGTAAAGCGGCAGATAGTATTTCCGCCCGAACGATTTGCGGATGGCTTCCACGGCGAACAGAATGCCTGATTCGGCTGTTATGGGCTGCTCATATTCGGGATACTGCCGCATGATTTCCAAACAACAAACATTGATAACATCGAGCGTAAAGACCTCCCCGTTTATGATGCGTTGGATGCGCAGGTAGAGGTTGTATTCATGCTGCAACCGGCGGATCTTTTCCATATGTCGGTTCAGGTAGCTTCTACTGCCTCGCGAGAGATTTCCAGCGGCAATGAATGAAAGATTCTTATAGCGTTCATCATTTAGAGCCTCCTCCAGTTCCTTTTCAAGCCGGAGGACTTTATATCGAGTCATAACAAGAATATTTTTGGAATTATTCATAAGCAGGCAAGAAGTCTCGGACGTATTGCTTGGCCGTGTAAATGTCGCGTTCGATGGTAAGTCCGAACGGCAGACGAAGAAATGCCAGCTCGGAGAGCATCAGGTAGCCCCACTCCCATTCGTAGATATGGCAATAACCGAACAGGCGCCAGTCGTCGCCTTCACGTTCGGCTTCGGTAATGAGCCATGTCCCCGTACCGCAGGGGTTGAAATATTTGACGAGGACTTCGGCATCCATTCCTTTTCCATCCTGTGAGTGGAAAGGGTGTTTCTCGAATTTCGAGATAATTTCTTTCGTGAGCAGTTCCATAAGAAATAATATTTTAGCCTGTCCGGAACGCCCGGACAGCAAAGAAAGACGAGGCACGGCGAACGACCGTAGGCAAGACCTTCATGGCCTTGCCGTGTCGTGAGCGGTGACTATCTTTGCTGGCCGGAGGGCGGGAAAAATGATAATACTGCAAATTCTGGGTATTACAGTTTGCTCTTTTGATGATAATTATTTAATTTTGAATGAGTAATTCAATGAATTATGCCTTTACGTGCTTACATAAACGGCAAAGAGTTTATTTCCATTGATCTGCCGGATGATGAATGGAATAACTTGAAGACGGAGCTGAAAAGCAAAAAATCCGTCTTAATATTGCCTTGTTGCGGACAAGAGGGGTATCTGCGAATAAGTTGCAAAGGGTTAAAGCATTTCGTTCACTCCAAATCCGCTTGTCCTTGTGACTGGAAACCCGAATCGGCGGAGCACCTCAAAGCGAAAGTCGCGATCATCGAAGCTTGCCGGGAAAGCGGTTGGGAGGCTGTTCCCGAATTTTCGGAAAACGATTGGCGTGCGGATGTTCTGGCTGTACAGGGACAGAAAAGAATCGCTTTCGAGGTTCAATGGAGCCGGCAATCATACGAAGAGACTCAATATCGCCAGAAGCGATATAAAGAATCGAATGTTAGAGGTTGCTGGTTTTTCCGCATATCTCCTAAAGAAATGACGGATTACGATAAAAGCCTCGTAGCGGACAAGGATATTCCTGCGTTCAAAATATACAAAGATGAACATTCAAATATAATCGCTCAAGTAGGACAGCGACAAATGCCGTTGAAAGCATTAGCCGCCGCATTGTTGAATCGTAAATTGAAGTTCTGCCAACATATCCGGTTGAAGCCGAAACAGGAGGCGACCATCCTTTTCTTCGAATACGAATGTTGGAAATGCAAAAAGCCTCAATACTGCTATACCGTCTACCCGAAATTCCATACTGTTTGCGACAAAGAGCAAGAAATGACGGGAAGTATGTGGAATGATGATGATATCGACAAAAGCCAGCAAATCCAGATCGCAGTACAACAATTTCTGGACAGCGATAAAGGTAAGGATATAAAGGTCGGACCGATAAAACGGAGATATAGCAGGACGGTACAAGAAAGCTATTTGTCACACGGATGTTATTACTGCGATGCCATTTTCGGCGATTTTTATTTGAGCGAGTCAAAATCCTATGTTCATTATGATTGGGAGACGGAGGGGCAGTCGGATAAATACATTCAACATACGGTAGAGGTCAATTTGGGGGAAGTAGTTGAAGAATGGCCTCATTGGTGTTTTTCAGAGGATGGTCATTTTTGCGAATAAAGAAGATTCATTTCTTAGGTCAACAGAACCGGCAACGATGTATAGTCGTTGCCGGTTCTTTCGGTTTATCGCTCCATATTGTCCCACCCGGGGAGCAGTATCGTGTCCTGCACCTGCGGGCAACGTCTGATTTCGACCTCTTCGTGTTCGTAGACGTTGCATCCCGTTAGCCATACGGCAATGACCAATACGCCGATCATTGCAAGGACATAGTAAAAGGCCATAGCCCAAAATCTCAATTTTCTCATTTTCTATTCTTTTTGCAGTTCCGCAATTTCGGGATCGAGATTGCCCCGATACTCCATACGTCCGTCCAAGCGGCAGGCTTCGAGGAAATGGCGGCGGCCCTCCTCCTTACACCCAAGCCGCGAACAGGCGATGGCCCGCAGGTATTCCGTCACGGCATTCTTGGGCATCGTTGCCAACAACTCCATCGCTCGTTCGTTGTGATTCAGCGAGAGATGGGCCACAACCATATTGCGGTCGTTGTAATCGTTGAGCATGTACAAGGCTTTGGCATATTTGCGTTTCCGCAACAGCTCCACACCGCGGGCATAGGTCGTATCCAGCTCCGTAGTATGAATCGTATCCTTGACCATTCCTTTACGGCGCAGGCTGTAGCGGAAATTCACGGCCCGCAGCTGCGGATAGATCACCGAACGGACATAGGCATACTCTTGGGGAAACCGCAGCCGGATGGACTGCTCCCTGCGGTCGGGATTTTTCTCCGCAGCGATCAGTTCCAGAATAGCGTCACGGTTTACGATCTCCCGGTCGGTTCGGATGCGGTTCGTCAGTTCCGTCCAGTCTTCGGCCACCCACCGCACGATGAGCATCGTGTCGATGCTTTTGCCGTACCGGCGGACGAGGTAGCGTTTGAGCGCCGCGGCCCGACCTTGCGAAAGACGGTCGTTGAAAGCGTAGGCTCCTTCCGGAGACGATGCTGCCGTCAGCGTGATGGTATCGACCCAGAACTCCTGCTGCTCGACGATCCGCCGCATCAGGGAGGTGATCTTGTCCAACTGCCGTCGGTTGTCGCCCAACGTATCGACCACGCGGGTATCTCCCACGAAGAACTGAATGTAATTGCGATCTTCGACGGTCACGAACTTGTCGATGACCTTGATGCGGTAACGCGGCACGGTATCGACAAAGGATAGCATCGAGGATACGACGTAGCTCAGCGTATCCGACGGCGGCAGGCGGTAGGCGCTGTCGTCTACGGCCATGACCTGTCCTTGGAGGGTAATAAGCATCTTTTTCGAGGTCTCGTCGGTTTTCACTGCTTGGGAATAGTAATACGTAACGGTGCTCCGTCCTTCGACCAGCGAGTCGAGCCGAACATCCTCCGGGTAGGGAAACTTCACGAAGCGGTTGAAGGCCGCCTCGCGCCCCACGGTATCGGGTCGGAAGCGCTCGATATAGGTTTCGTACTGCCAGTAGTCGCGTTCCTGCAGGAGTGAGAAGCGTCCGCCGCGGATCACCAGATCTTCGAGCGCCACGGATTCGTCGGGCTTGTGCAGAATGGGTGTAATGACGACGCTGCGGCTCTTGCCCAACAACTGCCTGGGCAGCGTCACGATGAAATCCAGCACGACGCGCCCGTTGCGTTCGGGAATAGACCGCATCTTCGCCACGACCGTCACCTGCTCGATCTGAAGCGCCATCACGCGTTCTCCGTCGGCAAGCGTATCCACGAGTGCAAGAAAGAATGTATTGCTGTCACGCTGGAGTTTTACGACCTGCGGGCGGGAGTCCTGCTGCCGCTCGGCGCGGGTAAGCTGCGCCAAACCTGCCGTCGCCTGCTGCCGCTGAAGCCGTCCGGCTACCGAGCAGCCGAACAGGCTTCCGAGCGCTGCCGACAGCAGACCTGTCTGCAATATCTTATTGCATATCTTCATGGCTAAAAGATATAAGAGAATGAGACTTCCAGTTTTGTCGGCGCCAGCGTCCAGCGTCGGTAACGGTAGATGTATTCATCCTCCCAGTCAGAGACGGTCGGGTCGCGGCGTGTGTCTTCGGTATGGAACAGCCCTATGCCGGCTTCGAGGGCGATATTCCAGCGTTTCGAGAGCATCCACGCATATCCGTAGCTGACACCGAGGCCATAGGCATTGCCCTTATAGCGTTTTGTCCGGCTTCCGAGGTCGTAACCGACATAGGTGAGATGCTGACCGAGAAAATGCCCGACGAAGGATTCGTAGAACCAGTAGCGGCCGCCGAGCTGCACGGTATGGAAGTTCATCGAAAGGGATGCGGTTTGCACCGGATTCCAATAGCCGGACAGCTCCAGCGACCAGTTGTCCGTCAGGGCCGCTTCGGCCCCGACGTTCAGCGTCGCGCTGCATGCCGCAAGAGCGTTGGCCCTTACGGCGAAGATCTGCGACGCAGCTTTGTAGGGTGCTCCCCACAAAGCCGCGGTCAGCAGCACGACCAGAATGATTTTTGGCTTTTTCATTGGAACACGATTCGTTATTCTTTGATACATCGCACGGGATTGGCCTGACAGCGCAGTTCGCTCGTCGTGCGGCGTGTTCCTGCCAGATAGATCGAGGTGCAGGATACGCCGTCGAAGAACGACGCTCCGTAGTCGAAGTTCCAGAAGTAAGGCGTATTGGTATAAACCTGCCCGTATGTCCCGGCACCGGAGTAGCTGTCGCCGTCGAACGTTCCGCCCGCGGGATAGCGCACTGTTTTCGTCCCGCCGTACACGATATTCACGCAGTACGGAAGCTGTGTTTGCGACATGGCGATCCCTTCGAAGTCGCAGGCGTCGGGAACCCGCCATCCGGGAGGACAGGGATCGTAGATGGTCTTACGGCAGACCTTGCTCACGTCGTATCCCTGTTCGGTGGTGTTTCCCCAAAGGTTGTGATGACTCCGGAAGAGCTAATCCAAAACATCCTCTTCGGGCTCGTCAACTTCGTAGTCGGCCTTATGGATAAAGGTCGTGGGATGCTGTGTCGCCCATTCCACGCTCATCACCTCCCGTGCGTCATGATCTTCGGGACGGATCGTTCCGTATGCGTAGTTGTCGTGATAGATGAATGAGGCGGGTCTGGCATTGTTCGTAAACGAGGCCGGATACGGGAACGGGTCCTTGCGGCCCCACTGGTAGTAGAGTCCGCAGGCCGTGACTTTCGTATAGTCGGTTCCGACGGCCCCCAGATTCCGGTCCATGAAGATGTCTCCGGAGCTGTATTTCTGCGCTGACGACTCCGGATCGTAGTTTGCAACCCAGATGTGCCACGACCAAACGCACTCACCCCCGGCGTTGAACAGGCCGATAAGGGCGTTTCCCTGCTGCGTCCCGGTGCGAAAGCGAATGCGGCTGCCGTCATAGTTCAGCGAGGAGATCACGCTGTTGGCCTGCGTCCCGGTCTCCCAGATCAACCGTGCATAGGCTCCCGAAAGCCGCTGCGGCGTGATGTTGAGCGTCGCGCAGCCGTTGCCCTGCACCGTGGCATCGAACGAATAGTCGTGTAAAAGCTCCGGCGCGATGTAACAGTTGGCGGTATTGAGCGCGTCGAGCTGCATTTCGCCGGGCATGAATACGGGATAGATATGCCGAAGCGGTCCGAGTGGAACGTACTCATAGGTCTCCTCGTTCGAAAGCAGATGATCGTACCCCGCATCTGAGTACCAGCCGTCGAACGTATAGCCTGCGTCGGGAACGGCTGTGAGCGTGCAGTTTTCCATGCAGAGTGCCACAGTCCGTACTCCCGAACCTTCGGATTCGGTTTCGACATGGAGCGCACCCTCGACCCGGACGCTTCCTCCGTCGTCGGTATGAATGATGGCGGCGTTGGCCATGCGGTGCGAGAAGTCGTAACGTTGCGTGAAGCCGAGGGCGTCGGTCAGTGTGATACGGTAAGAGAGGAGCGAATTGTCGGCCGTGTAAGCCGGTGTGTAATACTCCATTTCGTAGGCATTCTCGCCGGTGGAATCATACAGATCGAAATCATGGACGGCGCCCTTGTCTCCGTAATTGAACGTAAAGCAATCCAGATCGCCCGAAAGGACTTCCAGCCGTCCACGTGTCGGGGCCGTGCCGTCTGGGCTGTCCACATCGATATAGAGATAGCGCGTGCCGTCCAACAGGCAGTAGCCGCCGTAATTGTAGTCGTCGAAATCATCCCGGACATGCAGTGTATAGGATGAAATACGGGTATCGACCTCGCTGTCACCTAAAATCGAAATATTGAATCGATAGTGTACGTTTGCCCGGACATTGAAATCCGAGGTGTTGTTACCGCCCAAATAGACGTAATAGGCCAGCACTTTCTCTCCCCGCACGGCGCGGATCAGCAGACACGAGGCATTCGCGGGAGCATTTTCCGGGTTCTTCTGCCTTTGGTCGGTAATCGACGGAATCAGATCTTGCAGATTCGGCAGCAGATAACAGTCGCCTGCGGCCTGCTGTCCCGAAAGTTCAGTTGCCGGGCAGTCCGCATAATCATCCGGATTATCCGACGGTGCGGCCGCCATATCGAACACAGAGACCGAGCGCGGTACGGAAAGAAGCTGCACGGAGCGAAGCTCGATATCCGCAGGCTTGACGGAAATGTTATAAGAAACTTTTGCCACGCAACGTTGCACCTCGACGGCCGGAAGCATCAGCACACCGTCTGCCGACGGGATTATCGCAATGTCGTCCTCATAGGCCATAGGCAGCATATCGTACTCGTCGGCATGCGTCACGGTGAAATCTTCCCATGTCGGGTTTTCGCCCAAATTGCGGCCCATGTTGGCGGCAATACGCATCCGGTAGCTGCCAGGCAGGCACTCGAGACGCAGCGTCGCAGAGGTCTGATAACAGTGCAGTACAACATTGCCGTTATCGTCGTAAAGGTAGAGGTTCAGATCCCGGATGGCCATTTCATCCGAAGAGCGGGTTACGGTCATCATAGGGTCGGGACGAACCGCCATTTCGACCCGAACTTTCATCGGGCGGCAGCAATCCGCCTCATCCTCGTAGATGCAGCTGCAAAGAATGCTCAGCGGGAGCAATAAGATATAAAGAAATCGTTTCATCGTTTGTCATAGAAAAAGGGTCCCGCCCGAAAGACAGAGCGGAACCCGATACAACAATTCGGATTATGCTCCCAGATCAATGTTCTGCGTTACGGGCGTCTCCCAGTCGGCGACGGTGACCGACACGGCGCAATCCTGACCTACGAGACCCGTAATGTTGGCGGCGATGCGGTAGTAGCCGTTGCGCAGGATTTCGCCCGCGGCTTTACCCGTCAGCTCGATGGAATAGGTCACCTCCGAGCGATCGTCCGTCGTCGAGGCATTGCCGTCCGGATCGTATGTGGCGTTGATTTCCAGCAGAACGCGGCTGCCGGCGGCCAAAGCTCCGTTCTCGAAACAGTAGAACAGCGCATTGTAGTTTCCCGAAGCCTCGGCGGGTGTCTGCGTGTGGCTGAAGGTCATCGTTCCGGGAGTCGGTGTGCCGGCGGCGACGAGCGACTGCGAGGCAGCTTTGGAGAGCTTCACGGAGTTGATCGTAAGCGTCCCGGAATACTTATTCGCGAACAAAGGATCGACCGTCGTCTGAACAGCCACTTTGGCCACTGTACGTTTGAGTGTGATGCCTACCGAAGTCGTGGTGTTAACGGCTCCGACGGTCTTGGTTGCAAAGCCCGACATCACAAAGCCGCCCGAACGTTTGGCCGCAGTGGACACTTCGTCGAAGGTGCCGTTATAGGCTGCGACGGAGTTCTCGACAAGAGCCATAAGGGCCGCCTTAGTCTTGGCCGACGAGGCGTCGTAGTTCGCTACGGCGTAGAATGAGCACTCGGTGCCGGCCGTGGACTTGGGAAGCGCAAAGGTCGCCGACTTGGAAGCGAGTTCCGCCGAGGAGAAGTCCCGGCGGACGATGAGCGTTCCACCGTTGTCGAAAGCGAAGACCGAGAGGGTCGAAAGCGAGGATTCCCACGCTTCGGCCTTGGCCGTCGTGTCGAAGAATGCGCGGGTTTCAGTATCGCCGGCTCCGGTGAGTGTGATGGCGATCCGGGCGCCGTCAGCAGCTTCGGGTATCACAGAATTGATTGTTTCATCGTTTTTGTCGCACGAGGCGAACAGGGCGGCGGCCATAACAGCCGCAGCAAAAAGAATCTTTTTCATGATGTGATTATGAAATAAAGTGAATGAACTATTTACGCTTGTTGCGTTTTGGATATCGGGGTTGTTCCGAGTATGGAACAGGCGGCTTTTCCTTGCGCGCCGGGCTGCGGTAGCCGGGAACGCCGTTCTCGTCAATCCAGTTGCGGATGCCGGTACGGAGTTCCTCTTTGAGCAGCCGGAATTCCGGACGTTCAGCGAAATCGTCGTTTAGGTTATACGCCCGGAAGATCGGGGCGCAGATGCGGGTGAGCCTCAGAGCGACCTCCTGCCGTTGGCTATCGGGAATAGCCGGAAAGTCCGTCGCAAGGATCAGATGGACGGTATCGTATTTCGAAAAGAGCAGTCCCCGGAACAGCACCTTATCGGCGGCACGGACTGCTGAATCGGCAGTCGTTCCCTGCTCAACGCTTTGTGCATAGCATTCGAAGGCCAGACGGCTGCGCCGTTCGATCATCGCCCGGTGGAACTGACGCGGGGGATGGCGGACTTCGAGGAAATGCCGCAGTCGCTCCCGGAACCATTTTTCATCGGGGGTTTCCATCGCAAGAACGGTTTAGCGTTTGCGACCGCGGCCCTGACCCTGATCCTGACCCGGAGCCTGTTCCTGCGTTTTCTCGGCCTTCTGCTCCTGCTTTTCCTGCTGCTCCTGACGGCGCTGCTGCGAGAAATCGTAGACCACGCCGTTCGAGCGGGGATCGATACGCAAGATGCAGTTCAGCGCCTTGCCGTTCTTGCCCAGAATGGGATGATCCTTCTCCTTCGAACAGTCCAGACCTTCGGGGCTCAGCAGGGCCGTGCGCTGACGGTCGTCGAGCTGTTTGTCGAGCTGCGGAGAGATATAGGGGCGGCTGAACTGGTAGTCGGTCATCTTGTATTCGTTCGAGAGGACATCGAAGCCCACTTTGCCTGAATAGGTGATGTCGCTGCCGCGCATGGCGCAGCCTTCGACGAAGACGCGGCCGCCCAGAGCCAGTTCGTTCTGCAGCGTTTCATCCAGACGCACGCCGTTGAAATAACGCAGGTCGGGAACTTCGTTTTTCGGAATGGTGACAAGGCGGTTCGTCGCAGGATTCAGCGTGGCGAAGCACCACTCCTTCCCCCCCCCGTATGCGGGTTGGGAAGTTCGTACAGTCGGTCGGGGGTCTTCCCGGCCAACAGCTGCTCCTTTTCACTCGTGGAGAACATCATCCGGTATTCCTCGCGTTCGAACTCCGGGCGCGGAAGGGCGCTTGTCAGACCGACCTGCACGTCGCCGTTTATATCCCGATACGGCTGCAGGGCGAATTGTCCGACAATGGGCATATTGCCGACCTTGAGATTCACGTCATGCAATTCCGTACACGGAAGACCGCGCTTCATCGCATCCAACTCTTTGGAGGTAACGATGATGCCCATCTCTTTTAGTTCCTGCAACTTCAAATCCGGAGTGTCGAACTTGACCTTTTCGAGCTGGTACGAGGTGACGCGATGATCGTAAAGGGCTTTAAGGCCCTCGGGGTCTTTGGGATTGTCGGCCAGGCGCAGCAGCGATTGTGTGACTTCGCTGGCCTTGTCGGCGGCAACTTTCAGAAAATGAAACGGCTTGGCGTTCTCCTGCGACATGAAACCCTTGATGAAGGCCGCGACTGCGGAGCTGTTGCGAAGTTCGTAGAACGCCGGTTTGTTGGCCGTGAGCGGCTGCGTCGTCGTAACCTTGTATTGGTTGCCGCTCTGCTTGAGGTCGGAGACGGCCTCCACGGCGCCGTTCCTCTCATTGTAAAGCAACAAGGTCTCCTTGTACTGGGGATCAGCCTGCTCAGGAGCCTGGCTCGGATGTTGGTTCTGATTTTGATTTTCTTCGGGCATAAAGCAAAATGTTTTTAGTGAAACAATGGTTTATGCTGCGAATATAGATTTCTGATTCCCTGCTTATTAAAAGTGTCCTATCCTGGCCGTATATGGCCGGTAAAGAGTTGGTGACAGCGTAGTATGGGATTATTTTTTCTTCGGAAGAAGTGCCGATAATTTGGGATCTCGTTCTATTCTTTTGATCTCCTTGTCAACAATCGATACGATATCGGACTTGACCCGATAGTAATTCTCCCGGACGATCTCTTCCATGTGATCCCTGCCGTCTTCGCCGACAAAGGAGGAGATTTCGGGAATAGGGACATAGGCCGCGGTTTCCGCCCTGACCCTTTCGTTGTCGATGACGATCTCGGCATGGAAGATCTTCTGCTCAATGCGTTCGTCGAAGTTATCGGCGACCGAGCCGACGAACATGCCCTGTGTAAGGTTGGAAATCTTCGAGGCCGGGATCAGTGTTTCCAACTGTGTATTGGTAGAGGTCGTGACGTTCTCGTTAGAGACCGAGTGCGACTTGCGCAGCTGAACGATCTTGCCGAAGCGTTCCGACAAGGTGCGGGCCGTATCGCCCACGACCTGTCCCGAAAAGATATTGCCCACGGTATTGATGATGACCTTGGCCTCCTTCTCTCCGTAGTCGCGTTCCAGCTGCGAGAAGTCCTGAAATCCCAGACAGACAGAAACCTTGTTCGAGCGGGCCGTGGCGATGAGGTTGTCCAAACCGCGGATATAGATCGTCGGCAGCTCGTCGATGATAAGGGACGATTTTAATTTCCCCTTTTTATTGATAAGCCGTATCAGGCGCGAGTTGTAGAGTCCCAGCGCCGCGCCGTAGATGCTCTGACGGTCGGGATTGTTGCCCATGCAGAGGATTTTCGGCTCCTCAGGGTTATTGATGTCGAGTGTAAAGTCATTGCCAGTCAACACCCAGTAGAGCTGTGGTGAGATCATCCGCGAAAGGGGGATTTTCACCGATGCCACCTGCCCCTGCAACTGGTCCTGTGCATTGCTTTTCCATGCGTCGACAAACGGCGAGAGGTAGTTTTCCAATTCCGGATAAGACGAAAGGATCGGGAAAAACTTATCGAGGGGCTGGCACAGAAACTCGATGGCATGCGGGAAGGTGCAGTAACGGCCTCGGTCGTAGATTTTCAGGTACCAGATAATCGCTGCAAGCAGGATGACGGCGGAATCGGTGAAGAAGTCACCCTGCTTGTCGACCCATGTTTTATTGAGGTTCAGAAGCGTGACGTAGGCGCTTTCATAGGCATCCGAGATGTCGTCCATAAAGCGGGCGTCGATGGGATTGCAGCGGTTCGAGCGGCGGGGATCGTCGAAATTGATGACGCAGAACTTCGGTTTGACTTCGTATCTGTCCAGATGCCGGAGCAGGTGGTTGTAGGCAATGCGCGTAAGGTCGTCGAATTTATAGTCGTAGACAAGCATCGAGAAACCCTTCTCGATATGCTGTTTGATATAGTTGATCAGTACGGCGTAGCTTTTTCCGGAGCCGGGTGTTCCGAGAATCAGGGTCGCACGAAACGGATTGATGACGTTGATCCACCCCTGCCGCCATTGGGATTTATAGCGGTAACGGGTGAGGAGATTGACCGAGTACGCATTGCAGAGACAACGTTCTTCCTGAAGAAAACTTTCGTTTTCATCATTGAACGGATCATCGGCAAGAGGTTGTTTCAGAAGACGCCGCAGCCACACGCCGGCGGCCAGCAGGCAGAGGTAGCCCGCACCGAGGGTCAGCGCATAGCACCGCGCCCGAAAGCCGATGCCTGCGGGCAGGGACAACAGGAAGCCGTTCAGAAAGAACAACGGGAAGCCAAGGCTGGCAGCAGCGACGATATGCCTCCTGCCGACCTTGCCGTTACGGACGCTTTTGGTTCCGTAGCAGCCGACGGCGAGGAACAGAAAGGCGCAGAGCTTGGTAACGACGGGAGAAGAAAACAGCGACGTCGACCGCTGGATATTCAGCAGAAGACGGTCGACGAAAGGCCATGTCAGGCCGCTTCCGGACAACCACTCGTAACAAAACCAATAGAGATGGAGGATAAGGAAAAACACGCCCAGCCCACGGGCGAACTGCACGATGCTTTCAAGGGCTCGCAAATCATCTTCCTGTTGCATGAACTTTATCATTTAGTCCCGGAAGATACAAGCATAACCGTATATCTGTGCAAATTGTCCTGCAACGGCCGTATATGGCCGGTAAAGGATCATTCCTGACTTAAAGCAATAAGGGTATTCCGCATCATATCAACAAAACGAGTGAGATTCGAACGGTGCAAAATCGCCCATCGTGCATTATCCGGATTCTTGATATGTACGCCGCAAAAATGCTCAAATTCTTGGGTAAGTTGTTTTAACGATGGTGGGACATAATTGGGAGTATTAAAGAAATGCATGGCATGGAATATTACGATACACTCCATTAAATCCGTCGGAGTATATTGTGGTGATAACTGAAAAGGAGGGTTCCTTTTTGGGAACGAGAATTCGTTAAGCCCAGGATACTCTATCTGTAACAGAACTGCTTGTTTTTCAAATTTCAAAGCCGATATGGCAGACTGGACATAATAATGACATATCAATGATCGGTCCTTAATATTAGCTTTCAACCATGATAAAACAGTCATTGTACGGTTGAATTGGCGTAATTTCTCAATTGGTGAAATGCAACTTCCTGTAATACGTTTTATTCGAATAAGAAAACGATCATGAGCAGCTTCCAATTGTCCACAACTCTGATTAACCATGGTTTCCCGTACTTCGACCTTAAGCAAACGTATGAACTCACATTTATCCAAACGTTTGAAGTTTAAAGACCGCTTTTTAAAACATCTCGATTTTCCTAGACGATGTGACGAATCACTTACCAACATGAATAACGTATAAGTAGTGATTATGCGCTTCTTTTAATAATTAGCTTAAATTATTAATTATGTATAATAAACTGCTATAATCGTCAATCAGGGGCCAAAATCAGCTACCGTTATACTTTGCATCAAACACCTTCATGAAATACCCTCCGACGACAGAACGCGCTTTAAAATGCATATACGTCCGTAAATCGGTATTGTACCAGTCGGTCATGGGCACACGGTCCTCGGTTTCATTGAAAAACCTGTACACAGGCTCTATGAGAGCATGGAAGTCTTCCATGTCGGGCGCCATGGTAGCCGTCCATATGGTCCAGTCGGATTTGGCATAATTCCTGCGGCTGTCCAACGGAAGTCCATATTCATTCATCCGGGTGAGGTAGAATGCAATCTCATCTTCGACGATATCGCCATCGAAAACTCCATAGCCCAACACGCGGTCCCAGACAAGATTGTATTTCTGACTCCAAGTATCGCCCCGGTCGAATGTAAGGGCGTAATGATCGCCTGCGACAGCCGTTTTCTTCCACCATGCAGCCATTTCGCTCGCTTTGGCCGAGTATTTCTCCGCTACTTCTGTCTTATCCGCCATCTCAGCCAGATCGGCATACGCGGCAATAGCGAGGACTGCCTTGGCCGAGAGGTTGGTATTTCGCGGGAAGCGACCAGCGAAATCGTCCGTACAAAGTTGGTCGGCAGGGTCCAAACCGTTCTCCACGAGGTAGTCGGCCCACTGAGTGAGCACCTCCCAATGGCGAAGGGCATAATCGGGCGCCCCCTCGGCCTTACAGATGGCGTCCGTGAGAATAAGCATGTTTCCGGCCTCTTCGACAGGCATGTCACCGACAAATGTCTGACCGTTGGCAACAGGATAGGTCCCAACGTCATGGGCCGGGTACGGAGAAGTCCACTTCCCTGACTCCGAATAATGGAAGATAAAATTTATGAGCGCCTTGGCCAACTCCGGATTGTAGAGGAGAAAAAGCGGAGATGAAGGGTAGGAAAGATCCACCGTGCCGATGGAACCGTTGCTGTCGCACTCTTTCGAAAGATATGCAAGGTCCCCCTCTGGAGTCATAATCAATTTATGGGCGGCGAGCGTCTGACGGTAAGCAAGTGCGCAAAGTTCCGCGTAATGTTTTCCTCCGGCCTGAACGGCATCATGCATCAGGTCGTTGTCAAACCGCACACAACGCTCTTTCAAACCGGCATAATCGTCTGCCGCAAGCGTGAACTGCCCTTCGATCGAAGCGTCCCCATTCCGGTTCCAATAAGGCCGCATGTCCCGCCCGAAATACTGAATGGAATAGAGGTCGTCGTATCCTACCATCACATAACCGTCGACGGAGTTATCCCCAACCTTTCCGATCTCAACACTCAGAGCAAGAAGATCGCCGCAGGCCGAGGCCGAAGTCTTATCGGCCGCCATATAGAAATATCCCCAGTCTATCCGGAGGTCATCGCCCTTTTTTCCGAGTATCTGCTGCGATTCCGTGCCGCATTTCACATAGCAGAAACGGTCATCGTAATAATCTGACTTCACACAAACCTGAGTCGTGTCATTCCGTGCCCATGCCTCGTCAGCCCGAAAACATACCTCGACATCATGTTCCGAACCGTCATTCGACGTTATTTCATAGGAAATATAATTCACCGGACGCGACAGAAGATCGAGGTCATCCATCAGCAGCGGAGCCATGAAGGTGAGTTTCAAATCTACAGGACCACAGGTAAAAACATAGATAGTACGGGTAGCCTGCACATCCGCAAGATGTTGGACCGCGGTCCGCGAAACATCGGAAAGTCCCATGAATCGGTATTGCACCCCGTCGACAGTCAAGATCCCCAGCAACGGGAAATCAGTTTCAGTCCAGTGGATAGGCTCGGAGTCGTAAAGTTTATCCGTGGACGACCATACCGACGTATAGGGGTCGATCGTGATAAGCGGGTATGCAGGCGCCCTGAGTTCATTTACAATATGTCCGGGAACTTTCGTGCATGATACGGCAACAAGCAGAGCCCCCAATATGAATTTACTAAGTCTCATGTTTTTCTGTTAAAACCAATTTTTCATCCAGGCGCGACCTTTACATAAGCTGAACTGATGTAACGACTGCTCCGGGTTTATTTTCGCGACAGGCTGACGGCGAATCCGCCGCCTCCGGCCATCGGAATCCGCAGCGTCGTATCCCGGGTCACCTCACGACGTTCCAACACATAGTCTTCGCCCACGAGACCGCTGTTCGCGCCGTCACGGAAAACCATCGCTTCCCAGACCCCCTCGCCGAGAAACGCGAGATCGACTTTGGTGGTTCGTTCCTGCCACGAGGTCAGTCCGCCGACGTACCAACGCTCTCCCTTACGCCGCGCCATGACAATATATTCCCCCACGCGCCCGGAAAGCACATTCGTAACGTCGAAAACAGTGGGAATCGAACAGATGAACCGGGTGGTCTCCTCCTCGCGCAGATAAAGCGACGGAGAGTCGCAAAGCATAACCAACGGCGAGTCGAATACAATGTAGGCTGCCACCTGATGGGCTCGCGTACCCTGGCTCATAGGCGACTTGTCGATCGCCCGGAAATCATCCTTCCGGGCATTACGCATGGCCCCCGGCGTATAATCCATCGGCCCCACTGCCATACGGACATAGGGAATCAATACATCGTTAAGAGGCATATCAGCACGTACCCCGTCCGTCCATTTCAACTGTTCGAGCCCGAATACCCCTTCGAAATTGACCGCATTGGGATAGGTACGGTTCAGCCCCGTCGGTTTAGGCACTCCGTGAAAGTCGATCATCAGCCGGTGTCGGGCCGTCACCGCAGCAAGCCGGTAGAGATCACGGACGGTTTGCTGATCCTGCGCGTCGAAAAAATCGACCTTGAATCCTGCAACACCCATTGCGGCATAATGCGCACAAACCTCTTCAGCCTGCTCCAGCAACGTGTTGCCCACAGCCCAAAGCAGGATGCGCACGCCCCGCTCCGCCCCATATCGGCAAAGTTCGTCAATGTCGACCTCCGGAACGGGACGGAGCAAATCCCTATCGGAAAAGCTGTACCAGCCGTCGTCCAGCAACACGTATTCGATGCCGAAACGAGCTGCAAAATCGATGTGGCACTTATAGGTTTCAGTATTGATTCCCGCCCGGAAACCGACGCCGCTAAGCCGCACGCCGTTCCACCAGTCCCAAGTCGATTTGCCGGGACGTATCCAGTCCACGGAGTCGATCCGGCAGGGTGCTGCCAATTGGCAGACCATGTTGTTGACGGGCAACTGCGTATCATCGACCGCGTAGCCGATCACACGCCACGGAAAGGTTCGCCGTCCCTGCGTCCGGGCTATCGCGGCACCGTATCTCAAGGGGCGTCTCGAACCGCTTCCCGTAATCCGTGTTTCGACGGGAAGAGGCGGAAAAACGCCCTTCAATCCGAGTCCCGTCAGGCTGCGAGTTACAAACATACCGGGATAGTCTTCCACATCGGCCTCTGTGAGCAACAGCCGCCCCCGGGCACCGAGGTCTGCAAGCACCGGGAAAAACGCCAGCCGATCCATCCCGTCACGGCCGTCGCCGACCCGCTCCTGAATGTACTGACTTTCAAACGAACTTTCGAAGATGTCCGGCCGTCGGTTGGCATAGGGAATCATCAACGAATAATCCTCTGCGAAATTGACCTCCGCGACCTCACAAGCTACCGCCACTGAATCCTGCAAAAGGGTGAAAAACCGGTAAGCCACCCCATCGTCATAAGCCCGGAACTCCAAACCATAATCCCCGGCCATTTTCAGTTTCAGCCAGTTGTATTCCGCCACGAACTCTCGCTGACGATAAAACGGCGCCCGAATCGTCTCCCGCTCGCTTCCCGACGAGAATTTTACCACACGCGCCCCATCGCCCAGCGTCCGACCGTCCGTAAGCCGCATGGCGATCCGAGACGGAGCCACCGCTTTCTTACCGGCAACCCAAAGTGCATAAACCGTCGTATCGCCGACTGCGATATCGATTTTCAATACCCCCGAAGGACTCACCAGCGAATAACTTCTTCCGGCGGCAACGCCTGCCCCCAAGGCCAACAAGGCGCACACCACCCATTTTTTCACGAGTGCACCCATTACTGGATCTCCCCGATGTCCTCCACGGGCCATTCGTCGGTCCGAAACGGCACGAGCGGCTGCCCCATCGTTGTCGAAACATTAGCCTCAGGACAATAATTGCAAAAAGCGTAACGGACAGCCACAGGTTCCGGAACCTGTTCCGAACTTACCTCGATCTTGTTCTCCCACCATTTGTAATTGGCTTTCGCAGGGTGGAAAATACGATCAGCGCCGGCAATCTCGAATCCCCCGGGGCGTACATAACCATCAGGGAGATAACCTTTCAAGCTATTAGGAGAGTTCCAATCGTGCTTGGCTGAGAGGTGGTTAAAACTCAAAATCAACTTATTTCCCTCCCGCTCCATCGACTTATAAGTCGGTGCGGGAGCCGGTAGCCCCTTGATGCCGTAATCGTTCGCCAGTGCCAACCATGCCAATCTCTGTCCTACCTCGCGTTTCCGCTGCGGATGGATGCAGGTCGGATTTCCCAAATCCGTCGTAGCAGCGATTCCCGAATGGGGTATTTCCTCCGCGGCCTGATATTGGGCCTCGATCACGAGAGCCAGCGAACGCAAATTGTCGCCTTCGTAGCGGTAAGGCGCCAGCTGGGTCATATAAAACGGCATCCGATCGTCACCCCACGCCTCACGCCACAATTTGACAAGCGACACCTGCAAAGCCTTGTAATCAAACCAGTTCTTACGGTTACTCTCACCCTGATACCAAATAAATCCCCGGGCAGAAAAGCCGCAAACAGGTAAAATCATGCCGTTCCAAAGTCGCTGAGGAATGCTATTTTCATACTGCCCCGATTTAGCCATATCATGATTAATCCCCGGTGTAGCGTCGATCGCCTCCTCAGTCATCCATGTTTCGATATTCGAGCCGCCCCAATTCGACGTGATAAGCCCGATGGGGATATTCAGCACCTTGCAGAGGGTCTGGCCGAAAAAATAACCGACAGCACTGAAAGCGCTCACGGAAGCAGGCGAGGCGGTCTGCCACTCTCCTCCGCAATCGTATTTCGGAACTTCGGACGAAACTTTCGGTACGGTGAACATTCGTATGTCTGGCCATTGCATGGCATCAGTAATTGCATCGGCACTCCCTTCGACCGGCTGGTACATGAATCCGCAAACGGGCATTTCCATGTTCGACTGCCCTCCGCAGATCCACACCTCACCCAGCATTACATTTTCCAACACGCACTCCTTCCCGTCGTCGATCCGGATTGTGTAGGGCCCTCCGGCCTCACCCGTGGCTAGCGTTGTCCGCCAACGTCCTGCTCCGTCAGCGCGGACCTCGTATTTGTTTCCGTTCCACGAGGTAGCGATACGCACCCGGCTGCGGGGTGCAGCTTCTCCCCAGAAATTCACCTGTGCATTCCGTTGAAGGACCATATTGCTGCCCAACACGGCCGGAAGTTTCACTTCGGCCGAAACCTGTGCACTTACTATCAGAGCCAGTGCAACCAACAAAAGTCGTTTCATGATAATCGGATTTTCAATAATTTATTTCTTGATATTTATGTGATCGCACTGTGCCGTGACAAAGTGGCGTAATTCGTCGTAAACACCGGGGTAATCCTCTGTTTGTTCGATGTGGTTGTCAGCTGTGAAACAGAAACCATCCACACAGTAGAGATTGATGATCCGGGAATCGAAGACGCGGAACGTGTTTCCCTCGACACGAATATTGCGGTGATAACGCGAAGCTTCACGGTTGGGAATGCCGCTGCCCACCGCAATGCAGGCACTACCCCAGTTCAAACTGCCGTAATTACCGTTCTCAAAGAGGTTATTACGGATCGTAACGTCGCGTACCCCCGACTGTTCGTACCAGAAATTGCCGTCACCTTCGAAAAGAATCGCCGCTCCGGCAATGTGAAAATAACAATCCTCGACAACCGTCCGTCCCCGCGAGCCTAACAGCAATCCCCGGGCACGGTTGCCGCGCATCCGGCATCCCTTGATGAGCACATCGGGATACTCTTCATCGGCAGCGACCAGATGGCGCTCCTTCACCCCTTCGGGCAACGGTTCAGTAAAGGTCACCTCGGTATATACCTTGTTGAGACGCCTTACGCTGCGAATGGTTCGATGGGCGTAGCTCCCTAGGCTGTCGTTGTCTACCAATTCGATACGCATGCCCTCCCGGAGGAAATCTACGCCATACTGCCCCGAATTGTGCCAGCGTAAAAGCAGTCCATCAGGAGCCGTCATCCGCTCTACGGCCATATAAAGCCCGTGAATATTCGTTGCGTCGTCCTTTTGGTTTTCGAAAATGCAGTCAATCATCCGGATATATCCGGCGCAGTTGACAAAATGCGTCGCGTCTGCCGTAATACTGATCATGCGTCTCTTCGTGGAGGGCGACGGAACGATTACCAGCTTGTTCAGCTCAATATCCCGGCTGCGCTGGGCGATAACGCCCATGCCGCCGCAATGATACAGATTGACATCCCGGATCGTCACCTGCTCGGAATCGGACACCGTGAACCCGGGGTTGTAACGAGCCGCCGCACCGAAAACCATCACGTTACCTATCGTAGCCGTAATCCCCTTATGATGAATGCGCACCCTGCCATCCGGTAGTTTCTCGGCCGGCACTGTACGGCTCCAAAGCCACACGTCGTTGGCCCGAAATGCAGGTTCGCGTTTCTCGGTGTCGAATTCTAACAGGCTGGAGAAAGGATAAACCGTCCCCTCGGCATCGCGAAAACGCAGACAGCCGTTGTCGATGTCGCAGAAATAGTCATCGGGAAATTCGAGCTCGAGCCAATCCGGGCCTTTGGCCGTGACGACTCCTTCGGAATGAAACGTGCGCGTATAGTCGATACTCAAGTTGCGGATCGTGATATTACGGCAGTCGGTAATGCTGAACGGCGAAACAAATCCCGTAAAGAGCAGTTCCGTACCATTGCCTTCGATGGTAAAATCCCGCATGCCGCACAGATCGAAGGCGATACGTTTCAGGCTTTCGTCGTTATTGCTAATAAACTGGTATTTCTCCACTGCCTGGTCGGAACGCAAACAGAGCCGGCCTCCCGGCAATACGAGCCGCGAAGCACCTACTTCGATACAATGTTCCAATGCAGCCCGTACGGCCGGTACGCCATCGGTTTCTGCAGCCCCGGGAGTCAGGAAATCTTTTAGGTAAACGGTTTTCTCAACTTCGGGCTCTGAGCATGCCGCTAACAGGATACCCATTGTAACCAATACGGTATGCAATTTTCTTTTCATAGGTTAGAGGTATTAGTGGTTTTCAGATTTGGGCGACAATTTCAGGGCGAACCCGCCACCGGGAGCCATCGCAATCTTCAGCTGCGTGGTGGAATCCGCCGACTGCCGGACAAGCGTATATTTTTCGGGTTTAATATCCGCATCTCGCGCGTCTGCGAGCAAGGTCGCTTCATAATGGCACCCGGCATCGAGGAACGAGAGATCGATCTCCAGTTCGCGGGGTGTCCAGTTCGTGAGGCCTCCGACGTACCATGTTTCGCCATTGCGGCGTGCCGTGACGATATACTGCCCCATCTCGCCCGAAAGCACCTCAGTATGATCACATATGACCGGAAGCGAGACGATAAAACGCGTACAGTCATCGTCGGCCCGATAGTGTGACGGCGAATCACAAAGCATCACGAGAGGTGCGTCGAAAACGATATAGGCTGCAACCTGATGGGCACGCGTACCTTGGCTCATCGGATTGCGATAGTCGATCTTAAATCCGTCACGAGTAGCGTTTCGGTAGGCTCCGGGCGTATAGTCCACCGGCCCCTGAGCCATGCGGATAAAAGGAAACGTCACATTATAGGACGGCATGTCGGGATTGCTCCATTTCAACTCCTCCAACCCGTAGACGCCTTCGAAATTGACAATATGTGGAAATGTGCGGTTCAATCCCGTGGGTTTGTATATTCCGTGAATGTCGAGCATCAATTGCTGGGCGGCGGTAGCCTCGGCCAACCGATAGACCAACTCGACGGCCTGTTGATCGTCCCGGTCGATAAAATCGACTTTGAAGCCCTTGATTCCCAATTTCGCATAATAGTCGCAGGCTTCTTCGAGACGGTCGTCGAGGACATTGCCGACCACCCATAACATCAACCCTACACCTTTCGAATCGGCATAACGGATCAATTCAGGCAAATCGATTTCAGGTATGGTACGCATCACATCTCCCGAACGGGGATCGTACCATCCTTCGTCCAATACGACATATTCAAGCCCGTAATCCGCTGCAAAATCAATATAGGCCTTATAGGTTCGGGTATTGACTCCCGGCTCGAAATCCGTGTTATCAAGCCCCCAGTTATTCCACCATTCCCAGGCAACCTTGCCGGGACGAACCCACGAACAATCGCCGATCTTGTTTTCCGCAGCCAAAGCATAGACGAGATTGTTCACCGGCAATTCCCGATCCTCATCGGCTACAGCTAGGATACGCCACGGATAACTCCGCGTGCCCGATACGCGAGCGATGAAATCCTGTCGGGTGACGACCTTTTTCTGGCAACGCTGTTCATGGAGGTAGCAACTGTCCGGGACACAGGCGAAACGGCCGCGAAGACCGCCTTCGTGCGAAACGAGAAACATCCCCGGATAGGCTTCGAGGTCCGATTCGCATACCAGAACCCGCCCTGCCTCGCCGCAATCGGCTGCCAAAGGCAGAATAATCAATTTATCGGTCGGTAGCGTATCAGCCCGACAATATGTATAGGGGAACTGGAAAGCATTGCACAAACCATCGGAAAAAGCCGCCTGCAATGCAGGAGAACCGGAAAAATTGAACTCGACAATTTCGTCGCGAACAATACGGTCGTCTTCAAACCCGGTTTCGAACCGATAGGCGCAACCTTCATCATAGGCCCTGAATGTCACGGCACAATCGTTGCCGAGCTCAATGCGCAATTCATTGCAGCGTTCCTCAAATTCCGCCTGCCGATAAAAAGGTGCCTTCACGGTGCGCTCGATATGGCGCCGCTGAACCTTCCCGATTCGGACTCCCTGTCCGAGCGTGAATCCATCGGCAAAGCACAGACCGATGGTCGACCGGTCGAGTAACGGTACGCCGTGCCGCGATACGGACCAATTCAGCGAATCGGAGGCAACGACCGTTACGACGAGCGTTCCGTCGGGCGACATGAGTCGGAAGTCAGTCGCCCTATCGCCGAAGCATCCTGCCGCCAAAACGACAGTAACCGCTAAAATAAAAATACGAAAGCATTTCATGAAAAAGGATTTGTTAAATTACAATTTCTCCGTTGTAAGGGATAATCGGCTAATGGGTGGGCAATGCCACACGAACCGTTGTGCCAGGACGTATGAAAAACGAAAGCGGGGTTCCTTTGCGCGGTGTCACGTCAATACGCAGCCGACTGGCGGACATACGCCGTACGCTAATATCGAAATCGTCCCCGAAAGCCTGTATCCGCCGCAAGGCCATACACTCCCAAGCTGTGGGCATCGAGGGGGTCAGGTCAAACGATTTCAATCCCGTCGGACGAATGCCGAACAGCCCTTCGGTCACGGCACGGCAGTACAGGCCGCTTTCGGCCGAAAGATGGCGCTGCGATCCTTCGGGCCATGCTTCGATAGGATAAGGGACATGGTCTCCCAGCAAACGCCGCTGCGAATAACGATGCAACAGATCGGTGGCCTGATCAGCCTCTCCGGCATTGTAGATGCCTCGCAGAGCGTAAAGTGTCGAACGGTCCCAGAAGGTCGTGCTTCCTTGTTCTGTCAACAGGCCGTCTTCGGTCAGCAGTTCGGGATCCAGCAGTGCGGATACGGTTCCCGCGCGACGTTCAGTAAGTCCTGCGATTAGCGGCATACAGATCCATGAGCGCAGCGTTGTGTTCCCTGCATAGTAACGATAAGTACGATAACCGCCTATATCTGCGCCGAAATGACATTCGATAGCAGTCGCCAGTGCTTGCGCTTCCCGGACATAACGTTTCGTCTGTGCGGTTTTCAGCCCCAATTCCCGTCCCAGGTGGACGGCAGAAAGCAATGCATCGTAATAAAGCGTCGAGGTGCAAAGATTGGCATCTCCGGCCGGGAAACGACCTTCCAGTTCGTCGGTGTCCGAAGCGACGACTCCGGCCGACGTCAACCGACGTCGGCAGTATTCCAAGCACCATTCGATGAGCGGCCATAACTCTTCCGCTTCGGCCCGATCCCCATGGGCAAGCGCATAACGCGCCGCGCCGCAAGCGATCATTGCAGCATCGCCGCGGTCACCCGCGCCGTTCCAGATGTCGGAGCCTTCGGCAATGATCGAGCTGGGGAGCGGGCGATAATCGGAATTCATGAAACGGGCAAAATGCCGGAATGAGTTAAGCGCCGATGCGTTTCCTACGCCGTATCCCAGAAACGGGAAGAACGGATTGACATACTCGGCTTGGTCGTTGGCCCAGATAGCCGCATAATAGGATTCACCGCCCGGAGCGTGCATGTAGCCGCCCCGTGTCCTGATGATACTTTCAGCCGCACGCAGTTTGGCGAACCGAAATTCGGTGTCAATTATCGGATCAGGCGTTTCGAGAATCAGCTTTGCGTCGATCTGGCGGCGCACAAAATCCCGCCGGGCTGCCAACTCTGCCGCAATGTCGGGACGCAGCGGTTTTTCGTCTTCCCGGTATGCCTGAAATACGGCATCGAAAACAAGCGAGTCAGACGGCGCGAGAGCAAAGACACCGCTGCCAAGCAGTTCGGCGCGGATACGGTAACTGCCCTCCACGCCTTTTTCAGGATCGGTGGCAATCGTTTGCATGAATTCGGGAACTGCGATTTCGAGCTTCTTCGTCCCGATGTTGTGCAACACGTAACGCTCGCACATCAGCGGCAACATTCGCGATGGAAAAATCCGCCGTGTCATCGCCACGGCCGGAACCGGTTCGGTATTGCGGCCCGAACCGGTATTGGCCTTGCCGACGCTCCAAAGACTGCGGACCGTCATCGCGCCGTCGATGGATACGCTTTCGACCCGTTCACGGCAAAGAGACAGTCCGTTCACCCCCAGAAGCGAGGGGATGTCAGTCGCCATACGGTACATCAGACTGGCATGCGTATCGTTGGGCACGGTGCGCAGCAGGGGAAAAACAAGTGAGCGTTCTTCCCGGAAAGCCCCCTGTGCATCGACTTCCCACCGTAGTACGAAAGCCATCCGTTCGCCGCTCATCTCAATATGGTCTTCGTGCGGAATGTCATTGCCGGGTTTCCAGGCAATACCCGCGTCGGGAACGATTTTCCACCGCTGGCCCCATGCGGGGGCGACGGCGAGCAGAAATAACCAAATGAAAAAGGTTCTTCGGATCATAGTTTCGGGTCGGTCTTTCGTTAACAGTTTGGATCGAATTTACGAACCAAAGCTCGGCTTCGTTTCAGCGTCAACTGCAGTATATGGCATTTCTTCCCATCGAAGCGGGTGTTTTGCAATTCATAGAGCGGCAGCCAACCATACGTTTTCACACCTTCGGATTCTACCTCGATCAGACAGTTGCAATAACGGAGACCAAATTCTTGTTCAGGTTGAAAAACCTGCGACACAGGGAGCGTGCAACGTCCCTTCCGGTCGGTTTCTGAGACAACACAAGGCTCGGGAATGACGGAATAGGTGTACCAGCGTACGGGATAGAAGCGCACTGCCGCATCCTTTACCGGTGCATTCCGGTCGTCGGCAACTTTAACTCGAATGTATTCGGGCAGCGCACCGGCCACCAAGTCGTCGATATTGACATTCCGGCCTCCGGCCATATTGATCATATGTACGGCATAGTCGCTCCAATGAACCTCGCCATAGGGATAGTCCATAATGCAGCGCACGGCGTGGAAAGCCCTGCCGTTGACTGGATTTTTGTCCGCATCGACCTTCATCGCATAGATGTCGGGAATACCGCGTGCATGGCCGAACTCGTGAATGATTCCATCCACGGCTCCGGGTTCAAAGGGGCTGTTAAAGCGATCGTTGTGTGTCCGTGAATGGTAAACAGTCTGAATCGTATCGCCGTACCAGCCTCCACCTACCTCCCGGGGATCGGATTTGTAGCCGTCCATCACCACCAGATAATCGTGATCGGGATGCGGTTTCATCACCTCTTCGGCAGAAACACCATCGTAAATATAGAAAGCATTCCAATCCACGACGAAATCATAAATGGCCTGGAAACGCGCATCGTAGTTAAAAGCCCGGTTGACGCGGCGAAACATCTCCTCGATATGTCGTATAACCCGTTCTCGCCCGCCCAATGAATCGACCGACTCGCGATCAATGCCGATTTTCACCCGGAAAGTATGAACCGGTTGGGATATGGCTCGGTCCACAGAGGCAATGACCACTGCCAATAGAAGAATTCGCAATATTTTCATAAGTGGTTTCGGTTTTCAAGTGATTTTTTGATCAGCGCCAGCTCTTCAGGCATATAGGTCGTCCGGACGACATCTTCGTCGGCTGCCGCAGACACATGGGAAAGAAAATAGAGGAATTTGTCATAATCGTTCTGAAGTTCTGGCATCTGAGTATCATCAAGCGCATATAACATACGGAATGCCTGTTCGAAAACTTTCCAGCCATAACGTTCCTTGATGCGCAGAAATGTATAATGCAACGCATCGCCGTTGTTTTTTGCGATTCCCGCGCCGATGGTTTCGTCATAGAAAATCTTATAATAATTTATAATATCGGCTCCACGATAGCAAACATCGCGTTGCGAGACGGTTCCGCCGCACTTTTCAAGTGCATACGACATTCGGAAATTAGCGAAAATCTCATCGTTCCAGTTCCATCTGCCAGAATTTTTAATATTGCTTTGAGAGAACACATGACCGATCTCATGCAGAATACCGAAGCCCCAATCGTCGAATTCGACAGTACGTTCAAGCAACGGAGAAACAGCGACATGACTGTTCCACAGAATCGGATTTCCAGCCAATGCCCAATAACCAGGCTCAATGCCGGGTGTGTTCAAAATCAATATCTTGCGTCCTTCATAGGGCACTTCACCGACCAAATCCCCATAAGCATCGTAAACGCGGTCGAGATTCGAAAGCCATGCGTCGATATCTGCATCGGAAATAGTCACCTTGGAACGATCCAATTTCAACACGATATGCTCACTTTCACGGGTATAGACAGATTCATCCGAAGCCGGCTCGACCCGTACGTCGTCCCACCACACGGTACCCGAAGCCTTACCCCCGTTGTAGGTACCCCATGGAAAGCCGAGCCCACAGCAGATCGTCGCCTCACCCAAAGTATCTGGAACGAAATCCATGTAAACCTCCCGCCAATCGCTTGTTCCATAAACAAACTCCGACGCGTTCCACGACTGGTCGAGCCCTTCCGGGTCCAGGAAAAGCACGGCTCCGCGTCCGTCGCGGACATCTTCGCATTTCAGACGCGCACTCACCCGGTAAAGCCGGCCCTGTTCGAGTCCCGTCAGCTGACATTTCACAGCCAGCGACGTGCGTTCCGAACTCGTAATCCGTACGCATCCGCTGTCGTCGATCCCTCCGTCAGGCAATCGTTCGATCCGACCACTTCCGGACGCCGCATCTGTGGTCCAATGCCGGCTGAAACGCCTGGCACGGTCGAAATTCTCGACGAAGACCTTTTCGCTGCCCTGACAAACTCCGTATAGAGCAGACACGAAGAATATGAATAACGCTTTTTTCATGAACTGACACGTGTAAATCAACTATTGCTGAGTTTGGAGATAGGTCCGGATCGTTCCAAGCTCAGCGGAAGTGAAATTGTTTGCATAGATATCCTCTCCGGCCTGTTTGGTCAGGACCGACATGAAATAGTCGAACTTGTCCCACTGCGTCATGCCACTCTCTTCCGTTTCATTGCGAGGAACTTTGTACAACTCATCGAAAGCTTTAATATATAACTCCCAGCCATACTTCTCCTTAATCTGTATCAGCTTATAACACAAAGCATTACCCATCTCGACGGCTTTATTTGCCCCGATCGTACGATCATAACAATTCGTCGTCTCCGACTTGTAGAGTTGTTTCAACTCAGCACCGACATAGGTTTTGGTCTCGGTCTTCGTCGAGCCGTCCGGCAACAAGATATTGGCGTCTGTAATCACAGTCGCATTCAGTTTCTCCAACGCATAGTACATGCGGAAATTGGCGAACAGTTCCTCATTCCAGTCGAAGGCATAAGTAGCATTGGATATATAAGGGGCAAAATCGTGTCCCAGTTCGTGCATGATGCCAAAACACCAATCCCCCTTTCCTACAGCAAGCAACGCCGAACTTATATAGTCCTGATTCCATTGCACCGGATTACCCGCATAAGCCCAAGCTCCGATAACCGCCGAACGCAGCGTGATGACCTTTCCCTCGAAAGGCTTGCGTCCCGAGAAAAGTTCCACATAGGCTTCGTAAACCTTGTCCAAGTTGCCGAGCCATGTGTCGATCTGAGCATCGGAGATGGAAACGTATTTCTTATCCACCATCAGACGAATGTGCTCGCTCTCCCGAATGTAAAGATCGGTATTTTCTTTGAGACTGATGTTGTCGAAATAGGCAACACCCTGCGAAGAATTCGCCGTACTGCCCAAGCGCAGACACAGCGTGATGGTGCTGTCAGCGGGAATTTCATCTATTTCCAATGTCACCGAGGTCCAATCTTTCGTACCTGTCACACCCTCGGAAGCAGGAGCCCAAAGATAATCCAGACAGATGTTCCCTCCTTTGCCTTGCGCGATACCTTCGGTTTTGATGCGCGCGGTAGCCTTATAAGGTTTCGCCGGATCAAGTCCCGTGATCTTCTGACCAAACATCACATCCACATCCTCCGACTCGGCGATAATGGCCAAACAACGGGATCCATTGACACCCCTCAATGACTCCTGAGTGACAGCGGCGTTCGATTCATTCCAACCGCCCAGATAACGCCACTTGCCCGCTTCGGCCTTTTCGACTTTGGACAGGTCTATATCTTCCTCCAAATTCCAGTTAGCGACGAGTTGTGTTGCGGTGGAGGGTTCATCAACAGTCGGTTTATCCGGTTCAACGATCTGGTTGCTATCATCGGATTTCGAACAAGACCAGCCTGCAATAAGTCCAAAAGAACAAAGCCAGTACAATAGTTTTCGTTTCATGATTTTCCAATTTATAGATACCAATACGGAGGCCGGGGTCCAAAATTCCGGCCTCCATATTGGAAATTAATATCAGCGAGAGAGTTTGACGCAGCGTAATTCACCCTTGATCTGACCCTCCTCCGTCGGAGCGGGAGCCCAGAAGGATTCGATGATAAAATCGATGACGATATCGCCGGTAACCAGATTCAGGTAAGATTCGTTGGCTGGAATCGGGTCGCTTGCCGGATCGCGGTCCTGGAAATTGATAAGTCTTACGCAATTTTCATGTCCCGGCATCTCCTCGTTGGAGATGTCGAAATAGATGATTCCGTCTGCCCAACCACTATTGTAGTTGAAATAATATTTCTGTCCGCCGCTCGGATTCTTGCCTTGTTCGCTGCAAAGGAAGATCAGCGAGTTCATTTGACTCGACTTATCCGTCGTGCCTTTGAGTGCCGATGTCCATGGTTCCAGGAAATAGTTGCCCACAAGCGACTTGTTTACCTCGACATAAACCGTAGACGGCTCTTCGACAGCCGTACCATCCGCCAATGCTGAAGTATCTATCTTCAACGGCACAAGGTATTTATCGGCATCGTACGGGAGATCAAGGATATCAATCTCGTAGGTAACGGAGCCACTCATACTACCAGCGGAAATTACTGACGGCGTAACCTTAATCTTAGAAGCATCGAGTTCCTTGTATGTAGTACCGTTATTCTCGTTATAGATTGCAATCTGCGATGCATCGTACGTCATATTGACAGACATTTCATTGGGGATCGGCGTATTGATGTTGACCATCAACTCTCCTTTTCCGGTAGCCGTTGTCACCACCTTACCGCCATCATTCGCCTTGACTTTCAGTTCTGTCAACCGGACAATAATATAGATCGGACCGGACTGGCCGATATTATACTCCGTTCCCTTCTGAGTAAGTTCGACAGGCAACAAATAGTCATTAATACCGCCTAACTTCGCACAATCGAACGTAATCGTACTCTTCATCTCCAATGTTTCGGAATCAAATACATCCTCCTTGATCGTAAAGGTATTTTCAGGTAACGGCAAATAATTAGTTTGATTTGCCGTATTGTATTCCTGGACCTTATCCATTACAGGTGCATAGGATACTTTCGAGACATCCAACGTCGTGAAGTTAGCAAGAGTTGTCAACACGATGTCTTGTGTCAATGGAATAGTCGAAATGAACGAAAGTTCGGGTGTCGTTGCCGGGACCACCGCATCAATCTCCGGTTTACTGACCACCGGAGCCAGCAACACGCGGCCCAAGGTTCCGCTCTCTTCGGTCAGAACAGACGATCCCGAAATACGGACGGGCAAAATCGTCCGGTTTGCCTTTTCCAACCCCAGTGCATCGACCAACTCGCTGGGATGTATCGTGACGGGAACAAGAATTTCCTTTACGGTTGCCGGAATTGTGACCGAAGCAGGTAACGTGTAATAGTCACTGCCGAGCAGCGTGTAAGCCGCACCGTACTGTTCGTTATATTCATCGAGCACCGCGGCATCGACCGAAAGGTTCAACGTCACTTCCTGCGAAAGCCCGCAAGTGCGCGTAATAGGCACTTCAACGATATAATCTTCATAAATGGCATTCGTGGCAAACTGCTGCAACCCAGACTGCCCGAACACCGGATCGGGATAAATGACAGCCTCGGGATGATCGAACTCGCAGGAGGCCAGCAACGCCAAAACCGGGAACCACAGACCCGTTAATATTTTCTTTTTCATCGATTCGATTTTTGTAAATTAAACATGTTTGTCGCAAATCGATCCATCAATAGAATGGTGCTTGTACCAACTCGGTGTTATAGGCACACTCGCTGGATCGAATCGGCGCGAAATAGTGCTCCAACCGGAATACACGCTGCAAACTGCACTCTGTCTGGGTAAAGAAATCAGGATCGGTAGCATTCTTTCCGCGTGTAACATCCAGTCCATAACACGGCGTATTCAACACGCCTTGTTCTCCATGAGCAATAAACCAACGGCGTACGTCGAAATAACGATGAATTTCCCATGCCAATTCAACGCGACGCTCCTGCCGAAGCAGTTCAATCAGAGCATCATAATCGGAGCTTGAACAGATTTCTGTAATGGAGCCGAGATTCACTCTGGCACGCAATTCATCCCACAGCGATAAGGCTTTGTCCAAATCGACGTTATCGCCCGTTACGTTATTACGTTTGCATTCGAGCACGGCCTCAATGTAGTTGAGATAGATCTCCCCCAAACGAATGGTCGGAAAGGGAATTGCATTACTCGTGCACGTAGCCTGGCTTTTATCCGTAGTGGCATCCATCGGAATGTTCTTACGGGGTGAAAGCCCCGTACTGTTACGATCACCCGAACTCTTGGAAAGTCCCGAATTTCCCTCATACCAGAATTCAATCGTCTGCCATACATCAGGATTCTCTTTCGTAGCATAAGACACACGCTGATTGGGGAAATGGGTCGAAGCATAGAAACGCGGCTCCCTGTCACAGAACATCCAGAACGTATTGGCTATCGTACCGTTGCCATCCTCTGAAGACCATTGTTTATTTTCGAACCACTCTTCGATAGGACGAGCGACAGTACCGTCAGCCATGAAATAATCATTGACAAGATTGAGCGTTACAGCGTCACGGGCATTCCAACTGTGGAAAACAGCAGGCCAACACTGCATACTCCACCAACTCGTAGCCTGCGGACAAGCCCAAATAATCTCGTCGTTGATTGTAGTCGTGATGCGGCGGTAATTGTCGACATAATCGTCGAAAGTCAGCTCCCCGCCCTCTTCAGCCTCCGGTTTGAGTAGCCGGTGTTGGGGAAGATCCAGTACGGCCTTGGCCGCATCGGCTGCGATTCGCCATTTATCCGGATCATAGATCTGATTGATCAGCTGTTTGCCGTCCTTGTTACGCCAGTTGGAATAGGTCGTATTGCCATTATACAACGGGCTTGCATTCATCAGCAGAAGACGAGACTTCATAGCTATAGCAGCAGCCTGAGTCGGGAATCCGTAATCGTCGTCGACACGCGTTTCAAGCATGTCGGGAACAGCGGCGTCGATCTCGTTGCAAATCCATTCAACACATTCATCCATGCTGTTACGTGCAAATTTCGTAGAAAGCTCCTCAGATTTAATCGAATGGTCGACGATCGGAATGGGGCCGTATTCACGCAGAATCCAGAAATGATACATGGCCCGCATGAACCGCGCTTCGGCCGTCTTATATTTCTTTTCTACAATCGGAAGGTCGATGCATTTATCCACATTTTCCAAGAAAATATTACAATGTCGAATCGCCTGATAATATTTCTCGAAATAATAGACATCGGTCCATGCTCCCGTAGGCTGCTCCGGGCTGAGCTGCCCCGAAACCACAACGGGGATATGCCAGTCCAATTCATTATTGGCATCGTCGGTCCCAAACATATAATGATTGTAATAAGCCGACCCGTAAAGATCCTTCGGATAGTAGTCATCACTATAAATACGCGCAAACCACTTGCGGGTATCCTGTGTACTTGAGAACACCTTTTCAAGCGTGTTCAACTCTTCGGGGTCCTGATCGAGATAGTCGGAACATCCAACCAAACACCAAGAGAAGAGGACGAGAATCAATATATTATATTTTTTCATAGTGAGAACGGTATTAGAATGTTAAGTTAAGGCCTACGAATACAGTCGCCTGAATCGGGTAGGAATCAGCTCCTACCTCCGGGTCCCAGAACTCCTTGCCAAATTTGCTGAACGTATAGAGATTGACCGCAGAAAGATAGATGCGGGCATTGTCGATCCGGGCCTTCGCCGAAAGATGTCTGGGAAGCGTATAACCGATTTCGACATTTTTCAAGCGCAGATAATCGCTGTTGCGCACCCACCATGTCGAAGTCTTGTAATTATTGACATTCTGTCCCATGTATAAGCGCGGAGAAAAAGCATATGGATCCGGATTATCCTCCGTCCAGCGGTCAAGAAACTTCGTAATGAGATTGCCCATGAATTTAGGCTCACGCTCCGCCTGGAACGGCTGGAAATACCATCCGGCCGAGAGATAGGACGTACCTCCCAGCGCGCCCTGCATCAGGAACGAGAAGTCGAACCCCTTGTAGGCCAGCGATGCGCCGAAACCGAACATGGATTCGGGAGTAGCCGGATTCGACCCCCAGATCATATCATCCTCCGAAATCACGCCGTCATCGTTGACATCTCGATAACGAATGTCACCCGGACGCAACTGCGACTTAGTCAGAGAGAACTGTCGATAATAATCGGGCAAAGCGTCGATCTCTTCCTGAGAGAAAAGATGCATGGCATCGTACATCAGCCGCTCCCCATAACGCGTACCACGAATGTCCTGCCATGGATTTTTGTAATATTTTCCGTCCTCGATATATTTGTTGCGTGCGAAAGTATAATTGCCGCGCGCCGTAAACATCAGGCCGCTGTCAAACATCTTGTTATATTCCAACGTCACCTCGAAGCCGCGGTTATCCATCTTTCCCATGTTGGCATACATGGTTTTCTGAAGTCCCATCACCTCGCTGACCTGGGGCTGAAGGAAGATGTTCTCACGTTTCTCATAGAACACTTCGGCCGTTGCCCGCAAAGAATTGAATAAGCCCACTTCCAAACCAAGGTTGTATTTGGTAGCAACCTCCCACGTGATATCTTCAGAGGCGAGCTGGTCTTCCTGCAATCCTCCCATCCCCTGATCGAACTTGATACCGAAATTATTGTAACCTCCGGCGTCAATCAATGTGGAAAGATATGCAAAACGCGCCGAACCAATCTGGTCGGAACCGACCTGTCCGACTGAACCGCGGAGTTTCAGCCAGGTAATGGTTTTGTTGTCCTTCAAGAAATTCTCGCTGCTGATAACCCATCCTGCGGCCACTGCAGGGAAAAATCCCATACGGTTATTTTTCGGGAAGTTCTCCGAGCCATTGTAACCCAAGTTCACCTCCAGCAGATATTTTTTATCGAACCCGTACGTTGCACGCGCAGCGAATCCCAGCGAACGGTTGGGAAGGCTATTAATATAAGTATCCGCCGTATTCGTCTTGTAATCTTTCAGATAGAAAAGCGCCAGCGCTCCCACCTCATGCTTTCCGAATGTCCGGTCGTAGTTGAACGACGCCTCGAAATACTGGGTCTTGTTGCCCCAAGCGCTGGAAGTATACGTGAGGTAATCCTGCTGCTTGTTGGCGTCGATGACCTTGTAGACGAGCGAGCCGTCGTCGTCGCGCCGCTCGGCCTGATAGAAGGTCAGCTCGCGCGAACGTTTGGCGTCGTTATAGTTCACGGCGTCATAGGCGTAACGTACTGTAGCACTCAAACCCTCGGTCAGGAACGAGAAATCCTGCCGGATGGTCAGATTGCTACGCAATTCGTTGGTAGTGGTCTGCTTGTACCCCCTTTGCGTAAGCTGCACATACGGGTTGTAAAGGCCGTCACGAGCCGGGAATTTGCCATCCTTGTACAAGACCGGAAAAGCATTCGGTGCTACGTTATTGATCCACATATAAACGTTATCCGAGCCTTCATAGGGCTCTGTGTTAACAGCAACGTTGCCTTGAAGTCCCAACGAAACTGTCGTATATTTCGTAATATCCGTATCTACGTTCGAACGGAAATTATAGCGCGTGTAATTGACGTTCTTTCCGAATCGTCCGATACTGGAAGGAACCCAGTCGTAGTTTCCCGGCTGAATGTCATACTGTCCCTCCTGATTATAAATAGAAACAGCCGTAAAATAGCGCACAGCTTTACCGCCTCCCGAAATATTGACACTGAGTTTTTCATTCAACGTTACGTCGCGCATAAGTACATCCTGCCAATCGACATCGGGGTACAGTTCGGGATCGCTGCCCGTGCGCAACGCCGTAAGTTCAGCATCGGTAAATTTCATCGCTTGAGATGCCGACGGGTTGGCATCAATAGCCTCGTTAAAAAGTACGGACCGTTCGTAAGCATTCAGATAGGAGGGACGCTTCGTGGCAAAGGAAAATCCCTGCTCGTAACGCACGTCGACCTTGGCCGGACCATCGAAGCCTCGTTTCGTGGTGATGAGCACGACGCCGTTGGCTCCGCGCACTCCATAAACTGCCGTGGCACTGGCGTCTTTGAGAATACTGAACGATTCGATTTCAAGGGGATCGACGTTGTTCATCGGCCGCTCGATACCGTCAACCAAAATCAGTGGGTTGCGATTGCCGGTAAAGGTACTGATACCCCGAATCCAGAACTGCGCGTCGTCCTTGCCCGGCTCTCCCGAACGCTGTACGGCGATAACGCCGGCGACTCGGCCTCCAATGGAGTTATTGAGTGAACGGACCGGCACACTCAATTCGGCAGCCTTAATCGTTCCAATGGCACCGACAACCGATTCTTTCTTTTGAGTTCCGAAACCAACGACAACAACATCCTCCATAGCTGTCGCATCGTCTTGGAGAGTAATCATCAGAGATTTCGTACCCGAAACTCTCACGGTTTCTGTCTTGTATCCAATATAGGATACAGTCAGAACCGCATTGGAACGGACAGACAGCGTAAATTGTCCGTTACCGTCCGTTGACACGCCGCGCGTGCTTTGATCGCTTTTGACTGTGACAGCGGCACCAACCAGCGGTTGTCCCGCCTTGTCGACAACCGTTCCGGTTACAGTAATGTTTTGACCGTAAACCGCAGCCCCAAGCATCAAGCAAAACACATACAAAAAATTCCTGCATGTTGTAAAGGCTTTCATAAGGTTACTTCATTTAAGTTAATAATAAGTTAATGACTGGCATAATTAACAGCCGGACATGCAAGGCAAAAATTGAAAAATCACCGGGAATCAACTGCAAGAATCGTTTGTATTTATGCAAAAATTATCCGTTTGAAACAAGCACCCGCAACCGGAACCATGAAAAGCCATTAATTATCAGCACATACACATATAAATCGAATTATTCTGAATTTCGATCGTTTCAGAAAAATATTATATTTGTATAGCACTATCCTACAAAATCCGAATGAAAACAACCTATTTCTACTCATTATTAACTGTCATCGCATATATTTTATGGATAACCCCATCATATGCGATCCAAGACATGAAATTCCGCTATTTCAAGACCGAAAACGGCTTGGCATCGAATATGGTAAACTGTGTTTTTCAAGATAGCCGCGGATATATGTGGTTCGGAACAGGAGACGGACTGACACGCTATGACTCCTATAATTTCACAATTTACCGAAATAACAGCAATGATAAAGGATCGATCGGAAATAACAGCATCTATTCCATTCACGAAGACCGAGAAGGAACTCTATGGGTCGGAACCGAAATCGGTCTTTACAGTTACAATCCGGCAACCGACTCGTTCCGAACCCTACCACTTAAAAGCAATACGCCAATTCTGGTAAATTCCATAGCTGAAGACAGCTCCTTTTTGTGGTTTGCAACGCTCGGAAGCGGCGTCTTCCGCTTCAACAAAACGACTGGCGAGATATGGAATTACCGACACGATGCGACTAATCCCTACAGTCTGGGCTCCGATTACGCGCCGGCGATTATCACCGACAACTTTTCAAATGTCTGGTGCCTGACTTCTGGCAGCAATCTTTATAAATACGATCGTGCGCGCAACGAATTTCTGAGCATTCCCATCCGGGACAATGAACGGCACATCGTGGAATCGAACGCATTCTCGATGTGTCAAGATCATCTGGGCAACCTTTGGATCGCCGGATGGGATTCAGGAATCTTCTGCTACAATAAGCAATCAGGACAATTTCGCAACTACCTGATGAAAAACGGCAAGCCTTATCTCAAAGGAAGAATCCACTCCATCCGGGAAATCGAACCCGGACGGCTCATGCTCGGATCCGATGCAGGCCTGACAAGTTTCGAACCTGAGACTGGCGCATGCTACACTTACTCTTATCAACAAAACATCGAACGCAGCCTTTCGGACAATTTCGTATACGATGTTTACCGCGATCACGAAGGAGGCCTTTGGGTAGCAACCTATTTCGGAGGAGTTAACTATCTGTCTCCCAATAACACCTGCTTCTCATCTCGGAAATGCAATATCATGCAGGGGGGGGGTAGTGGCAGGGTCATCAGCAAGTTCTGTGAAGGTCCCGACGGATGGATATGGATCGGAACGGATGACGGCGGATTGTTCCGTTACAACTCCCGTACAGACAAACTGGAACAGGTCGTTGTCGATCCGCAGATACCGCTGCTGAACGTCCATGCACTACTCGTCGACGGCAGCGACCTCTGGGTGGGAACTTACAGTAACGGTCTCTATAAAATTAGGGCCAATGGAAAAACGGAACATTTCCGCTACTTCTCAGACCGTAGTCGAATTTGGGATGAAGGCGTCTATTCACTCTATAAAGACGGAAACGGCCGATTATGGATAGGCACCAAAACAGGCATTTATACCTATGACGAAGGGCATATCTCCTGTGTTTCCTATCTAGGATACAACAGCGATATCGTAAGCATATGCAGTGATTCGCAGGGAGCACTCTGGTTTGCCTCAACCAGTAAAGGAATCTTGCGCTACGACCCTAAAGAACAGCGTATTTCGTCCAATAACCACCTCGTCAACGGCAAATTCACGCCACTGCCTCGTCAAATACAGTCGATCTGCTTCTACAAAGATAATTTATGGATAGGAACGGTCGGATACGGACTTTTCTGCTACGACATTCATGCAGGAGTCTATACCCCCGTACCATTGGATGACGAAACTACAACTCTCTCCATATTCCACATCATTCCGGAGAACGATAATCTTTGGATTACTTCAAGCCTGGGGTTAATCCGTTATTCGATCCTGACAGGGCAGGTGAGCCGCTTCAATCTCGAAGACGGACTGCTGGCCAATATTTTCAATTTCAATTCCGGACTGCATGCATCGGACGGCAAGATTTATATTGGCACAAACGGTGGATTCAATTTTTTTAATCCGGGAGCGCTACAACCCAACCAGGTTGCCCCTTCCGTAGTTTTCACCGATTTTCATATTCATGGCCGACCAGTTCGAATCGGCTCGCCGACGCTGCACCAGCACGTAGATATTCAAAGACATGTGACCCTGAAAGGCGGACAGACAAATTTCGCCATCAGTTTCGCGGCTTTAAGCTACTGTGCATCCCAGAAGAATCGCTACCGCTACCGGATGGAGGGATACGACAACGAATGGCATGAGTGCAGTTACAACACCAATCAAATTACCTACAACGATCTGCCGGCCGGCACCTATACATTTTACGTCATGGCGAGCAACAACGACGGTGTATGGGGCTCCCCCGAAGCATTGACAGTCGTGGTCCAATCCTATTGGTGGGCCTCACGGTGGGCAGTCGGATTCTACGTACTGTTTTTCGGGGTCTGCTGCCTGTCGGTATTCCGGCTGCTCCGCTCCTACTATCTCCAAAAACAACGCGCACGGATCGAACGGCAGCGTTACGAAAAGGAAAAAGAGCGGGCTGACGCCGAAATCGAGTTTTTCACCAATATCGCCCATGAAATCAGAACACCCGTAACGCTGATCATGGCACCTACCAACGAGATACTCGCTAAGAAGGAGTTGTCACAAGACGTGATCGACCTGCTCCAATTAATCAAAAGGAGCAGCGACAGACTTTTCAATCTCGCAAACGAAATCCTGAACTTCCGTAAGAAGTCGCTGACCGTGATGTTCACCACCCCGACAGACATCGAAGCCTGCACGCGCCAGGCGGCGGATGGATTTAGGCTGCTGGCAGAAGAACACGGCATCGAACTGATCTTCCGGACAGACGGAACGTCCCCGATTATGGTCTCCATCAATCAGGAAGCATACAGCAAAATTCTCTGCAACCTACTGACCAACGCCCTGAAATTCACCCGCGACCGGATCATCATCGAACTTACGTCCGATAGACAGAATTTCTTCCGGTTGCAAGTCGAAGACAACGGTACGGGTATTAAACAAGAGGAGCTTAAAAACATCTTTCATGCTTTCCGGCATTACAACAAACCGACGAATTTGTCGATCCCGGGATTCGGACTGGGACTCTCTATTGCCAGTATGCTGGCACGAAAGATGAACGCCGAGATCCGCGTCGAAAGCGAGTTCGGCGTATTCACCCGTTTCACAGTGATTTTTCCGCTGTCATCAGCCGCAGGGTCGAGTGTCAATGCAACAGAAACTACTCCCCCTGAAACACCTCCGACGAAACCGGAGAACATTCCGTCAGTCCCCGAAGAATCAGCTCCCTCCACCGAGACGGCCGCAACCATCTTGCTGGTCGAAGACGACCGCGACCTGCGGGAATATATGAGCCACGCCCTAAGCCGTCACTACGCGATCCTTACGGCCTGCGACGGAACAGAGGCATTTAAGGTGCTCGAAAAGGACTCTGCGGATGTGATTGTCAGCGACGTGATGATGCCTAATATGGACGGGGTCGAATTATGCAGGCGACTTAAAAACGAAATCAACTTTTGCCATATTCCGGTAGTACTGCTTTCAGTCAACGCCAGTCTGCCCGCAAAAACTTCAGGACTTGAAGGAGGTGCGGACGCCTATATCGAAAAACCGGTCGACATCGACTTTCTGATCGTCCAGATCAACAGCCTGCTCAACAAGCGGCGCATGTTATGGGACGTATTCAGCAAGCGGCCCCTCATCCCGATCTCTTCGGTTTCACAGACAACCACCGACGAGGTCTTTCTGAATCAAATCAATGAAATAATCGAGAGCAATCTTTCGAATCCGCAATTTACGATCGAGGATCTTGCACAAATGATCTACATGAGCCGTTCCGTATTGTATGTCAAAATGAAAAACCTCTTCGGGATGACGCCCAACAACTTCATCAAACAGATCCGGCTGCGGCGAGCTGCGCAGTACCTCATGCAGGGGACCTTCAAAGTAAACGAAATCTGCTATCTGGTAGGATTCAACACACCTTCCTATTTCGCCAAATGTTTTCAGGAACAATTCGGCATTCTGCCCAAAGATTTTGCAGCCCAGCAAAAAAACAAACATGCTTCCAATAACATACCCGGCCAAATTTGAAAATATTGTTCGTACCTCGGAGCGAACAAAAACAATGACCCTTTTTACGAAATGGCAAGGGCACATGAACCGGCAGCTTAGCATATAGTGAGCAATTGCTATCGGCAATCATGATGATGAAGATACACAGAGCCCGAAATGCTCTCGTTGGGAAACATACACTCGTATCATAACCTTTTCGATAACAATATTGACAAATCGAATTGCCATAAAAATCACACAGACTCCTTTTGCAGAATCGTGCAGACAGCAGCTATGACCACAGATATAGAAATCGTCATCAGCAAGAGAACTGGTCTGTTTGACAAAGGGAGTGAAAGCCGCCTGCAAAACATAAACATACAACAGAACAACGATCGAGAATTTACGAAACGTAGCCTATGCTTGGGAAATCCCAGATTACCGATGATAATGCTCTGTAATCTCAGCAGCCTTAATGTTACAATAATCGATCATCAATACACCAATTCCATGCCATCAATCCATAGTATACTACTAGTGCTACCAGTAAAATAATCCCCATACATACTTGCTGCACACGATACTATAATGTGCGTGGGTTTACGTGAAACGGAGACATATTCGATAGGAATTTCCACTTTTATCCATCCATCGGTAGCTTTATCACCCACATATGCGCCATACCCAATTACCGCTTCGGAATCCGATTTGAAAAATGTACTTCGGTCGGTCGTATTTACCTGTACGGGGCTCTCAGGCGTACCTCCGTAAGTACGATAGTCCCAATCCCCGAGTGCCACGAATACCTGACAACGATCCATATCGCCCTCCTTAACGGAACCGTTATCAGGAGCACCGTTGAAGCGGTCAATAGGACCGTTTTGATATTTGAGCCACAGCGACAACTTTCGAGGCCTCAAGGTGAATGGTCGTCCGAAATTCACTACTCCGCCAGAAGTTCCTATAACACGGACAAATTCACCAGAGAATATATTGCCTGCCGCGAACTTGATAATTACATATTTAGACTCCAGTTTCACGGAGTAATTGCCCTCCATCTTATCCTGCTGATCAGGATTGGTAATGGTATAGCTTGTTCCTACCGTCGTGGAGCCTTTATTTCCAGAACACCACCACTTGGTTTGGTTTTCAACGACACTCGACGCCGGATTGTAAAAAGAGTAGTATTTCGTCGATTCGGTATTGCTGAATATCTCAAATCCCGAGTTGGGTATCTGATAAACCGACTCTGTGGTAAAAGCATGTATCTCCGTCTGGTTCTCGCCACTATATGCGCAACATTCATACTCGGTAAGAGGGGTAAGACCCTCCACGCATGCCGAAAAGCCCCCGCCGTCAACGGTAACAGCCGCCCCGTGTACATCGATCCAATCGCTGTCGCCTTTACGACGGTATTTGAATCCGTTGTCGAACTCTGCGATACCAATAGCCTTGAGCCACACTACAGCGCTCCATGCGTCTACCGATATCATCTCTACGATAGTTTCTGTCTGCTCGGCAAAGAGCGTCCACGTTTCGCGGCGACCATGTACCATGACGTCAACCTGCACTTTATCAGTGAAATCCCGAAGCTGTTCGATAGTCGGCGAATAAGTCGAAATCTCTTTTGGCCCGAGTTTAAGAGATGTGACGGTTACTTCGTCCATCCTCACGTTGGCGTTCACATAAACCATGGCCCGTCTGTTCGCCGTGTCGATTTCGGAGCCGCCCACTTGTCCAGCTACGGTGAAGTAGCGCGCTATCGGCTGCTCTGTGATTATGCTCCATACGTAATCCTGATAGATAGAGAGTGTTACCGAGAGTTTTTCCGATAGATCATGCACACCCGTTATGTTCCATGACGCTTGTGTTTGACTATGCTCGAACGTTATGCTGCGGATATTCACGCTACGGATGTCGGTCGTTTCATCCAACGTTATCTTTACACTGCGGGTCTGCGAGTCAATCATTACATCCAACGCTCCCTCCACATCCATAGCCGTGATTCGGGGCTCGATAACCGGTAATGGAACGTCGTTCTCGATACAGCCTGTGAGCAATACGGTGAATGCCGTATAAATCGCAAACAGAATACAGGATAGAATTCTTTTCATCAATGACACAATTAATCAGACAAGATTAGAGATGAATAGTTACCCCTATGCTTATGTCGAGCACATCCAACTTGAAATTGGCTTTCGAGTAGTTGCGCTTACCGATGGTTTCACCGGCTTTTATGTACTTGGTATTATTGAACGATACGCCTCCGATGCCCATCGAAATATGAGTGGAAACATTATTCATGGCAAATATTACAATGCCCGGATGCAGGCTCAATTTTAGCTGGTTCGATCGCGCATACGTGTCTGCTGTTTCTTCGTTATAAGTAAACACCGTTTTGCTGTTGGTATAGCCGAGCGATATGTCGCTGAACAAGCCTATGCGGCCTCGGTTGTCAAGACCTATATAAGAGCGGTGATAAATAGCTGCCTGAAACGAATTCATCGAGGCATGTACATCCTCGATTTCGAAATTGAGATCGTCGCTCAGGAAATCCAGATCTCCTTTCTCCACGTCACCTGCGGCAGAGGTATATTGCAATTTCAGCCCAACCGAACGGTTGTCGTGATAAGAGTAGGCCACAAAAGGAGCCACCTTCGTTATCGAACCGTTTGCATCCACGTTCTTGAGCAGCATCATATATTCGCTGTTGCTGCTCGATAGGCTGACGTGCGAAATCTGCGCTCCGAGTTGCCATTCACCCTTAGGAATTATCAGGTGCTCCGATAATGCACGTGTCCGGTTCTTTTTCAGATTGTCTTTCTTTATTTCAGCACCAAGCCTTATGGAAGAGCGTTTTTGCCTATCCCTCCCAGTATCGTTCTGTGCTGTCGCACCAACCGCCAAGAGGATGCTCGCTATGAAAATCGCCTCCTTAATGAATATTTTCATCATATTCCGAGCATATTAAAGGTAATAGGCAAGTCCGAAGCCAATAGCCAAAATATTGATCTTGAAATTAATTTGTGCGGTTCTGCGATCCCCTGTGTACTTCTGATTATGAACCTGATCAACATGTGTGTATTTGAGCCCCAGCATTCCCACATTGAATTCTACAGCGAAATGTTTGTTGATGAATGCCACCATCCCCGGACATACACCTATCGACGCCGACACAGACTTTTCGTAGGTACCTAACACCTCGGCCTTGTGGCCGTCGAGCAATTTGGCCTGACCGCCTCCGAGTCCGATTTGCATCTCACTATAAATGGCAAAACGCCGGGAGTTACCGATAGGAATGTAGTTGCGGTATATGGCCATTACCGAATAATCGTGACTGAGCGCATAATAATCCTTCACATTTATGTCGATCTCATCGATGCTGATATTGGCTCTTTCGACCTTTAACAACTGGCGTCCATAAGAAAACCGAGCACCTAAACCCATATTGTCGCGCACAATATAACAGAACCCCGGATTGAGAGAGAACCGATATCCGGTTGAGTTTATGTCTTCGATTACGAAGAACCGGTAATTGTCGTTTTTATGCGCAGAATAAGCCACAGAACCTCCCGCCGTCCAAGTTCCTTTTTCAACGAAAGCTATGGAACTGCGTTCGAAGCCGCGATCATAACGCTGTGCGCGAACGCCCGAAGCGCCCGTGATACATAGCATCACCGATAACAGTATGAGTTTTCGCATTCCGTACATTCGGGTTTATTTCCGCCCATGCGGAGCATGAAAATATCTATTCGTAGAGCAACTCCATGCCATCGACCCACAATTCGCTTTCCTCACTACCAGTAAAATAATCACCTAACATACTTGCCGCACACGAGATGATTATATATGAGGGATATGCGGTCTGATCTTTATATTCCAACGGTATGGTTATCTGCTGCCATACATTCGTAGAGTTTGAAGCATCGCCCTGCAAAATTAGGCTGCCATAGGCGATTGTCGAGATGTCGGTATTGAAATCGACGAAAGTCGAAACATCGGTTGTATTAACCTGTACAGGACAGTTTGATGTACCTCCATATGTACGATAATCCCATGTGCCAAGTGCAATCTTTATCTGGGCACGATCATAATCGACATCTTTCGTCACCGGATCGTCATCGGGATAACCATCTACTCGGCCTACCGTGCTCGTGCTGTATTTCACCCACAGACGCAATCCCGTCGGACGTCCGGTAAAAGGTCGTCCGAAATTCACTTTTCCACCTTTTGTTCCTTCCAGACCTGCAAACTCTCCGCTGAAAAGATTTCCGGCAGCAAATTTGATAACGACATATTCCGAATGCAACCTTGCTGACTGATCACCCTCTTTATAATTGTCTGTATCAGGATCACATATCGTGTAACTACTTCCTACTGTCGTTGAGCCCATATTACCGGAGTCCCACCATTTGGTCTGGTTTGCGGGAATCGAAGACGCAGGGTCGTAAAAGGAATAATATTTCGATGATTCTATATCTTTTGCGGCATCTTCGAAACTTGCATTTGGAATTGTCGGAGCAGATTCTGTAGTAATATTCAACGGTGATCCGATGACGGTGATCTCTTTTGTCGTCGGATCGGGAGCCAACAGTCTATATTCATATTCTGTCTGAGGAATAAGTCCGGTTATCGTCTGACTGTAAATTCCTTCACTATCTCGATTTGCATCTATGCGCACCCACGCATCTTCGGTATTGCTTTTACGATACTCGAAATAGATATTTTCGGCACCGTACTCGGTTTCATCTACATCAGCATGTACTGTCGCATGTCCAGCCCATATCTCATACGCACTTGATTTGACCAGTCCCGTCGATATCGGTTCGAATATAATTTCTTCTTCCTGATCGTCCGTAGACTTGTCGACATATAGAGTGAAGGAGAGCGTACCGTTCTTTTCAGTGTATTTCAGATTCATGGAGTATCGTTTTCCTTGCTCTACGGCTGGGATCTCGCCTGACTTAACGAATGCAGTACCATCCTTCAATTCTCCTGAGAATTTCCAGTAGAGCGACGGTTCGAATCCGTCTGCAATGAAATAACCCTCCTCACCGGCATTGTCCGCACTATACACTAATTGCTGCGCGACATCCGTATCGCTCAATCCGATAGTAAGCGTATAGCCAGCAGCAAATGCATCGGCAATTGTCTGATCGAATGTGATTTTGGTAATAGCATTATTCACATTGGCCACCACTTGTACCGGAGTGATCTGCCCTGCCGTTACAGTGAACGGAGATGACCCCTTGTAACTTTTCTGTTCCCACGAGGCCATTACAGGAGCCGTCTTGACTACTTCACCTGCCATTACATCGACGCGATAGTCACCGCAAGGAAGATAGATAGTCTGAGGTTTCGCAGAGTTACTATAATCGCGGATCAGACCCGAAAAGTCTCCGTTATATATTTTTATAACCGCAGTGCTGAGCAGTTCGTCTTGACTCATCTCAGCACGGCTGACTATAGAGCTATCATCTTTGGTCGTCGCTAATCCCAATGTGAGCGTTATGGCTCCATTAACCGTTTCCGTTGGAATGTCCTTGCCGCACGAACCCAACAGTGTCACACACAAAAAAACAGCAGTTATCGATTTTATTCCTTTCATAGTGTTTACGCTGGATATCTATTCAACAACTAATGTTACGGGTATCTCCTTATTGTGGCCCTCGTTGTCCGTGACTTTCATTATAAAAGTATGGCTCCCAGAGAATCCTCTTATAGGTTCTTGGGCGGGACTTAAATCGAACAAGATTTCAGTCTGACCGTCTACCTCATTTCCATAAGGGAACGGAACAATGGTTTCGAATACTTCGATTGCTCCGCTCGACGGATTTACCAGATCCAATGTAGTCTGACCATCATTTACCAGAGCAACAGCCGTAGGGAAATCTTCGTTCGTCGATTCTATTTCTACCGTGAACTTACGAACTCCCGCCGGTACGGAAGCTTTCATTGTTAAGATAAAAGACTCTGTCATGGCAGGCACTTTTATATCCTGGGTGATATCGAATGTACATGTGCTCTCTAACGTTATCCCTCCGTCGCCTTGGGGTGCGTTAGGATCAGCACCGATTATATCTTCATTGCCGTCGATATTTTCTCCCAGCTCTTCATCTTCAACGTAGTCGGCAATCTCAATATCGAATGCTGCATTACCATTTTCGTCTATTTTCTTGACGAAAATTATTTGCCGCCATTGTGCGGCAGCCACATTGTCGAAAACCCGGGTCATGCGCTGGCTTTTCCCGCCGATTATGCCCTTGAATGCCACTTCCAGCGTCGAGCCGTCGTTTATTGCAAAAAAACCGTTGCGCTTTTCGTAAGTTTTCTTTGCGGTAGATTCGTCGTAGGTCATCTCATATACCAAAGGCTTTCCAGACGTGAGTTCTACGGTAGTCGTGCAATTACCTGTTACATCAGCCAAAAAATCGTCATTATATGCCACAGAAACCTTACACTGGAGTAGCCGACATGTCAGTTCACCCAGCATGGTTGTTTCACCGGCAACAATGACAAACTCTTTTGACACCCCGTAAACAGGACTTTCGAAAGCTGCGTCAGGTACTATTGTACCCGAAGCCGCTTTAAAAGTATAATTGCCTGCAGGAAGCTGTATACTGCCACCTCCATCAATCACCTCACCATAAGTGCTATTATAGCATAACGTTTCTTCGCTGTCATAAATGTTTATTATATAATTATGTTCGGCGGCTTCTGAAGCACGTGTAGACACTTTGTCTATCTCTTCCGATATTGTCAGTGCAAATCCCATGAACGAAAGAGTCCCGATTTCGGAAGTCGGATCGCTTGTACGTTCGTAGCTGTCTTTCGAACATGAAGACAAAACGAACATAGCGAGCAATGTCATTGTCAAAATACGGTTCATATCAATTGCTTTTTATTATTGTCTATTCATTAAGTTCGATATCCCCCAGATCTACAGTTGTTACTATATCGTTAAACGTGATAGTAACAGTGGTACCGCCAGTATCGGGAGCATCGAATTTTATGGTGTAGCATGTCGCCGGATTCACCGAAACATACTCTTTCGAAAAATTCTGGGATCTCCCGGCCTGATTTATCAGTGTGCCTGATAGCGTGAATTTATAGGCATCGATAAAAGCTCCGCGAGTTTCGCCCTTAGCAAAGTCGATCTCACTACCTGCCGCCGTAGTTACTCTGAAATGATGTTCGGGAAAATAGTTGTCGAACGTTTCAGTGGTAACTATTTTGAGGATGGTGTTCATCAATGTAACAGGGATACGAACACTGCTCGTTACGCCTCCGTTGACTGTGAATGCCACGCCGCCGTTTGCACTCGAGAAATACGGCTTGTCAAAACCCTCCTCCACAGCAGAACCGTAGACAGCCTCTACGGTGTAGAGACCAGCCGTTAATGCTATTCCTTCAGCCGGAATGTTCGAAACGTTGCCTGTCCAGACAGCAGTAACTTCGCCTTGTTTTTTAACAGTTAAGGTAAAATCACCGTCTGCAGGTAAAGTCGTAATCGATGATATACTGCTTCGTGTTACATCGACTATGTCATCCTGCGCTGACAATTGTATGGCAAGATGCCCAGTTTGCAATCCATCGTCGCTTTTACGGCATCCCCCTAAAAAGGCTGCCAATATAGCGCATACTATTAACACCCTTAGTTTCATACTAATTGATTTTAGATATGTTTTGATTATTGCGTTATCTGCACTTTGATATTGTCAATATAAAGCCATGCTGTGGTGTTGGTAGTTCCTGCTTGGTGCTCGATCTCTGTCCTCCATGCCAAACGAAACCAAGCAGGGACATCGTGGACTGTATATGTATCTGTATGCGGTAAATTCGTATATGCCCCCGTATATTCTTTGATATAAAAATTATTTCCGTCTTCGAATATACCATCCGTTGCACCACTCTTATAAGCAGTAGATGTCGTGGTATAGCCAATATAACATGTCTGACCAACATTACCATCATTGCCTATTGCCAAACCTCCATATTGGTTATTGGCTCCGTAACTGAATGTCACTTTTATATTTGCGGTAGATTTCAATGCGGTGATGGGGGCAGAATCAATACGAGCCGGATAATCAGCACTCGTTTCACGGCGACATGCAATGCGTACTGACTGACCAGCCTCAGCGCCAATACGTCCGCCGGTCCATCCCGAAAGGAACGAATAAGCATCCTTGCTGCCTGCATTTGAAGTCTTGTAAGCATCATTTGAAGAGAAACTTTCGACACTGCTGAAATCTTCATAGAATAAATAGGGAACTGTCAGATAGGCAGTTGTCGTATTGCTCTCCTGTGTGTTTAGAGCAAACCGCTGTGTCAACTGCCAAGCATGTTCTGATTCGTATTCAACCGTAAAATCGCCGCTCAACGCCTTGTAGAGTGCTATGCTCGTGTCGTCGAAAGAATCAAAATAGATATCGAAATATTCACCCGTTTTGATTGTCGCACCATCAGCTGCACTTACGGTCAGGTTTTTCCCATCCGTACTCCAACTACAACCGGTAGGAAGAGCCATCGTTATAGTCGAATTCCACTCTGTGGGACCTCGTGGATAAGAGTGGAGACCGAGACTATATAACAACCTATCCTTTATTCGAAAGTCCGTACTATGTGATTGCTAAGAGTTGGTATGCCGACGAGATGCGCCGCCCGGGGTGTGTGTGGACACACAGTCTGCTTATCCAACGCAATGATTTGGGGAAAATAATTGATTATCGTCAATTGCTGACGCTTTTTAAACGACCTGCCGTTGATGAGGAAGATTTCTTAGATTATAGCAAATCCATTGTATTAAACGAAAAGTCCATCTATCTAGAAAGCAAAGGCTATCCATGTTTGACCGAAGTTAAGGTGTCGGAGTTATATGCTGCCATGTTATCACCACAGCCAGTTTGCATATTAAAGGAAACAGACAATGCTGAACTCCAAGAATTGTTGTTGAATCTGTATAACTATCTACCGTCTGGTCTGTTGTGGCAACAGTCTCTCTGTAGCGGGACAGCATTACCGCGTTCCTACGAAGGTCAGTTGTTGTCGCTTCAATTCGTTACGCACGATGGGGGAAATGTCACTTATTTAAGTAATAAGATTTCAGACCATGGTTCACAACTGGTAGCTGTCAGTCTATTGAATGGACAAAGACAATTGCCTGAGCTTATCCGACATTTTGAAGTTGAATTATGCGATGACGAGCGGCGATTGCGAGGATTTTTGGAAGTGGTAGTACTTGTCAACCGAACATGTAAAAATGAGGACGAAAAGCAACAAGTGCTACTGTCTATCATAAGTCAACTTAGTGAAACTTTTCCTCAACCTACCGATGGTGATAACATTAAGCGGTCTGTGCTACAACCGTCACTTTCCAAAGACTTGGGCGGTGAAGAAAACTTCTTATATACAATTTCTACTATAAATGTGTCCTCTTTTACTGCGGAACAGATTGGTTATATACAGCGCTTGCATGACCTGTCTTCTAAACAATTCGTAAGCCTTTTAAAGCTACTTTATTCTTCAGAGAACTTGAACGAGTGGGGAAAGCAGACAGTAAAGAGCATTGATCATTTCGTAAGCTATGCTGAAATTGCATGGTTGAAACAAAGCGACAGAGTATTATTTCAAACTATTATTAGCAGTAATACAGAATTGCTTAATCAGGTAGTTTGGGCTGAATTTTCCAAAGAAGAATTGGAATCAACTCTTTCTATTTTTTCAGATAGTGAAATAGTAAAGGCTTTCAAGCATTGGAGGGAATTGTTCAAAACAATGCTTGAATTAAAAGTATCAATAGCAAGAAAACTTGCAAGGATGATTTTGTCACACGATGAAGAATGTGTAAGTGAATATTTGATCTATATTAATCAGGAAAGACACCTTTCTCAGTTACCAGTATCTGAGGAACTCGAATTCTACCCCGAGGCTGTATTAACTTGGTTATCTGGAGTATCGTATGTTACCCACGAAGCAGCATATGTGTTGATGAACTCAATTGATGTGGATAGCCCTTTGGTTAAGAGCAGAGGGAGCAAAATATGGATGCCATATGCTAATGTCCTTAATGAAAAAGACTCAATACAGCATTACGTGTTTCTCTATATACTCTCATTTAATTGGCAAGATAGAGAAGCCTTTTTATATTTACGCAAGTCATTTTATCCTATACATACTCTTTTAGCACAGGATAAGTTTGACTATGGCCTATGGTACAAGATAGAGCCTTATACAGAACACTTGTTTTTGACATTTTGGGACAAGTGTAAGAAAATGAGAAAGATGGTAATCAAGCGACTGAAAGATGCTGGTTATCCCAAAACTTCGGTGGTCAACTACACACCTGATGCTCTGACGAATAAATGGCTTATTGATGAATGGAAGTAAGAATTAACATAAGTTCGGATAGTGTTCCCAAAAGGTATGTCTGTAAAGGAGCATTCAGATTTTTCAGATATGCAAATATAGTGATATGGTGAATCTTGTTTTTCACGCGACACGCCGCGGCGTATCGCTCATTTTTCTTTATAGTTTTCAATCGGGGAATAATTCCCAGTCCAAGTCGACACGGTTGGTCTCCGGGCCATAGCTTGCCCTCACGCCTCCGCGTCCCTCGTTGGCATTCTCGTTCCAGTCGCCCAGCCTGACAAAGATGTTTATGCCCTTGCGTATCACCTGTCGGTTCTTGGTGTATTCAAGCTGGACAAGATACTGTTTGGCAGGATCGATCTCATCCCGAATATGCGTAAAGGTAAGGAAATTTGTCCAAACAAATCCCGATTTTTCCTCCAAAAAATGTATTTTATCCAAACAAACCGCACCATTTGAGGCGGTCAAGCGTGACTGTCCAAACAAACCAAATTCCCGCAAATTCATCTGATTAACAGCATTTAACGGTTACTCCGCGCTTAAAAACGCATCAATATTCTTCCTCGTTAAACAGAAAATCCTCTTTCGAAGGATAGTCCGGCCAAAGATCCTCGATCGATTCGAAGACCTCGTTGTCCTTTTCGATCTCCTGCAAGTTCTCCAAAACCGTCTCGGGGAGCCCCGAGCGATTGGCGTAGTCTATCAATTCGTCTTTGGTGGCGGACCAGAGGGCGTCTCCAAGCCACGAGGCCAGTTCGAGTGTCCAATACATGATTCGGTAAAGTTTTATCTCCCTGAAATTTCCCGAAAGGACACAGTTTTTCGCTGCGGAGATGCAAAGGTAACGCAAAAAACGATGTCCGCAAACGAAGCGATCCCCACGACGTACATTCCGGACGTTCGAAGATTCTAACATCTGATTTTTCAGGAGCGCCCGACGTACAGGATTTTGCGGTATACCGGGGAGAGGAACCGAAGACCGCAGTTCGAATTCAGAGCTGTGTGGGATACCGATCCCCGCAAAGGTTCGTGAAGCCGCACCGGAGATATGCCGCCGCCCGAGGTATCCGGGAAAACTGCATGTTGCCGTAAAGCCGCCGACGGACTGTTTCGGACACTGACTGTGTCGTAAAGAATTTCCGCAATGTAAAATTGGATATTGCCCGATACAACCTATATGGAATTCTCGTATCTTTATGGAAATCTAAAACCTATCGAAATGAAATTCTTTATCGATACGGTCAGTCTGGAACAGATTCGCAAGGTGCACGAACTGGGCGTCCTGGACGGCGTGACGACTAACCCTTCTCTGATGGCCAAAGAGAACATCCGGGGTACAGAAAACTGCAACCGTCATTACGTTGAAATCTGCAACATCGTCGAAGGGAATGTGAGCGCGAGGTCATAGCCACCGACTTCGAAGGGATGGTGCGAGAGGGTGAAGCGCTGGCGGCGCTGCATACCCGCATCGTCGTGAAACGGCCCTGCACGGCCTCAGGAATCCGGGCTGTAAATATTTTGCCGCCAAGGATATCCGGACGACTCACGCTGATATTCTCCGTGGGGCAGGCATTGCTCGCTGCAAAGGCCGGAGCGACCTACGTGTCTCCGTTCGTGGGACGCCTCGACGACATCTCCGAAGACGGCGTGGCATTGGTAGCCCACATCGTGAAGGTCTACCGCACCTATGGTTACAAAACGCAGGTGCAGGCCGCTTCGATCCGTCATACGCAGCATATTATTCAGTGTCTCGATGCGGGGGCCAATGTGGCGACGCCCCCTTGCGGCGATCGAAGGGTTGCTCAGACATCCGCTGACGGACAGCGGACTGGAGAAGTTCCTCGCAAACCATGCACGCCTGAATGCCTGACGAGTCATCGGCAGCGATAAAACGGCAACGGGGTTGTCTAAGACTTGTTAGACAGCCCCGTTGTGGCAATCATTTCTTTCCCCAAAGCCGCAGGAAGTCGGGAGAAGGCTTAAATGCAGGAATATTATGGGCCGGGACTTTCATCGTCGTATTCTTCGAAATATTACGCGCTGTCTTCTCCTTGCGGTGCTTAATGAGGAAAGTTCCAAAGCCGCGAAGAAAGACGTTTCCTTACGAATCTGGGCCGCACGGACCTGCTCCATTTTCCCGGGCGATCTGCTTTACAATTTCTTGCTTTGTCATAGTTATCGTTTTAACATGTATTGCTAATCTGCGAATCGGTTGCTAAGGTCCATCCGTTCGTGAAGTATACGCACGACCTCAATCCCCTTATCGCCTACAATGCGATAAAAGACGATATGCTTATTGACCTTGAATCCGTAAATTCCAGCTCCAAGTTCCTTATATTCCCGACCGAACAACGCAGGATTGCCTGCCAGCTTGCGGCAGGAGCCGATCAGTAACCTGTAATAAGTGTCCGCCTGCCGCTCCGACCACATATCCGCCGTATAGTTCCAAATGTCGGAAAGGTCTTCGACCGCTTTGCGGGTAAACCGTATTTCATCCATTCGTCCGCTTGGCTTTCAGGGTTTTCAGATGATCCTCCGGGTTGAATCCTTCGGCTACGCCGCTGTCGATTCCCTCGCGGATGGCAGTCTTCAACTCCGTCAGACGGCTCTCGTTCTCCTCCAAAAGCCGCAAGCCTGCCCGAATAACCTCGCTGGCATTATTATAACGCCCCTGTGCGATTTTTGCCTTGATGAAATCCTCGAAATAAACGCCGAGGGCTACCGATGTCGTTTTCATAATTGTTCAGTCTTTACGCAAAATTACCAATATTTAATAATAAAAACAAAATCCCGGCCGGATTTATTGTGTCCGGCCGGGATCGGCAATTCGTATTCGACTTTTCAGGTATGAGTCATCCAACCGTGAAACGGCTCGTCGATGAAACAGCACGAGCGGTCCGGACGGCCATGATAAACCAATCCGCCGACAACGCCCAAACGCCCGTCGGGATAGCGCTCTTTGAAAAGGAATGAATACGGAGCAAAGTCTTTGTAAAGTTCGATCTCGCACGGATGATGGGGATTTTGCTCCCGCCGTTCGAGCCGTTTCAGACACTCGTGGAGCGTCTTGTCGCCGATACTTTCGGCGTACTGCACTACCTTGTCGTAATGTTCCTGACACATGATTTTCATATCATTCGGTATTAAGTTCAACTTTATCCGTACCAACTGCACCGATACGTCTGCCCATCCATCCCCGGAGTCCAGCTCGCTATGCAGCGGTCTTGATGCATCGTAAATTCAACCAGCGAGATGTTATAAAAAAGTTCTGGACGCACTTTCATCGCTTGCGCGAAACGTTCGGCGTTCTTGTTGATGCGGTAGGTTTTCATTGTTTTTCAGATTTAAGGTTATAGATTTCTTCCGCTTCGATTCGGAAATCTTCGGGATTCCAACCCTTCATGACAAGAGCCGCCTGCGCGGCGATGATGCTCCGAAAAACGCGGCGATGCTGTTGCGAAAAAGAGATGCGCCCGACCGAAATACGCCGCACGGGACGCCCCCGGTGTTCAAGGTGGCAACGGAACGGGACGGTAGTGCAGGAAGTCCCGCATGCGCAGAAGCAGACTCCGCTCGTACTCCTTATCTTCGCGGCAGCGTTCCCACGCCTCGTATTTGTCGATGCCGTCGGTCAGCAGCGTTTCGGTCAGGGATGCGACCTCGTCGTAACGGAAGTCGAGCGGGCGGATGTTGTTCGTCGCCATGCGCACCATCACCTGCAGGTCGGGAGTGATGGTGATACGTTTTACGATCATGTGACTCAGAGTAGTGGAATTAAAGAGCGCCGCGACCTTTCGGCCGCGGCACAGATTAAAAAAGAAGTTTCTATAAGGTCCAGGCCGCTTCGGCCGGAATCGCTTCCGGGGTTTCCGGCTCCTGTTCGCAGGCCAGCCGCTCGGAGATCATGCGTACCGCCCGGTTCACGTCCGTGAGGATGTCGAACAGGTAGGTCGGCTCTTTATGGAACTCCGCCAGCCAGTCCTTGATATAGGCGGCGCTCTCCTCGCGGGGCGTCGTGGCGAAGCCCAGCATCGCACCGCACAAGGCCGCCGTAAGTTCGGCGACCAGTTCCTCACGGATATAATCGGCATTCCCATAGCAAGAACCAAAAGAACGGTTCAGACGCTCCGGATGTCCCGTACTGTGCGTAACTTCGTGGAGAAGCGTCGTATAGAATGCCGCGCCCTCCGGAAACTGCCGTTTTTCGGGGCAGACGATCCGGTCGAGCGTCGGCGAATAGGAAGCCCTGTTACCGGATTTGAGCAGGATGGGACAGAGCCACGACTGCTCCGCCAGCATCCGGTCGAGGGATTCGCAGGTCAGACCGTCCGAATAGTCTTTCGGCCCGGTCGGTGTCGTAAGCGCGGCGTAACGCTCCGGCTGTCGCTCCGGCATATCCGTTTGGTCGATGTTGAAGACCGGATAATAACGCATCACAGGCAGCGCGTCGTATTGCCGCCGCTGCTCCTGCGGCAGACTGTAGTATTCCGCCAACTCGATCTTCTTGTGGGTTTCTTTATGACGGACGTACAGTTTCCAGAAGAAGACCGGAAACGAACCGGAGCCTTTGAGGATGTTCAGGCCCTCCTCCTTGGCCTGCTTGAAGGTCATAAAGAGCGGCGTACGGTAGCCAGCGATCTCCGTGAGGAACAGCAGCATCAGGGTATTCCCGCCCCGGTAGGGCGTGCCGCGCAGGTTGCGCGGAAGACCGTGCGCGAGGTCGGCGATCCACGGCTTGCGCCACTCCTCGGTGAGCGTCTCCATTTTCTTTATCATCAGCTCCGTCAGCTGCGGAGCGATCTTTTCAATCAGATTCTTATTCATGGCTCTTATCTTTACGTTATTCTTCCTCCGGAGCGGTAGCTTGCCGCCAAAGACGGATCTTTTCGTCGTTCGTCCTGCCGTTCCACCACATGTCGCAGGCGTCGCGGAAAGCCTTGCGATCATCCTTCGGGCTGAAATTTTCCGGATTCAGTCCGGTGATAATTTCCCGGTCTTCTTCTGTCGTTCCGTCATTCCACCACGGCTCGACCGTATCGGACATCAATTCGCTCTCGCGTACCTGACGGGTGTGTTCTGCACAGTCGTCGCACCATAAGTCATCTTTGTCTTCCGCCATAGACTGTACTTCGTACGTGTTGCTGTCCACCCAGACTTGGCAGGATACCCGCAGCGAACCGCACGCCCCGCAGCGCCACGGATCGGCGGGCATCTCTACTGTCGGTTTTTCTGCAATAGGTGTCTGTTCCGGAATCTCTGAAATCTTATTCATAACAGTAGTAATGCAAAGACGGAGCAGGCATGACCTGCTCCGTCGGTTGGACATCTCGTTCGCACTATCGTTATGCTGCTGTTTTCATCTCCTCAGGCATCCGGGTGTCGGGGTCAATATCCGGTTCCATCGGAATGATCAGCGGCTCCGGCTTCGGCTCTGCGTCGGGCGTCTCGTCCGGCAGCAGGTCGGGAAGCTCCTCGGGATCGAAGTCCGGAGCCTCCTGCATCGAGACCGCCAACTCCTCGGCCTCGGCTTTTGCCTGCAAAGCGTCGATCTGCTCCTGAAGACGGGCTTTGCGACGCTCGTAGACTTTCAGATACTCCTGCTGCACCTTCTGGCTCTGCTCCGTGAAGTTCATATCCGCGAAGCGGCACATCATTCCCGTCAGGAGCGTTTCGTCCGTACATCCATACTCCGGAGCTGCCGAGCGGAAGTAGTCTACGAGGAACGCGCGGACCAGCGCCGCCTGCTGCTTGGCCGTAATACGTCCCGCCGCAGCGAACTGCTCCCGGTCAGTCATGCAAGCGCCCTCCTTGGGCCGGAAACCGCACTGACGGAGTTTCGAGTCGCTCATTACGCGCTGCATCACGGCGTAGTAAAACATCTGCTGCTCCTCTTTCTGCAAAGGCTTGTTCGCAACCTTCACATCGAGGAAGACCCGTTTCATATCGGTTGTGATATGCTCGTAGCAGATTTCCCGGTTGCGGCGATCCTGCTGCATCAGCCCTTCAAGCGGAGAAGGCGGGACGACGGTGACGAAGACTTTATGCTCATCGACCTGCCCCTCGTTTACCGTCACTTCCCGCTCCTCGTCCTCGATCTCTTCGTAGCGGATTTCAATATCGAGGTTGCCGATGATGGCATATTTGCGCACCCGCCCTTCCGAGATGTTGAACTCCAATTGCTGCGTCTGTTCCGTAAAACGAGCCATCCGTGCTTCATACCTTTCCTGAGCCTCGGCAAAATCCTCCTCTGACACGCAATTTTCGGCCTGCGGAGCGTCGGGCATTTGCGGAGCTTTGTCGTAGTGATAAACGTTGTATTCCAGCTCTTCGACGTGATAGCCCTCCTGTTCGAGTGCTTCCAGCACTGCAGCAGGGGTTTCGCCGCCCGTAGCCAGCGTCGTACGCGGATCGCCCTTGAGGAGTTTCACGGCTTTCTGCACCAGAAACTCGTTGTTCTTGCGGATCATGCACTCACGGTTCTGGCAGCCCGCGCAGCCGCCCGTACATTCATCCTTGAACAACACCTGATTGGCTGTGTTGTGCTGGCAGGAAAGGCACTCCGTCTTATCGAAGTTGTAGCTTTCCAGCTTGGTCATGTAACGCTCGTAGAGCCGTCGGGCGATGTCCTTGATCCGCGTGGTCTTCCATGAACTGTAACACCCTTCAGCGAAATGCTCCTCGTAGACCTCCTGCTGGATGTCGGCGGGATATTTGGCGATCTCTGTAGCGACGCCCACCGAAATCTCCTCTTTGTCGAGCATCCCGGCCAAGGCGTCGATCAGTTCGCAGAGTTTCAGACGCGAGCGGATATAGGCCTCCGACTTGCCGAACTTGCCCACGAGGCTCTCGATCGTATGCCGTCCCGACTGCAAAGCCCGCTTGTAGGCAGCGGCTTCCTCGCGCGGACGCACGTCCTCGCGTTGCAGGTTCTCCGTGATGGCGGCATCCT
>OLSF01000091.1_pt1 | contig 89730 bp, 66 predicted proteins | sample 1672301 | NCBI WGS metagenome assembly OLSF01 (sample SAMEA3136669, study PRJEB25190) | human gut metagenome | biome: human gut; feature: human-associated habitat; material: faeces | place: Austria | collected 2013
GCAGGACGGGCAGCACCCGCCGCTACCACCCCGGCTATGAGTGCAAGTGGGCGACCAATACCGTTGTGCATATCCTTGAAAACCGGGAATACACAGGCTGTCTGGTAAATTTCAAGACAGAAAAACTTTCTTACAAAGTCAAGCACAGTGTAGAAAATCCCCCGGAAAAGCAAGTGATTTTCGAGAACCACCACGAGCCTATCATAGACACCCAAACATGGGAACGGGTGCAGGAGCTTCGCAAACAGCGCAAACGCCCAAACCGCTATGATGAAGTGGGTTTGTTCTCCGGCATACTGTTCTGTGCGGACTGCGGCAGCGTGATGTATCAGCAGCGATACCAGACGGACAAGCGCAAGCAGGACTGTTATATCTGCGGCAACTACAAGAAACGCACCCATGACTGTACGGCGCACTTTATCCGCACCGACCTCTTGACCGCTGGTGTACTCTCCAATCTGCGGAAAGTGACAAGCTATGCGGCAAAGCATGAAGCCCGGTTTATGAAGCTCTTGATTGAGCAGAACGAGGACGGGGGCAAGCGCAGGAACGCCGCCAAGAAAAAGGAACTGGAAGCCGCCGAGAAACGCATAGCCGAGTTATCCGCTATCTTCAAGCGGCTGTATGAGGACAGCGTGACCGGGCGCATATCAGACGAGCGTTTCACAGAGCTGTCGGCAGACTATGAAGCAGAGCAACGGGAACTGAAAGAAAGAGCCGCCGCTATCCAAGCGGAGCTTTCCAAAGCACAGGAAGCCACCGTGAACGCAGAAAAGTTTATGAATGTTGTCCGGCGGCATACCAGCTTTGAAGAACTTACCCCTACTCTGCTGCGGGAGTTTGTAGAGAAAATCGTTGTGCATGAGTGCAGCTATGACGAGAACAAGACCCGCAGACAGGACATTGAGATTTATTATTCTTTTGTTGGCAAGGTGGACTTGCCCGAATAACCGCCCGACCTATCCGACACAATGCGCAAGTGCCGGATAGGAACGGCAAAATTTTTTACACTTCTATTGCTTCTTTATAGCACATCAGTAAAGTCTCAGGGTATCAAGCAATTGATGGCAGGCGGAGGTATTGTCCTTATCGGACTTAAGCTGATCCCACTTCTTGCAAATGTCTTAAAGTAAGGAGATAGCCTATGTTTGGGATTTTCGACAAGATAGAAGAGTTTTTCAAAGACCTTCTGCTCGGCGGAATCCAAGCAAACTTAGAAGATATGTTCCTTGACATCAACAATCAAGTCGGAAAGATGGCAACGGATGTGGGACAAACGCCTATGGGCTGGAACTCGGAAGTATTTAGCTTTATCAAAAGCATAAACGACTCTGTGATTATCCCGATTGCAGGGCTGATTATTACGGCAGTGCTTTGCATTGAACTCATCAATATGGTTATGCAAAAGAACAATATGCACGATACGGATACTTTCGAGTTCTTTAAATACATCATCAAGATGTGGATTGCCGTATGGCTTGTGTCTCACGCTTTTGATTTTTCGATGGCGGTATTTGATGTCGCACAAAATCTGGTGAACAAGGCAGCAGGAGTGATTAACACTTCTGCTGTTGTTACCGGAGATGAAATCGTGGCAATGGTAGATGGCTTAAAAGAAAAAGGCTTAGGAGAGCTGCTCGGCATACTTCTTGAAACATCAATGGTAAAACTTGCAATACAGGCGGTTTCAATCGTCATTATGCTTGTGGTTTACGGAAGAATGTTTGAGATCTATATCTACGCATCGGTTTCCGCAATACCCTTTGCCACAATGGGAAATAAGGAGTGGGGGCAAATTGGAAATAACTATATTAGAGGTTTGTTCGCACTTGGATTACAGGGACTGTTTTTAATGGTTTGCTTCGGCATATACGCCGTTCTAATAAAAACGATAGAAATTACAGATATTCACGCAAGCATCTTTGCCGTACTTGGCTATTCGGTGCTGCTCGGCTTAATGCTTCTAAAGAGCGGAACACTTGCTAAAAGCGTGATGAATGCACATTAAGGAGGGAAAAATATATGAGAAAAAATATTTGTATGTACGGTATTGCAGCAGTTTCACTTATTGGAATTGTAACGGCTGCCATTTCCGAAAAGAGGTTCAGAAAGAAGATTAAAAGAGAAATTTCCGATATCAAAATGTTTCAAAGCGTGGAAAACGACTTTCTAAATCGTCATAGCAAAATTGTGGCAGAGGAGCTTGAAGAGATAAGAGATGAAATCGTCACTGTCTATGAACATTTTGAGGAAATAGAAAATATCAGAAACTGTGGGAGGTAGAATATGGCGTATGTACCAATCCCCAAAGACTTAAAGAAAGTTAAGACAAAGGTGGCTTTCAATCTGACGAGAAGACAGCTTATCGGATTTTCGGCAGCGGCACTTGTAGGAATTCCTACTTATCTTTTTATGAGAAAGTTTGTGCCGAACGATATAGCGGTTATTTTCCTGATTGTAGCGACCTTGCCAATCTTTTTTATAACGCTGTTTGAAAAGGACGGACTGACATTTGAAAAATATTTTAAGTACATCTATTTGCACAAATTTTATCAGCCTGGTAAGAGAGTGAGAAGGGAGGTTTACCTTGAACAAGAAAAGAAAAATTCAGCAGATAAGCTTAGAAAAAAATCAAAAAATCTTGACACAAAACAAGAAAAATCTAAGAAGCGAAAAGATGGGAAAGGGAAAGAAAAATAAATCTTTTCTTCATCTTATACTGAAAAAAGAAGCGAAAAGATTTACGGTTGAAGACACTATTCCGTATCTTAGAATGCTAAAAAGCGGTATTTGTCAGCTTGACGAAAAGCATTTTAATAAGTGCATTGCCTTTCAGGACATAAACTATCAGCTTGCCTTAGAGGAAGATAAAGACCTTATCTTTAATCAGTTTGCCAATGTCTTAAATTCATTTGATCCGAGTGTAGATATTGAGTTTTCGTATATCAATCAGCTTGGAAGAAATAATGAACTGAAAGCTGCCATTCAAATTCCCGATAAAAATGACGGATATGACGATATTCGCCTTGAGTTTCGTGAAATGCTTAAAAGTCAGCTTGCCAAGGGTAATAACGGACTTAAAAAATCCAAATATATCACTTTTGGGGTAGAAGCGGATAATTTAGAACAGGCTACGGTAAAGCTTGAAAGACTGGAGCTTGATATTCTGTCCAATCTAAAAAATATGGGAGTTAGAGCCGAGGGCTTAACGGGAGAAGAAAGACTGAAAGTCTTACACGATATATTAAATCCCGATAAGCTCTTTTCTTTTTCCTACAAAGACTTAAAGCCAAGGGAAAGCACAAAGACGGTAATTACACCGGATAGCTTTAACTTTATCCCAAGCAAATACTTTAAGTTCGGTAAATTCATCGGAGCCGTCAGTCATCTTCAAATCCTTGCAAGTGAGCTTTCGGACAGAATGCTTGCAGAGTTTTTAGATATAGATGACAACATCAATATTTCCTTTCATATCAAAGCGGTTGAGCAGACGGAAGCCATCAAGATGGTTAAAAGGAAGAATACCGACATCGACAAGATGAAAATCGAGGAGAACAAAAAGGCGGTTCGATCAGGCTATGATATGGATATACTTCCAAGCGACCTTATCACTTACGGGGATAATATCAAGCTGCTTCTAAAGGATTTACAAACAAGAGATGAGCGTATGTTTATCGTTACGATTGTCTTTATGAATTTTGCAAGGACAGTGCAAAAGCTTGACTCGACACTTTCACAGATTTCATCAATTGCAAGCAGACACAACTGCAAGCTGAAACGCTTAGACCATAGTCAAGAGCAGGGATTTGTGAGCGTGCTTCCGCTTGGAGTAAACAAAGTTGAAATAGATAGAGGACTTACCTCATCATCTACTGCCGTATTCTTACCATTTACAACAGAAGAGCTTTTCATTAACTCAAGCAACAGCCTTTATTATGGGCTGAACGCTCTAAGTCATAACCTTATTATGGCAGATAGAAAAAAGCTTAAAAATCCGAATGGTTTGATACTTGGAACACCGGGCTCAGGTAAATCTTTTGCAGCAAAAAGAGAAATGGCAAATGCCATTTTAACAACGGACGATGATGTTATTATCTGTGATCCCGAGGGAGAGTACGGAAATCTCGTTAAACAGTTTAACGGCGAGGTTATTAAGGTCAGTGCCAAGAGTAAGGACTTTCTCAATCCCCTTGATATAAACATGAACTATGGAGACGGAGATGCACCGCTTAAGGATAAGGCAAACTTCATTATGAGTATGCTTGAGCTTGTAGTTGGCGGAAGCGGTCTTACGGCGGAAGAAAAGTCTGTTATTGACAGGTGCTTACCGAAAATCTATGAAAAGTATTTTAACGAACCCGAACCGAAAAATATGCCTATCTTACAAGACTTATACGATATGCTAAAAAATCAGGAAGAAAAGGTCGGTAAAAAGCTTGCAACGGAGATGGAAATCTATGTATCAGGCTCTCTTAATGTCTTTAATCATCAGTCCAATGTTGACTTAGATAAACAGCTCATCTGTTTTGATATTAAGGAGCTTGGAACGCAGCTCAAAAAGATAGGAATGCTTGTCATTCAAGATCAGGTCTGGAACAAGGTTTCAAGAAATAGAAATACCGGAAAAAGCACAAGATATTACATTGATGAGTTTCACTTGCTTTTAAAAGATGAGCAGACTTCGCAGTATTCTGTGGAAATCTGGAAGAGGTTTCGTAAATGGGGCGGTATTCCGACAGGAATTACGCAGAATGTAAAGGATCTTCTTGCCAGTAAAGAGATTGAAAATATCTTTGACAATACGGATTTTATCCTAATGCTGAATCAGGCAACCGGCGATAGAGATTGGCTTGTAGTAAAGCTTAAAATCTCAAAAGACCAGGAGAAATTCGTTACCAACTCAAGAGCAGGCGAAGGACTTATTTTCTTTGGGAATACCATTGTTCCCTTTGTAGACAACTTCCCGAAAGACACAATCCTCTATCAGAAAATGACAACGAAGCCTGAAGAAATGAGGTAGTGTCTATGAGCAAGAAAAGAAAGCGAGATTTGAATGAAAGGATAAAAGCAAAAGAAGAAGCGAGTGTTTCAAGTAATGATGCTTTATTTGACAGTTCAGGCAGTAAACGAAAGGTTGGGGATGATTATAGGAATAAGTTAACTAAAGATGAGAACAGATTTGATGAGAAGCTTCACGATAAGGAAAGTAAGAGAATTACTGAAGTCTCTGATACAAGCCTGAGTAATAAAAGCAAAAACGCCATTAAGCGAAATCTTAAAAATGCTGAAGCAAAATCTGAAACCGGCAGTGAAAAAGTATCGGCAACATCGGATTATCAAACGGAAGTCAAAGAAAATCGTATTTACGATCCGCTTGCCAAAGACCAGGACGGAGATGGCGTAGCAGACAGATACGATACCGACTTTAAAGATAGTGAAATATCCTATGAGCCTTTATCAAATAAGAAGTCTAAGCTTCACGAAAAGCAGAAGAAAGCGATTAAACGCAAAAATTATTCTGATGAGATTTTTACAAGAAAAGGAGCGGAAGACAAAACTATAAAGGAGACTGAAAAAAGGCTAATAAAGGATACGGTTTCAAAGGCGGAAGAAAGCACAAAGGCTTCAAGCAGCAAAAAAGTAGTAGAAGACAGAGCAAAGAAAAATAGGCTCTATAATCGCGCTAATAAAGAAACTTTGTTTGGAGCAAGTGCTATATCCGTTGCAAGGGCAAGTGATGTGGCAAGCCGATATTTATCCACAGGAAGTGATGAAAATAAAGGCGTAGAAGCTGCTGAAAAAGGGCTTGATACATCATCTAAGCTAATTCACGGAATTAAGAATTATTCGGATAAAAGGCGAATGAAAAAGTCATACGACTTATCTGAAAATAGCTTTCGTATACAAAAGAAAAAGTCAAAGCTTGAATTTAGGGAAGCCAAAGAGGAACTCAAAAAGAATGATGAATATAAAAAGGCTTCGGCATATAAGAAATTCCAAAAGAGAAAGCAGATGAAAGCTGCCATAAACGGCAACAATCAGACAAGAATCAGAGACAGAATTAAAAAAGGCGTGATTGATACACTGAAAGGTTCTAAGGAACTGATTGTTAAAAAGGCGAAGGGTGTCTTGCTTATTCTGTTTGGGATTATTTTTCTTGGAACATTCGTCATTCAGTTTTCAGGCGGAGCAATGTCGGGAGTTGTGAACTCTACAAGTAGCGTTTTAACGACTTCTTATTTGTCAAGTGAGGAACAGCTAAAAGGGATAAATCAGTATTTCTCAGGTCTTGAAAATGATTTGTACGACAAAATCGAAAATGTTGAAAGTGATTATCCGGGATATGACGAATACATCGTCAATCAGAACGGCTTTATCGGACACAATGTCCACGAGCTTTTGTCGTATATCACGGCAAGGTTTGGGGAAGTTAAAAATCTTTCGGAAGTTAGAGAAATTTTGGACGGGCTTTTTAATGATATGTATAAGCTTTCCTATGATGAAGAAATTGAAATCAGATATAGGACAGTTACGGAAACCTATACCGATGAAGATGGAAATGAGTATACCGAAAGTCATGAAGAGCCTTATGAGTATAAAAAACTTATTGTAACCCTCGATAAAAAAGAGATGGACAGCATTATAAGGAAAGTCTTTGCTGAGTATCCCGACAATCTGAAACACTATGAAGCCTTATTCCTTGCTCAAGGAAATATGGCGGAAATCTTCGGTAACACCGATCTTATAAATTCTCTTGGAGGTGTAGGCAATGGTGCTGAATACAAAGCTTCAAGCGAGGTGCAAAAGAAAATTGTAGATGCCGCCTTTATTACTCCATCGCCTGGTCCCGGCTGGTGTGCCATGTGGGTATCACAGGTCTATCAAAATGCTGGGCTTGGATACATCGGAGGTAATGCTAATGATATGTACCGAAACTACACTTTTACATCAGACAGGTCAAAGTTAAAAGTAGGAATGCTTGTTGCAGTGGAAAGCAGCAGTAGTGGAAGCACGGCAGGGCTTACCTACGGTCATGTAGGTATTTACATCGGAGATGGAAAGGTAATTGATAATATCGGTCATATAAGAGTAACTACTTTAGATGATTGGATAGCGACTTTTTGCAAACATCATCCTGTCGGATACGGTTTTCCGCCGAATGTAAAAGGACATTAGAAAGGAAGGTAAAAATGTGGGAAAAGAACTATACATCGTAAAAAATAAAATACAAAAGTTGAAAGCAAAGAAGGCTCTGATTGATGAACAATTGGAGCCTTTATTCATTCGTGAGGAAGAACTTGAAAATGAGGAAATAGTAGCGATTTGCAGAAAGAACAACATCACAATCGGTGATTTGATGGCAAAGGTAAATAAACAAAAAGCTGAAATGAAAAAGGAGAAGACAAATGAAAACCAGTTTGAAAAAGAATAAGAAGTTTTGGACGGCAGCACTTGCAGCGATTGTAAGTGTTAGCTGTATTTTAGGTCTTTGGACAGTTGTTTATGCTAAAGAGCAAAAAGGGGCGGATACGCCTACAAGTGATAAGGCTGTCCAAACGGAAGTGGAAGTTAATGTAAAGTATATCTTTGAAGATGAAAAGGTCTTTAAGGAAGAAAAGATTAAGGCAGAGAAAGGACAGCTTCTTGATAGTGGCGATCTTCCAATGCTCCCTGATGATATGAAATTCATGGATGAATTCCTGTTTTATGAAGTAAAGGGCGATGGAAAGGATGAGATTATCCGTAAGATAGCAAAGATAGAAGTTAAGGATAAGGAAAAGCAGACGGAAGAAAAAAAGTCAAAGCAGGACGAAAGTACACAAACAGAAACTCCAAAGACTGAAGATAAAGGTACACAGACGGAGCTTTCTAAAGACGATATTGCCAAGATGGAAAAAGAGGCTAAAGAGCTTCAGGAGAAACTTGATAAATTAAATGATGAAATCAAAGATAAAGACAAGTTAAGCGATAAGCAGAAAGAAAAAATTAAAGACCTTGAAGATGAGATTGACAGCCTTAAAGAGAAAGCAAAAAAGGATAAGGGAAATAAGGACTTATCAGAAGATATGAAAAAGGAAATGGATAAGCTGACGGAAAAGATAAAAGAGCTTGAGAAAAAAGCGACTGAAACCAATAAAGCTCCTGTAACATCACAATCAGCTACACCGATTAGTCCGATTTCGGGAATTAAGACAAGCTCTGGTATTCCATCTCAAACACCACAGACTTCTGTAAGCAGCACCGGGAAAGGTTCATCTGATACGGTAAGCTCAGGGAACACTACAAAGGATATAAACAAAACTGAAGTAAAGGAAAAAGAAAAGGAAGTCCGTTATCCTAATAAGTTGACACCGAAGGCTCCTGCTAATAACAACAGTCAGGACTCATCTATGGATGGTACAAACAAGACTGTAAATACCAATAAGGGAGTGGCTTCTGCTCCTTCAAAAGCAAGAGGAACTGTTACAGAAAATAAGGATAATGCAAATAAGGACTATCCAATTCATCATGGAGATGAAAAGGAAGTTGATATGTATTCAGCCGATGCAAGACAGTTCATTACCTTTCAAACCAAAAATGGTAAGACCTTTCATTTAATCATCAACCACGATGAGGATAGTGGGAATGTCATGCTTTTAACGGAAGTATCTGAAGATGATCTTCTAAATATGGTTGAAAAGAAAGAAACACCGAAACAGGAGATTACCAAAGAGGAGCCTGTAAAGGAAGAAGCAAATCCTGAGAAAAAAGAAGAAAAGAGTGATTTAGGCACATATATTCTTTTGGCTCTTGTAGTAGCAGGTGCTTTAGGCGGTGGATATTATTTCAAGGTTATAAAGAAGAAAGAGAAAGAGGAACTTGAAAATCTTGAAGAAGAGGACGGTTTTTTCTCAGAAGCTGAGGAGTATGAGGAAAGTGAAGCTTCTGAAACAGAAGATATTTAATCTATAAAGTGTTGTGAGATTTGCTTCCATTGACTATTTGCACCAAATATTATATAATATTTGGTGCAAAGGAGGTGGCATAGCAGATGAATTATAAGCAGAAAATACTGGACAGGATAGAAAGTTTTGAGTCCAATCAGGTTTTTATCACCAATGATTTTTTTGATATTGCAGGATATGAAACGGTTCGCAGTACATTAAATCGTCTGGTAGAAGATAAAGAGATTATCCGTATTATGAAAGGCATCTACTATAAGCCGAAATATATAGAACTGATCGGAGAGTATGAAGCACCATCTGTGAATGAAGTTGCTAATGCCATTGCCAGAAAATATAACTGGACGATTGCTCCATCGGGCAATACGGCTCTAAATTTATTAGGCTTATCTACACAAGTACCGGCAAAATGGACATACATCTCAGACGGAAGATATGCCAGTTTCAGTTTCGGTAATGCAACAATCGAATTTAAGCGTAGAAATAATGGAGACATTTCTAAAATGTCAACCTTGACTTCAATGGTGATACAGTCAATTAAGGCAATCGGGAAAGACAAAATCACTTCAAAGCAGATTGATTATCTACGGGAAAAATTATCCGAAAAAGAAAAGTCGGAATTGCTTGCGGATAGTAAAACCACAAGTGCCTGGGTATATGGCGTTATTAAGAAAATTTCAGAGGTGTAGAAATGTTTGAATACAAAAAGATGTCAAAAAATGAATTGGAGCAAGTTATAAAAAATGCTTCCTTGAAAATCGGTATAAATGAGGTAATTCTTGAAAAAGATTATTGGGTATGCTTTGTTCTGAATTATCTTTTCTCTAAGTGTAAGTGGAAAGAGGCTTTTACCTTTAAGGGTGGCACAAGTCTTTCAAAATGCTTTAATTTAATTCACAGATTTTCCGAAGATATTGACTTAATCCTTGATTGGAGAGTAATCGGATACAGCTTTGATGAACCGTGGCAAGAACGCTCCAATACAAAGCAAGATAAATTTAATAAAGAGTCCAATCAAAAGACGGAAGACTTTCTAAAAAATGAATTTGTTCCTCAGTTAGAAAGTGATTTTAGAGATATGCTTGATGAGGAGTTTCATATAAGCATAGATGAAAGCGATCCGCAAACAGTTCTGTTTGAATATCCGAAAGCATTCAAGTCTTCGTATGTAACACAGGCAGTAAGACTTGAGATTGGAACACTGGCAGCATGGACACCATCGGAAGCAGTTCATATTGTGCCTGATATACAAAAAATATATCCTATGCTCTTTGATGGGGATTTTATAGAAGTAAGAACAGTTCTTCCTGAAAGAACATTCTGGGAGAAAGCGACTATCCTTCATCATGAAGCAAATAGACCAAAAGAGCTTGCAATACCTAAAAGATATGCAAGACACTATTATGATTTAGTTTGCATAGCAAATTCGAGGTATAAAGACAGAGCTTTTAAGAGCTTCAAGCTTCTTGAAAAAGTTGTTCAGTTTAAGCAGAAATTCTATCCAAGGAAATGGGCAAAATATGAAGAAGCTACAACTGAAACAATCAGACTTATGCCTGATGAGTATCGCCTAAAGGAGATTAAAGAAGACTATAAAAATATGACTGAGATGTTCTTTGGCGAGCATCCGAGTTTTGAAGAACTGATGAATTCGGTACTTGAACTGGAAAAAGAAATTCACAAAATTAAATAATGCACCAAAAACAATACAATATTTGGTGCAAAGTGCAGGGCGAGAGAGTAAAATCTTTCGCTCTTTTTTATTGAAACAGGAGGAAAAATATATATGGAACATAAGTTAGTGATAGCAGAAAAACCGAGCGTAGCCATATCTATCGCAAAGGTTATCGGAGCGAAAAATAAAAAGGACGGATATTATGAGGGAAATGGCTATAAAGTATCATGGTGCGTTGGTCATTTAATTCAGATGGCAAATCCGGATGCTTATGATGAAAAGTATGCGAAGTGGAATATGGCTGATTTACCGATTATTCCAAACGAATACAAGTATGAGGTGGCAAAGTCCACTAAGAAACAGTTTGCTATTCTTAAAAAGCTGATGAACGATAAGGAAATAGATATTGTGGTAAATGCGTGCGATGCAGGTCGTGAGGGAGAGAGCATTTTTAGACTTGTATATAACGAGGCTAAATGCAAAAAGAAAATGCAGCGTCTATGGATTTCATCTATGGAAGATAGTGCCATAAAAGATGGATTTGATAATCTAAAAGACGGAAAGGATTATGATAATCTCTTTGAATCGGCACAGGCAAGAGCCATTGCGGATTGGCTTGTCGGAATGAATATCAGCAGGCTCTATTCTTGCCTATATAAGCAAAATTACAGTGTTGGCAGAGTGCAGACACCTACTCTTGCCATGATTGTAAAAAGAGATGATGAGATAGCAAACTTCAAGAAAGAAAAATACTATACAGTGGAGCTATCTACAAATGGATTTACACTTTCAACCGATAGAATTGACAACATTGATATTGCGGAGCAGCTTCAAAATCTTGTCGGAGAAACGATTGAAATCACAGATGTCATTCAAAAAGAAAAGATTACAAAGCCTGATTTACCGTTTGATTTAACTACCCTGCAAAGGGAGTGCAATAAGTATTTCGGATATTCAGCAAAACAAACTCTTGATTACGCTCAGAGTTTATATGAAAAGAAACTGATTACCTATCCGAGAACAGACAGCAGATGCCTTACTGAAGATATGATTACAAGTACCGTCAATAACATCTTAGGGAAGAATGACTTTGACACAGGGCGTATCAAGACGGTATTTAACTCTAAAAAGGTTACGGATCATCATGCGATTATTCCGACAGTAAGCTCGTTGAGTGAAGATTTGTCGAGTATTCCTGAGAGTGAAGCAAAGGTATATTGGCTTATTTCTAATAAGCTTCACGCAAGTGTGGGCTATCCGTTAATCGAGAACACAACGAAGATTGTAGCTGAATTTGACGGCTTTCAATTTACGAGTACCGGCAAGGTTATTAAGGACGAAGGCTTTACAAAATACCTTAAAGAATATAAGGCGAAAAAAGATGAGGATATGGAGCTTCCTGATGTAAGCATTGGCGATGTATTAAGCATAGAAAATAAAGAGATTAAAGAAAAATTTACCCAACCTCCGAAACACTTTACTGAAGATACTCTTCTTAAGTCTATGGAGATTGCAGGAAATGATGCCTTAGAAAAAGGTGTAGAAGTGGAAAGAAAAGGACTTGGCACTCCTGCAACAAGGGCTGGTATTATTGAAAACTTAATCTTTAAGGGATTTGTCGAAAGAGATAAGAAAAATCTTATAGCCACACATAAAGGAATTAGCCTTGTAACCATTGTTGAGGATGCCTTTAAGTCCGCAAAGACAACGGCTGAGTGGGAAATGAAGCTATCGGATATTGCACAGGGAAAGGCAAGTAAGGATGAGTTTTTAAGAGAAATTGAAACTGAGATTAAAAAGACGATAGAAAAATACAGAAAGTAAGTTTTAAGGGAATGAGAGATTATCTTGTTCCCTTATTTTATTGGAGGTGATTACGATAGAAGAGATAAAAGTGTTGGAGCTTTTCGGTGGCATCGGTGCTATAAGAAAGGCATTGATAAGGCAAAAAATCCCACATAGGATAATTGATTATGTGGAAGTCGATAAGAACTGTGTAAAAAGCTATAATGCACTCTATGGAGCAGATTTTAAGCCACAGGATATAGTAAAGTATCATCCACCGGATGAAAGAATAGACTTTGTAATGCACGGCAGTCCTTGCCAGGATTTTAGCCGTAGCGGACTTAAAAAAGGCGGAGAAAAAGGAAGCGGAACAAGGAGCAGCTTGTTATTTGAAACAATACGGATAATTGAAGAAATGAAAGAAAAGCCCAAGGTTGTCCTTTGGGAAAATGTAAAGGGAGTTCTCGATCAGAATATGAGGACTTCCTTTTTTCATTACCTAAAAGAAATGGAAAAACTCGGATATGAGAGTAAATACAAGATATTAAACGCTATGGACTTCGGTATTCCGCAAAATAGAAAGCGTATCTTTGTTGTGAGCATACTCGGAGAAAATGATTTTGATTTTGAAGCTCTTAAAAAAGTGGAAACAAGAAGCATTGATGATTTTCTCGAAAAAGGTGTTTCAGACCTTTATGAAGTAAGGCAGAAGTCAATGCTCAGATACTTATCGGGCAATCCTAAAAATAAGAACTTCAAGGGCCGCTTAAAAATCATAGATAAGTACGCCTATACTATTTCCACAAAGCAAGTACGAGTGCCGAATTCGGGACTTGTAGATATAGGAAACGGCAAGTACAGGTATCTTACGGAAAGAGAGTGCCTAAGACTTATGGGCTTTGATGATGAAGACTTTAATAAGATAAGAGCCATTTATCCGAAAAGACCAGGCAAAACATCATCTATATTGTATAAGCAAGCGGGTAACAGCATTGTGGTGAATGTGCTTGAAGCGATTTTGAATGAAATAATCAGGAGGTAAGAATGAGAACGAACGATTTTTATAATATCATTGAGCTTGTAAAAAGAGATGTTTTAGATAGCGAAAGCGAATATCTGAAGCTCTTAAAGGTTGTCGGAAACAATCAGAAATACGACTTTTTAAGTCAATTAAGTATTTATGATAAAAATCCGAATGCCACAGCCTGCACAAGCTTTGATTTATGGCGAGAACGATTTAATCGTACTGTTATGAGAGGGCAAAAGGGCATACCAATCTTAAATGACAGTAACGCATTTCAAAAGGTCGGATATATCTTCGATGTCAGTCAGACAACTTCAATGGACAGGAATGTCAACGAGGTTAAGCTATGGTCTTTTGATAAAGAAAATGACGGAGAAGCTTTAAAAGACATGATTACTTTGCAAGGATATGAGGCGAGTGATAGCTTAACTGAAAATCTTTATACTTTGAGCCGAATATACGCAGATGAGAGCATTTATGAGCTTGCAAACAATTTAAGAATTGCAGATGAAGACAGAAGCTCATTTGCAAACTTTATGAGAAACTCGATAGCTTATGCCGTTTCAAGCAGATTTCAAATTGATTATCCGTTTCCGATGGATAATTTAAGAGAAAATTTTAAGTCTATCGACAGCATATCTTTAATGAGTGTCGGCACTTGTATTTCAAATGCTTGTAGCCAAATCATCGAAGAGACAAGAAGCAGAACAAGAAATTTTTCTAAAAATAGAGACCTGACAAAGAGCCTTAGTGCCGATTATAATGAAAATAAAGTAAATGAATTAGGAGGGAATGATAATGTTATTCGATCAGATGACGAAAGAAATGATGAGCAAAGAAACCGAATTTTCGGGAGTGGAGAATACGGACGAGATAGTAGCAATCATCAAGGAGAAGACCTTAAGCAGTCTGGAAGAAGAGAAGAGCTTTATGGAGGAATTTCCGAATCCGACTTACGCAGTGATGAGACTGGAGTATCTTTCAGAGAGCAAGGACGAGGAGAACTATCAGATGCTAATCGACCTTTACAAAGAGAAGAAGCTGGTATCTCACTTAATGGAGACTCAGAAGAGAGCAATCAGCTTTATGAGGGACGAGAAGCCGAAACTGATGAAAGCTCAGAATATAGTAAGCGAGGAAGATCTGAAGTATCAGGCGATGATTTCAGCCTTGAAAGAGATGACAATCAAGGAAGTAGTCGAAGCGTAGAAGAAAACGGCATAAGAGAGATGCAAGAGGGAGCTGAAAATGCTTCCTTTTTCTATTCTAAGGATAATCCCGATGTGCTGATGACTGATGAAATGCTTGAAAGAGTGCCGAAACTTTATGAGCAGGAAAGTATTTCACTTGCCGATAAGGAAGTACACGCTGCATATATCATTCCATTTAGAAGTAATTGGACCTGGTATATGACGGAGTATGATAGAGAAAGTGGCGATGCCTTTGGACTTGTACTTGGGATTGAACCTGAATGGGGATATTTTAATCTTGAGGAGCTAAAGGAGTTAAATGCACAAAGACTTATCTTAGAAGATTTCCCGAAAACATTTAGGGAACTTAAAGACACAGAGCTTAAAAAGCAGATGAGCGAGGAAGAGCTTCAGATGGTCTTTAATGGTGAGCTTAGTTTTGAAGATGAAAGAATTTATAAAGCAGCAGATAATGAATTACCGGATGAATATGCGGAAGAATTAAGCCCTAACTTTGCCGAAGAAGTCAGCTCTATTATGGAAGAATATGAGGTTACAAGAGAAGAAGCTGTAAGCAGACTTGCAACAAGTAAGCTTGAAGAAGCTCTTAAAGGTACTAATATTTCTATCCACGATTTTAATGATGAGCAGTTAGATGAGATTTTAAGTGCCATTAAAGAATATGATTTTTATGGTAATGAAATCACTGAAATTGCCGAGCCGAAACTTCCTGTTTGGAAAATGGAGCAGTTAAAATGGCTGATTGATGATTGGAACAAAGGAGAGACAAAAGTTACAGCAGAGAAGATACAGTATCTCAAAAATCTTGACATTGATATTGCGAAATTCAATGTGCTTAAAGGCTATCTTGTAAATGATGAGGTGAGCATAGAGCAGATTGAAAGCTTTAAGGAAAATATCGACTTTGTAACGATGAGCGAGTTTGTGGGCAGCCTTAAAGAAATAGCTTCAGATAATGAATTTGAGAAAGTGGCAATCAAAGTCGGAAATGAATTTATCCTTGCAAGTAAAAAAGACGGATTTGCTATTAGTCTTGAAAATACGGGAAGAAAAGTTGTTTTTGAGGGGAAAGAATACGCTCTTAATCGTGGAAGCAGTTTTGAGGAAAGTCAAAAGGTAGATAATCTAATAGATAGTGGCAAATATGAAGCCTTTAAGATAAATGATTACGCAGTAGAAAGCGAGACTCAATTAGAAAATCAAGAAGCCGTTCAAGGTAGTATTTTTGAATATCTAAGCGAGGAAAAGGAAGAAGCTGCCACAGAGTCTAAAATAGATTTATCTCCTGGAAGAACGGTCTATATGAAGCATGAAGCCTATACCATTCACGAGGTAAGTAAGAACGAAATTATAGGCAAAAATGATTTGTGGCTTGATCCTGTAAGACAAGGCAATCGTCAAATACCAATCGTAAGCTTTGCTGATGATAAAGAGCTTTTGGAAAAGATAAGTTTTGATAGACCGAAACTCATTGTAGGAGATGAAGTTCATTACAAGGATAAAGACTTTACTATAACAAGATTTGACGATATGGGCGGTGGACTAAAGACTATCACCGTAAAGGATAATGCTGAATACTTAGGTGGTATGATAACCGGCTCGGAGGTTATCCCATATAGGCTTGAAAGCGATTTGGAAAGACTATTCGGACTTGAGGATAAACCGAAAGAGAAAGTATCCAATTTCAAGATTACAGAGGAGATTTTACCTGAAAAACTTACACCGAGCGAAAGGTTAAACCAAAACCTCGAAGCTATTTCAATGCTAAATAGAGTTGAAAAAGGCGAAAGAGAACTTGACCGTACAGCACAGGAAGTATTAGCGAAATATGTCGGCTGGGGCGGACTTTCAGAAGTCTTCGATGAAGAAAAGGGCGGTCAGTGGGAGACAGCAAGAAAATTCCTAAAAGAAAATTTATCGCCTTTAGAATATGAGAAAGCTCGTGAGTCTACCTTAACTGCCTTTTTTACGCCTAAAACAGTTATTGACGGCGTATATAAGACACTGTCAGATATGGGATTTAAGAGCGGAAACATCTTAGAGCCGAGTATGGGAGTTGGAAACTTCATCGGAAATCTTCCGGATGAAATGAATAAGTCCAAGTTTTACGGAGTTGAGCTTGACTCTGTCAGCGGTCGTATCGGAAAGCTTCTTTATCCTAATAGCGACATACAGGTAAAAGGATTTGAAGAAACAAGCTTTTCCAATAACTTCTTTGATGTCGCAATCGGTAATGTACCTTTCGGAGAATTTAAGGTTAATGACAGAGAGTATAACCGAAACAACTTCCTAATCCATGACTACTTCTTTGCAAAATCCATTGACAAGGTTAGAAATGGCGGTGTTATCGCTTTTATCACATCAAGCGGAACGATGGATAAGAAAGATGAAAGCATCAGAAAATATATAAATGCAAGAGCGGAGTTTTTAGGAGCAATCAGGCTTCCAAACGACACTTTTAAGGGAGTAGCTGGAACGGAAGTAACAAGCGATATTATCTTCTTAAAGAAAAGGGACAGTGTTCTTGAGCGTGATGATGAGTGGGTACATTTAGCGGAAGATGAAAACGGGCTAACCTACAATAAATACTTTGTCGAGCATCCTGAAATGGTACTTGGTTCTATGCGTGAAGTAAGTGGTCGATTTGGAAAAACACTCACTTGTGAGCCAATAGCTTATTTAGGGCAAGAGAACAACATGGAGTCATTAAAGGATCGTATCGAGATTGCAGGGATGCGAATTTCAAAAGATGCCAAGTATGAAGAGATTGAACTTCTTGATGATGAAATAACTTCCATTCCGGCAACGGACGATGTCAAAAACTTTTCATATACCGTTATTGATAATGATGTCTATTACAGGGAAAACTCGCTATTTATTAAAAAAGAGGTATCGGATAAGAACAAAGAAAAGATTAAGGACTATCTCAAGCTGAATGAAGCTTTAAAAGATGTTATCAAAAGCCAAAAGGAAGATTTCAGCGATGAAGAGATAAAGGCTTCTCAGGAGAAATTAAATGAAGTCTATGACAGCTTTTCTAAAAAGCATGGTTTTGTAAATAACCTTTCAAACACAAGAGCTTTAAGAGAAGACAGTAATTTTCCTCTTGTATCATCCATTGAAATACTTGATGAGGAAGATAACTTTAAGGCAAAGGGAGATATTTTCTCCAAGCGTACTATCACAAAGGCAAGAGTAATTGACCATGTGGATACCTCACTTGAAGCATTGGTACTTTCCATTTCCCAAAAGGGATATGTGGATTTTGAATATATGCAAGGTCTGACAGATAAAGATAGAAGTACTATCATTTCGGAGCTTAGAGGAGATATTTTCCTAAATATTCGAGAGGAGAATACAAGTTTTAATCAGAAGCTTTCATTTGACCTTGAAGACGGCGATTTGCCGTTTAGCTGTAGTGATGAGAACAGTTCCTTTAAGTATGCCTATGTAACAAAAGATGAGTATCTAAGCGGAAATATCAGAGAAAAGATAGGTATTGTGGATAGCTATATTGCAAGGTTAAGCCAGGCACAAAGAATGCTTCCGGATGAAAATACAGATGAAAAGGAATTGCTTGCAAATGAATTAAACCGACTTGAATTTCAAAAGGCAGAGCTTCAAAAGGTTATGCCGAAAGAACTTGAAGCAAGCGAGATAAATGTCAGACTCGGTGCTACCTGGATACCGACAAAGGATATTGAACGATTTGTCTTTGAAACCTTAAAGACACCGGGCTGGGCAAGATGGGATATAAAGATTAAGTTTTCGCATCTGACAAGTGAATGGAATGTTGAGGGCAAAAGTAAAGATAGGGGCAACGACCTTGCGGAAATGACCTATGGTACAAGCAGAGTTAGTGCCTATAAGCTGATTGAAGATGCTCTAAACCTAAAGGAAACAAAGGTATTTGACCAGATAATCAATCCTGATGGTTCTAAAACATCGGTCTTAAATAAAAAAGAAACCATGCTTGCAGGACAAAAACAGGAGCTTCTGAAAGAAGAGTTTAAGAACTGGATATTTAACGATCAGGAGCGAAGGAACAGACTTGTAAAGGTATATAACGAGAAATTCAATTCAATCCGTAATCGTGAGTATGACGGCAGCAATCTGACCTTTGAGGGTATGGGCGAGGGAATTGACCTATATGAACATCAAAGAAACGCTATTGCAAGAATTCTTTATGGCGGAAATTCACTTCTTGCTCATGTAGTAGGTGCCGGCAAGAGTGCGACACGTTCCTAACTGAAAAGGTTAGGCACAAGTCAGCTAACTATAAAAATGGGAATTAAAAGGAGTCCCTGAAAAGACTTGGAGAACTAATATTCCGATAGGTGGAATGATGGAGTAACGCCCTGAAACGCCTACCTTACAAACTGCGATATGCGTCAACCCTATGTAACATGGGTTGTGGTATAACGCTCGCCAAAGTCGGCGGAAGTATGCCCAAACAGGATAATAATATCGCTGTGGAAAGCGCCCCAGAGGTGGGGTGTGCATATGATACGCCGGAGGTCTAAAAACTGCCTATGGTCAGAATGTCATTACGACTGACGAAATCCCGAATGTACGGGTCTAAAAAGCGCCGGAGCAGAAATGCTTTTTTCCGATTACGGAAGTATGTGAGGATGAGTAAGAATTTTTACTATGAAAGTCCTTGCGGTGTTACAGGCACCGCCCAGCATACAGGCTCAGAGGGACACCTAAGGGCAGAAATGAATAGATAGGAATATTGGAACGTGGAAAGGCTGAAACATGGAGCCAGTTACAGGCTATGAAGTGTTGAATTGGAAAACGCTATGCGTATAACAGTTCTTTATTCAGCTGAGAGAGATGGCATAGTACCGATGAAACCATAGAAATATGGTAGAGGGATAGCCATTAGTCGTTAGCAAACTATAAATTGAAAACTATACAAATTCAAAGGTTCGAGTATGACTAAGAAAAGCGAAATCCTCTCGCAAGAAAGGAAAGTAACTGACTTTGACAAACAAGAAAAAGCCCCTAAAGAAACAAAAAATCCGCAATTCTGAATACTACGATATGCAGTTAGTCCTTGACAAGCTGTATGCCAATAGTGTGGATGGACAAAGGTTCTGCGATTTAGTAGAGCTTATTAAAAAGCCTGAAAATATCAAGTTGGCATATCGCAACATTAGGAAAAACAGTGGTAGTAAAACAGCAGGTGTGGATGAAAAGACAATAAGCGATTTGAATAAATGGAACGAAAAAGCACTGATTGCTCACGTTCAGCGCAAGCTGGACTGGTATGTTCCCAATGCAGTCCGTAGAGTGGAAATTCCAAAGGATAACGGCAAAACTCGTCCGTTGGGTATTCCCACCATTATGGACAGGCTGATACAGCAATGTATTCTGCAAATATTAGAGCCTATTTGTGAAGCAAAGTTCTTCAAACGTAGCAATGGGTTTAGACCAAACCATAGTGCAGAAAATGCCATTGCACAAGCGGAAAGAATGATACAAAACGTAGGTTGTCACTATGTCATTGATATCGATATTAAGTCTTTCTTTGACAATGTACACCACGGAAAATTGCTGAAGCAAATGTGGGCGCTTGGTATTCAGGACAAAAAGCTGATTTCAATTATTTCCGCAATGCTTAAAGCGGAAGTTGCTGGAATTGGTTTCCCTGAAAAAGGCACGCCACAGGGCGGTATCATTTCTCCGCTACTGTCAAACATCGTCTTAAATGAATTAGATTGGTGGATTGTCAGTCAGTGGGAAGAAATGCCGACAAAAAGGAACTATGTTCACAGGATATACGCCAATGGCACTCCCGATAAGAGTAGCACAATTCGCACACTGCGTAACTATACAAATCTAAAAGAATGTTATCTTGTGCGCTATGCAGATGATTTTAAGATTTTCTGTAAAAAGCGTTCAGATGCAGTAAAGCTGTTTGAGGCAACAAAACTTTGGTTGTACGAAAGACTTGGCTTAGAGATTAGCCCTGAAAAGTCAAAAATCGTCAATCTAAAACGCCATTATTCTGAATTTTTGGGCTTTCAGCTCAAGGTGAGGAAAAAGGGCAAAAAGCCAGATGGACAGCCTAGGTATGTAGTAGAAGCGCATATTAAAGATAAAGCATTGCTAAAAATTCGGGAGAAAAGCAAAGGTATCATTGGGCAATTAAGGCAGACCTATGACGGTGGTATGGAATATCGCCTTATTCAAAAATATAATTCGTATCTTATCGGGGTTCACAATTATTACAGTATTGCAACCCATGTGAACCTAGATTTTCAGAAAATTGCTTTCGATGTCAAAAAGAGCCTTTACAACAGATTAAAACACCGACTGCAAAAGAAAGGTAAAATCACAAACAAGTATATTAAGGACAAGTACGGAACAAGCCGAGAGGTGCGATACCTAAACGGTCATGCAATTGTACCGATTGCCTATGTACAGCATAGAGTTCCTATGGATAAAAAACGTCGGGTAAATAAGTATACACCAGATGGCAGGGATGAAATTCACAGGAATTTAGCCGATGTCAACATGAGTGTTCTATACCACCTGATGAATACGCCAGCAGGAAAGCAAAATGTGGAATATAACGATAACCGCATTGCACTTTATGTTGCACAGAAAGGCAAATGTGCCGTTTCGGGTGTAGAGCTTGAAGCAAATCAAGTAGATTGTCATCATAAAAAGCCGCTTTCATTCGGTGGCGATGATAGCTATAAAAACTTGATTATTGTATCCGATGTGGTTCATATCCTTATTCATTCGAGCAATGAACGCACAATCCGAAAATATTTGAACGTGTTACAACCCGACAAAAAGCAGTTGGATAAGCTAAACAAGCTACGAGCCCTGGCGCAAATGCCAGAGTTTGTGAGCTAAGGGCAAATCTGTTTGATGTATAGATTGTCATAAAATTTGCTGACGATGGAAAGCTGTGTGATGGGAAACTGTCACGCACGGTTTGGGGCGGGGGAAAACTTGGAGATAGCATCAAAGAGTTACCTATCGTTAAAAGCGTCTACCCTACGGCTAACGCCGTAGGGGTGGCGCACATCTTTTGAAATGGTAGCAAGCTCTATGGAAGCAAAAAGGCTTGGAATGTGTACGAAGTCTCTATTTGTTGTTCCCAATCACTTGACCGGACAAATCGGCAGAGAGTTTATGCAGCTTTATCCGTCCGCCAACATTATGGTGGCCGACAAAAAGGATTTCGAACCGAAAAACAGAAAAAGATTTATCGGAAAGATTGCAACAGGCGAGTATGATGCGGTAATAATCGGGCATAGTCAGTTTGAGAAAATTCCGATGAGTAAAGAGTATCAACAAAAGCACATTCAGGATCAGATTGATGAAATCATTAACTATGTTGAGGAATATAAGCACGACAGAAATCAGAATTTCACAGTTAAAGAGCTACAAAAGACAAGAAAGAAGTTGGAAGCAAGGCTTGAAAAACTAAATGATGATTTTAAGAAAGATGATGTTATTACCTTTGAAGAGCTTGGCGTTGATAAGCTGATAGTCGATGAAGCCCATAATTACAAGAACCTTTACCTTTATACAAAGATGAGGAATGTAGCAGGTATCGGGCAGTCTGAAGCCTTTAAGTCTTCCGATATGTTTATGAAATGCCGTTATATGGACGAGATGACGAACGGAAAAGGTATCGTATTTGCCACAGGAACTCCTGTATCAAACTCGATGACGGAGCTTTATACCATGCAGAGATATTTGCAGTATGAAGACCTAAAGAAAAATGGTTTGGAGCATTTCGACTCTTGGGCTTCTACATTCGGAGAAACTCAATCAGCTTTTGAGCTTTCTCCTGAAGGAACCGGATACAGAGTAAAGACAAGATTTTCTAAGTTTTATAATCTTCCGGAGCTTATGAGTATGTTTAAGGAAGTGGCAGATATTCAAACCGCAGATATGTTAAATCTTCCTATACCTGAAGCACACTATGAAGTTGTTAAGACAATGCCGAGTGATGAGCAAAAAGAAATATTAAAAGGTTTATCTGAAAGGGCGGATAAGGTTAGAAATAGGGAAGTTGAGCCTGAAGAAGATAATATGCTTAAAATTACCAATGACGGTAAAAAGCTCGCCTTAGATCAGCGTTTAATCAATCCTTTGCTCCCTGATAATCCTGACAGTAAGGTCAATGTCTGCGTTAAAAATGTATTTTCAATATGGGATAAGACAAAAGAGAATAAGTCTACACAACTTCTTTTCTCCGATATGTCCACACCAAAGGGAGATGGAGAATTTAATATCTATGATGATATAAGGGATAAACTTGTGGCGATGGGAATACCGAAAGAAGAAATTGCCTTTATCCATGAAGCTAATTCCGATAAGCAAAAGGATGAACTCTTTGCAAAGGTAAGAAAAGGCGAGATTCGTATCTTAATGGGTTCGACTCAGAAAATGGGAGCCGGCACGAATGTTCAAAATAAGCTGATTGCAATGCACGATTTAGATGTTCCGTGGAGACCTGCAGACCTTGAGCAGCGTGCGGGTAGAATTGTTCGTCAGGGAAATGAAAATAAGGAAGTAAATATCTATCGTTACATTACAGAGAATACCTTTGATGCTTACCTTTGGCAGACCATAGAGAATAAGCAAAAGTTCATTTCTCAGATAATGACAAGCAAGACTCCTGTCAGAGTGGCGGAAGATGTGGACGAAAGCTCGCTTAACTATGCGGAGATTAAGGCACTTGCAACAGGTGATCCAAAAATCAAAGAGAAAATGGACTTGGATAATGAGGTTACAAAGCTGAAAATGCTGGAAGCCAACTACAAGTCAAATCGCTACCGTTTGGAAGATAAGATTGCAAAAACCTATCCTGATGAAATCGCAAGGCTTGAGAAACTTATTGAAGCTGTTAAAAAGGATATATCAAGCATAGAGCCATTAGGAGATGGCGAAAATGCTCAAAAGGCAGACACTAAGTTTACTTCTATGACCATTAATGGGGTAATGATAACGGATAAAAAAGAAGCGGGCGAAAAGCTGCTTGAAGCTATAAAGACAGTAAAGGTAAATGAAAGCAAAGTCATCGGCAAATATCGAAATATGGATCTGGAAGTAAGCTACAACTTCTTTACCAATGAGCATAATTTCAGCTTAAACGGTGCTTCCAAAACAATAGGAGAGCTTGGAACAAGTGCAGACGGTAACATCACACGGCTTGATAATGCCCTTGAGAAAGTGCCTGAAAAATTAAAAAGGCTTGAAGAAAAACTCATCAGCACCAAAGAGCAACTTGAAAATGCCAAAGAGGAATTAAAAAAGCCTTTTGAAAAGGCGGATGAGCTGAAAACTAAGGTATTAAGACTTGCAGAGTTAAATAAGCTCCTTGATATGGGAGAGGTGGAAGAAAAAGAAAATCCCAATCCATTAGTGGAAGATGTAAAAAGAGCCATTATTGACTTCTGTAACAGAGAGTATGAAGAAAATCATAGCTATGACGAATTCAATACGCTGTACCCTGATTTAAAGCATATAGGCATTGCCTATACGAATACGCCTGATGAAAAGCACGAGATACAGTTTGAACTTAATCTTGAGGATTTTACGGCTACGCAGCTTGTAAACGGCAAAGAGATAAGTCATTACGATTATGTAAAAGAAAACGGTAGCGAAGAAAAGGCTCTTGATTGCATGAAGTTTGAAATGGAAAATGGCGAATTTAGTGCATTTGTTTTTGTTGATGAGGAAGAATTAAGACAGGCGTTAGGTCTTGAAATTGATGATGAAGGTAATTTCTATGATCCGCTTGCAAAGGACTTGGATAATGACGGCGTGCCTGACAGATATGACAACGACTTTAGGGATAGCGACTACTTTGAGACTACCTACGATGTGGAAGATAATCTCCACGCAAAGGAGGAAAAGCCATCTATCTTAGGGCAGATTAAGTCATTTCAGTCAGAGCAGAAAGAAAAAGAAGTAAAAGATACAAAATCAAAAGAACACGATGAACGATAAGGGGCTTGATTTAAGTCCCTTATTCACTTTTAACAACAAATATGGAGGTATGAATAATGAATTACAAGGAAATGAGAAATACCATCGAGCAGATGGCAAACGAGAACTATGAGGACTTTACAAAGGCTCTAATCAGTTTTGAAAAGGGCGTGAATGACAAGGAAGCACTGGATATATTGTATGATAATTATACGAATAACGACTCACTAACACTGCTTAACGAGGAATTTGACTATATGATTGATGAGCTTCGTGAAAGCGGTCAGATTAAGGAGAATGTGAGTCTTGAGAAAGAAGATAATGACCTGGTAAACATTGTCGGCAATATTGTCGGTGATGTCGAGGTAGTAGAACGAGAAAACAAGAACGGAGAAGCCTTCAAGGTAGTCAATTTCTCCGTTGTGTCAAAAGACGATGATGGCAATAAGCACTATACAAATTGCTCTGCTTATGGAGAAAAGGGCGATATTCCAAAGGACTTTAAGCAAGGAGATTTTGTAAAGCTCTTCGGTCAGGAGCGAAAATCCATTGATGATAATGGAAAAGAGCATACGAATGTAAGGATACTCGCTTCTAAGCTCTTGAAAGCCAAAGAGCAGATGAAGAGCCAGGAAGAAAAGAAAGAGTCCGTCCTTGGAGCAATCAAGAAGTTTAAGGCGGAAGAAAAAGCAAAACCTACTGAGAAAAAAGAAGTTTCCAAAGAAGCGGAAAGATAAGGATATGTCGGTGTGGTCTTCGGACTACACCGGCTTCTTTTTTTGTGGAATAAAATATAGATTTATGCTATAATATAGTGGATAAAAAATCCACATATATGAAGCGAGGAAAAAGAAAAATGAAATTCAACTACAATGGACTTTGGAAGACTCTAATAGATAAGAATATGAAGAAAAAAGATCTAATTGATAAAACGGGGGTATCGCCTACTACAATCTCAAAAATGGTTAGGGGAGATGCCGTATCGCTTACGATTATCGGAAAACTTTGCGAAGAACTTGGAACAGATATTGGGGATTTAATCTGTATTGAAAAAAATAGCTTGGAGGATAAATAAATGAATAAAAACATTTTTGAAGTAGTCGAGGAAGTATTAAAGACAAATTCAAAATATATTTCTGATGATGGTAAATTGCTCAAGGCGATGGTTTATAGCGATGTAATGACAATGGATAAAGAATTGTTGTGTTTACTTTTATCGAATGAAAAAATTAAAGAAAGATTTTTTAAGGATGTAAATGGAACACTTATTTTCGATAAACAAGGTTTTGCTTGGTTTATTGAGTCTAAGGAATTCTTGCCGGATTCATATACGAGATATACAAATAAAATCGGATTAACTAATGGCGGAGATTTCATCTCAAAGTCGAATGATGTGGTATTAGACTTTCCGTATAAAGATTGTGTACTTGAAGGTGGTCAGGATAAGGAAGATCAGAAGCGTAAAGAGATTTTCTACAACGAGACTATTGCAAGCGATGAGATTAGCAAAATGCTTGCTCCAAAAGTTTTTACGAACGCAAAAAGATATACGAAAGATGGAGTTGAAGAAAATATTACTTTTGATGAGAATGATAATTTGATTATCAAAGGGAATAACTTGATTGCACTTTCGAGCTTACTAAAACGATATGAGGGCAAAGTTAAGTGCATTTATATTGATCCGCCTTACAATACGGGTTCAGACAGCTTTAATTATAATGATGCGTTTAATCATTCGGGCTGGCTTACATTTATGAAAAATAGGCTTGAACTTGCAAAAAGGTTATTAAGAGAAACTGGAGTTATCTTTGTTCAATGTGATGATAATGAACAAGCTTATGCCAAAGTACTAATGGATGAGATATTTGGAATAAATAATTTTATTGCAGAATTTCCGAGAGTTACAAAAAGAGGTGGAAAATCTTCATCGGTAATAGCAAATAATCACGACTATGTTCTAATGTATGCTAAAAATAAACATAATGTAAAAATATATGCTCCTAAGCACGACGATGATAAATTTAATCAAAAGGACAAATATTTTGCTGAGAGAGGGTACTATAAGCTAAATCAAACACTTGATTATGACAGCTTGCAATATAGTAAATCATTGGATTATCCTATAGAACTTGAAGGTAAAACCTTATATCCTGGCGGAGATTATAATATGTATCAAAAAAGGCAAAATGGCGAGCATAGGAGAGCTGATTGGGCTTGGAGATGGAGTGAAAATCTATTTAATTTTGGTCTTGCTAATGGCTTTATTGTTCTCAAGGAGGGAAAAGATAGACCAAGAATTTACACTAAGACATATCAAAAAGTTAAAATAGTTGATAATAATGGAGAGTATACAATTGTCAATATTGATAGAACGAAACCGTTATCAACGATTGAGTTAACAAATAATATATATTCAAATGACAATGCAACTAAACATGCCGAACTTTTGGGAATAAAAAATATTTTTGATTATACTAAACCTGAGTCTTTGATAAGAGAATTAATATCATTAGCGGCAGATAAAAATGATATTGTCCTTGACTTTCATCTTGGCTCTGGCACAACCTGTGCAGTTGCTCATAAAATGGGTCGTAGATATATAGGTGTTGAGCAAATGGACTATATCGAGAATATTACTGTTGAAAGAATGAAAAAAGTGATAGATGGTGAACAGGGGGGGATTTCCGAGTCGTTTAATTGGCAAGGTGGAGGTTCTTTTGTCTATTGCGAACTCCTTGGAAACGCAAGTACACTCATTAAAAAGATTCAGGCAGCTTCAGAAGAAATAATCTCTGAAATAAAAAATGAAATATATGTTGATGAGCGTATTATCCCATATATTACAAGGGAAGAGCTTAAGAAAGCTGATGAAGAATTTGCTTCATTAGAATTGGAAGAGAAGAAAAAGGCTCTTATTAGCTTAGTCGATAAGAATAAGCTATATGTCAATTACTCGGATATGGACGATGAAAGTTATGATATAAGTGAGTCGGATAAGGCATTCACAAAATCTTTCTATGCGGAGGTCTAATATGGCGGAACAGTTTTTATACGAAAAATTAGATGTCGCAAAAGAAGTTGGTATGAGCATTGATTTACCTGAAATTATTAAAAGCGGACTTTCAAAGAAAATCTCTCTAAGAGAGTATCAGATTGATGCCTTTACAAACTTTGCTTTATATTTTGACAATGATGGATTAAGAAAGAATAAGCAAGTCCATACTCTTTTTCATATGGCGACAGGCAGCGGTAAAACTGTCATTATGGCAGGTCTGATATTGTACTTGTATACAAAGGGGTATAGAAAGTTTTTATTCTTCGTAAATCAGACCAATGTTCTTGAAAAGACGATTGATAATTTTATAAATCCTCTTTCAAATAAGTATCTATTCAATGATGTTGTAGAGTACTTAGGGAAAAAGGTCAAGATAAAAAGGGTAGAAAACTTTAGCGGTAATGTTTTAGATGATGACATCGAAATATTGTTTACTACTACGCAAAAACTTCATATGGATTTATTTGAAGCGAAAGAAAATTCACTGACCTATGATGATTTTGAAAATAATAAAGTGGTTTTTATTTCTGATGAAAGCCATCATATCAATTCACTAACTAAGAAACCTACTAAAGACGAAGAAGAAGCTGTCAAAAGCTGGGAATATTCTGTTACTAATGCTTTATCACGAAACAGGGATAGCATTATGCTTGAATTCACAGCTACTTGCGATTTAAAAGATGCAAATGTGTTACAAAAGTATAAAGACAAAATCATCTTTAACTATCCTCTTATTTCTTTTAGAGAGAGCGGATATACAAAAGACTTTCAGAATTTCGCAACAGATACTGACTTGTGGGTAAGAACGCTTATGGCTCTCGTAATGAGTGAGTACAGGAGGTTTTTGTTTGCTGACTTAAAACTCAATATTAAGCCTGTGGTTATGCTTAAATCACAAAAAATAGATGAGTCAAAAAAGTTTTATGATGAATTTTTTAAGAAAGTAAAGGAGCTTACGAGTTACGAAATTCAGAACTTAGAATTAGTTGGAATTGAAAAATTGACAGAAGCAATAAATTATTTCAAAGAAAAAGACGATACTCTGGAACTTTTGGAGCAGTCAATTAAGACTGCATTTACTGAAAATACTTCGATAATAATGAATGGCTCTTCGGATAATAACAGGGAAAATCAGTTGTTAGTCAATTCTTTGGAAGATCTTGATAATCCGATTAGACTTATCTTTGCGGTAGATATGTTAAACGAAGGATGGGATGTACTCAACCTCTTTGATATAGTCCGTCTGTATGATACAAGGCAGGCAAGTGGTAAGGCTGGTAAAGTTGGTTCCTATACAATTAAAGAAGCACAGCTTATTGGAAGAGGTGCGAGATATTGCCCATTTGTTGTGGATGATGAGGAACTTAAATTCAAAAGAAAATTTGATGGAGATCTATCGAATCCGAATCGTATTTTAGAGACAATGTACTTTCACAGTAAAAACGACTCCAGATACATATCGGAATTAAAGAATGCCCTTATAGAAACAGGATTGCAGGCACCTGATCCAATCATTTTGGAATACAGACTTAAAGATGAGTTTAAGGATAGTGATTTTTATAAGAAGAGCTATGTGTTTTCTAACAAAAGATTGCTGAAGGGGCGAGATGAAGTGCATTTTCTTGAACCGAGTATGAGAACGAAAACATATTACTACACAGCTCTTTCCGGAAAAGGTAATATTGTAAATCTTATAGGCGATGATACTGCAAACACAAGTACCATTAAGACAAATCTGAAGAGTATTAAATTCAAGGATATAGATAATAATATTTTGCTTGGAGCTATAGAATGCTTTGAGGAGCTTCGTTTTGACATACTTAAAGAAAAATATCCATCTCTAAAATCAATGAGGGAGTTTTTAACTTCAGATGAGTTTCTCGGAAACTCTAATGTGGAAATAACATATTCTCAAGATGCGATCAATGGAAAGATTTTATTTTCAGCTGTAAAGCACGCCTTAGTAAAAGTTGCATCGCATGTTATGGCTATCAAGCCTGAATATGTCGGTTCTAAAGAATTTGAACCCAAGCAGCTTAAAATGATTTTGAAAGACAAGAAAATCAGCTTAGGGTCAATTGAAGGAAATGGTGGAAAAGGAAATTCTCAAAACAACTGCTCAAATGAAGAATATAGATTAGACTTAACAAATGAGAGCTGGTATGTATTTAATGACAACTACGGAACGAGCGAAGAAAAGCTTTTTGTAAAGTATTTCAAAACCAATATAGAGCCAAAGCTTAAGGAAAAGAATTTAGAATACTATGTTGTTAGGAATGAAAGAATTCCTGAATTGGCTATATATTCTTTTGAAGCTGGAGAGCGATTTGAACCTGACTTTTTGCTGTTTGTAAGAAAGCAAAGAAGCAAAGGTGGTCTCACTTATCAGGGATATGTTGAGCCTAAAGGCAATCAGCTCTTGGATAATGATGCTTGGAAAGAAGCATTTGCAATGCAGATTGAAAAAGAGCATTCAGTTAAAGGATTATTTGCTGATGATTACAAAATAATCGGATTCCCGTTCTTTAATAAAGCCAACAGGATAACAGATTTCAATGAAGCTATCGACAGGTGGATAGAAACGCTTTGATTTAGTAAATATGCGAAGGTGGTGAAAAAATGCTTCTTGATGTTATGTTCATCCATAAAGAAGAAAATAATGATATTGATTTATTTAAGCGAACTTTTCAGAAATTGATGTCGTTTGAGCAAAAGAGCTTATGCTTGGATGATATGGTATTTAATTATAGCATCCAGAAATCAGAAGCACAAAAAAGCATAAGACTAAAAGTTGCTACATTAGAAGGTAGAAGCACAAAAAAGGAAGCTGATAATATAACGGCTTTAAAGAATGTATTAACAAAGGGAAAACATAGAAGCGACTACCATATCGTATTTACTTATGATGGAGCTTCAGAGTACTATTGCAATAAGTTGTCCAGATTTATGTCTGTTTTTGAAAGAAAACTAAGGGAATTTATATACCTAAATGTTTTAGATACCTATGGAAAGGAGTGGGTTAAAGCAACATTAACGGATGAAATTCAAACGGAAGTTAGTAGAAATGAAAGGAACAAGAATCGCCATATTGAAATGGCGTTGGATTGCTTTACTTTTCAAGATTACACTCGTTATTTGTTTAGCAAACGGAGTGAGAAAGACCCTGACGATGTAATTAAAGAAGCGGTAAACATACTGGAAGGTGGCATTGAGTCTAACGCAGAAATTATAGATATATTGAAAAAAGGCGAAAAACTGTCTTTATGGGATAAGCTATTTAAGGGGTTTGATATAGATTTTACCGAAGATGAAATCAATAGGCTTAGAGAAATCAGAAACGATATAATGCACAACAAGGAAATATCAGATTTAGAGTTTGTTGAATATAAGAAATTACTTAGAAGTAGCATTAAAAAATTAGATGAGGGTATTTCCAATGCTGAGTGGCAAAAATATTCACCTGATGTAAATATTGCAGATGTTCTATATTCTCTTAGTGAAACAATGCAATCTATGAAGATAATTAGCAAGGCTGTTGTTGAATCTCTTTCTCCGGCATTGAGTGAAATTCAAAAAATGTCTCAGAAACTTGCCGAGTCGGTAAGTACTACTGGATTATCTGAAATTACAAAGAATTTCAATGTAATGTTAAAAAAGTCATATGCTGATATTGCTTCTTCGAATGTAAGAGCGATTAGTGAAAGCATTGCTACATTACAAAGAAGTGTAGTCTCGTCTCGTTTAGAAGCCTTCAAAGGATTGCAAGCATCTTTAGCTAACATTTCAATGCCAAGATTGAAAAATACAGAGTATTTGAATTTAGGGTTAAAAGACTATCTTAGTTCAATTCCAAATTATGAAATAAAGCCGTTTACTCAAAATCTTCTAAATAGTGGTAACTTAGAGTTTGCGTCACAATTAGAAAATGAAGATGAAGATGATACATTTAAATGTACAGATGATTCGGATAAGGAAAGAGATGGAGAATAGTTTCTACCTCTCCATCTCTTTCCCCATATATTTCTCGTAGTTTTTCCTGATTTGATATAGCTCGGTCATCTCGGTTTTTGAGGAAGAATACTCTTGCATAAGGGTATTCTTTTTTTCGTTCAGTTTCTCAAGCTCCTCAAAAATCTGCTTGGAATTTGGCATTCTAGAATAAGATTTTTTAAGGTCGGCAAGGGCTTTTTCGTACAAGAGAATTTCCGATTTATGCTCATCAGCAAAGGCTTTGTCAGTAGGCTCTTTCTTATAAGCCTGATAAATTTGGCGGTATTTTGTTACAGTATGGACTTGCTCCATAGTAGCGGAAAGGGTAGCTATTTTCTCGTCAAGCACCTTAATTTCGTCCTGTAAGCTTTGCCTTTTATCCGCACTTTTTTTGATAAAATCGTCGAGCTGGGCAAGAGACCTAAAGCCTTTTTCACGCATTAAAATAACAGTATCTGATGCTACTTGCAGGTTGTGTTTGGTAGCCCAGAATTCATATCCCTTGCTTGATTGTGCCTTTTCATTGTTAGCAATGTCGATAATATTTCCGACACGCTTTTTAACGGTGAATGTCTTTTGATTAGCATTTTCTGAAATTCTTTCCTTGAGTCTTTCTTCTGTATAATCTTCTCCGATAGTCTTTGCTCTTGTAAATCTTTCCTTGTCTTTATGCTTAAAAGCGATGTGCTTCCCGTACTTGATTTCATAGCCGAGATCTGCCATATTCTTCAAGAATTCGTCCCAGTCCTTTGACTGTTTTATCATTCTGTCAATGTCAAACTGAAGCTTGCTTTTCCAAGAAGTGCCGTTTTTAGCCTTCTCATTTTCATACCAGGATTTGCCGTTAGTTTTATACTTTTTCTTAAATCTTTCGTAGTATTCGTCAATGACTGATAGGCTATTTTCTTTGCAGAGCTTATCGCTTTGATAACGGATTTGGTGATAGCTTCTTTTGTTGGACTGATAGCATTTCCCCGTTACCATATTTACATTATTAAAGATGATATGGTTGTGTATATGTCCTTTGTCAATGTGTGTGGAGAGGATAAATTCATACTCATCTTTAAGTATTCTATTGCAAAGTTCCAGACCGATTTGGTGTGCCATTTCAGGTGTAGCTTCGCCTGGCAAGAACGATTGAATAAGATGTCTTGCAAGTACAGAACCTCTTATATTATTTTCTTCTCTTCGTCTTAAAAATTGTGTGTGAGCGGAAGCTGTGTGGCATTTATTGGTGCTGATTAGGATTTTTTCATCCGTCTTTTCGGCATTGGTTATATAGTCAATTGCCAAGTTAAGCGTAGATTTTATAGGGTGAATTTTCGTTATTGCCATTACTTATCATCTCCAGTTTCGGCAGTTCTTCCAAGCAGAAGAGAGTGAATTTGCCATATCTCTTTTGAAATGTGGTCTATCTGTTTTTTCATATCATTGATGTCATCGCTGTAGATAATTCCTGTAGAATTCACTCGTTTTGCAATCTGATTGATATTGCTTGTAGCGTTATAAAGAAGTCCTTGTAAATCTGCAAAGGGCTGTAAATCAACCTGATAAATCTCTTTTTCAAGAACGCATTTCCTTAGAAAATGGCTCATTGTTTTACACTTAGCAAGCTTCATTTTCTTTTCAAAAATTTGTTTTTCTTCTTCGTTTAAGCATATCTTGAGCTGAATATTTCTTGTTCTGTTTGCCATAATTTCGTCTCCTTTCGATGTTTTTTGGGGTCTTAGGGTTCTCCCTAAAAGTTTGCCCCAGTCAATAGTTTCCAATGAGAGCTTGCTCGAATTGATGAAACTATTAGGCGAGGGTACAAGCTAAAAATTGATAAAAAAGAAGCAGCACTATATAGGTCTGCTTCATCGATTTTTCCGTAAGTGTGTACACACTTACTGTGCTTGCTACAAAAGAATGATTTGTAGATTAAGCGTTAAGCGAGTATTGAGTTTTGTTAGTTATTATATCCTGCATAGAATTATTTGTCAGCGTCCTTTGAGAGCTTTTAATAAGTCGAATTATCTCTATCTCTTATGGGGTTATAGTCTTTCAGAAATTCTGATCTCGGTCTTTCGATATTGTATCTGGAAGAGGAAAGTATGCCCATCTTGTATAGCTCTGATATTTTCAAGTTTACAAGGTTGATTTCCACGCCAAGCTCATTAGCAAGAGAGCGATCTGATACATCTTCATTTTCTAAAAGCCGTATGATTTCTTTATCATCAATCAGGAGATGAGCCGCAAAAATATTTGCTTCTATTTCGTGGCAGCCTAATTCTCTGAAAATAGAAACCTCATGAAAGGCATTTGCCTTTGCGTAATTTCTATGAAGTTGGTCGTGTCCAATCTCATGAGCTAAAACAACTTTCCTGATACTTGGATGTAAATCAGCAGAAAAAAAGATAAAACGGTTTTTCTGTATGACCTGATACATTCCAAGAAGATGAGTCATATTATTCATTACTTCAAGATGAATATTAAGGTCTTTGGCAAGCTCAAAAGGATCACGAGTAAAATGCTTTCTGACCAAAGCATTGGCTTTTTCGTATATCCAATCGTTTGTCATAGCTCACCTTTATTTATCTTTCTTCTTACCATATTTCTTGTTAATATCTTTTGCTTTCCAGTAGGCTCTTGTAATTGCCTGGAATGCTTCTTCCATATCTTCTTCGGGTAGAGTACCGCCTGCAAACATACTGCTTACTCCCTCGGCTAAAGCTCTGACTTTTGCAACTTCCGTTGTGCCATATCTGTTAGAAACTTCTTCCAAAAATTCATCTTCCTCCGTCATAAGAAAGTTATAATCGCAGCCCATAACCTCGGCTATTTTTTCATAGACTTCCTTTTGCTTCGGGTATCTTTTGCCCTGCTCATACAAAAGCAGCGTTCTTTTGCTGACACCGATAAGTTTTGCAAACTCGTCCTGGGTATAGTCGTTTTCGGTTCTAAAGCTTCTCACCTTTTCTCCAAATTTCATTTTATCCTCCTATTGAACCTAAGTTCACTTAAAAAACATAAAGTGAATTTAGGTACTTGCTTTTCTCTTTTTCTTTGTGTATAATCAAATAGAACTTGAGTACACTTATTATAACATCTGAAGAACTTAAATGCAACGAATATTTTGCAGTAAGTTTTAAGAAATACATGGGAAACAAAGTGAGGTGAGGGTAGATGGCGAAGGGAAAAATGCTTAGGGAATTGGAAAGGCTCTATGAGAGTCATGAGCTTCCTTTTTTGCCGACCAAGCTGAAAGCAAAAGCCGTACTTTCGATATATAGGAATGTCGTTTGGTCAGTAAAAAATACAGCACAGTGCCTTGTCTGTGAGCAGGAAGTAACCTATGGGAGTGATTTGGGAGAGGCACTTTCATATCTGGAAAATTTTGCTCCCGATAGAGTCCTTGATGATTTTGAAGCGAGGGTCAGACATCTTTTTGAAACAAAATGGCTGATTGATATTATCGACAGTGCATTGATAAGGTTAAAAGAATATCCTGTTCACGGTCAGTGCTACTATACGATAATTCAATACTCATATCTTAGTCGTGATAAACATTCAAACGAGGAGATAATGAGAAAGGTTGCATTAGAAAAGACATCATTCTACGAGCGGAAAAATGAAGCGATTGCCATTATGGGCATAGCACTTTGGGGATACGCTCTTCCGACTCTTTTAAAAGAAATCAGTGATGAAAAATCGAAAGGAGAACAGAAATGAAGATAATGCCAATATATGATTTGAGGAATAAAGCTGAAGTAGCTCTTCTCATGAAAAGGTTAGATGATGACACCGTAGACAGCATTGAGGGTTTACCTGACAGTATGATTTTACTGGTACCTGAAAAAGCTTGTCCGACTATGACGCTGCAAGATTTAAAAGAAAAATTATCGGATAAAAGGCGGATAAAAAACGGAGTTATTGCGGACTAATGACGGAGTACCTACGGACAATCATCGGACAAAGAGGGGACTCTAAGCGAACTTCATATATGTTAAAGTGTATATAGTGGGATAGCACTAATTTAATATCACGGGCAAAGACCATAGGTGAAAAACTTATGGTCTTTTTTTACGCCCATTTTTAGGAGGCTTATGGAAAGAATAAGAAGTCCTCCACCTTCTTTTGGATTTTAACACGCAAACAAATTCAAAAGAACACGGAGGAAAAAATGGATAAGAAATACTATATTTTCGTTGGAGACAAAAAAATCGAAGTAGACCAAGAAGTCTATAAAAGCTACTGGCAAATTACAAATAGGGAAAGATATTTAGAGCGACTTGATAGACAAAACAAGTTGCTCTTTTTTTCTGACCTCAGCACGGAATATTCCTTTGAGGATACTATTACCGATGAGAATTATGACTTGGAAAAAATCGTTGAAACCAAGATGCTTATCGACAGGGTTAGAGAAGCGATTGACTCATTAAATGATGAGGAAAGGGAAGTCATAGAAAGGCTTTACTATCAGGATGAGTCTACAAGGATAGCGGCTAAAGCTCTTAATCTTCATAAGACATCTCTTATCAGAAAAAGGGATAGGATTTTAGCAAAGCTTAAAAAGATGCTCGAAGGAAATATCTAATCTGACTAACGGGGGAGCGGAGACAATTTGTTTTCGCTTCCTCATTTTTATTTTGAAAAAAGTGTGTCCAGATGTGGCGAATTTTCACTGTACATAGTGAGAGGGTAATTTGCTTCTTTCGTGATAGAGAAATCTCTATCCCAAAACTAAAAAGCAACTCTCATAGCGAAAGCTATTTGTTCTTTGACAACTGAATAGACCAAGGTAGGACTTTATCCACTTGCTGAGAATTATGACCTACGCCAAGACTTTTCTGCTGATGAAAATCGGTTCAAATGAATACCGGAGCTAAGCCGAGGATAGAAGAAAACGAGCGACAGATAGGAATACATAAAAGATAAGTGTGGCAACTTATTTCGATGATGTAAGTGGTGATAATGATACTTCAATAGTTTAAGCCGCCTCGTCTGGAATAGGGGGCGGAGGTGAGATTCCTATGTAGCAGCCAATGCACCTACCAATGTCATAAAACTTATATTTGATTAAATGCGAGGTTATTATCATGAAAAATGAAAACAAGAAAAATGAAGAAAAAAAGCAAATAGAGAAAAATTATGAGAAGAAGATAACCTACTCAAGCAGTAAGAGCGAAAAGCTTGATTTGCTGGATATTATTGAAATGCACCTTTTAAGGTCGGTCATAAAACTATAGGGCTGACATAAAAATCCGGGTGCGGTACAATATAAGCGGTAGAAGCAATCTTCCTAAATGACTATTTGCCAAAATAAAATTTTAGGAGGGTTCTTATGAACAATAATATCGCTTGTATGTATCTTCGCCTTTCAAGAGAGGACGGAGATGTTTCAGAAAGTAATTCTATTTCAAATCAAAGACAAATCATCAAGTCTTACGCTAAGGAAAACGGCATTACCATATCTAATGAATATGTAGATGACGGCTTTAGCGGTTCTAATTTTGACAGACCGAACTTCAAGAATATGATTGAAGACTTAAACGCAGGTAAGTTTAAGATAATTATCGTAAAAGACTTATCCCGTTTCGGTAGAGATTATATCGAGTCCGGCAAATACTTACAAAAGATATTTCCCGAAAAAGGTGTACGCTTTATTTCCGTAAATGATAATTACGACAGCGACAATGCTGATGTGAGCGATACCCACCTGATACTTCCTATTAGAAACTTTATCAACGACAGTTACTGCCGTGATATTTCTATGAAAGTAAAATCATCTAAGGAGGTCAAAAGGAAAAACGGAGAATTTATCGGCTCTTTCGCTCCATTCGGTTATAAGAAAGACAGTAAGAATAAACATAAGCTTGTGGTTGACACGGAGGTTTCTCATATTGTCAGCCGTATTTTTGATATGAAAATTGAGGGACATTCCTCAAAAGCAATCGCTGATTTTCTAAACAGCATCGGTATGGTTACTCCGTCAAGGCATAAGGAAAATAAAGGCGATAACTTTAACACGGGTTTTATCGTAAAAGATGCTAAGTGGGATGCCAAGATGGTCAATAGGGTCATCACCAATAAGGTATATATCGGCGTTTTGGAACAAGGCAAGACGGCAAAGCTCAATTATAAATCCAAAAGAGAAGTCGATGTAGCAAAGGATGATTGGATCACAATAGAAAATGCTCATGAAAGCATTGTTTCAAAATCCGTATTTGCACTGGCAAATAAAATGCTGCTTCGTGATGTAAAAGCTTCAAAAGAAAATCCGAGCATTCTGTCAGGAATGCTTTACTGTAAAGATTGTGGCAGCCCGATGATTAGACGAAAGGTCAAGTCAAAAGACGGCTACAACATCTTTTATATATGCTCCGAATACAACATCAAGGGCGAATGCACAAGGCACAGCATTAAAGAAGATTATGTAATAGGTGCTACAATTCACGCTCTTAATGATTATCTTTCAAAATATAATGAGCTTCTTAAAAAGGTAAGTAAGATTGATATTTCTAAGCTCACAATCAAGGCTGAATTCGACTCCTTAAATGCGGAAAAGAAAAAGTATGAAAGGCTTAGAGGCTCTCTTTATATGGACTTAGAAGAAGAGCTTATTACCACAGAAGAGTTTGAGAGATTTAGAAAAAACTATCTTCTAAAGATTAGGGAGATTGAGAAACAGATTATTACAAAACAAAAAACGATAGAAGAATTAACAGAAAAAATTAAAGATAAGGGTAGTTTTGTTTCTGATATTATTCCTGATGTAGAAGAGGGTATGCTAAATAGATTATCCTTAGTATCTTTCATTGACCGCATAGAGATTGGTGAAGATAACGCCATAAATTTTGTCTTCAATAATATGGAGACGGTAAATCTAATGCAGGCAATTTTAGACAGTGAAAAATGCGAGTTTAAGGCTTCAGATGAAAATAAGGTGAGAGTATTTACCATAGGCAGAGCTTATGGAGAAACCTTAGAAATGAATATGCCTAAACTTGCGGTAGGAGGTGTTTGCTGATGGCAAGGACTTCCAAAAGATATGTTCAAAAAGCTGAGAATAGCACTGAAAAGATATTTTATAAAGCAGGTATTTACACAAGGCTGTCTTCTGAAAGAAAAGAAGAATGGAGAGAGAAATCTTCTTCCATTGAAACACAGGTGCTTTGCTGCAAAGAATATGCCTTAAAAGAAAATATTAAGGTTTTAAACACATATACGGACTATGAATATAGTGGAACAAATTTTGAGAGACCTCAGTTTCAGGAGATGATGCAGGATATTAAGGATAGAAAGATAAACTGCATTATCATAAGAGACTTATCAAGACTTGGCAGAGAATATCTTGAAATGGGAAGACTGATTGATAAAGTATTTCCGTTTTTAGGTGTTAGATTTATCTCGGTTAATGACAAGGTGGATACTGTAAAGGACTTGGACTCTAAAAAGTCATTTGAGGTAACGCTTAAAAATATCGTCAACGATATGTATGCCAAAGATATTTCTGTTAAGGTCAAATCCAGTAAGATGAACAGGGCAAAAAACGGATATTTTATCGGTACTGTTCCGCCTTATGGATATAAGGTCGTAAAGCTAAAAGAGGGACAGAAATTAGAGATAGATGAAAAAGTTCGCTTTATTGTGGATGAAATGTTCCGCCTGACTCTTGAGGGCAAAAGCCAATATGAAGTTGCAAAATACCTTAATAAAAAAGGTTATGCCACAGGGATGGTTTATTACAAGACCGGAAGGATTTACAGAATTGATGGTGATCCGCAGTGGCATAAGTCTACTATTTCTAAAATGCTCACAAATAGAGCCTATACCGGCACATTGGTGCAGGGGGTAAGACAGCAAAATCTTGCAAAGGGTGTAAAACAGCATTTTGTAGAGGAAAATGAACAGATAGTATTTGAAAATGCTCACGAGCCTATTATTTCAAAAGAAGATTTTGAAAAGGTGCTTGAGGGTAGAAAACAAAGACTTGAAAATCATCCTTTCGCCGCTAAAATGCATGACTTTGAAAGAGATTATGAGAATAGATACAAGGGCTTGGTTTTCAACAATAACACCGGCAAGGAACTTTTTAGAAGAACAAGAATATACGGTAAAAATCAGGATAGGCTTTACTATTCTTTTCAAAATGACACCTTTACGGGAACACTTGAAAAAGAAAAAAGTGTCTTTGTCATGGAAAGGGATTTAGATAAGGCTATCAGTGATAAGGTATCCGAGTTTATTACAAAAGCTACAAGTAAGAAAAAGTTTATTGAAAGAGTGTCTTTGAGATTTGATGAGGGGCTTTCCCTTGCCACAAAAGATACCCAGAAGCTGAATGATAAGGTATTGAAAGAAGAGCTGTTCATTCAAAAGGCGTATGAGGAATACAGCCTTGGAAAGATTGACAGAGAGCTTTATTCATTGAAAAGAGAAATTGCTCTAAGTCATATAGCAACGATTAACAATGAAGTGATTGCCCTTGAAAACAAGGCGAAGGAGCTTGAAAAGGAAAAGAGAAAATCACTCAAATGGATAAAGGATGTATTCTCGGCAAAGGGAATTGAAAAGCTTTCGGGCGATTTAATCCACAGCCTTGTAGAAAAGATAATCGTTTATGCCAATCACGATTTTGAGGTGGTTTTTAAATTTAATATGGATATGCTGATGGGAGGTGCAACAAATGAGTAAGATAGCCCTTTATATCAGACTTTCCGTAGAAGATCAGATGAAGAAAGACGAGAGCGAAAGCATCATAAATCAAAGGCAATATCTGAATGATTATCTCAATAAAAATGAGGAGTTTAAATCTTTTCAAAGGGAAGAATATATTGATGACGGCTATACCGGAACAAACGAAAAGCGTCCTTCTTTTCAAAGAATGCTTGAGGAAGTAAAGTCCGGAAAGATTAACGCAATCATCGTAAAAGACCTATCAAGGTTTATGAGGGACTATATTGCTCTTGGCGATTACCTTGAAAATATCTTTCCGTTTCTTGGTATCAGATTTATAGCCATCAATGACGGATATGACAGTGCCAAAGAAAAAGGAAATGGAACAGACCTTGATATTCAGTTCAAGGGACTGCTATATGACTTTTACACAAAGGATATTTCGCAAAAGATTAAGTCGGTTTCAACGGAACTTAAAAAGCAAGGAAAATTCCTTGCCTGGAGTCCTCCGCTTGGATATATGAAAGATCTGGCTGATAAGCACAACATCATCATTGATGAAAAAACGGCTTGGATAGTCAGAAAAGTATTTGACTTAGCTTTAAGCGGAATGGCTACCAGAAAGATTGCAGCCGTAATGAATGTGGAGAATATTCCAACACCGAATGAGCGTAAAAAAGAGCTCACCAATATGGACTACGAGTATAACATCGTATCTTCTGAAAACAGAAAAAATCCTACTTGGACAAACGGAACTGTAACGGATATGCTCTCAAATGAAAACTACACAGGCACTTATGTCTTCAATATGCAAGAAAAATCAGTGCTGACACCTGGAAGCTTCAAATTTCATCCAAAGGAAGAATGGGGCAGGGTGTATAACCACCATGAAGCGATTATCTCTCAGGAAGAATTTGATAAGGTTCAAGCCATAAAAGAAAGCAGACGCTTTATTAAAGGTAAGAACACCGATTATCCCTGGAGACAGCATTCACCACTTCAAGGCTTTGCTAAATGCCCTACTTGTAATCACGTCTTGGGATTTGTTCAGTCAAAAAGACCAAGACTTGATGGGAGCGTAAGATTACACAAGTATTTTCATTGCAGAATTTGTAAATGCAACAATGTGGAACATAAGAACTCAAGAGCTGAGAAGCTTGAAGAACAGGTTTTAGCTCATATCAAAGAAAAATATGGCGATGTTAAATCCGAGCAAAAGGATAAGACAAGCATTAAAGATTTGGAAAAACAAGTCGCAAGACTCGAAGCTAAAAAGACTTCAGACTTTGAAAAATACAAACTCGGTAAGATGACAAAGCTCAAATTCATAGAAAGTAAAAAGAGCATCGACAAAGAACTTGAAAGCCTATCGGAAAGAATAGATGAACTTTCCAAACAAGTTGAAGTTGTAAAAGACAACGAGCTTACAAGGGAGTTAATGGAAAAGTACATCGACTCTGTTCTATGTGAGGGAAGCATCGTTCAGAAAATCATATGGAAATAGACGCAAGAGAGAGTGAGAAATCACTCTCTTTTTGCTGTCTAAAAATAGACAATGTATTTTGTGTCAGTCGCTTGACACGAGAGGGCAGTGGTAACTTTTTAACAGAAACTTTTTTAAGCCTGCGCCATTTGGAAAATGAAGTGCTGAAAGAACTACAAGGCGTGGCAATCGTTCTGGGAGAGCTGGATAATCCTATCAAGGTTTCTATCGGCCAATTTTACGGTATCGAGATCAACGATTTTGCTGTTACTGTTGCCAGGACTGCTTTGTGGATCGCCGAAGCCCAGATGATGAAGGAAACAGAAGACATTATTCATATGCGCCTTGATTTCCTGCCATTAAAATCCTACATCAATATCCATGAAGGCAATGCTTTGCGCATGGATTGGGAAACTGTTGTTGCCAAAGACAAGCTCAGCTACATCATGGGCAATCCGCCGTTTCTCGGATATTCCTTGCAGAGTAAAGAGCAAAAAGAAGATATTTTATCTGTATATATTGATGAAAAGGGCAAACCATACAGAACAGCAGGAAAAATAGATTTTGTTGCTGGCTGGTATTTTAAAGCAGCGCAATTTATGCGGGAAACAGATATTAAAACTGCTTTTGTATCTACTAATTCAGTAACACAGGGAGAACAAGTTGCAGCAGTTTGGCAACCATTATATGAGCGATTTGATATTCATATTGATTTTGCGTATAGAACATTTATATGGGATAGCGAGGCTAGTCTAAAAGCACATGTTCATTGTGTTATTGTTGGGTTTAGTATCGCATCTTCGAATAAGCAGCGAATAATAGTTGTAAATGAGCGTGTACAGTTTGTTAAGAATATTAATCCGTATTTAATTGACGCACCAATAATATTTATAAATAGTCGTTTCAAGCCAATTTGTGATGTAAAAACCATGACAACTGGAAATCGGCCGGCAGATGGAGGAAATTTGATCATAGAGGATAAAGACTATGAGGAATTTATAAAAAGTGAACCGGGTGCACTAAAATATATAAAACAACTTACGGGAGCAGTAGAATACATAAATAATAAAAAAAGATATTGTTTATGGTTAGTAGGGGCAAATCCTGTAGAAGTTAGAAGATTGCCAGAAGTAATGAAACGTATTGAAGGTTGTAGGATTGATAGATTAAATGGGGCAGCTGATAGACAACAATTAGCTGAAACTCCAATGCTGTTTAGGGAAACCAAAAATCCTGAAAGTTACATAATTGTACCAAGGGTTTCATCTGAAAATCGTAGATATATACCATTAGGGTTTTTAGATAAAAATGTTATTCCAACTGATTCGGCAACAATAGTAGAAAATGCAGAGAGTTATGATTTTGGGATATTGACTTCGAATGTGCACATGGCTTGGATGAGAGTTGTTGCAGGAAGATTAAAAAGTGATTATCGTTATTCTAAAGATATTGTTTACAACAACTTCCCATGGCCAAACCCAACAGAAGTACAAAAAGCTAAAATTGAAGCAACTGCTCAAGGCATTTTAGACGCTCGTGCATTGTATCCTGGCAGCAGTCTTGCCGACCTTTATGATGAATTGACTATGCCGCCGGAACTGCGCAAGGCACATCAAAATAATGATAAAGCTGTAATGGAAGCATATGGTTTTGACTGGCGCAAAATGTCGGAAAGCGACTGCGTAGCAGAATTAATGAAATTGTATCAGCAATTGACCAGTAAGTAGATCGTACGCAATCTCGCAAAGAGAAACTGTTTATAAAAAGCATCGGGTGGTTGAATTATGAAGAAATTATTGATTGCTATAGCGTTGTTTGTCACAATGGCTAATACAACATTTGCATCCGAAACATTTATAGAAAGATTTTATGAATTTTCTACTCGCGACTCTGCAAAAATAGAGGAGATTAATTATTATCTTGAAAAATGCTGGTCTGTAAAAATCATGGAAAGTACACCCTGTAGTGCAGGTGATGAAGTTTAAACTATTAGATTGGATGTGGTTAATAGACAAAAGACATCAGATTTGTTCTGATGTCTTTTGTCTATTATTATGTGATTTTTTTGAATTTTCTACTCGCTCTACCAAGTAATTGGCAAAAGCAAGTAATTGTAATGCATGGTTTTCGCTATCTTCCCAATCACATTCATGCGCTCTTGGATTTCTTATGCCAGTCATACATCCTGAAAATATTTGCATATATCCCTTTTGCTCATCTTGTTCTGAAGTACTACTGCCAGCATTAAGCATTAGTACTGGATTGCCTGCACTAAACACTGATTGCATAAGTTTAGCACCACTCTCATTTATACCAGATGTTTTTTTTACCATATTATCAAGAAACTTGTAAGCTTCTTCTACAGCTCTAGCATGATGTCCATCTTTATAAAGTTTTTTTATAGTTTTATTTAACCGCTTGTGGGTAATTAATTCATCAAATAAATCACTTGTATTTTTTTCAGTTGCATTATTTGTTGAGTTCAAAATGCCTGGCAAAGATTTTAACTCTAGATTTAGTTTATACGCAGAATAGAGTATATCTATATAAATCATCCCTTACCATATAAATGTTTTGCCATACTGGCAAAAATAGCATCAATTTGAGCGTTTGAAGCTTCTGGAGAAATATGTATTTGTAAATCAATATGAACAGTTGGTACGACTTCATTTTTACTGCAAGGAATAGGGGAAGTCGGTGTTTGCTGTGTAGTGTTAGAGGATACATGAGTGGGTGTAGAGATTTTATTGGTGATAGCATTGTTGGATTTCTGAATTAAAGTTGTTTTAGGTTTGGCAATCTTAGTAGTAGAAGTTTTTATGTTTGAAAAATCTTTAATATTTCCGCTTTTTAACATTACGAATGTTGTCGCATTTTTTCCGGCTGCACTGGCACCAATAGCACATACATCCATAAACCAATTCTTTACAGAGGAAGCGTCAACATCTTTTTCTGGAAAGAGATCTAAGAGCTCACTTGGATAAATATCTTTTAATATTTCTTGACAAACTATTGAATATTTATCGTCGTTTCGCCAGTCATTAGCTCGAGGCAATGGCTTCCCTTCATCATCAATAATTTTCATTTGTTTTAAAGGTGATAGTAAGTTTCTTGCAGATTGGTCTGATGTTAAACCAAGCAACGATTTTAAATAGCTTACAGAAAGTGCTGTGGGAATCGTCTTTTTAAATTGTTGCCGAAGCGTCCACCAACTTCTTTCTGGCATCATTGGGTAAAATTGTTTTTCTGCCATGGAATTCACCATCCTTTATTTTTTATTATAAATCATCATTAAATAAACTTCAACTCTTGAAAATTGAGAGTTGATAGAAAAACAAAAATTATTTCACCATTATGCATTATAATATATTTGTGTTTTGTAAAGTTATATAGGATAAGTTAGTTGAAATCAAAGGGAGTAGTTCTTGTGAGTACTAGTAGCATAATAAAAGAGAATTTTATAAAAGTAACTGTTGCAACTTAGGTATACTCATATTGATTAGTAAAATTAATATGTTTGCTAATCAATATGACTAGATGAAGTGATTATGATTAATAAAAAAAGGCGAAATAGACGCTATATTTGGTCTATGCCGCCTTTTAGTTAATGTTTTCTTATAATTTTCTCATTTAAAAACTTTGGGGCTTAGTTTTTAATTATTTCCAGGCCGGTAAAATTGTGCCCTGGAAGTGTTCCATAATGAATTTTTCATTATCAGCTGATTGGTAAATTTCTTTCAGTTTAGCGATCCGGGGATCGTTTTCATTGGTTTTCTTGGTTACGAAGATGTTGACAAACGGATTGTCAGCAGATTCCAGAATGATGGAATCTTTGGTAGGGTTCAGGCCTGCTGGAATAGCGTAGTTGGCATTGATTACAGCAAAGGTAACGTCGGGCAGGCTGCGGGGAATGGTAGCTGCATCCAGTTCCAGGAATTTGAAGTTATGTGGATTTTCGGTGATATCGGCAACGGTGGTAGTAACGTTTTTGATATCTTTGACTTTGATCAGCCCGGCATTGGCAAGAACTAAAATCGCACGGCCGCCGTTGGATGGATCGTTAGGAATACCGATTGTGGCACCGTCAGGAATGGCGTCGCCTTTTTTCAAAGTTTTGGAGTAAGCGGCCATCGGGAAGTTAACGGTTTTGAAAACTTCTACCAGGTCAAATTTAGGCTCTTTTTGCAGAGTGGCATCTAAATAAGGGCGGTGCTGCATGCTGTTGGCAAAAACCTCGCCTTGGAACAGTGCTACATTAGGAGTTACATAGTCGTTGAATTCAACTACTTCGATTTTCAGACCTTGTTTTTCAGCAAGTTTTTTGACATTGTCCATAATTTCAGCATGAGGACCTGCAGTAACTGCGATTTTGATAGGTGCATCGCCGGCAGGAGCTTTTGCTGCTTCTTTTTTATCGTCTCCGCAGCCGAAGGTGGTCAGGGCAGCTACGCATAAAGCTGCCGCGGTCAGTATTTTAGCTAATTTTTTCATGATAATTTCCCCTTTATAAGATGATTTTATAGTTTGTTTTTATTAAGCTTTTTGGAAAAGTAGTCGCCGAGTGACTGGATAGATTGGACCATAACGATAAGTACGACGACAGTGATCAGCATAACGTCCATTTGGAAACGCTGATAGCCGTAACGGATCGCCAGATCGCCTAAGCCGCCGCCGCCTAATGTACCAGCCATGGCGGAATAACCGATCAAAGCGATAACAGCGAGGGTGATACCTAAAACGATGGAATGCAGTGCTTCCGGCAAAAGGACCTTGCGGATAATCTGCATGGGGCTGGCGCCCATGGCCTGAGCCGCTTCGATAACGCCGTGGTCGATTTCCAGCAGCGAAGATTCGATGATGCGGGCAATAAAGGGTGCGGCTGAAATAGTCAAAGGTACGATGGAAGCGGTAGTACCTATCGAAGAGCCTACTAAAAGGCGGGTCAGAGGAATGATCGCTACCATTAATATAATGAAGGGAGTTGAGCGGGTAGCGTTGACAATAGCGCCTAAAACGCTGTTTACAGGAGCGTTGGGCAGGATATGGTTTTTACGGGTGACGGTTAAGATCACGCCGAGCGGTACGCCGATGAGTGTGGCGAGTATTGTGGAAGCCAGCACCATATAGCAGGTTTCCCAAAAGGATTTAAGTAAAAGAGCTAACATTTCAGGAGACATAACCGATCACCTCAACTTTCAGCTGCTGTTCATGCAGATATTGCAGAGCATTTTTGATACCTGCGGCGCTTCCTGAAATCTCAATGACCAGGGTGCCGAAGGGTATATCCTTAAGCGAGTCGATATTACCGTAGATGATATTGATATCGACATCGAATTTTTTGACCATACCGGAAACGATCGGATCGCCGGCTGAGTTACCGATGAAGGATAATCGCACGATTAGTTTGCTGCCTTCGGTGTAGACTGCGCTGATTGAAGAAGATTGCAGCAGTGCAGGCAGTTCGACATTGTTGATGCTTTTGACGAAATCTTTGGTAGTGGGCTTCTGCGGATCGGTGAAAACATCGATCATGGAACCTTCTTCAATGATCTCGCCGTTTTCGATAACAGCTACTCTGTCACAGACTTCTTTGACTACTTCCATCTGATGTGTGATCATGACAATAGTCAGATTCAGGCGTTTATTGATATCTTTGAGCAGGTCGAGAATAGATTTTGTTGTCTGCGGGTCCAATGCCGAGGTTGCTTCATCACACAGCAGTACTTTAGGATCGCTGGCCAGAGCACGGGCAATACCGACACGTTGTTTCTGACCGCCTGACAACTGGCTGGGATAATAATCGCCACGGTCCTGTAATTGTACCAGCTCCAGCAGCGGCTGCACCCGCTTTTTGATTTCAGACTGCGAAATACCCTGTATTTCCAGCGGAAAAGCGATATTATCATAAACTGTGCGGGAGGCCAGCAGATTAAAGTGCTGGAAGATCATCCCGATATTTTGGCGTGCTTTGCGCAGTTCCTGATTGTTCATTGCAGTCAGTTCCTGTCCATCCACAAAGACCTGACCGCCGGTAGGTACTTCCAGCATATTGATGCAGCGGATCAGGGTTGATTTACCGGCACCGCTGAGGCCGATGATACCGAATATTTCTCCGGCGTTGATATGCAGATTTGTTTTCTTTAAAGCGTGGATATCACCTGCATTGCTGTAATAGGTTTTTTCCACATTGCGTAAATCGATCATACAGCGTTCCTCTTTCTTTTCTAAAATCGTAAAAAAACCCTTCACACAGGTGAAGGGTAACGAAAGCGTTTCGTACTGCTTCATCTGTCGGATTTACATCCGTTGGATTTGGCACCGTTCACGTCGTGATGGTTGCCGTAGCTTCATAGGGCCAGTCCCTCGGCTACTCTTGATGAAATACCGTTTGAAGTTGTTAAACAAAATAATACACTTACAATCGGCACTTGTCAATAAAAATTTTAAAATTTTTGTAAAAAACCTTGCCTTTCACAAGATAAAGTGATAAAGTATAAAAGAAAAAGGTGCTAGCACCAGCTAAATTTAAGGAGGCAATCATGGCTGCAAAAACCAGAGACCATTTGACCGATCAATTATTTAAAGCGATTCTTAGCTTAAAAAGTGAAGAGCAGTGTTCCAACTTTTTTGAGGATATTTGCACGATCAGCGAACTGAAATCCATGGCGCAGCGTTTGGAGGTTGCCAGAATGCTTGATGCAGGCTGTATTTATGAAGAGATAGTAGAAAAAACAGGCGCCAGTACGGCGACGATCTCACGGGTTAAACGCTGTTTGGTTTATGGCGCTGACGGCTATAATTCGATAATGCCATTATTAAAAAAGGAAGACAAGCACAATGCTGAATAATAAAGCTTTGCAGGTGCCGTATGGAACTAGGGACGTACTTCCGGGTGAAGCCGGCGCCAGAAGGATAATTGAAAATAAGCTTGCCTCTACCTTTAAAGCCTGGGGCTATGACGAAGTGGTCACGCCGACTTTTGAATATCTGGATACTTTTGCCGCAGCAGGTCAGCTGTCAGACAGCAGTTTTAAATTTTTTGACCGTCGTAATAATATTTTATTGCTGCGGTCGGACATGACGACTCCTTTGGCGCGTTTGGTAGCTACTCGGCTCAATGAGGGACCGGCGGTAAAACGGCTTTTTTATCTGGCGAATCTATTTCGCTATGAGGAAACACAGGCCGGACGCCAGTGTGAGTTTAATCAGGCCGGTGTTGAAATGATGGGTGCGGCCGTACCTTCGGCAGATGCCGAGATGCTGGCTTTAGCAGTAGCTTCGCTGCAGGCAGCAGGGTTAAATGATTTTGTGATCAGTGTTGGCCAGATCGATTTTATAAATGGCCTGATTGAAGCGGCTGAGGTCACTGAACTGCAGGCGCAGGAGCTGAAACGCTGCCTGATCGAGCATGATGTGGTACGGTTGGAAGCGTTGGCAGATGGCAGCAGGATGTCACCGGAACAAAAAGATTTGTTTAAAGAGCTGCCGTTTCTGCATGGCGGGCTGGAACTTTTAGATAAGGTTGAAGCCTGTGGTTTGAACAATAAAAGCTCCAAGGCTGTGCAGGATCTGCGCGAAATCTATGCTTTGGCCGAGGTCTATGGTGCGGCTGGTTATCTGCGTTTTGATCTGGGGCTTTTGCGCGACCTTGATTATTATACTGGAATGTTATTTGAAGGCTACGCTGAGGATATGGGTTTCCCGATCATCGGCGGCGGCCGTTATGATACAATGATGGAAAATTTTGGCAGATCCTGTCCGGCAACAGGATTTGCTATAGGGATAGACAGGATCATGTTGATTCTGAGTCGGCGCCGGCAGCTGGACAATATCAGCAGCTGGGATGTTTTGGTGGCCTGGCAGGCAGGTTGTCTGCCACAGGCGATCGCGCAGTGTATGCGTCTGCGCAGGAGCGGCAAAACAGTGAAGCTGGCTGCCGAGCCTTTTAACCAGAGCGAAGCAGTGGACGCGCAGCGTGCTAACGCCTGCGATACGCTGCTGTATATCGAAGATTGATAAAGGAAGTGCCGTAATGGATTATATTACCGTAGCGCTGCCGAAGGGCAAGCTGTTTCAAAGATCAGTAGAGCTGCTGGCTAAAGTAGGCTATAGTGCTGATAACGTAACTGAAGATTCGCGTAAACTTGTTATCAGTAACGAGGATAGCAAGGTGCGCTTTATAATTACTAAAACTGTCGATTTGCCGACCTATGTAGAATACGGTGCTGCCGATATCGGGATCATTGGTAAAGATGTGCTGCTGGAAGAACGCAAGGACGTATATGAGCTGCTGGATCTGAAATATGGACGCTGTCGTTTGATGCTGGCAGTTCCTGAGCAGATGCAGCGGCCCAGGCTGACTGATTATGCGCATCTGCGGGTAGCAACTAAATATCCGAACTGTGCCCAGGAGTATTTTCGCAGTCTGGGGATTCAGACCGAGATCATCAAGCTTAACGGCTCGATTGAACTGGGGCCGATGGTTGGATTGTCGGAGCTGATCGTTGATATTGTGGAAACAGGCCGTACCCTGAAAGAGAATAAATTGGTGGAGGTAGATTCCATCTATACGGCGACAGCAAGACTGATTGCCAACAGGGTGAGCTTTAAATTGAAATTTGACCGTCTGGATAAACTGGTCCGAGATTTGCGTAAGGTACTGGATGAGGAGGAAGAGCAATGCAAGTAACAGATGCCAGAGGAATGAGTGCTGTTGAAATAGCAGCTTTGATGCAGAAAAAAGCTTTTGATGAATGTGAGCTGTCCCCCGGAGTTCAGGCAGGTGTTACCGCTATGTTTGGTGCGCCGCTGACAGCAGCCCAGGTCGTCGAAAGAATTGTGACTGACGTAAGGGCCGGCGGTGATGGAAAGCTGCTTTATTATACTAATCTGATCGATAAAGCAGGCTTGAGTGTCCAAAATATCCGGGTCAGCAAGGCTGAATTTGCAGAAGCTCGACAATCAGCTGATGCCGAAGTGGTAGAAGCCATCGAACGTGCTATTGCAAATGTGCGTCGCTTTCACGAAGAACAGCTGCCAAAAACCTGGCTGACTAACCGTGAATGCGGTGCTATGCTGGGACAGAAGGTAACTCCTGTTGACTCTGTGGGTATCTACGTCCCCGGTGGAACTGCGGCTTATCCTTCTTCGGTGATTATGAATGCTGTACCGGCTACAGTAGCAGGAGTACCACGGATCGTGATGGCAGTACCGCCCGGACGTGATGGCAAAGTCAATCCTTATGTGCTGGTTACGGCTGAATTAATAGGTATCAGGGAAATTTATAAAATGGGCGGTGCACAGGCCATTGCTGCGTTAGCTTTTGGTACGGAAACTGTACCAAAGGTTGAAAAAATTACCGGCCCGGGCAATATTTTTGTGACGCTGGCTAAAAAAGCTGTTTACGGGCACTGCGACATTGATATGCTGGCAGGTCCCAGCGAAATATTGATTATAGCCGATGATGGCGCTGATCCTAAATATCTGGCAGCTGACCTTTTGAGCCAGGCGGAACATGATCCTCTGGCCAGCGCTATTTTAGTTACGGACAGTGAGCTGTTGGGCAATACTGTTGCAGCAGAGCTTGAGATGCAGCTTGCTGCTTTGCCGCGGCAGGAGATCGCTGCATTGTCTTTAGCAAATCATGGCAAGATCATTATTGCGTCTGATATGGAAACAGTAATTGAGATGGCGAATATATCAGCACCGGAGCATTTGGAGGTTATGACGAAAGAGCCTTTTGCTCTGCTGCCTTATCTGCGTAATGCCGGTGCGATCTTTTTGGGCGCTTATTCACCGGAGCCTTTGGGCGATTATTATGCAGGACCGAACCACATTCTGCCTACCGGCGGCACTGCCCGTTTCTACTCAGTTCTGAATGTGGAGACGTTTATGAAGAAAACAAGTATCATTGCTTATACGCAGGGCGCCTTGACTGCTGTGGGCAGTGACGTTATTAAAATGGCTGAAGCTGAAGGGCTTCAGGCGCATGCTAACGCTATCCGCGTGCGTATGGAAAAGAGGTGAGGAGATGGCTGGATTTAATGCCAGGACCGGCTTGGAAGAATTGGAAGAATATGCTGTAGAACATGTGGCTGCCGATATTATCGTCAATGCCAACGAAAGTAATTATAATCTGCCGCGGCCGATTGAGCAGGCTGTAGCGGCGAAGCTGGCCGGGTTTCCTTTTAACCGTTATCCGCCGATGCAGGCTGAAACGCTGCGCGGGCTGATTGCTGAAGATCTGGCGCTGGATGCAGACAATATCAGAATCGGCAACGGTTCCAGTGAACTTTTGCAAATGGCCTGTTATGCTTTTGGCGGCAATGGACGTAAAATCGCTTTTCCGTATCCGTCCTTTTCTATGTATGGCGTTTATACCAAGCTGGCCGACAGTATAGCCGCACCGTATCCGCTGACGCTGACGGGATATGTCGATCCAGATAAGGTCATCGAATTTTGCAGGGCAGAGCAGCCGGCTCTGTTGATTGTCTGCAATCCCAACAATCCGACGGGAAATTATAATCCGCTTGAAGTAATGGAGAAGATTTTAGCAAATGTCAGCTGCCCGGTAGTAATGGATGAAGCCTATATGGAGTTTGCTAAAGGCAGCGGCGTTGATCCGCAGGATCTGCGCCCGCTGAATAAATTAAAGCTGGTAGCAGGTTCGACTTTGGCTCTGACAGGTAAATACAGTAATTTTATGTGTTTACGTACTTTTTCTAAAGCTTACGGACTGGCTGGACTGCGTGTAGGTTATGCTGTCGGCAGTGCCGGTATCATGCGTGTTTTGGGAAAAACACTGCTGCCTTATCATGTTAATGCCTGGTCTTTAGCTGTAGCGGAAGAGGTTTACCGCCAAAAAGACTTATATAAAGAACAACTGGAAACTATTATCGAGCAGCGTGATCTGATGCGGGAACAACTGGAGCAAATGGGCTTGAAAATCTGGCCGTCCGCAACGAATTTTCTGACCTGTTGCCCGCAGGGCGAACTGACTGCCCGTTTAGCGGCTGCCTGCGAGCAGCAATATGGCAGCCAGGGTGAAAAAACACAGCAGATGCTGGCAGGAATGTACTTATACCGCAAACTGCTGGAGAAGAAAATTTTGGTGCGCGATTATACCAGTCATCCTGTATTGCAGGGATGCCTGCGGATCACGGTAGGCCTGCCGCTGGAAAATGCTGAAATCATCAGCCGGCTGCAGCGCTTATGCGGAGAGGAGGCAATATGATGCGGCAGGCAGTTAAAGAACGAAAAACTTTAGAAACTGCGGTCAGTGTCAGTATTGGGCTTGATGGCAGCGGGAAAGCGGATATCGCTACAGGCGTCGGTTTTTTCGATCATATGCTGACACTGCTGGCCAAGCATGGTTTTCTTGATTTGCAGGTGAAAGCACAGGGAGATCTGCAGGTTGACTGTCACCATACGGTTGAAGACTGCGGCATCGTTTTAGGAGAAGCTCTTAAAGCGGCTGTTGGCGATAAAAGCGGTATTCACCGCTATGGCAGTTGTTTTATTCCAATGGATGAGGCTTTGGCACAGGTAGTACTGGATTTTTCCGGGCGGCCGTACCTGGTTTTTGAAGCCGAAATTCTTAAAATCACTTTGGGTAACTACGATACAGAAATGACTGAGGAATTTTTCCGCGCTGTAGCCGTGGCCAGCGGCATGACTCTGCATATTCGAGTCTTGTATGGTAAAAATGTACATCATATTATTGAGGCGGTTTTTAAAGCTTTTGCCCGCGCGCTGGCAGAGGCAGTAGCTGCAGATCCGCGCGTTCAGGGCGTGATGAGCAGCAAGGGGGCTTTATGAGTTCGAAGATAGTCATTGTTGATTATGGGATGGGAAACCTGCACAGTGTTAATAAAGCGATCGCTTTTGTTGGCGGCGACCCGGTTATTTCCAGTGATGCCGCAGTTATTGCACAGGCTGATAAACTGATTTTACCGGGAGTAGGGGCTTTTGGCGATTGCATGGCTAATCTGCAGCGCAGCGGTCTGGTATCGATACTGCAGAAATATTTGCACAGCGGCAGACCGTTTTTAGGTATCTGTCTGGGAATGCAGGTTTTGTTTGAAGGCAGTGATGAAGCTCCCGGAGTGAAAGGTCTGGGCTATTTTCAAGGGCAGGTGCGCAGACTGGATACCGCTTTGAAAATACCGCATATGGGCTGGAACAAGCTGAGTTTACGCAGCAGTTCTCCGCTGCTGCAGGAAGCAGGAGATGAATATGTGTACTTTGTGCACAGCTTTCATGTTGAGCCGCAGCAGCAAGAGCTCATTACTGCCGTATGTGATTATGGTATGGAAGTAACGGCTGCCGTCGGCAGCGGCAGTGTGCAGGCTTTTCAGTTCCATCCAGAAAAATCAAGCCGGGCAGGCCTTGGCCTGCTGCGCGCTTTTAAGGAGTGGCAGCCATGATAATTTTTCCTGCTATAGATATCCGCGGCGGCCGCTGCGTCAGATTGACGGAAGGTCGTTTTGACCAGGAAACTGTTTTTGCTGATGATCCTTCGGAAATGGCTGCCCGCTGGTCGGCAGCCGGAGCCGAATATTTACATGTCGTCGATTTAGACGGTGCTTTGGCCGGTGCGGGACGTAATCTGCCGGCAATCCAAAAAATCCTGGAGCACGCTTCTATGCCAGTGCAGGTAGGAGGCGGAATCAGAAGTCTGGCAGCTGTAGCAGAATTGCTGGAATTGGGGGTCAGCCGTGTGATTCTTGGATCAGCAGCAGTGCGGGAACCGCAGCTGGTTGCTGAAGCCTGTCGGGAATTTCCTGGTCAGGTTGTTGTAGGTATCGATGCTAAAGACGGGAAAGCCGCTATCGAAGGCTGGGGTGTCAGCGGTGGTATTGATGCTGTAGAGTTGGCTCTAAAAATGGCTGCTATCGGGGTCGAGCATATTATTTTTACTGATATCAGCCGTGACGGTAAGCTGAGTGGGGTGAATGTAGAAGCCACTGCCGCTTTGGCAAAAGCCTGCGGTGTTAAAGTCATTGCCAGCGGCGGTGTGGCATCGTTGGAAGATATACGCCGGCTGCAGCAGCGGTCCTCCTCTGGGATCGAGGGCTGCATCATAGGGAAGGCCATTTATACCGGAGCTATTGACCTGCGGGAGGCTCTGCGGGTCGCAAAGGAGGTCTGAGATGCATACCAAAAGAATTATTCCCTGTCTGGATGTAAAAGAAGGGCATGTAGTCAAAGGCACTAATTTTGTGGAATTGCGTGATGCCGGTGATCCTGTTGAACTGGCGGCCTTATATGACACTGAAGCTGCCGATGAGCTGGTTTTTCTTGATATCACTGCGTCTGTCGAGCAGCGTAAGTCTATGCTGGATGTCATAAACCGTACGGCGGGACAGGTTTTTATGCCGCTGACAGTTGGCGGTGGTATCAGCACGGTGCAGGATATCCGTAATGCTCTGAATGCAGGTGCTGATAAAATTTCTGTAAATACGGCGGCAGTAAAAAATCCGCAGCTGATTGCTGATGGTGCAAAGCTGTTTGGCAGCCAGTGCATCGTTTTAGCTGTAGATGCCAAACGCTGCGGTACAGATAAATGGGAAGTTTATGTACATGGCGGACGTACTCCTACGGGAATTGAGGTACTGGACTGGGTCAGAACGGCGGCAGAATTGGGCGCCGGCGAGATTTTACTGACCAGTATGGATGCTGACGGTACAAAAAACGGCTATGATATACCACTGACCCGGGCGGTTGCCGAAGCGGTGAAGGTACCTGTGATAGCCAGCGGCGGCGCAGGTAAGCTGGAACACTTCTATGATGTTTTGACGGAAGGTAAAGCCGATGCCGTTTTGGCGGCATCAGTCTTTCATTATAAAGAGTTTACTATCAGGCAGGTCAAAGAATACCTGCGGTCTAAAGGTGTAGAGGTGAGATTATAATGCAAGTAGATTTTTCTAAAATAAAATTTGATGAAAAAGGCTTGATTCCGGCCATTATTCAGGATGCAGCAACCAATGCCGTGCTGATGCTGGCCTATATGAACGGCGAATCACTGGCGAAGACTGTGGAAACCGGTTATACCTGGTTTTGGAGTCGCAGCCGTCAGGAGCTGTGGAACAAAGGCGCTAGCAGCGGCCATGTGCAGAAGGTCGTCAGTATTGATTATGATTGTGATGGTGACAGTCTGCTGGTAAAGGTTGAACAAAAAGGTGCAGCCTGCCATACCGGAAATTATTCCTGTTTCAGTTATCCATTATGGAACAGCGGTGCAGGCAGAAATCTGCCGGTACCTGAACCGGATGGTATTCACGGTATTTTGGCTGAATTGTACCGCGTCATTCAGGACAAACGCGTCCATGGCGGCGAAAAATCTTATACCCGTTACCTGTTTATGTCAGGACAGGATAAGATTTTGAAAAAGGTCGGCGAAGAAGCTGCAGAAACTATCATTGCTTCCAAGAATAATAACGGCAAAGAGGTTTTGTATGAGATGTCTGACTTGTGGTATCATTGTTTAGTGCTTCTGGCATATCATAATATCAATCCGGCAGAACTGCTGAACGAATTGGGTGGTCGCCGCAGTAAAGAAAATAACAGTAAATATTAAAAAAAGAAACCTTCTGCAGTCTGCGGGAGGTTTCTTTGCTTAAAATTTACTGCTGACAGTTTTATTTTGTGCTACAATGACAAGTAAGAAATACGGGGATAAGAAGGTGGAAGCATGGAAAAAACGGTTTTAGTTATCGGTCACCGTAATCCAGACACGGATTCGGTCTGTTCTGCCATCGCCTATGCTTATTTAAAGCAGCAGCTGGGTTTGAACGCAGTTCCGGCACGTGCAGGCAAGATCAATCCGGAAACACAGTTTGTGCTGGAACATTTTGGCGTACCGGTACCGAAATTAGTAGATGATCTGTATCCGCGGTTAAGTGATATACGCCTGGCGCAGCCGCCGACAGTGGGGCCAGATGCGTCACTGCGTGATGTGGGCAGGCTTTTTGTAGAGCACGAAGGTTTAAAATCCGTACCGGTATTGGATCAGGAAAATAATATCGTCGGCATCATTACTGTCGGCGACCTGGCGAAACGTTATTATAATGAGCTGTCAATTCAAGATCTGGACGACGGCGAAACAGATTACAGAAGTATTGTCCATACTTTAGATGGTCAGCTGATCTGCGGTGATCTGACACATACCTTTAATGGTAAGATCAAAATTGGGGCTTCGGAGCCTGAAACACTTAGCACGGCAATTAAAAATGGAGATCTGGTTATCATCGGTGACAGAGTTGAGGCGCAGCTGGCAGTACTGGAGGCCGGCGCCGCAGGTTTGATTCTGACGCGGGATACGGAAATAACGCCAATCGTACTGCAGACGGCCCTGCGTTATAAGGCTGTTGTCATCAGCACGCCTTATGACACTTATACTACGGCCCGGCTGATCAATCAGAGCATTCAGGTCAGGCTGGTGATGACGAAAAACCTTGTGACTCTGAAAACGACAGACTTACTTTCTGATGTCAGAGAAAAGATGCTGGCGGCAAAATTTGTCAGTTACCCGGTGTTGGAGCGTGGTAAATATGTAGGGATGATGGATCGTGGTATGATGCTGGTTCCCGATCGTCAGGAGGTTATTTTAGTCGACCATAATGAACGCAGTCAGGCGGTGGAAGGCATTGAAGAAGCGCATTTGCTGGAAATCATTGACCACCATCGGCTGGGTGGGCTGACGACAGGCGCGCCGATCTTTATCAGACAGGAGCCTGTAGGTTCAACTGCTACTATCGTTGCCAACCTTACCTGGCACAGAGGTATCGAACTGCCGCCGGCTTTGGCAGGTATTTTATTTGCGGCTATAGTTTCTGATACTTTGTATTTCCGTTCTCCTACTGCGACTCTTTTTGACCAGGATACTGCTAAACGTTTGGCAGAGCAGGCCGGCATCGAGGATGCGGAAGCTTTTGCGATGGAAGTACTGCGTCATGGTTCTGCTATTGGTACGATGCCGGTGCAGGATATTGTGCGTAATGATATTAAGGAATTCGATTTTGGCGAACACCGGATTACGGTCAGTCAGATCAATATTATGGATCGGCAGCAGGCTTTAGAACGGTTAGGAGAACTGCAGAAAGCTCTTAATGAATTTCGTAAGCAGGAAGGTTATGACCTGTCGCTGCTGATGGTTACTGATATTTTGGGTGAAGCGACAGATCTTTTAGCTGCAGGAAGTCCTCAGACACAGCTTGTTCACGCTTTTGGCGAAGCTGCTGCGGAAGGATGCTATCACCTGCCAGGCGTTTTGAGCCGTAAAAAACAAATCATTCCGCCCTTGACAGAAGCCTTTAGAAAACAGGACTGAATTATAGAAAAAAGACTGCTTCTTAAAGAAGCAGTCTTTTTTTACTGTTAATTAGCAGGGAAGAAAGGCCAAACAACTGGGATTACAACCAGGGATACGATAAAGGCTACGATAACGAGGCCGGTACCGCATTTTACGTAGTCCATGAATTTGTAGCCGCCGGGGCCAAGTACCAAAGTATTCGGAGGAGTGCCTACCGGAGTTGCAAAAGCACAAGAAGCAGCAACTGCGATCGCCATCAATACTGCTTTCGGATCAGCGCCAAGCTGTTTAGCAATAGCAATACCGATCGGACACAGCAAAGCTGCTGAAGCAGTGTTGGACATAAATTGGGTCAGACCGCAGGACAGAATGAACAGAATAGCGGTCACTACTAAAGGAGACGGACTTCCGCCCATCAGGCCGACGGTCCAGTCAGCTATCAAAGCGCCGGCGCCGGTAGTATCCATAGCTGCTGAAACAGGCATCATACCTGCGAACAGGAAGATGGTTACCCAGTCGATAGAAGCATAAGCTTGTTTTTCGGTCAGGCAGCCGGTCAGTACGCAAACAAGCGCGCCGGTGATAGCAGCGATTTCCAAAGATACGCCAGGGATACCAACAGCCATGGTGATGATAACCAAAGCAAGGATGACTCCGGAGATGATTTGTTTGGTAGAAGAAGTGGAAGCGGCTTCGATTTCCTGTTCAATTTCCTGGTCAGCGGAAAGATCTACTTTCGGAAGCAGGTATTTGCCTACGAACATCATGTACAGCATACCAGCAATAGAAACCGGAATACCGATCCAGGCAAATTCAAAGAAGCCAAAAGGTTCAAGACCGGCAGAGGTCATAGCGCCGACTGCAATAATATTAGGCGGCGTGCCTACCATAGTAATGATACCACCCCAACCGCAGGCAAATGCCAGAGGCATCAGTTGACGGGAAGCGGGGATCTTAGCTGCGGCACAAATACCGAGCGCAACTGGCAGCAGGCAGGCTGCAGTACCAGTATTGGACAGGCAGGAAGATAAAACCGTACCGACCATCATTAAGCCAAACATCAAGCTGTTCTCGCCTGTGCCACACATTTTTACTACTACACCGCCGATTTTTTGAGCAAGACCGGTGTAGAACATGGAAGCACCTACGACGAACATACCTGCAAACAAGACTACGGTAGAGTCGGATAAACCCGAGAATACCTGTTTTGCAGGAATAAAACCTAACAGGCCGCAGGAAATCGCGCCTGCCGTTGCAGTAATTGCCAAGGGAATAAGTTCAGTTACGAATAAGAGAGCAACTACTGCCAACAAAATTAAACATTTTACTGCTTGGGACATATTATTCCTCCTTTGAAAATTTTAAAATGCGTTAACAGAATAGCAAATTTTGAAAATCTCCTCTGTTGCAACGGCAACATTTTTAAGTAAAATTTATTATAATTATTCATTTTTACAAAAAGTTTTACCTGAATTTTACTTATTTCTTAGATGAATGATACTAAATATCAACATTGTATAACTTATTTAAAAAAAATAAATAATTGGTGATTTGAAAATAAATAAATAATTTTTAATAATTAACCGATTTATATTTTTATTATTAAAAATAATTGATAAGATTAAAACTATATAGATTAATTTAAAAGCAAAAAGAACGCAGATAAAATATCTGCGTTCTTTTTGCTTTTAAATTATATTTTTGTGACGCCAGACTCCACTGTGCCAGCGATAAATAAATATCAGGGCCCTTAAACATTCATCCATCATCATAGCGATCCAGATACCTATCAAGCCAAAATCGAGGACGATACCAAAAAAGTAGGCACCTGCTACGGAAACCAGCCACATGGAAAGTAAGCCTATTGTTACAGGACCTTTGATGTCACCGGCAGCCTGCAGTGACATGACCATAACCATGTTGACGGCACGGCCGATTTCCAGAAAAATTTCAATGAGAAAGATGTGGCGTCCCAACTCCAGCACTTCGGGGTTATCAGTAAAGATACCATAGATATGGTCGCTGTTGAAATATAAGAGCGTTGTCAGGGTACCGCTGATCAGCACCGCTAACCGCACAGTTTGCCAGACTCTTTGGCTGACTGCTTCTTGGTCGCCGCGGCCTAGAAGAAAACCAACGATGATTTGTGTCGCCATTGCCAGAGCCTGCGAATAAATGTATGAGAACATAGCAATGATATAGGCATATATTTTGGTCGTTATGACTACTAAACCCATCAGATTGACAAATTTCATAATCACCATCTGCGACAGCTGATACGAAAGCGACTCACCGCCGGAAGGCAGACCCAGATAGAGGATATTGTGCAAAGTTTTTTTGGGAAAAGGACGAAGATATTTAAAAGACAAGGGCAGATTGATAAAACGGCGGAAAAAATATAGAATCAGCAGCAGACCCAGTACTTTACTGCTGTTGGTTGAAATAGTCACTCCCAATACTCCCAAGGGGGGGATGGGCCCGAAGCCATGAATAAGGAAAACATTACAGATAATATTGATAACATTCATGATGATAGAAGTCATCATCGTTACTTTTAGCAGTGAATAACCGCGGAAAAAAGAAATAAAAGAGATGTATACTGCCTGGACCACTATAAACAAGCCGATATAGCGTAGAAATAAGCCGGCTTCAGACCGGATGTCATCAGGTACGGCCAGCAGATCAAGAAAGAAGTTGTCGAAACAAAACAGAATTGAACTGATGATAAGTCCGAAAATGAAGTTTGTTAAAAGAGCTACGGTACAAACTTCCGTGACTTTTTCCTTATTACCGGCACCACGGTATTGGGCAATCAGGATTGTTGCGGCCATACTTATTACGCTGAGGGCAATAATAACGATGTTGATGATTTGATTGGCGTTACCAACGGCAGCAACGGATTTTTGAGAATAATGACTGAGCATGAATTGATCTACATTGCCGACCATCATCTGCAGCAAAATTTCAATGAAAATCGGCCAGGTCATTTTGAAAACAGAAAGCTTTGCCGCGGTAGTTTCGATAGAACGCATTGTCAAACACTCCTGAAAAAATAAATCTGCCTTCCTGAAGGCAGATTTGACCCAGGAAGGCAGGCGTCTTTGCTTGCGTCATACATTATAGCACGGTGCTTAACCTACTGCAATATTTTTGAGTTATATTTTACAATTATATTGACAAGTAAGGCTGTTTTCTATTATAATCTTAATTGTCTTGGGGGCATAGCTCAGCTGGGAGAGCGCTTGAATGGCATTCAAGAGGTCAGCGGTTCGATCCCGCTTGTCTCCACCACTTGAAAATGTAGAATCCATGCAGACTTTACGGTTTGCATGGATTTTTTGTTTTGAAAATAAATGGGGTGGCATTGAAAGTTGAATAGCAAAAATATAAAATTATCGTAATAAAGGCAGACTTCCAGTAAGTTTAGCAACCTTCTTTTTTGAGCCGCAGATTGCAAGACCAAAATATTTTAAAGCGCTTTCCGGTACTTGAGTCATTTTTTGAATAAAATCATCATAAGTTTTACAGCTCTGCGCTAAATCAGAAAAATCAACAACGAGCAGGTCATGAAAAGCGTCTTGATAGAGTTGTTCCCTGATATATTTAAGTTTTTCTGCAGAGCTTTTCAAGACAGGAACAGGGAATTTGATAATGCCGAGATGACTCTTTTCTGTCTGATCGATTACATCAGGACCGACTGCTTCAGGCATGGTTTTGCCTAGGGTTATCCCCAAGATCACAGCAGTATTGGCAATAATTCCTAACGGCAGCTCTTCGTCAACGACGATGACACATTTTTCATTTTGCAGATTCATAATAAGCCTCTTTTCTATACAATGTTTTATAAGCTCCAAGCATTACAAAACTATTGTAACGATAAAGTAAAGAGGTGTCTTGTAGAATATTGGCAATGACCAAAATATTGCGTTGATATATTAGAATAGTGATTATAAAAACTAAAAATTTGACGACGCTAAAAAACAGAGAGCACGATTTGTCTTAAATCTCTTTATAGCCATCTGCCAAAAGATCAAGTTTACCCGTATGGGGGTCAATGATAAGTCCGTGGATAGGTATATCATTGGGAATAAAAGGATTTGCCTTAAGTTTTTTAATGACTGTAAGTACATTTTTGGCGGGGTCGGTGTAAGGATCAAGCCAAACTTGAAAATCTTTTTCAATCAGTTTTAATTGCTGTTCTGAGACGCCTCTGCTTCTCATATTATGTAATATGTCTTTTGATGATGTCAGAGCGACGCCGCAATCATAATGTCCGACTATGAAAATTTCTTTGATATCAAAAACATAGATGGTTAGCAAAAGACTTTTTACGGTTTCTCCCATTTCTCCGATTAAAGAGGTTCCGGCATTTTGAATTATTTTTGCATCGCCTCGGTGGATGCCCAGTGCTTTGTTGATCAGTTCAACAAGTCTGGTGTCCATACAAGTGAGCAGGGCAAACTTTTTCTGCGGATATTTGGATATTTCTTTTGTACACTTGTTATTTGCCAAAAATTCATGGTTGTTTGTCAATATCTCTTGTAGCAGCGTTGCCATTTTATCGCATCCCCTCGGTTTTTGCACTTTTTTAAATGAAGTGTATTTTATTTAAGATTATCAGTGAAATTGTCATATGTTTATTTTATCATTTATCAACTGTTTTTGAAATGAAAGATATTTAGTAAGGTTTTGTTTACATTTGTCTATACAAAAGTTGGAATTATTAAAATACGTGCATTATTGTACTTAGCATAGAAATATAAAACACCGCAGATTTCTGCGGTGTTTTATATTTTAATTATCAATAGATTATTTTGCAGTATTTTTAGTTATCTGCAACAAGTAATTTTTCATAGTTTTCCAGCTGCATAGGACGGTAAAAATAAAATCCCTGCGAATATTTACAGCCAATTTCCTGTAGTGTTATGGATTGTGCCTGTGTTTCAACACCTTCACAGATTACCTGCATACCAAGCTCTCCGGCCATATGGATTACGTTGCCGACAACTATTTTTTCACGCATACCTGCAACTCCGTGGCTTACAAAGCTGCGGTCTAGTTTTAAAACATCTGCAGTCAGTTGCTGTAATTGACCTAAAGATGAATAACCGGAGCCGAAATCGTCAATGGCTATTTTGAATTGCATTTCTTTAAGTATCTGAAAAACCTCTGCAATAGTCGTTGATTCTTCCAATAGGACACTTTCGGTTATTTCCAATTCTAAAAGATGGTGCGGAACATTCCAACGGTCAGCGATTTCACAGATTCGTGCAGGGAAATCACTTTGTTGAAAATGTAGTCTTGAAAAATTGCAGGAAACAGGGAAAAGCGGATAGCCTTTTTCTGACCAAGTGCGCATTGTTTTACAAACTTCTTCAAACAGCCACAAGTCAACTTTTTTAACCATACCGTTTTTCTCAAAGATAGGGATAAATACGCCTGGCATCAGAAAACCTTTGTCAGGATGGTTCCAGCGAATTAAAGCTTCGCTTCCTATAATGGAGCCATCTTTCATAGAAACCTTGGGCTGATAATAGACTACAAATTCATTTTCCTGCAGAGCCTGATCTAAGCGGCTTTCCAACTGTTGTGCTAAAAGTGCCTGAGCACGCATTTTTTCATCATATAAAACAATAAAACTGCCTGGAGTATCTTTTGCGTAGCGTCTTGAATAATTGGCTAAATCAAGTTTTTGATGAAGGTCAATAGTAGCATTTTTTTCAATCAGACAAACACCAAATACGAAATCAATTTTATAAGGAATATCGGTTTTCGCTTTACGCCAGCAATTCAGCTTTTTAACAAAGTTTTGCATGCGTTTGTCTAAGTGTTCCCAGCAATTATACTTTAGCAGGAGAGCAAAATGGTCGGAGGATATCCTTCCGCAGAATTCATCATCTTCCAGGATTTCCTGTAATATTTTACCGCTGGCTTGCAGTACCTGATCACCCGTAGCAAAACCAAAGTTATCGTTGATAAATTTAAACTGACAAATATCACTGTAGAGTAAAACAAATGACTGCTGTTTTTGGGGGGTATTATTTTCTTCCTTCTTTTTCCAGAAACCATTATAAAGTACAACAAAAGACTGTTGTTTGGAGGGAGTGTTATTTTCTTCCCATTTCTGATAGAATCCGTTCATATTATAAAGACCGGTCAGTTCATCCTTATACAGCAGATCCTGAATACGGCGGTTACTGCGTAAAGCGTTTCTTAAATTACTGCCTATCAGCAGAATTATTATGCTCAGGACCAGTATCACAATACAGCCTACCTGCCAAAGATGCTGTTCAATAAATTCCAGCATACTGACTTCTTTGGTATTGGCAGAATGCGTTACAAGATAGGCGTCTACCTGCTCTGTAGGAAGATATTGGATACACTTATTAATGATCGAAAACAACTTCGGATCGCCCGACGCAGATAATCCTACACACATTTCATTGATTGGCTGAGCTAAGGTTATAGTGCGCATACCCTGGTAAGCTGATCTGCTTAGATAAGCGCCAGCAACATGAGTGTTTGTACAGGCAGCATCAGCCTTATTGTGCAAAACTGCGTTAAGACAGTCTTCGATAGAAGGATAGTATTTGAAGGTATAATGTGGATTTGCTGCCTTGATAGCTTCAGAAAGCTGATACCCTTGAGGCAAAGCAATTACTTCCAGTTTATCTGAATCGTATCTGGTGATCATTGAGGTAGGTGCACGTAGATAATAAAGTGTGGAATTGATATTGTTTCTACCGTCCCAAAGGTAATCGCCGTCAGATAAAGCCAAAGCAGATATTTTCCCCTGCTGTAAAAGTTGCAGAGCTTCAGTTTGATTATGTGCTTCAAATTCAAAACGCAGACCGCTGTTTTTGGCAATAAATTCAAAAATATCTGCAGTTACGCCAGTAATTTGCCCGCTTTTTTTACTCTGGTATGTTAAAGGTGCAAAAGAAGGGTCATAAGATACTAATATCGGTGCAGCTTGTTTTATATATTGGAGTTCTTCTTTAGTAAAAACAGGCTTTTGGTTAACGCTTGGGGCAAGATACTTATCATACAAATCCCGGCTGTAACCAGGATTAGCCAATAGAATATTATTCATGGCCTTGTTGATTTCAGACAGTAACTCGGGATTTGTCTTGGTTACGGCAAAATATAAAGGACTGGGAGAAAACTGGGCTACACTGCGGAAAGTACTGTTTTTTCCAAGGTGGGTAATAGCAACACCGTCCAGTGTACCATTATCAAGTGCCTCTAAAAGTACACTTGTTTCGTCATAATCAATAATATTTAAAACAAGATTATGCTCACGGCAAAAACTTTTAAACCTTTCGCCGTCTACTCCGCCGCGGATAATGCCGACATTCATGCCCTGGAAAGCTTTAAAATCTTCATAATCATAGCGTGGATCATTCATACGAACGTTTAGGGTAGTATAAATACTGCACATTGGTTGGCCGGAAAAGAAAATTTCCTCTGCCCGCTGTTCTGAATGATAAACTGCCGGCAGCAGATCGATTTCACCTTTAACCAGCATATCATATGCAGCATTCCAGCTTGCAATATCAACCATTTCGAAAGGAAGTCCTGATTGTTTGGAAATTTTTTGTAGATATTCAATATTATATCCGCTATATTCTCCGCTTTTACTTTTGGACATATAGTCGCCGTCCTCATAATAGCCTACTTTAATAGGACTTGCATCTGCGGCTGCGGATAGTGGTGGCAGCACCAGAACAAACAATAACATGACTGTAAAAAATAAAGCTATTGTTTGTTTGATCTTGGTATTCATATATATACCTCGCCCATAATTACCTAATTTTTACTGCAATAAGATTAAAATAATTTGTTATAATATAAATATTGTATCATTAATAATAGAAATTTTCTATATTTTGTTATGGTTTTATAGTATAAAAATATATTAGTTTTTTTATAGTGGTTTGTTAGCTTTTAGTAAGTGATTATAGAAATTGACAAACGATTTGGAACGGGTAATAGAAGTTTGCAGCATAAATCAGAAAAGTCTGCAGTTAAAATAAATAGAATCAGCACATAATCCCTGATAGTCTTTTGATTAAAATATAAATTCTAATAAATGTATAATAAAATACATATTATTTAATTATTTTTAATATTATTATTCGAAATAATTGCTTTTTTGAATCATTAGTAGGATAATAGATTAAAATAGAAACTAAAATTTATAATAGGTATTATTATGACTGGAAGAGTGGGGAGATGGACAGGGGTGAAAAAAGAAGTTGTAATTATGCTTTATGTCTTGTCTCAGACTGTCGGATGTTATGCTGCTAACCAGCTTCCAAGCAGTGACGTCCAGCAGAATGGGATGTCTGATAATATGCTTAATAATCAGCGTGTCGTTGTACATAAAGATGATATTTCGGAACATGCGGAAAAATCGCAGTCGATGGTGTATGTTAAAAGATTCCAACTTGATGTTAGTGGAATAGAGGAGTGTTTGCCCCCCCCCCAAGGCACTTTTGGAAAAATACAGTGGACGCAATTTGGCTGTTAACGATTTGCAGCAGTTGACGAAAGCTTTATCTGTCTATTACAGAAAACAGGGATATCCTGTGGCAACTGCATTTTTACCTCGGCAGGATATTGTGGCTGGTATTGTGACAATTAAGGTTTTTCCTGGGATATTGGATAAGTTAAGAGTGAAAAATTCTACAAGTCTTGAAGATCGTTTTGTGGAAGGGTTTTTAAAAAATTTATATGCTGGGATGCAGTTACGCAGTGATATTTTAGAAATGACGCTGAATAATCTGAATGCATTGCCCGGTGTGCAGGCCAAAGGTATTTTAGAGCCTGGTGATAAGATTGGCAGCAGCAGTTTAACAATTGTTTTAGGGGCATCGCCAATTGTGGAAGGCGCTGTTTATACTGACAATTATGGCGGTAAATATTCGGGACGTTACCGTTACGGAATGCAGGTCATTGTTAATGAGCCGCTGCGCATCGGGGACAGGCTTGTTATTGGCGGGATGCTTAGTAATGAGAAGATGAAAAATTATAATTTAGGCTATGAAACAGCGGTTAATAGAACGGGAGGTCGTTTAGGTATCAGCTGCGCGGAGTCGGATTATACTTTAGGGGATTATTTTACGCAGGCAGGTGCTGTAGGAACGGCTAAAACGGTGAGCCTATATGGTTCGCAGCCTTTAAGCGGCAGGAAATCCGGAAATTTACGGTTGATTTACGGCTATGAGCATAACCGTTTGAATGATGAACTGCGTGTTTTTGATTATACGGCACGTAAAAGCAGTGATGTGTTTCATCTTGGACTGACTGGAAGTCTGCAAAGTGCTGTTAGTTATAGTGGTTACAGTGCTGTCTTACGTGCCGGTAATTTAAAGCTGCGCAGCGGGGAAGCTCAGGCTGCTGATGAATTCAGCAGGACGGAAGGCGGCTTTAGCCGCTTTAATTTTGATGTTAATCATGTCAGTAAATTAAGTAAAGTGACACAGTTCTATGTTTTTGCACATGGACAGCTAGCAAACCGCAATCTAGATAGCAGTGAACAGTTTTATCTGGGGGGTGCTGATGCGGTGCGAGCCTATCCGCAGGGTGAAGCAGGCGGTGACAGCGGTTATCAGGCAACGGCAGAATTAAGGTATCAAACTCCGGTCAAAGGTATGAGTATGACGTTGTTTGCTGATGTAGGTGAGGTTTTGGCACGAAAGGACGGAGATACCTCCGATCCGCATCGCAGGCTGGCAGGTTGGGGTATTGGCGCAGTTTATAGCTTGGATCGCAGCTTGTACGCAAGACTGGATTATGCACGCAAGATAAAGGGTGAATCTTATCGCAGTGAGGCGGAAGATAAAAACGGCAGGTTATGGTTCAGGTTATACAAATTGTTTTAAGAATATCGTGAGCGGAAAAGAGCGGATTAAGATGAAAAACAGGCAGAGACTAGGGAAAACAACGGTCGCTATAGTAGTTAGCACTTTGGCTTTTTCTAATTGCGCATGGGGATTGCCACAGGGTGGGACGGTAGTTACTGGTAACGGCAGTTATACGTCCAGCGGTAATCAGATGGATATTACCGGTACAGGCAACGTGTCGGTAAAGTGGGATAGTTTTAATGTTGCTGCTGGAGAAACGGTAAATTTTAAGAATATGAACGCTATTTTGAATTATGTTATCGGCAGACAGGGCAGTGAGATTTTTGGCGCTTTGAATGGACAAGGGGTACATGTTTTTTTGATCAATCCCAATGGGATTTTGTTTGGTAAAACGGCACAGGTAAATGTTGGTTCGCTGACGGCTTCTACTAAGAGCTTATCTGATGTCGATACAGCTTTACAAAATTTTAAAAACAGCGCTGGTATCAGTGATTTTGGAATAGCGGGAACTGCTGAGCTTGTCAATATGGGTAAACTGGAAGCAGACACACTGCGTTTTGAGGGCAGCCGTATCGTTTTAGATACTGATAATATAAAATTGGGCGGAGATGATTTTGACGGCAGCAATGCTGTTATTAACGGAGATTTTGCCAATGGTAACGTTGTGTTGGGGTATACCGCTCATGATGCTAACGGTTATGCGGGTAAGGATAAAAATTTTGATATCAATGGCGGAGCTCAGAGTGTAAAAGGTTATATGTGGGTGACAAATGCTGAGCAGCTGCAGGACATTAATACTAATCTAAGCGGCAATTATGCTTTAAAAAATGATATTGATGCAGGTAGTATTGCTAATTTTGTACCGATTGGTAATAATGATGTTTTTGCGGGAATTTTGGACGGACTAGGTAATGAGATCGAGAGACTTACCATCAAGAGACCAGTGGATGCTCAGGTGGGACTTTTTTACGAAACAGCTGAAAACAGTATATTGCGCAACCTTTCTTTACTTGATGTTGATATCACAGGTTGTGAAGCTACAGGTTCACTTGTTGGGAGGAATAAGGGAACAATTCAAAACATTAATGTTAAGGGAACAATTGTTGGAGTTCAATATACGGGAGGTGTAGCTGGTTATAATGAAGGAAAGATAAATAATAGCGAAGTTGATATAACGATAATTAATAGTAATGGATATACGGGAGGTGTGTCTGGATATAACAGTGGGATAATTAAAGATGGAGATTTAATTGTTAATATTACAAGTAATAACATTGGCATTGGAGGCGTGGTCGGTAATAACGGATCCATCGGAGTTATCGATACTATAACCGTAACAGGCAGTGTTAATGCTTACAGCAATCAGGTGGTTGGTGGTATTGCCGGAAATAATGCTGGTAAAATAATGAATTCTACTAATAAAACTTCAGTTAATGCTGGAACTAATGTAGGAGGTATTACGGGCCAAAATACGGCTACTGGGCAGGTTATTGATTGTGTTAATAATGGAAGTATCAATGGTGTGACGCGTGCAGGTGGCATAGTTGGTTTTAATCGTGGCATTATTCAGGGAGCGGTAAATAATGGCAATTTGTTCGTGGAAAATCCTGATTCTTCTTATATTTATCGTGGTGGCATAGTTGGTTATAATCCTGATGATGCAGCAACAAAAATAAGTAATGTTACCAATACTGGTAAGGTGAATGGTTATAATAATATAGGCGGTATTATTGGTTATACGCAGTCAGCACACGATATTACGGATATTACCAATACTGGCAATATAACAGGAAATGATTATGTTGGCGGTATTGTTGGTTATTATTCGAATGCTAATGATATGTTACTGATAAACAGTAACAACAGTGGTAATATCATCGGTAATTCTATGGTTGGTGGTATTGTCGGCAGCGGCGGCGGTTCTGTTATCGATGGCGGTGGTCTTAGTGGCTGTGTTTCTATTGAAAATTCTGAAAACAGTGGTGATATAAAAGGCAGCAATAGTGTTGGCGGCATTATGGGTGGCAGTGGTTATACTAAACTCATCGACAAAGTAATAAATTATGGTACTGTAACCGGAACGAGTCAGGTTGGCGGTATTTTAGGTAATACTTCCAGCGGTAAGATCGGTGAAGCATTGAATTTGGGACAGGTCAGCGCCGAAAATTCCTGCGGTGGTATCGTTGGCTTTGGGATTGATGCAATTGTTTCTGATAAGGCTGTTTATGCGACGACCGATAAAGATGGCAATACTTACGATATTTCTAAGTATAACGACAAAGGTGTTGGCAAGGCTTATGCAGATATCTTTCCGGCACCGCCACTACCGCCTGATCCACCAGAACTGCCTGAAGATGAGCATGATATTACTAAACTGCCTGAATTTGAGGATAATTATCATAGTAGCAGCTCTGCTGTAACTTCTGAGCTGCATACCCCTGTAATAATAAATCCAAGTGGTGAAAACACGAATATTGGTGTCGGAACAATTGAAATACATAACAGTGATGACAGCCTGAATGCAAGTGGTTCTGGTAGCAGTTTTAGTGCTGGTTTCGAGAATATTTTAGATGGTGCCGGTCAGGAAGAACAAGCTGACAGTAATTCTCGCAGTTCCGATACAGGCGATGTGCAAGGTAGTCAGATGGATAATCTGGCTGGTGGTAACGATACTGATTTGAGTATGTCTTCTGACAGTGAGACCGAAGATCAGGACGAATAGAATAACGAAGAAAAGTAATTAAAAACTCACATCTTCCGGGGTGTGAGTTTTTAATTACTCGTAATTCGCATATTGCTTTTCTGAAAACCACTTATTTGTACGGTGAGTACTAATAAGTAGAACTATAGCTATAACAAGCCGTAATTTTATATAAAATATATAATTATTTCATATAAATAGCAAAATATTTGAAATATAAAAAATAATAAAATTCATTAATTTTAAGTGCATTTACATATTTAAAGACATATAATTTCTTTGCATGTATAATTTTATTTTGTATAAATGAGTAATATAGTGCACGTATGTGCTGTATTTTATACAGCAAATGCATTTTTTTTGTAAGATAATAAGTATAAAACCAATATCTATAAAAGTTTAATTGTTAAGGTGAAAAAAGTCATGTTTGCTGAGAAATATAGAAGTATAGGCTTAAATATTTTATATTACAGAAGACTGAAAGGTTTAAGTCAGGAAGCATTGTCTATTAAAGCCGGTTTGACCCGTTCCTATATATCAAAAATAGAACGTGGTGCTGCCAGATGCGGTTTGGAAGTATTTTTTCTTATCGCACAGGCACTTGAGGTAGATCCGGCTGAACTTATCAGCGATCTGCCGCCAGGAACAGAATCGGCGCAAAAATAAATTTATTTAGTAACAGGTGATGAAGGAGGTATCTTTATGAATCCCGATTATAAGGAAATTGGTAAGAATATCAGGTTAATGCGTATCAGACACGGTATCAGTCAAAGTGAACTTGCTCAGCGTTTAGATGTTTCGCAGACGCATATGAGCAACCTTGAGCACGGCCGCGTCAGTGTCAGTCTGAGGGTATTGCTACGTTTGGCGCATTTCTTTAAGTGCAGTGTAGATACGCTGCTTGGCAGTGTTTTACAGGGACATGTTGTACCTGAAGTAAATAATGACGGTTACGACATTGAGGATCTGGCTTTGTTGCTGAAGGTTTTGAAACAAAAAAGAGTAGAAGTGATGTAAACAAAATACGAAAGGCTGCCGCAGTTTTTAATTGCGGCAGCCTTTTTTATGATAATTATTTGCATTGCAGCCATTCGCTGATGACGGCAAATAATTCTTCCAGATGAAACGGTTTGGTAATATGAGCATTCATTCCTGCTTCACGTTCTTTTTTGATGTCATCCAGGAAGGCATTGGCAGTCATAGCAACGATCGGTAGGCTCTTTACATCCTTGCGTGATAGTTTGCGGATTGCTTTGGTTGCATCGTACCCATTGAGTTTAGGCATTTGTACATCCATGAAAACAAGATCGTAATGGTTTTCAGGTGCCTGAGCAATTTTTGTCAGTGCTGCAGCACCGTCAGTGGCCTCTTCTATCATGGCACCGGTCATACCAATCAACTCACAGGCGATTTCCATATTGAGCGGATTGTCTTCAACAAGAAGTATCCGCTTGTCGCTGCAGTTAGGTTCATTAGCAGCAGATGGCAGCAGATGCTGTGTTCTGGGTGTGTTTGTCTGATGCATTTTGTTGAGTACCTGTGCAAGGTTAGTAGCAAACAGAGGCAGAATCAGGAGTGCGTCAAAAGAATAGTCTTTAATGGTCTGGCTGAGATCGGAGAAGGTGATTGCCAAAGCTATCTTTAATGTTGATGACAGTTGGCGTAATCCGTTTAACATTGCTTCCAGATCCAGCTGTGGGTTATAGACTATGATGGCTGTCGTATAGTCACTGCTTTTTTTTATGGCAGCTGCTAGTTTGTTATTTGCTTCTTTAAGACTGTGTACTGCTTGACCGGTAATTTGCAGTTGCTGTAGCTGCTGCAGGATATTAGAGGCATAAGTTTGATCATAGTCGATGACCAGGGCCTGCAGTTCGGAATGAATGGCAGAAACCGGGACGGGCTGCTTGTCAGCCAGCTTCAGTGGCAGGGTGACTGTAAAGGTGGTTCCAGAGCCTGCAGCACTGGTGACTTCAATAGTACCACCCATCAAATCAACAATATTTTTAGTGATAGCCATACCCAGGCCTGTGCCTTCAATACTATCAGTATTTGAGGTTTGGGAACGTTCGAAGGGAGTGAACAGGTGCGGCAGAAATTCCTGGTCCATGCCAATGCCGTTATCGCTGAAAACAAAACGAAAGTGTCCATACCCTGTTGGCGCCAGCGTTAATTGCTTGATCTCGAGTTTGAGCTTTCCTCCTCGAGGCGTAAATTTGATAGAATTGCTGAGGATATTAGTGAAGATTTGATTAAGGCGTACAGTGTCACCCAGCAGATATTCGTCACTGATATTATATGTCTCTACATGCAGTTCGTGCTGGTGTTCTTTTAACTGTGGATTGATGAGTGAGATCAGATTGTGAATAAGCTCAGCCAGATTGAGCGGCGATTCCTTAAGTGATAATTTGCCGCTTTCGATCTTAGACATATCGAGAATATCATTTATGAGCTCTAAAAGATGATTGGAAGCCAGCTCGATTTTGCTGAGGCAGCTGTTAATACGAACAGGATCGTACAGGTATTGCTGCGCGATTGTAGTCATACCGATGATGGCGTTCATTGGAGTACGGATATCGTGGCTCATATTTGACAAAAAAGCGCTTTTGGCGGTATTGGCCTTTTCGGCAGAAAGCAGGGCAGCTTTTAATGCCTGCTGTTGTCTTTCGTAGGCCAGTTTTTGTGTATGGATATTCCGGAAAGCGATAACGCAGCCTGTGATAGTTCCTTCGGTATTTTTAATGGCCTGAGCTTCCAGACGTACCCATTCGTATTTGTCGTTGGCAAAACGCCGCAGCAACTCTATTTCGACAGAGTTTTTATTGTTTTGAGTCAATGTTGTATAAATATTTTCTAAAGCAAAAGCCTCTGATAACTGTTTGCGGAATTTCACATGAACAAAATTATTGACGAAGGTAGTCCAGGCTTCGGTATGATCTTCTAATCCTTTCAGCATATTGGCAGTGATGATTTCGGTAAGCCGCAGAATATAAAATCTATGTTCCTGCAGGTCGACATAATAGACTGCATAGTACATTTCAGCCAGCGCATTGGCGATATTATGATGGCGCATTCTGTCGGCGCTGAGTAATGCAAGTTCATGTTCCTGCTGTTTTTTATCGTCGATGTTACGCAGCAGCAGCATGATTTTTTCGCCTTCGATTGTAGATATCCTGGTACTGTAATAGGTATAATAGTGAAGTTTTTTGTTTTTATCCCAAATACGCAGTTCACCTTCGGCATAGGTTTGTCTGCTGTAAAGTTTGGCATCAAAGATGCCTGACAGAAGCGCTTTATCACTGTCCAGCAGCTGTTGGTGGAATTGGGCATAGAAATCACGGTAACGGCCACGTTTTTGCAGCGAGAGTATCTCTTCCGAATAATGGATACAGTTATAACCCTGATGCTCCATATCGACGCTGATTGCCAGTGCATACATATGCGCAACTGCCATTTTGGCAGTTTTTTCACTGAGTGAATGTTCGACTTTCTGGGTCAGGTCTTCAAAGGCCAGTACCGCATAAGGATAAGCGTCAGAGTAGCCTGGTGCCGGAATGATCTTGACACTGAGCCAAAATCCCTGCTTATTTTTAAAAATATGCTCAATCCGGTTATTATCGTTGGCAAACTGGTCAATGATGTAGGTGCTGTTGGTAATTTTTAAGAGTGTCTGCTGCCATTTAGGGTCTACAAATTCGTTTACATACATAGAAAACTGTTTATCATAGCATTCTTCCATATGTACGATTTTTTTGAACTGTTCTGGCACACGCAGGCCGCGTAAAGTGTTATTACTTAGATTAACAAGGTAAACTGCATAATATTCTTCACTTAACTGAGCGATCCAGGCGGTCTGTTCGCGTTGGCTCAACTCAAATTGTTTTTGTTTTTCAATATTGCGGTAGCACCATAATACTTTCAGGTGCCCGGTTTGAGCATCAATAGTAGATACTAGATGAGTTTCAATCCATTCAAAGCTATCTGGCGCAACAAGACGGCGCAGTTCGCCAACGATATGCATATTTTCCTGCGGCATATTCTGACGCAGGCTCTTTGTTGAAGTCAGTTCCCAGAATTTCTGCCGGTCTTCAGGATGGATAAGCATTTTACCGTAAAGATCATTGGCCTGAGTAAAGTCGCCGGCATGAGGAAATGCCGAAGCACAAGGGCCGAGCTTCGGAGAAATATAACGGTCGTCGACAAGATCAATAACTACATATTCGTCAAAGAGAACATCGATGCCCTGCAGGAGATCTTTGGAATGGTCGTGCCTGATCTTGACTTCGCCGGCAAAAATATGAGGTGTGACAGAGATTGCTAAGGCAGGAATCTGTCTGCCCTCATCGTCCCAAAGAGTTCTTTTCACTCGGACATCTACGTTGCTTCCTAAAATAGATTTTTCAGCAAAATACTGATAATCACCCTGATGAAAATTGACGGCATCAAAGCTGAGAGTGTCAGGATGATAGAATACACCTCTCCTGAAACCTGCTTTTGCAGCAGTCTGATTGCAGTAAAGTATCTGCAGAGTTGACTGATCTACGACGAATAATGTTAGATTACTGATATCGTTGATAAGTTTGAGGACGTTTCTTTCGGAATTCATTATAAATACCTTCCGTATCCTTTATAATTGAAGGAAAACTTTTATAAACTAATTATAATATAAAAATATAATAAAGTGAAACAAATATTGTGGTGATTATTACAATTAAAACAAACTCCCTGGACATATTTGCCCAGGGAGTTTGTTTTAATTTTCAGCAGTACCTAATATTTCGTTGGCTAAGGCAGAAAGGCTTTTGTGATCCAACTCAGCGAAGAACAATTGTCGGGAAGGATGGGGTGTCATTTTTTGGGATAAAGCAGCGTTGTATTCGGCGCCGCGCTTAAAGTCTGTTTGCTGGCATTCCAGCTCGCTTTGGCAATCTGCAAAAAGTCCGACGCCTTTTTCTGTATTGACGAGGACCAGCGTAACACCCTTATCGTCATCAAAAAGCGGGAAATGCTTATTGACGCCCCAATAGTCGGCTATCGTCAGATCAGCCAGGCTGTGTTTATTGTTAAAAGCGCAGTCGGAACAGGAAGGGCGAGTACTGACATTATTCAGGAATAAACGCATATATGGACCGCGGCGTTTATGTGTTGCAAAGATATGGTTTTCAGTTTGAAAAACGATATTAAAGCGTTTCCAACCGGGAGTTTTATCGCGGAAATTGACTTTTATTACCGGTGATGACGAAAGCTCGGTGACTTCGTCCAGTCGTTTCTGGTAGACTTTGGGACTGGGAACCCCATGGCAGACTACGTCAATGGTATAAAGCCTTTCATAGTCTTTACGCAGATATCCTTTCAAGCCTCCGATCTGGCACGGCGTACCGCTGAATAAAACAGTATGGCCTGCCTGAAGCAGTTTTTCGGCGTCCTGGTAGGTAGTGCTGATATCGCTTTGTACATATTTGGAACCGCGTAATTTATTTATTGCATTGACGCTTGTGACAGCGATATGTCTAACGTGCCAGTTGTCGTCAAAGGCCGCCCCGAAGACTGTCCCCTGACGTCCCAGGATTTTTTCGGCAGCCAGGGAGAAAAAACCGCCGCTGGAGCTGACAAAGCGAACGGCTTCGTTTTTATTTTTACAGCCGATAACAGCTAAAATCTCATGAGGTTGAGGTTTGTGCAGCAGAGGACAAACGCGTTCACACAAACCGCAGTGGATACATTTGTCAGTATCGACCAGCGGATAATTGAAGCCTTCTTCGTCTGGTGCCATAGTGATGCAGGAGGTCACGCAGCGACTGGCACAGGCTCCGCAGCCGCAGCAGTCGGTTTTGTTGGTAATGGTAATCATAATTTCACCTTCTTAAACAATTTTTGAAGCTTAGGAATGCTGTGAAAAATAGTTTAAAAACAGTTGGGCGACATTGGAAAGTGGACGTCCTTTAACAATAGATAGCGTTTTATTCAGGAATAGTCTGTCATCGCGGATGATCTTGCAAATCAGATCGTTGTCAAAAATTTCACCCGGTGAAGCCGGTACGACGGCGATGCCGGCATTTTCTTTTGCCCAGGCTATTGTAGACAGTTTAGTAGAATTAATGCTCAGGATCTGCGGGAAGATCATGGAATCGGAACAAACGTTTAAAAATAAAGTCGAACAGCCGCGTGACAGGCAGATGGGCATATCTTCCATATGTGCCAAAAGCAGAGCTTTGTCGTCTGCCGGCAGCCAGGGATTGTCTTTGTGCATTACTGCAACAAGGCGCTCCTGCTTGGTATAGATAGTATCAAACCGGCTTTCCTGTGTCAGCGGAGCATTGGCAACGCCGATCTCCGTTTTCCCGGTCAGCATCTGATTGATTTGTTCCAAGATGGAAACTTCGTACAGCTCATAGTTGATCTGCGGATATTCTTTGGAAAATTTGCTGAGGTAAGTTTGAATAAAGGAAATCGACATCGAAGGCGACAGGCTGACTCGCAGAGTACCTGTATAGCCGTTGACGCAGTCCGATATTTCCCGTTGGGTATCATCTTCCAGCGAACAGAGATATTTAGCTTTGTTATAAAGAATGCAGCCGGCATTGGTCAATTCTATATTATGTACGCCGCGACGGATATTGACTAGCTGAGTGCCGAATTTTTTCTGCAGCAGCTTCAGTTGATTACTGAGGGCCGGCTGGGCAACGTGTACGCGCTTGGATGCCGCTGAAAGACTTCCTGCTTCGACGATGGCAATAAAATTGCGGTAATATTCCATGTCCATAGTCTGCTCTCCTCCTGTTACTGGCAATATAGATTTAAGTTTAAGCTAACTGTAGTTTGTTTATCGTTTAACTACATTATAGATGATAAAGCAGCTTAAACCTATCTTTTTCTGAAAAAATTTTTATAACTTTAGATAAGCATATAAATAAAACTTATAAATTATATCAATTATTTTGATGTTTAAAGATAGATATTGTCAATGAAAATGGCAAATGTTGTTAGAATGAATTTTTTATAAAAGTAATATTACATCAATTGAATTTTATGAATAGAAATAAAGAAAAGTGTAAATTTAAACTCGAAAACCAAATTTAAACATATCAAATAAATTAATATTTTCTATTGCTTTTTGGTATTTTACGTTATAAGTTTCCGGAATTATACTGAAAGTGAAGAAAGGTGTATGAGAAATTTAAATCTGGGAAAGAAGGGATGAAAATGTTAGACAGCACGAGATTAAGAAATCCGCAGTTGTTTGACAAAATCGTTACTCCGGAAGAAGCTGCGGCGCTGATTACTGATGGAATGAATGTGGGCGTCAGTGGTTTTACCCCATCCGGCTATCCTAAAAAAACAACGATAGCTTTAGCCAAAGCTATCAAAGAAGGTAAAAGCTGCCGTATCAATATCTGGAGCGGCGCTTCTGTTGGTCCGGAAATTGAAGAGGAGTTGGCGGCAGTTGACGCTATAAAAGGCAGGATGCCGTATTATGCCGCGTCCAACAAAAGCATGAAAAAGGGCATCAATGAAGGCAAGATTGAATATGTTGACCAACATTTGAGCCATTTCGGACAGCAGGTAGATTATGGTTTTTTTGGTGATGTAGATGTAGCTATCATTGAAGCTACGGCAATTACTGCAGAAGGTAATATTATTTTAGGTCCTGGTGTTGGTAATGCGCCGATTTTTGTGAAGCATGCGAAGAAAATCATTATCGAAGTCAATACTTCGATTCCTTTGAATCTGGAAGGTATGCATGATATCTATATTCCGGCGATCCCGCCAAATAGAACTGAGATTCCAATTTATCATGCGGGAGACAGGATAGGTAAACCTTATGTAGAATGCGGTATCGATCGTATCGATTGTATCGTGGAGTCTGATATTTTGGATCATGTGCGTGACTTGACTGCTCCTGATACAGCAAGCATCAAAATTGCTGAGAATTTGGTGGAATTTTTAGAGTATGAACAAAAGATGGGACGTTTGCCGGAGAAAATGCTGCCCTTGCAGTCCGGTGTCGGCAGTATTGCCAATGCGGTTCTTTTAGGACTGGCCAAATCCAGATTTGAAAATCTGGAAATGTATTCCGAGATTTTACAGGATTCTGTATTCCGTCTGATCAAGCTGGGCAAGATCGCTAAAGCCTCCGGCTGCGCGTTTACTCCTTCGCCTTCGGTTTGGGAGATGTACAAGGAAGATCCTGATTTGTATCGTAAGAGTATTGTTTTAAGACCGCTTGATATCAGTAATCACCCCGAGGTTATCAGGCGTTTGGGAGTTATTGCCATGAATACGCCGTTGGAATTTGATATCTACGGGCAGGCTAATTCAACGCATGTTATGGGCTGCACGATGATGAATGGTATTGGCGGCAGCGGTGATTATATGCGTAACGGTTTCCTTACGATTTTTTCAACGCCGTCTACAGCGAAATGCGGCTCGATTTCCAGTGTAGTACCTATGGTTACTCATGCAGACCATACTGAACATGACACGATGGTCTTTATTACTGAACAGGGTGTGGCCGACATCCGTGGTTTGAGTCCCGTCAAACGTGCTAAAGCTATCATAAATAACTGCGCACATCCTGATTTTCGGCCGCAGCTTTTGGAATATCTGAGGTTTGCACAACAAAAAAACGCCCATATGCCAATTGATTTGGCACATTGTTTCGATATGCAGAAAAAATTTTATGAAACCGGCACTATGCTGTAAACAGCGAAGCGGAATGAGAAAGGGGTCAATGACATGACTAATTATGAAGAAATCAAACAGGGACTGGCGGATTATGAAGCAAAGGTTGCTAAAGCCAATGCCAAATTTCCTGAAAGAAAAGAATTTAAAGAAAAACACGTGTATACTCCTTTGGATGTAGAAGGTTTTGATTACTGCTCTAAAAGCGGGTTCCCTGGACAATACCCTTTTACACGCGGCGTACAGCCGACTATGTATCGTGGGCGGTTGTGGACGATGCGCGCTTATGCAGGCTTTGCTACAGCTGAGGAAACCAATGCCCGTTATAAATATTTGCTGGAAGCAGGTCAAACCGGCCTGTCGGTAGCTATGGACCTGCCGACACAGATCGGACTTGATTCCGATGCGGAGCTTTCGCATGGTGAAGTTGGTAAAGTTGGCGTGGCTATTGATTCGCTGGCTGATATGGAAAAGCTTTTTGAAGGAATTCCTTTGGATAAAGTCAGTACTTCTATGACTATTAACGGCCCGGCTGCAGTGCTTTTGGCGATGTACGTTGCTGTTGCCGAACAGCAGGGTGTTAAGCCGGAACAATTAAAAGGCACCATTCAAAATGATATTTTAAAAGAATATATTGCCCGTGGCACATATATTTTCCCACCACGGCCTTCGATGCGGCTGATTACCGATACTTTTGAATATTGCTCTAAGAGTATTCCAAAATGGAATACGATCAGCGTAGGTGCTTACCATATTCGTGAAGCCGGTGCTTCCTGTGTACAGGAAATCGCTTTTGCATTTGCTAATGCGATGGCTTATATTGATGCGGCAATCAAGGCCGGACAGAAAGTAGATGATTTTGCTCCTGGTATTTCCTGGATCTTTACTGCCGGACTTAATATGTTTGAGGAAGTTGCTAAATTCCGTGCGGCACGCCGTTTGTGGGCGCGCATTATGAAAGAACGTTATGGTGCTACAGTACCGAAAGCACAGATGCTGCGTGTGCATGTGCATACTGCCGGCAGTGTTCTGACTGCTCAGCAGCCGCTTAATAACGTAGCCCGTATTACCTGGCAGGCGTTGTCCGCCGTTTTAGGCGGTATTCAGTCTATGGCCTGCTGTGCTTATGATGAAGCGATTGCTTTACCAACTGAAGAGTCGGCTACTCTGGCATTGCGTACTCAACAGATGCTGGCGTATGAAAGTGGTATTACCGATACTATTGATCCGCTGGCAGGTTCCTATTATGTAGAAGCCCTGACGGATAGGATGGAAGCAGAAGCTTATGAATATATCAAAAAAATTGATGCTATGGGCGGTGCTGTAGCTGCTATCGAGCAAGGCTATATGCAGGGGGAAATGTCAGCTCATGCTTATGAAGATCAACGCGATATCGAAACTAAACGGTCTATAGTTGTCGGTGTTAATAAGTTTGTTGATAATAAACAACTGGCGGAACAGGATGTTCTGACTGCTGACCTTAGTGTTGCTGAACGCCAGATTGCCAAAGTCGAAAAGATGAAAGACGGACGTGATCAGAAAGCCGTCGATGCTGCTTTAACGGCGCTGAAGCAAGCTTGCGCCGGCGAAGAAAATTTGATGCCTTATCTGATTGACGCTGTTAAAACTTATGCCACTTTGGGAGAAATATGCGGCGTGATGAAAGAAATATTCGGAGAATATAGACAGGACGGTTCCATGTTCTGATCTGACTGACAGGTTGTGAGTGAAAGAACGGAGTTGATTGTTATGACAACGAAAGCATTGGCTGATTTTGTGGCAAGCGTACAATATGATAAATTGAGTCCGGAAACGGTTCGGATTACAAAGCAGTGTATTTTAGATTGGCTGGGAGTCTGTATTCGCGGTTCGCAGGAAAAACCTATCCAAATCATTCGTAAGTTGCTGCTGGATGGCGGGGGTAAGGCACAGTCTACAGTTTTGGCTGGACAGACGGAACAAACTACTGCTTTAAATGCTTCATTTTGTAATGGAAGCGCTTCCCATTCCCTTGATTTTGATGACCTTCATAATCCATCTATTATACATCTGGCTACAGTAGTTGTACCGCCGGTATTTGCCATTGCTGAGGCGGAGCATAAAAGCGGTAAAGATATGTTGGCAGCTGTAGTAGCAGGATATGAGGTTGGCGGCCGCGTGGGCGAATCCGTTATCCCTGAGTCCTATTTCTTCTGGCATACTACCGGTACAGCAGGTACCTTAGGCGCTGCCGCTTCGGCAGCGAAGGTTTTAGGTCTTGATGCGGCTGCGACGCTGCAATGTCTTGGCAGTGCTGGTACACAGGCGGCAGGGTTGTGGGAATTTTTGAAAGAGGGCGCAATGAGCAAAACTCTGCATGCCGGTAAAAGTTCATATGCCGGCGTACTTTCAGCATATCTGGCCCGTGCTGGTTTTACTGGTGCGACAAAGATATTGGAAGGAGAAAAAGGCTTTTGCCGGGCTATGGTCACAGAGCCGCATTTGGAAAAATTGACGGATGGGCTGAATGATGGTATATATAAGATTGATAATAATTCGTTCAAACCTTATGCCTGCTGTAAACATTCTCATGCCGCGCTGTATGCGATGCAGGTGCTGCGTACTGAGCATGGATTGAAGCCTGATGATGTTGAAGCGATAGAGATTTTAGTCAATGAGATCACTGATTTTTTGATCAATAATCCTCAGCCTGAAAATCCGTATGGCTGCAAGTTCAGTATCCAATATTGTGTTGCCGGGATGCTCAAATACGGCGATATGGGTGTTGATCGCTTCCTGACGGAAGTTATTGGTGATGCTGAAGTCCGTAGCTTGATGGCGAAGACCAAGGTCATGCGTGATGCTGCGATCGAGGCGGTACATGCTGCTGATGCTGCAAAACTGGCATCAAAGCTTATCGTTCGCTGTAAAGATGGGCGAGTATTGGAGTTACAGGTAGATTTTCCGAAAGGAGATCCGCCTAATCCGATGAGCTGGGATGAAAGTGTTGCAAAATTTATGTCTTTGGCTGCTCCTGTTTACGGCGAAGAAAAAACGGCCAAGCTGTGCGGGCTTATCGATAATCTGGAAGCAAGCGCAGATTTTGCAGCAGACCTGGCTGAATGTCTGGCATAAGACGGCGTTAAGGAGGAACTCCCTGTGGTTGAAGCGGAAAAGATCAAAGCAAAGGTCAGCGAAATTTATTCGCATAATAATTTTATGCAGGAGTGCGGCATTTACATCGTAGATATGTCTTGCGGCAGCGCTACAGTTGCAGTAAAAGTAGATCCTAAGCGGCATGCTAATCTTAATGGTATGGCGCATGGAGGACTGGTTGCAACGCTGGCTGATAATGCTACAGGCATTGCAGGTGCAACGATAGGTAAAAGGGTAGTGACATCAACTATTGCTACAGATTTTATCAAAGGCGCACCGGTGGGTACGACGATCAGCGCTACTTCACGGATAACACACGCTGACGACAGATTGGTAACCATCAATATCGAAGTGCGCGATCTGGACAATGATACCCTGGTGGCTAAGGCTACAGCGGCGATGATTGTAGTGGATACATTCGCTGGGATTCCTGAAAAATGGTAATAAGAGCAGGGAGTATTATTCAGCTGTTGTGTCGTTGCAGTTAAATATTGCTGTTTGGGCATTAGCAGAAGGCAATTTTGTAAGAGTGTACAGTTTGCTGTGATTTTCTAAAAAAGGCGGCTTAAGCCGTCTTTTTTGTGTTTATTTCGATACCGAAAGTAGTATTTATGAGACCTTCTTTAAATATTGCAAAAGAAAGTTTTCTACCAAATATGGTTGCATGTGCAAAATAAAACACAACATCTAGTAATTTTTGGCTTTACATTAACAATGCGCTGTGCTATGATGATAATGTAAATTTTACGCATAAATAATAATTTTTGTTTGGCGTTAACGATAAGAAATTATGAAAGAAGGCGTCAGTTATGAAAGTAATCAAACGTGATGGCAGTACTGCCGATTTTGACAGCAGCAAGATTATAGTTGCTATCCAGAAAGCCAATCAGGTAGTCGAACCGGAAGACCGTATCGATCAGGAACGTATCGAAGCTATCGCTCATTATGTGGAAAGTAAAAACCGTATGCGTCTTTTGGTTGAAGATATACAGGATATGGTAGAGCATCAGCTTATGGACGAGGGGAAATTCAACCTGGCCAAGTCTTATATTATTTACCGCTATACTCGCGCTTTGGTGCGTAAGGCTAACACGACTGATGAATCCATTTTATCTCTGATCCGTAACAGTAATAAAGATGTTATGGAGGAAAACTCTAATAAAAATGCTGTTATGGCTTCTACTCAGCGCGATCTGATTGCCGGCGAGGTTTCCAAGGACCTGACCCGCCGTCTGATCCTGCCGGAAAAGATTTCTAAAGCCCATGATGAGGGCGCTATCCATTTTCACGATGCTGATTACTTCGTACAGCCTATTTTCAACTGTTGCCTGATCAATGTTGGCGATATGCTGGATAACGGCACTGTAATGAACGGTAAACTGATCGAAAGCCCGAAAAGTTTTCAGGTGGCTTGTACAGTAATGACTCAGATCATCGCTTCAGTAGCCAGCAGCCAGTATGGTGGGCAGTCTGTCGATATTCGTCATTTAGGCAAATATCTGCGCCGCAGCTATGAAAAATTCAAACTGACGATCAAAGCTGAGGTCGGTGACAGTGTTGCTGATGAAGTTGTAGAGCGCCTTACAAAAAGACGTTTGCAGGATGAGCTGCGCAGCGGTGTGCAGACAATTCAATACCAGATTAATACTTTGATGACAACAAACGGACAATCTCCGTTTGTCACTATCTTCCTTAATCTGCAGGCGGACGATGAATATCTGGAAGAAAATGCAATGATAGTAGAAGAGATTTTGCGGCAACGGTTGGAAGGCATTAAAAATGATAAAGGCGTTTTTGTAACGCCTGCTTTCCCGAAGCTGGTTTATGTGCTTGATGAACATAACTGCCTGAAGGGCGGTAAGTATGATTATATTACTAAGCTGGCTGTAAAATGCAGCGCTAAACGTTTATATCCTGACTATATCTCTGCTAAAAAAATGCGTGAGAATTATGAAGGAAATGTTTTCGCACCGATGGGCTGCCGTAGTTTTTTGGCTGCCTGGAAGGATGACGAAGGTAATTACAAATTCGAAGGCCGTTTCAATCAGGGTGTCGTATCTTTGAATTTGCCTCAGGTGGCTATTTTGGCACATGGCGACGAAGAAAAATTCTGGCCATTGCTGGATGAACGCTTACAGCTTTGTTATGAAGCTTTGATGTGCCGTCATAACTCATTAAAGGGTATTCGCAGTGACGTCAGCCCTGTACATTGGCAGTATGGAGCGATTGCACGCTTGGAAAAAGGCGAAGTTATTGATAAATATCTGGAAAAAGGCTATTCTACTATTTCACTCGGTTATATTGGTTTGTACGAAATGACTAAGTTAATGAAAGATGTCAGCCACACAACACCTGAAGGGGAAGAATTTGCTTTGCGCGTGATGAAATATCTGCGTGCTGCCTGTGATAAATGGAAAAAAGAAACAGGGTTAGGTTTTGCCTTATATGGTACGCCTGCTGAATCATTGTGCTATCGTTTTGCCCGTATTGACAAAGAACGGTTTGGTACTATTGCCGATGTAACGGATAAAGGCTATTATACTAATTCTTACCACGTAGATGTTCGTGAGGATATCGACGCCTTTAGTAAATTCAATTTTGAAAGCCAGTTCCAGCGTATTTCTTCGGGCGGCGCTATTTCCTATGTCGAAATTCCTAATATGCGCCATAACCTGGAAGCAATGGAAGATGTTGTTCGCTTTATTTATGACAATATTCAATATGCTGAATTTAATACTAAATCAGATTACTGCCATGTGTGCGGATTTGATGGTGAGATTATCATCAACGATGATTTGGAATGGGAGTGCCCTAACTGCGGTAATAAAAATCAGACTTTAATGAATGTTACTCGCCGTACTTGTGGCTATTTAGGTGAAAATTTCTGGAACGTGGGTAAGACTAAAGAAATCAAATCCCGCGTCCTGCATCTGTAAGCGGGAGGCGTTATAAATGAATTACGCTACGATAAAGACCCATGATACCGCCAATGGGCCGGGAGTGCGTGTGTCGCTGTTCGTCAGCGGCTGCACTCACCAGTGCAAAGGGTGTTTTAACCCGGAAGCATGGGACTTTAATTATGGTGCTCCTTTTACAGAAACAGAAGAAGATACAATCGTCAGAGGATTGGAGCCCTGGTTTATCCGCGGGCTTTCGCTTTTGGGCGGCGAGCCTTTTGAACCGTCTAATCAACAGGCACTTTTGCCGTTGCTGCGTAAGGTACGTAAGGCTTATCCTGAAAAAACGATCTGGTGTTATACCGGGTATGATTTTGAACAGGATCTTCTTACGGGTCGTTTATGTGATTGGCCGGTTACTGAGGAGATGCTTTCTTATATAGACGTTTTAGTAGACGGCGAATTTAAGCTCGATTTAAAAAATCCCAATCTGCGTTTTCGAGGCAGTTCTAACCAGCGCGTTATTGATTTAAAAAAATCGCTGTATGGTGATGAACTGGTTTTATGGTCAGAAGCTTATTAAAATTAAAACCCCTTCCACATATAATAATATGGGAGGGGTTTTTGTATGATATCGTAACTAAATAATTAAAATATATAATTTGCGTAGCTTGTCTCTTCAATTAAATAGCTTTATAATATTATCAATAGATAATAATTTAATTTTAATGTGGAGTGAAGTGCATGTTAAATGTGTTTAAAAATAAACTTTCACAGATTCACAAGCAAAGTAAAGAAGCGAAAGAACTTTTGCGTTTTATCGGACCTGGTATTTTGGTAACGGTGGGATTTATCGATCCAGGAAACTGGGCTGCTAATTTGGCGGCCGGCGCCGATTACGGGTATGCTTTGCTGTGGGTCGTAACGTTATCAACTCTGATGTTGATTTTGCTGCAGCATAATGTAGCTCATCTGGGCATCGTCACAGGTGAATGTTTATCGGAAGCAGCGACAAGATTTTTACCTAAGCGTATTTCACGTCCAATTCTGGTTACTGCTATTATGGCGGCACAGGCAACTGCTTTAGCTGAAATTTTGGGTGCGGCAATTGCACTTAATATGTTGTTTGGCATTCCAATTATGGCTGGTGCTGTGATTACCGCTATCGTTTGCACGCTGATGTTGTGGACAAATTCCTACAGTCGTTTGGAAACATGGATAGCGGGTTTTGTTTCTGTTATTGCCATGTCTTATTTATTTGAAATTTCAATGGTACATGTTGATTGGCCGCAGGCCGTTGTCAGCTGGACTGTGCCTAATATTCCAGCAGGCTCGATGCTGGTGGTAATGAGTATTTTAGGTGCTGTAATTATGCCGCATAATTTATTTCTGCATTCTGAAATTATTCAAAGCAGGCATTGGAACCTGGAAGATAAGGCATTGATGGAAAAACAGCTGCGTTTTGAATTTGTCGATACTTTATTTTCTATGAGTATCGGCTGGGCGATCAACAGTGCCATGATTTTGCTGGCCGCTGCAACATTTTTTGTTCATGGAGTTAGTGTCAGTGAATTACAGCAGGCTCAGGAGCTGCTGGTGCCGCTTTTAGGTGAGAATGCAGCACATATTTTTGCAATAGCACTGCTTTTTGCAGGGATTGCTTCTACAACAACGGCGGGGATGGCAGGGGGTTCTATTTTTTCAGGTATGTTCGGTGAATCTTACGATATGAAGGATATTCATTCACGTGTTGGTTTGCTGCTGACATTTGTTCCTGCTGTTATCGTTTTATATTTCATCAATGATCCCTTCTGGGGATTGATCGTCAGCCAGATGCTGCTTAGTGTGCAGCTTCCGTTGACTGTATTTATGCAGATTTGGCTCACTTCTTCACCAAAAGTAATGGGGACTTATGCTAATAAGCCTTTTACTAAAGGTCTGCTTTATGCGGTAGGATTTATTGTTACAGCACTCAATTTGTATCTTTTATATGTTAGTTTGCAATAAAATAATGATGCGGTATGAATTAAAACGGTTCAGCTTAGCTGAACCGTTTTAATTATTAATCTGTCAGTTTTTATTGCCCAGCTGCTCCAGCATGGTAGCAACGCTGAACGGTTTATTTTCCAGTAAGGCATCTATGCGCATAGTAATCAACGGATGCTGGCTAAGTCTGCGTGCTGTGATAAGTGCCGCCCGCAATGCTGGTGTAAGCTGTTCGTGTCCCCATTCTTCAAGAATGATAGAAGCAGCGCCGCGCGGCCAATCGTAAATAGAGGTCAAAGCGGCTGTGACTATAGGAACTCCGGTACCAGGGTGCGTTTCCAGGTATTTCAGCGGGATCAAAAGCGCTGTTTCTGATTGTGTATAGGTATTGATGTTTTTTTCGATAAAAGTCAATACTTTCTGGGGACGTTCATCGTTTTCAAAGCCTAGAAGATAAGGAAATAAAGCACTTTCCAAAGGGTGCTGCTTAAGATAATCGAAAAGACGTTCCCATATATCAATATCCAGTTCAAAGGCAAATTCAGCAGTAGTGTAATTTACGCTGCCATCTTCTTTGAATAATTGTGCTTGCACTTCCTCATACCAGTCGCGGCTGTAAATCAGTTTTTCACAGCGGCTTACCAGTTCGTGGCTGGCGTTAGAAGGTAATGCTGCCCAGTTGCTGTCGGTGATAAGCTTTTGCAGTCCAATGGAAATGTTTATTATTCCGATCAGGTCAGCAGGAGTTTTATCATATCGTTCAGCATGGCGCAGAAGCTCGCTGATCAGAGTCTTAGAATCGATACCGCTGATATCAATATAAGTTGGATCACTGTTTCCAATATAGTAACGGTCAAGCATCATAATAAAATTATTAATGATCAAAAGACAGCCACGGTAAGTTTTATAGTCCAGCTGCTCTTTATGCAAATGGTGTAATAACTGTCCCTTACGCATTACTACCAGACAAATCGGAGCATAATCGATTTCGATTTCACAACCGTGCCGAAGCAGCCAAATTTCTTCTTCTTCTGTAGTGCATTCAAGATCATAGAGGGTGAATATACGTCCCCAGCCTCTGGTAGAGCGAACAAGTTCCCATAGCTCGTCCTGTGGTGCAATATTATTGATACGGTAGGCAAAGGTAAGGAAAAAAGTGAATTCTTCACAGCGGCAAAGATCGACTAAATCATCCCAAAGGTTTTCGGAATGTTCTTTGCGCAGCTTCTCCAGTCCAAAGACTGCTAAGATGACGATTGCATATTTAACAAGCTCACGTTTATGCGCTGTATACAGCCAGTCTTCGGCTAAAGCAAGCAGTGGTTCGGGAACTTCGTCTTCTGACAGCAGTTCTACAAGCGGATCACAAACACTGACACATAAAATTTTTATCAACGCTTCTTCAAGAACCGCTTTTGCAGTAGCAGAAGGTTCATCAGCATAAGCCAGCAGCATACTGCAGACGGCTTCAGCACCTGGCAAGTCAGGCGGCATTTCGGCAGTATATATATAGGCATCATCGCTTCCTAATGGCCGTGGTAATGACGGAGTCGGATCATCTATCAAGGCACCTCCTTGATAGATGCCATTTTCATCTAGCTGATCCATTACATAAGCAAAAATACTGTGTTCATTTTTATCCATAAAGTTCATCCCTTAATTTTAAAATTATGCCTATTATACCATATAAGGCTATTCTTGACAGAAAAAAATACCCTGCCTGAGCAGGGTATTTTGCTGTTTATTTTAGAATGTTACGGGTTCACCGTAATAAGCACAGGTCAGAACCTTCTTCATACCTTCAGCATCAATTTTTCTCGGATTAGAACCAGTGCAGGGATCCAATACTGCATTGGCGGCGATTTCATCTATATGTTGTTTGAATAATTCTTCGCTGACGCCGTTTTCTTTATAGGTTTGGGCGATACCAAGTTTTTTGTTCAATTCTTTGATTGAATCGATAAGTGCATCAGTCAGCTGTTTATCTGTATTACCGGTAAGTCCCAGCATACGCGCTATAGTTGCATATCTGTCAGCACAAACTTTGGCATTATATTGGATAACAGACGGTAGCAGGATCGCATTACAGCAGCCGTGCGGGATATCGAACATCGCACCGGTTTTATGGGCCAGGCTGTGGGCTATACCTAAAAGTGCATTCGAGAAAGCCATCCCAGCCAGGCATTGAGCAATATGCATTTTGCCTCGTGCATCTTTATCACCATAATAGCTGTCAATCAAACTGTCATAAATATCACTAATAGCTTTAAGTGCCAGCGGGTCAGAGAAATCGCTGCGTGCAGACGCGACATAAGCTTCGATTGCATGGGTCAAAGCATCCATACCTGTATGAGCAGTCAAA
>OLSF01000104.1_pt1 | contig 86514 bp, 101 predicted proteins | sample 1672301 | NCBI WGS metagenome assembly OLSF01 (sample SAMEA3136669, study PRJEB25190) | human gut metagenome | biome: human gut; feature: human-associated habitat; material: faeces | place: Austria | collected 2013
TAAAAGATGGTGTTATCATGCAGGTTGATTCTCCACAGAAATTATACAATGAGCCAGATAACTTATTCGTAGCTGGATTCATCGGATCACCACAGATGAACTTCGTAGATGCTAAATGTAATATTGAAGGTGAGAAGGTTTCCCTTACATTTGACAATACAACTGTTGTATTACCACCAGCAAAAGCTAAGAAATTAATTGAAGGCAACTACAACGGAAAGACAGTTGTTATGGGTGTCAGACCAGAAGATATCGATGATTCCCAGATTACAATCGAAACCTTCAAAGACAGCATCATTGAGACAGATGTAACCGGATATGAGTTACTTGGTTCTGAAGTATTATTATACTTCGAAGCTGCAGGAGTTCAGATGACAGCTAAGGTTGATTCCAGAACACCGGCTCGTTTAGGCGACCATATCAAACTTGCTATCGATCCTGAGAAGGTTCATGTATTCGACAAAGAGACTGAATTGACAATTACTAACTAATTCGGTACAATCGAACTGAATATAGTGCAATAACCCGGGTGCTATATGCATCCGGGTTTTTTATCGATAAAAGTTTTTTTTCATATTATATATAAGTAAGGAGTACGCAGAATGCTTTCAAATCATAAGCTACAGACAACATTAGAAGAAATCAGTGATATATCCAAAATCGGACTTGCCCTTTATGACGAAAACGGAAAGCAGGTTGCAGCAACATTTCAGATTGAAACAGATATGCATGCAGAGGTTGTGAATTTTGCAGCATCCATGGCAGAAAGCCAGATGTTGTCGGGCTTTCATTTCTTTAAAGTAATTGCAGAACAGGAAGTAGAATATATTCTTCTGGCGCGTTCCACTAATGATGAAGCATATATGGTGGGAAGACTTGCCGTATGCCAGATTCGGAATCTGATTGCCTCCAACCGGGAACAGTCGGATAAGAATAACTTTATGCAGAATATCCTTCTTGGAAATATGCTGGTTGTAGATATGTATAATAAGGCAAAGAAGCTGCATATTGAGCAGGCAAAGCGTCTGGTTTATGTCATAGAAGTGGATGGCAGAAAAGATTCTGTTATTGTAGAAATGGTGAAGAATCTTTTTGCAGACCGCAACCGGGATTTTGTAACAGAGTTAGACGAGCAGAACATTATCCTGATTAAGGATGCAACAGATTTGAAAACAGAAGAGGATGCATTGCATCTGGCGAAAACAATTGTAGACAATCTGCATGCAGAAGCAATGGTGCGTGTCCGTGTGGGTTATGGTAATACGGTAAATACCCTGCAGGATATTGCCAAATCTTATCAGGAAGCCAAGATGGCACTGGAAGTAGGAAGAATCTTTAATGTAGAAGAGGAAACCATTTCCTACGGAAAGCTTGGCATCGGCAGACTGATTTACCAGCTTCCGATGAGCCTTTGCGAAATGTTTATCAAAGAGATTTTTGGTGAGCGGAATATTGATTTAGATGATGAAACGATGGTGACAATCCAGAAATTTTTTGAAAACAGCCTGAATATTTCAGAAACAGCAAGGCAGCTATACATCCACCGGAATACGCTGGTATACCGTTTAGAACGTCTGGAAAAGATGATTGGACTTGATATCCGCAAATTCGAGGATGCCATGACTTTTAAGATTGCCATGATGGTCATTGCACATATGGACTACCAGAATTAGCTGCCAGGTTTTGCGGAACTATGAAAATTTAATTATGTAAATTATATGGGACAGTACCAATCGGTGCTGTCCTTTTTTCGAAAAAATTATCATGCGGAAATTGTGTAAAATGAATTGTAAAAATGAGCTTCAAGACAGAAATTAGTTAAAATGCACAAAAAAGAATTTCTTTTTTAGTTTATTTGCGGATAGCGAAAGTAAAAAAATAGAATATAATTAATTATCGAAAAACTGCGAAAACGTAATCGGAGGGAAAACGTAATCGCAGGGAAATATAAAATAAAACGATGAAAAGGAGAGGGAAAGATGAGAAAGTTAAAAGAACGCTTTCACAGGAAACATGGCATTGTAAGCCGTATCTTTAGTATGGTACTTGCACTTGCTATGATTGTGACCATGGTTCCGGCAATCGGTGGTGCAACCACTGCATATGCTGCGAGCCCGACAATCCGGTTGTACCTGGACAAACCAAGTACATGGAATACACCGGTTGTCAATGTCTGGGCTGCCGGTGCTACGGTAGATAACCAAGGCGCAGGAAATGCCACCATTTCACAATGGGGGGATCAGGAAAAACCAAAGCTTGCATATGAGGAAAGTTCTGGACTCTATTATGTAGATGTACAGAGCAGTGAGTGGACAGGTTTTCAGTTTGTTGATGCAGGTTCTACTGAGAAGGCTGCACCGGAGATAAAGACAGAAGGAGCTGCAATTGAGCAGATTAAGACTTTTACTTCTGATACTAGCATCTATTGTTTATTGGATGATAATGGAAAATATCAGTGGTATAAGGATGCTTCAAAGAATGAAACATTGGTTCCAGAGTCTGTACCAACAGAATGTGATCTGACTATTAATTATAAGAGCACATTAGGCAATGATGTTGCGGCATATGTATATAAGGAGACCAATAAGCCGGCAGGTGAATGGCCGGGAAAAACCATGACTGCAGCAGAAGGTCATGAAGGCTGGTATACAATGCATCTGACATTAGATAACAGTACAGATTATAATCTCATTTTAAATGATGATGGACATGGAAAACAGTTAGATGAAGTAACACTTTCTACAAAAGGAAAGGCAGAAGCAGAGTACTGGTTTGATGGTTCTTTGTCAGAGACAAAACCTGCTGATTGGAAATATGTTACAACCATTCATTATCTTGCTTCAGGAATGGGAAGCACTATTTACAATCATATGTGGGGAGCAGATGCCTCTGCAACAGGAGCAGGTGTTGGAAAAGAATGGCCGGGCGGACAGATTTCAGAAAATGCTGACCATTCCGGATGGTATGATGTAGTATATACACAGGATGTAAAACAGAATTTCAGCTGTATTTTTAATAATAACAGTGGGGCACAGACGGATAATATTGATGTTTCTGTAACATCAACAAGTACTGAACTCTGGGTTACCGGAACCAAAAGTGGTGGTGATACAACCGTATATAAAACAGCACCGGACAGCTGGGAGGCACCGGTTCCAGACCATACATTTACAATGTATTATTACAATGAAGATTTATCAACAGACACAGACATGGGAAAAGTTGATATGTGGATGTGGAATGCCGGATTAAATGGATCATATGTTTTTGATGAAACAGAATATGATGCTGCAAATAATGTGACATGGTTTAAAAAGACCATTACAGTTGCCGGCAGTAATGTGGGAAAAACAGTAGGATTAAAGGCACGTTATGACATAACACAGGGATGGGATGGCGGCTCTGATACCGCAGACCGTTCTTTTACAATAAGCGGTGATGAGAATGAGGTATTATATTATGTGGATGGTTCAGATCCGGTTCATGAGAAACCGGTAATCGTACCAACGGAAAAGAGATACCTTGTATTGGATTATGAGAATCCGGGATTAAAAGAAAAAGGAATTACACCACAGTTCTATACATGGTCATCAGGATATGCTTCAGCATTAATCGATTTTACATACGTAGGTGGAGATAAATGGACAGTAACGATTCCTGCAAAACCATCCTGCACAAAGGTTGATTTTTGTATTGCATTAGATTCAACAGGTGACCCATGGATTAAAGATGGTGGAGACCATTCCGTTACATTCCCTTCTGACCAGAAGGTTATCTATGCCAGCATGAAAGCCGGCAGTGAGCCGGAAATTGCTATGCCATATAATACTGGCTATGAAGTAGATGCAGAAAATCAACAGGTATCATATTACTATCGTGATGATGCTGCATTTGTAGATGGCACCTTAAAGGATATGACGGTATCTGTTGATGTAGACGGAACAGAGTATCCAATGACATACAATGATACAACAAAGCGTTTTGAGTATGTAAAGAGCGGCTTGACAGATGGTAAAACACATTATCGTTACAAAGCAAATGGAACTTATGTTGTAGATGCATTCAATTCAAACAGTGAAGAGTACAAGAAAGCAGATTACTCATATTTTGAATACTATAAATTAAATGCAACAGTTACAGCAGAAGTTATGAACAAATCCTTTAACTACAATGAAAATGATGTTGTTAAGTTTAAGGTTGAACAGGCTGATACAGACACTCAGAAACTTGAAGTAGCAAGTGCAAGTATTGATGTTTCTTCACTTGGTGGAAGCAGTGCAATGCCGATTGAACCGGAACTGCAGGCAGTTACCATTTCTGCAACAACAGATACAACATTAGGAATTAAGACATTACCAATTACTGTAACAGACCAGTACGGTAATAAATTCAGTACTACAGTGGATGTTGAAATCACAGACCGTGTGAAGGAAAACAAAAATGATTTCGACTGGGATGAATCTGTTGTCTACTTTATGGTGACAGACCGTTTCTTTGATGGCAATGAATCTAACAATACAGCAAGTGGTGCAGATACATACGGAGACAATCCGGGACTGTATCATGGTGGAGATTTTTCAGGTGTAACAGCCAAGTTAGATTACTTACAGGATTTAGGTGTAAATACAATCTGGATTACACCAATTGTAGAGAATGTGAAAGGTGTAGCTGTAACAGATGAGGGTTCAGAAGATGTTCCTTATAATGCAGCATACCATGGATACTGGGCAAGTGATTTTACAAAATTGAATCCGACACTTGGTACAACAGAAGAATTTGAAACTATGATTAGCGAAGCACATAAACGTGGCATGCGTATTATGGTTGATATTGTTGTAAACCATGCTGGATATGGTACAGAATCAACATTTGCTGATATGCTTAGGGATAAGAGCGTCAGTGAAGGCGATATTAAATCATGGCAGTCTGGCTTGCCGGATTTTGCAACAGAGAATGCAGATGTCAGAGCAAAATTAGTAGAATGGCAGACATCATGGATGAAGGATTATGGTGTTGACTATTTCCGTGTAGATACAGTAAAGCATGTTGATAGTACAACATGGGCAGCACTTAAAAATTCTACAACAGAAGTAAATCCATCCTTCAAGATGATTGGAGAATATTATGGCGCAGGATATGCGTCAAATGGTAGTACCTTAGGTACCGGTCAGATGGATGCAGACCTTGATTTTGATTTTAATGACCAGGCAACAAGCTTTGTCAGTGGTAATATTTCTTCTGTAGAAAGCTTCCTTTCTTCCAGAAATACAGCACTTAATAACGCATACATGACAGGTCAGTTCTTAAGCAGTCATGATGAAGATGGATTTAAGGCGTCCTTAATGAACGGAAAAGGATATACCGAGGATGAGGCAACATCAGCAGCGTTAGTTGCAGCTACCTTACAGCTTACTGCAAAGGGTATTCCTGTGATCTATTATGGTGAAGAAGTTGGTTTAAGCGGATTAAATAATTATCCATACCAGACTAATAGATATGACATGGATTTCTCTCTGGCAACAGAGGACAATGTAACTTATCAGCATTATAAGAATCTGCTGAGCATCCGTAATGCATACACAGATGTATTTGCAAGAGGAAGCAGAAAGGTTGTGGCAAGTTCTGATGAGGAAGGCTATGATGTAGTTTCAAGATCCTATGGAGGAACAACCTTATATGTTGGTATGAATATCAAGGATACCGCAAAAGAAGTAAAAGTTCCGGTTAATGCAAATGCAGGAAATACAGTTGTAAATCTTTATGATGGTAAAACATATACTGTTTCTTCTGATAAGACAGTAACAGTTACCATTCCGGCAGCAAAAGATGGCGGTACTGTAGTGCTGAGAGCAGATAAAAAGATTAATCTTGACATTACTGTTCCGGGTAAAGATTTCCAGGAAGTAATTGATACCATTGATGCTGTGGGAGATACAGCAAAGATTAATGTTACAATGCCAGATACCACAAAAGTTCCGGCAGAAGTATTCAATGGCATGATTGGAAAAGATATTACCATTACCTTCAAGCTGAGTGACAACGTAAGCTGGATTGTAAACGGAAAGAACATTGTAAGTAAATTAAAAGATGCAATAGACCTCGGGGTAACCGTAGGTAAGAGCAGCATCCCGGCTGATAAGATTAAAGCATTAGCTGGAGACAATAAGACTATTGAACTTTCACTGGCACATGACGGAGCATTTGGATTTGATGCTACACTTCGTGTCAACGTTGGTGCAGAGAACAGTGGAAAATATGCAAACCTTTACTATTATAATGAAAAGACCGGAGCATTAGAATATGTTCAGGCTGTAAAGGTAAATGCAGACGGAACCGTTGATTTCAAATTCTCACATGCATCTGAGTATGTTATTGTACTTAGCAATACAGATATGAAACCAGCAGCATCTACAACTCCGAATGCAACACCTGTTGTAACAGCAGAGAAGCAGGTTAAGACAGGAGATAATACTCCGATTGCATGCATGGTAGTATTGTTATTCGTTGCAGGAGCAGCGGTAGTTGTACTTTACAGAAGACGTAAAAGAGTCTAAGCAGAGCAAAACTGCAAACAGGAGAGTTTAGTTTTTATAATGTATATCGTCTGAAATAAGAGGATAGATGGAAAGGGCAGCGAAAGCTGCCCTTTCCCCTTTTAACCCTCTTGGATAAATAAAAGAACAAAAGGAATAAATCCAGGCAGAAGATTGACATACTATTCCTAAGGTGTTATTCTTAGTTCCGACTGAATTACTTGGAAATAGGACGAAAATAGCTGATAAAGCAAATTGATAAAGGAGGAAAACCGATGGAATTAATCTATCTGGACAATGCGGCAACAACAAGAACGGACGAGCGGGTAGTGGAGGCAATGCTTCCTTATTTTACCCAGTATTATGGAAATGCATCTACCATTTATGCATTGGGTGAGGAAAGCCGCAAGGCAGTAACAAGGGCCAGAGATATTATTGCAGCAGGAATCGGTGCGAAACCGGAAGAAATATATTTTACGGCAGGTGGAAGTGAATCTGATAACTGGGCACTGAAAGCAACAGCAGAAGCTTATAAAGAAAAAGGAAAACATATCATCACCAGTAAGATTGAGCATCATGCAATTCTTCATACCTGTGAATGGTTGGAAAGACAGGGCTTTGAGGTAACTTATCTTGATGTGGATGAGAATGGACGTATCAATCCGGCAGATGTAGAAGCTGCAATCCGTCCGGATACCATTCTGATTTCTATTATGTTTGCCAACAATGAAATCGGTACCATCGAGCCGATTGCAGAGATTGGTGCAATTGCCAAGGCACATGGAGTTTTATTCCATACTGATGCAGTACAGGCATTTGGTCAGGAGCCAATCCAGGTAGATGAAATGAATATTGATATGTTAAGCAGCAGTGGCCATAAATTAAACGGACCAAAGGGAATCGGTTTTCTCTATATCAGAAAAGGTGTAAAAATCCGCTCCTTTGTACATGGTGGTGCACAGGAGAGAAAGAGAAGAGCCGGAACGGAAAATGTACCGGGAATCGTAGGCTTCGGTAAAGCTGCAGAACTGGCATTTGCTTCCATGGAAGAGCGTACTGCAAGAGAAAGAGAATTGAGAGATTATATGATTTCCCGTTTTGAAAAGGAAATCCCATATGTGAAAATCAATGGAGACAGAGAGCATCGTCTTGCCAATAATGTCAATGCATGCTTCCGTTTTGTGGAGGGAGAATCCATGCTGATTATGTTAGATATGAAGGGGATTTGTGCATCCTCCGGTTCAGCATGTACTTCCGGTTCCTTAGACCCGTCTCATGTATTGCTGGCAATTGGTCTGCCACATGAGATTGCACATGGCTCACTCCGCCTGACTTTAGGCGCAGATACCACCAAAGAGCAGATTGACACCACGGTAGACGCAATCAAAGAGATTGTTGCACATTTACGCAGCATGTCACCGTTATACGAAGATTTTGTAAAGAACCAGCAGTAATAGAGAAGAAAAGGAGTAACGATTATGTATAGTGAAAAAGTTATGGATCATTTTCAGAATCCGAGAAATGTAGGGGAGATTGAAAATGCCAGCGGAGTAGGAACAGTAGGAAATGCAAAATGCGGTGATATCATGCGAATCTATCTTGATATTGATGATAATGGTGTGATTCAGGACTGTAAGTTTAAGACCTTTGGCTGTGGTGCTGCAGTTGCAACCAGCAGTATGGCAACAGAACTGGTAAAGGGAAAGACCGTACAGGAAGCATTACTTGTAACCAATAAAGCAGTAATGGAAGCATTAGACGGACTTCCACCGGTTAAAGTGCATTGTTCCCTTCTGGCAGAAGAAGGTATTCATGCTGCACTTTGGGATTATGCTGAGAAGAATGGCATTGTCATTGAAGGCTTAAAGAAGCCGAAGAACGACATCTCTGAGGGTGAAGAAGAGGAAGAATATTAAAACAACATATCCCTATTGACATAGTAGGAAAAAAGGAATATACTGTACCCATAGACAAATAGAAATGGAGGTACAGTATGAAGATTTCAACAAAGGGACGTTATGCTGTCCGACTTCTTCTTGATATAGCAATGAATGATGAAGTTGAACCGGTACGCCTTAAAGATGTTGCGGAACGTCAGGATATTTCCATGAAATACTTGGAACAGATTATTTCTACACTGGTACGGGCAGGGTTTGTTAAGAGCATCAGAGGCCCCCAGGGAGGATATCGTTTATCAAAGACACCGAAGGAATATACGATAGGGATGATATTACGTCAGGTAGAAGGAAGTCTTGCACCGGTATCGTGTCTTGAGGATGATGTGAACACCTGTGAGCGTCAGGCAGAATGTGTAACACTTCGTATCTGGAAAGAATTAAACGATGCGATTAAGAGTGTAGTAGACAGGTATACGTTAGAGGATTTGATGGAATGGCAGCAGGATATCAGCAGCGATTATGTCATTTAAATGGACGAGGTCGATGTGTACCAATGAAACAAAATATTTTAAATAATTTATTTGAAAAAAGTCTTGACAATTGGTACACATCGTTTTATATTATACTTAATCCATATCAAACAGATAGGAAATATATGAATTTAGGGAAAAGGAGATTATTATCATGGCAAACATTTATAAAGGAACATTAGGACTGATTGGAAATACACCATTAATCGAGGCAGTTAATTTAGAAAAGGCGTATAACTTAGAAGCAAAATTACTTTTCAAACTGGAATATTTCAATCCGGCAGGAAGCGTAAAGGACCGTATCGCAAAAGCAATGATTGAAGATGCAGAAGCAAAAGGACAGTTAAAAGAAGGTTCTGTTATTATCGAGCCGACATCCGGAAATACAGGAATTGGTCTTGCAGCACTTGCGGCAGCCAAGGGATACCGTATCATTCTTACTATGCCGGAATCCATGAGTGTTGAACGTAGAAACATCTTAAAGGCTTACGGTGCAGAAATTGTTCTGACAGAAGCAAGCAAAGGAATGAAAGGTGCAATTGCAAAAGCGGATGAACTTGCAAAAGAGATTCCAAACAGCTTTATCCCTGGACAGTTTGTAAACCCTGCGAATCCAAAAGTACACAAAGAGACAACAGGACCGGAAATCTGGAAAGATACGGACGGAGCAGTAGACATCTTCGTAGCAGGAGTTGGTACAGGTGGAACCGTAACAGGAACCGGTGAATACTTAAAAGAGCAGAAAGCAGATGTTAAGGTTGTAGCAGTAGAACCGGCATCTTCACCGGTATTATCCGAAGGTAAGAGCGGAGCACATAAGATTCAGGGTATCGGTGCCGGATTCGTACCGGATGTATTAAACACCAAAGTATATGATGAGGTATTTCCGGTAGAGAACGAAGATGCTTTCCGTGTAGCAAAAGAAATTGCACACAAAGAGGGCGTATTAGTAGGAATTTCTTCCGGAGCAGCAGCTTATGCAGCAATTGAACTGGCAAAGAGACCTGAAAATAAAGGAAAAACAATTGTAGCTTTATTACCGGACAATGGAGACAGATATTATTCAACAGCTTTATTTACAGAGTAATTTGCAGTAGAATAGAAAAAATCTGATGTAACATCAGAGTGACAGAAATAAATAACAGAACGGAGAAAAAGAAGATGAGCGCAAAGAAAAGCAGAGCAGAACGTAATTTGAAATTTGAAACTTTACAGTTACATGTAGGACAGGAAAATCCGGATCCGGTGACAGATGCAAGAGCAGTACCTATTTATCAGACATCATCCTATGTATTCCGCAACAGCGACCATGCGGAAGCAAGATTTGGTCTTGCAGATGCAGGAAATATTTATGGAAGACTTACGAATCCGACAGAAGATGTATTTGAGAAGAGAATTGCAGCATTAGAGGGTGGAGTTGCAGCGTTGGCAGTAGCATCCGGAGCAGCAGCAATTACTTATACGATTGAAAATCTTGCACAGAATGGTGACCATATTGTAGCTGCAAAGAATATCTATGGTGGTTCTTATAACCTGTTGGAGCATACACTTCCACAGTACGGCATTACAACAACCTTTGTTGAGCCGGAGCCAGAAGCATTTGAAGCAGCCATCAAAGACAATACAAAAGCATTATATATTGAGACATTAGGAAATCCTAACTCAGATGTAGCAGATATTGAAGCCATCGCAAAAGTAGCACATGCACACAAGATTCCATTAGTCGTAGATAACACTTTTGCAACACCTTATCTGGTTCGTCCGATTGAATATGGCGCAGACATCGTGGTACATTCTGCAACAAAATTCATTGGTGGACACGGAACAACAATTGGTGGAGTTATCGTAGACAGCGGAAAATTTGACTGGGAGGCAAGTGGAAAATTTGCATCCTTAACTGAGCCAAACCCAAGTTATCATGGCATCAGCTTTACCAAGGCAGTAGGACCGGCAGCATTTGTAACCAAGATTCGTGCAATCTTACTTCGTGATACCGGAGCAACTTTATCTCCGTTCCATGCATTTATCTTCTTACAGGGATTAGAGACATTATCCTTAAGAGTAGAACGTCATGTACAGAATGCATTGAAGGTAGTAGAGTTCTTAAATAACCATCCACAGGTGGAGCGTGTAAATCATCCTGCAGTAAGTACAGATCCAAAACAGCAGGAATTATATAAGAAATACTTCCCGAACGGTGGCGGTTCTATCTTTACCTTTGAAATCAAAGGTGATGACAGAAAGGCAAAAGATTTCATCGACAATCTGGAAATCTTCTCCTTACTGGCAAATGTTGCAGATGTAAAATCTCTGGTGATTCATCCAGCATCAACCACGCATTCCCAGCTTAGTGCAGAAGAATTAGAAGAGCAGGGAATCAAACCGAATACCATCCGCCTTTCTATCGGAACAGAAAATATCGACGATATTATTGAAGACTTAGAGGAAGCATTCAAGGCAGTAGAGTAAATGACTGAAAGAACTAAAATGAAAAGCATGAGATAAAAGAAGTCTCATATACTTTAGAAAGAGTATATGAGGCTTTTTTTATGAAAAAATGGAAAAGGATACTGGCAGTGGCGGTAATGCTGGCATTGGTATTTTGCGCAGGCCGTGGGAGTGCAGTGCTGGTAAAAAGCTGGCAGAATGGCGGCTTACTGGGAGTAAATGCAGTGGCATCTACAACAGAGAACTGGGGACTTGGATTTGGTGAATCGGGGACACAGCCAACCGGAAATGCCACACCGGAAGAATTGCGGAAATATAATACATATTTTATTGGTAATGGCGATGATAAGGTGATTTACCTGACCTTTGACTGCGGCTATGAGAATGGAAATACGGAGAAGATACTGGAAGCATTGAAAAAGCATGATGTAAAGGCAACCTTCTTTGTAGTAGGGCATTTCTTAGAGACCAGTCCGGATCTGGTAAGGAAAATGGTGGAAGAAGGTCATACCGTAGGAAACCATACTTATCATCATCCGGATATGTCAGAAATTGCAGATGTATCGTCATTTCAAAAGGAAGTTGAAGATGTCAAGTTACTTTATGAAGAGATTACAGACAAGGAGATGGTTAAATTTTACCGGCCGCCTCAGGGGAAATACAGTGAATCAAATCTGAAAATGGCAAAAGAATTAGGTTATTATACTTTTTTCTGGAGTCTTGCCTATGTGGACTGGGATCCGGATAATCAGCCAACAAAAGAAGAGGCCTTTGAAAAACTCACCGGACGTATTCATCCGGGAGCTATAGTGCTGCTGCACAATACTTCAAAGACCAATGGTGAAATATTAGATGAACTACTTACAAAGTGGGAAGAGATGGGGTACCATTTTGGTACTCTGGATGAGTTAATCGCAGGTTCTAATTCTTAGAAAAATGCTCTTTATAGACAGCTTAAGTATTATTATATTTAAAAGAAAGGTGGTGAAGAGTATTTTCCACTGGTAACACTTTCTATTGCTATGATAAGTAATAGGAATTATACCTTTCGAAATATGAGTGAATTTTCGGGCGAACTGGTAAAAAAGAAAAAAGCGGCAAAGCATACAGAGGGAAACAGTATTCAGATTTTATAGAATTAGAAAATGAATAAAATTTTGAAAAATCATTAAATAAAACTTGTCTTTTTACTTCTTTTGTATTATACTCTTTGATTGGTAATACCAATCGGAGGATTTAGAAATGAAGTATTTTAGACAGTTTTTTTTAATTCTGGCAATTTCTTTTGCTGGAGAAATTCTGCATATGGTGCTGCCATTACCGGTTCCTGCAAGCATTTACGGACTGGTGTTAATGCTGCTTGCTCTGGTAACGGGTATCGTTAAGATAGAACAGGTGAAGGACACTGCGATATTCTTAATTGAAATTATGCCGGTGATGTTTATTCCGGCAGCAGTAGGACTTCTGGACTCCTGGAGCGTTCTGCGTCCGACTATTGTGCCGGTGATTGTCATTACAGTACTTACGACGATTATTGTTATGGTCGTGACCGGAAGAGTGACACAGAATGTGATACGAAAGGGAAGGGAGAAAGAAGAAAATGAATAATTTTGCAGGAGATACCCTTTTCTTTGGTGTAGTTATCAGTCTCATTGGATATGAAATCGGAGCACTGTTAAAGCGTAAATTAAAGCTGGCGCTGTTTAATCCACTTTTGATTTCTATTATTTTTGTTATGGTTGTATTGAGTGTAGGCAGGATTGACTATGACAGTTATTATGAAGGAGCAAAGTATTTAAGCTATCTTTTAACCCCGGCAACGGTATGTCTTGCTGTTCCGTTGTATGAGCAGCTGGAATTGTTAAAGAAACATAAAAGTGCCATTGTAGCAGGAATTATATCCGGTGTCATTGCAAGTATGGGAAGTGTGCTTCTTTTTGCGGTGATATTCCATCTGAATCATGAGGAATATGTAACCCTTCTGCCAAAATCCATTACCACAGCAATTGGAATGGGAGTATCTGAAGAACTTGGAGGAATCGTAACGATTACGGTGGCAGTAATTATCATTACCGGAGTCTTGGGAAATATGATTGCAGAAGTGGTATGCCGTGTATTTCATATAGAAGAGCCGGTGGCAAAGGGACTGGCACTTGGTACTTCCGCCCATGCAATCGGAACCGCCCGTGCCATGGAAATGGGAGAAGTAGAAGGAGCAATGAGCAGCCTTGCCATTGCAGTAGCAGGACTTCTGACGGTAGCAGCAGCAACTGTATTTGCTAATTTTTATTGATGTATCTATGATGCAATAATTTTGCAAGGGATGAAAGGAGATTCAGATGAAGGACAGAGAGTATAAGAGGGTAATGGCATTCGTAAAAGATGGAATACGGAGCGGGGAGTTTCGGGTAGGCAGCAAGCTGCCAACAGAACGTGAAATGGCAGAAACACTTGGTATGTCACGTCCATCTATCCGGGAAGCATTAAAGAGTATGGAGAATATCGGATTGATTGAAAGCCAGCAGGGCTCCGGCAATTATATCTGCTGCAACATGGAAAAAAGCCTTTCAGAAGTAATTAATATGATGCTGCTATTGCAGCAGATAGATAAGGATGAGCTTGCAGAGGCACGCTGCCTTTTAGAATATACAATAGGTCTTCTTGCGGCTAAAAACATGGGTAAACAGGATTTTGCGGAGTTAAAAGCACTGGCAGAATCTATGCAGAATGCTGACCAGCAGAGAAGTTATGAGATTGACCGGGAGTTTCATCAGAAATTAATATTAGGTTCCGGCAACCGTTTCATGATTACGATTATGCAGGTATTTTCTGAAATTTATAAGGAAAGTATCCGAAAAGGCTGGGAAAATGCAGATGCCGAGAAATTTGAAAAAATGTGGAAGCTTCATGTAGAAATTGCAGAAGCAATCGAAACGGGAGACCAGAGAAAAATCGATGTTGCCGTACAGGCACATTATGATATTATTCATAAGTAAAATGATGGTAAAAAAAGTCTGGCAGAAAAGAAGGAGCCAAGTTTGCTTGAACGAACTTGGCTCCTTCTTTTCTGCCAGACTTTGGCGAGCATCGCGATAACTGTAGAAACTTGCAAAGCATGTTTCCCATGGTTACGCGAGTAGCTTAGCGGGCAAGTACTTCTAAGATTTCACCTACATACATGGTGTGAAGGTTGCCATCGGCATACCAGCTGCTTTCGATAGAAGAATCAATAAACTGGTCCGGAGTCATCTTTGTAGCAGATAATTTACGGCAGATAAATACCAGATTTCCCTCGTCAATATAAGGTGTGTCCTTGTAGTAATCAAGATGCATTCTTGCATTTTCAATTTTATTTTCATCACGTCCGGAAACAGCTCCAAGATATTTTAAAGCTCCTTTATTGGACTCATCTAAAAAGGTCAGTGAAAATGTCTCTCCATTATCAATAAATTCTTTGGTATAGCGTGTATCTCTTACAAAGATGTAGACAACATTTTTGCCCCAGAGGACACCAACACCGCCCCAGCTTGCAGTCATTGTATTTGCTTTCTTCTCATCACCTGCTGTGATTAACATCCATTCTTTGCCGATTTTAGTAAATGGATTCATTTCCATAAGGTCAATTGGATATGGTTGAAATGTATGCATTATTTTTCCCTCCAGTAAATTCGTAATATGAATTTAGTATAGCATTGTATTTTCATAATTACTATGGATTTATGGTAAAAAGAATTCCCGAAAAGGTTTAAGTTATGAAATTTATTGATATAATTCTGCAATTCTTGAAACAGCCACATAAATTTCGGAAATACGGTACCAGGTACGGAAATCTACAATTCCGGTAACCGGAAGCCCAAAGATGGACTGGAATTTTTCTACGGCAGCTTTGGTTGCAGAACCATAAATGCCATCCACGGCAATAGTCGGAAGCGCAGGGTAGTTACGTGCAATCCGGTTCAGCTGCTCCTGCAGCATCCGCACCTTATCCCCGGTAGAACCAACCTCAAGGTTGCTGCCCGGCCAGGAAGCAGGCACACCACTGATTTCATCCGCCGTGTTGATATACATACTGCTGCCGTAATAATAGCGCAGAATCTCAATGGTGGAATATCCCTGGTCGGCTAAGTATTTCGAACCCCACTGAGTCAACCTTTTCCCATTTGCGTATGTAGTACGTCTAAAGCCTTATTTTATGCGGGTTTAGAGGGTGTCGGAGCAGTAGAGATAAATGCTTAATTCTTTCTTTTCACTGTCATAGACAATTTTATCTACAATGGATTTTAGCGCATTGCTTTTGGTGACGGTAGAGACATCCTCACTGGAAAGTATCTCATATACATTCTTAAGCCGGTTGCGCATGAGTTCCCTTGTATCTGTCTCAGATGGAACAGGAGCAGGGGTTAATTCTGTCAGCCGGCTTTCTATTTCTGCCCGTTCTTTGAAAAGAATGGCTTTATTGTCCCGGTATTCTTCTATGGTGTCAATGCCATCCCGGTAAGCCTGCCGGATCCGTTCTTCTTTTTTCTCAATGTCATGCAGTCTTTCGGTGAGTATCTCATGGGCGGACTGGGCGGCTGGTTCTTCTGACTTGATGATTTTAAACTGGAGCGGTCGTACACCTTCCATAATTTCTTTCAGACCTTCTAATATAGCCGGTTCTAATTTCCGGACGGAAATCTGATGGGACACGCTGCATTTTCCCTTTAAATATCCATAGCATTGAAAATTCGTGTAAGTCCGTCCGTACCGTTTATCCTTATGAACGGAAGTGGAGAGGGAGCGTCCGCAGGTGTGGCACTTTACCATGCCGGATAACCAGTGCCGGTGCAGTTCCGGTGGCTTGGCATATTTGGGTGCGTATTCTGCCTTGATACGCTGCTGTGCCTTTTCGTATTGTTCTACGCTGATAATCGGCTCATGGCTGCCATCTCTTATAATCCATTCGGATTCATCCTTTAATGCTTTATTATCGTTGGAATGACGGTTCCAGACGGATTTCCCGATATAAGTAGGGTTGCTTAAAATGTAGCCGATACTCCGCCTTTCAAATGGCTTCTTATGTGAGGTAAGATAGCCGAGGTCATTTAAGTGTTTTGCAATTGCAAACATACTGGCACCATCTTCGGTATACATATCGAATATCGTATGTATGATAAGAGCTTCTTCCGGCACAATAACGGGAGTTTCTTTGGCATGCGGTACTTTATAGCCTAAAGGCGGTCGAGCCTGATTTCGCCCTCTTAAAGCGTTCTCCGTCATACCTCGCACAACCTCACCGGACAGACGGATAGAATAATATTCATCCATCCATTCTATGATTCGCTCAATCAATGAACCAAAGGGACCATCCACCAGCGGCTCGGACACGGAAATGACTTCCACATGGTCTTTCCGGAGCATGGACTTATAGACAATGGATTCTTCCTGATTTCTGGCAAATCTCGAATACTTCCATACCAGAATTACATCAAAGGGATGTTCTTTTGATTTGGCATGGGCAATCATATTCTGGAACTGTGGACGTTTCTCCGCCTTACGTCCGGATATGCCATCTTCTTCATAGATGTACTGATTGGAGATAATGATATTGTTCTTGGAAGCATAATCTAAGAGCAGCCGCTTTTGAGCGTCCGGGGATAGTTCTTCCTGCTTACCGGTAGATACCCGGATGTAGAGGGCACCGGTACGCATAGAGGTGTTGTCGGTCATGTTATCACTCCTTTGTTAAGTGTATGAAAAAATGGGTACAAAAATAACAGCCAGCGAGGAACGGGTGTTCCGCTTGCGTAGCTGCTTCCGGAATGATACAATATGCTTGCTTAGGGCTTTCGTATTATTCGGAAGCATGCCGCCTTGCTTGAAAGAGTAGGGCGGTTTTTAAAATTTTGTTGTAAAAAATCACTGGATGACATATAATATACTTAACAAGAGAACCGAAAGCTAGATGAAGCCTAGCCGCCGGTAAATAAATATACTATTAAAAAAGTAGCGCTTTAGTTTACCAGACCAGAGGCGCTACTTTTTGCGTTTAACAAGTGTAACAACAAGAGTTATAACAGCGCAAAGCATAATTACAAAAGTAAATAAATCGCTATATGTAACCATTGGCACCAGCTCCCTTCAAAATATCCGGCAACTGGCATATCGCCCCTTCGGTTCCCTTAGTAAGTATATTATATTGTCAAAGTACTGTTGGACTAGTTTTATATTAATTTTAAGATAGCCAGATTTGGCTCAAAAATAATAGCGTAGTTATCAACGGTAGTGCATATACCGTATTTACTGCGGTAGCAATCTATAGTTTCCTGCAAAAATTCTGGAGTAACTTCCAGATATTCAGCGGTATCCTCTAAATTACGACAGTGGTGGTTGTAGGCTTCTACAAGTCCCCTGAGACCAACCATTTTATTATAGGCTACTAATCTGCCACGCATTTCCTGTTTGCGGTTCTCCACCGTGGACTGGTCAATTATATCTCTAGTTGCGGTGTAATGGTGCCCTAATTCTTCGGCAAGGACACAAGCCTTTTCTGTACTGGTAGCCAGATTCTGATTAAGGGCAATAGACCCATCACAGTAAAGTCCTTTTATTCTATTAGAAAAATTATAATTTTCGTATACCGGCACATTATTATTATGCGCCTGGTCAAGAATTTCTTCGTATTTTGTCATGTTATCACTCCCTTCCATCTCATTATAAACATGAATGTGTCCCATAAAATGGACTTATTTTCTTTTGGATTTTACGAAGGCTGCAAACTGTCTGATTTCTTCTAATTCTTCCTCGGTATATTCATCACCATCAAAGTGAGCAGCAAGAGTATTAGGTGCATCATCTGATTTATCTTCCATTAAATCGGAACGTTTGCAGTTAAATATACTGCACATAGAATCAACTTTATCCATACGAGGTGATTTATCACCTTTACACCAATTAGTTACAGATTGGGTACTGACACCAAGCCGTTTTGCCAATTCAGACTGTGTCATATCATATTTATTAAGGTAGTATTTTAATCGTTTGGAAAAAATGGCATTAAATTCTAATTCTGACATTTTACCTCACCTCATCTCTTATTTGTGATTTAATTATAAAATAAAAGTTGAAAAAAAACAATATAAAATATAAAAAAATCAACTTTTAGTATTGACATCAACTTAAAGTTGATATATCATATAATTGTTCCTAAGAGATAGCAGGAAAGGAGATTTGAAGTGGAGAATGAAGAAATGAATTTGGCAGAACTTCTTAAAGAAACAGTAGAAGAAAATCAGACAAGAAAAATCTTAGCAATCCTTGAAGAAAGCGAAGATTTGGAAAAAGCAAAAGAAAAAGTAAAAGCCCTGCTTAATAAATAAGTAGGGCGAAGACAAAACGAAAACCCACAAGGGCGGCACTCTTAACATTCCTGCTAAGCCGCCCAAGTGATAAAAATATTATAGCAGGGAAAAGAAAAAAAGTAAAGGAGTTGGATATAGTTTGAAAAATTTACAGATTAGTCTTGCAGCAGCAAGAGTAAATGCGGGACTGACACAGGAAGAGGTGGCGAAGATAATGCATCTTAATAAGCAGACAATATGTAACTGGGAAAAGGGAAAGGTAATCCCGAAGCAGGCGCAACTGGAAATGATGTGTAAGATATACGATATTCCAGTTGATAATATTTTTTTACCCACAAAGTCAACTTTAAGTTGAATACATGCGAAGAGCTTGACAAACCTCTGAGCTAACGCTCATCAGAAAACCTCTTTCATTTTGCTATCATTTCAATATCACAAAAGAAAAGAGGTGGCTGAATGGTTCAGACAACAATTCGGATGCCAGAGAAGTTATATTGCCAGATTAAAGAACAGGCAAAAAAGCGAGGGGTATCGGTAAACAGTTTTATTATTACGATTCTGTGTGAGAAGAAAGTGATTCACGCATGAATTCCAGAAATGAAGTACAAGCGTAACAACATAAGATGTACTGGAGGTGGTGAAGTGAAGACAAATGTTTATATCCGGTTTGGTGATGATGCGAATTATAGAAATGTCAATACCTTAACGGATGAAGAAAAGAAACTTGCTGGAAATAAGTTAAATCAGCAGGCAGCAGATAGCATTGTAATAGCACCAAAGACCGCATAAGCGGCAGGAAGGACAAGCTATGAAGTATTTTGGAGACATAATTGCAGGAATAGGCTTTGTTGGAATGATATTAGGATTCAGTTCCTACGATACAAATCCGGTTATTTGTGGAGCAGTGGGAGTTATTGGAACATTGCTGATATGGATTGGTTATAACGTGGACAAGCAGACCTGCAAGGAGAGTAAAGATGATTGTTACATTAAAAAAGGATGATGCGTCAAAACTTTGGCGAGTTCGCATCATCCTTCGAAAAGGGGATATAAAATATCCATTTCGTGCATTGTAACACAAAATTAGTAAGAAGTAAAGAAAGGTGGTCTTATGTATATCTGTAAGAAGTGTAAGGCAAATGTAGATGCTGGGGAACTGGTTGGCGGTGTGTGTGATGACTGCCGGGAAGAAACAGAAAAACAGGAAAGCTATTTTAAGCAGGCATTACGAATTGATGTATCTGGTCAGTTTGTAATGGATTTCAGAAAGGAGCTAGTAAATGCGTAACGGAAATGTAGAAAAAAGAGATTTAGCGTTAATAGATAGCATAGCAGAGGCATTAGAGGTATTTAGAGTACAGTTTGCTGCTAAGTCATTATCGATAAGTGTAGAATCGGATGGTAGTTATGATGCGGATATTAAGATAGATGATAATGTGACATATTCCATCAATTCAGATCCGGATGGTAGTTATTTTGGACACTATTACAGAAGGGATAAGAAAGATGCCTGACAATTATGATTTATGGGAACAGCATGACGCAGAGCAGGAAGAGTGGTTACGGAAAAGACCAATGTGTGATTGCTGTGGCGAAAGAATTCAAGATGAAAGTTATCACCAGATAAACGGTGAGCGGATATGTGACCGGTGTCTGGATGGAATGATTGTATTTGTGGAGGATTAAGAAGATGGCATTAAAAACATATGAAGAAATGCGAAAAATAGATGTGACACCATATTGCGAAGAAAGGGATGGCATGATTTATCTGAATTGGGCGAAATGTATAGACCTGTTACATGAGAATGGTGCAGAAAAAGTTTATTGGATTCCAATTCCGGATGAAAAGACGGGAAGCAGTTTAAGAATGACAGACCAGACATTTACTGATAAAAACGGAAATTCTAACAAATGTTATGAAACCAGAATTTTAGTTGTAATTGATGAAAACGAATATGAAATGCAGTCTCCTGTTATGAATGGTTCTAATCCAGTTAAAGACAATTCTATGAGCCAACAGAGAGTATGGAACAGTATGTGCAGGTCTTTTGTAAAATGTGTGGCAATACATACTGGTTTGGGATTCAATCTGTGGCTAAAAGAGGAAATGAAACCATTTAATAATATTATCCCGGAGCAGGAAGAAAAACCAAGCGCAGCGCAGATTAAGGTCCTTAAAGACATTGCACTGAAGCATAAACTAAACCTTGACTACTGGATAAAAAATAATGGGAAAACATGGGAGTCTTTATCAGCTAATGACGTAGCAAATATGCTTATAGCAATTAAAGAAAAGTATGGTGAAGAATAATGGAGTTTACTGGTCGAGCAGTTGGTGTTGTAAAGGATTACGGTGATTCCGGAAAGTTCAAAATTACTTTTGAAGTAAATGAGGATGCAGCAATTAAAGAGCATTACGACAGCATTAAGGATTTGGACAAGTTATCAATTAAAGCGGTGAAATACCGACAGAAGAGAAGCCTTGATGCAAATGCTTATGCATGGGTCCTTATGAGTAAGATTGCAGCAGTATTGAATACCAGTAAGGAAGAAGTCTATGAGGAAATGCTAAGACGATATGGTGTGCTTTATGAAGACGAAGCCGGATACATAACCATTACAGTAAAAAGCACTGTGGACATGAGCCGGATAGAAGGTCACTGGGAAAAGATAAGGGATAATGGTACATTTACCGCTTATGCCATGATAAAAGGTTCCAGTGAGTATGACACCAAGGAAATGTCGGTATTCATAGATGGAGTGGTATCCGAAGCAAAAGAACTGGGAATACAGACAGAAACACCAGAAGAGATAGAGAGGTTAAAGGCATTATGGCAGACAAACGGAAAAGCATCTTAGTAGATTCACTGGATTATTGCTATGAGTGTGGAAAACCACATCCACATAAGCATGAGGTTTTCTTTGGAAAGAACAGAGATGATTCTATTAAATACAACATGATTCTTCCATTGTGTTATGAACACCATGAAGGAAATAGAGGACCGCATCTGTGCCGGAATACAGACCTTGCCTATAAGAGATTGGCGCAGGATGTATTTGAGCATACATACGGCTCAAGAGAGGATTTTATCAGTATCTTTGGAAAATCCTACCTATAGGGTTGAAACACCCGCAAATGCAAAAGAAACCGATTTACTGACATTTTTATTACATATCACAAATTTGTTACTTATTGAAAGCAAGGCTTTACCTCCTGCTGGCATCAGTGGGAGGGGAAAGGAGTGACAGTGGAATTCACAATTAAATTAAAACCAATTACAAAGAAGAACAGCCAGCAGATTGTTACCGGTAAGAATGGCAGACCATTTATTATTCCATCTGCAGCGTATAAGAAATATGAAAAGGCTTGTAAGCCGTTCATGCCAAAGGTGGCAGAACCAATAGACTATCCGGTTAATGTGAAAGCAGTCTTTTATATGCAGACCAAGCGGAAGGTTGACCTTACCAATTTACATGAAGCATTGCATGACATTCTGGTGAAATATGGTGTGTTGGAAGATGATAATTTTAAAATCATTCAGTCTACGGATGGTAGCAGGGTATCTTATGATAAATGGAATCCCAGAACGGAAGTAGAGATAACAAGGGCAGGTGATGATATTGAATGTGATTGATTACATACCGGTAGGGCACAAGAATGCAGTCACAAGGCAGTATCTTATTACAATGACCGGATTATCAGATAGAACGGTCAGAGAAATGATAGAAAAGGAATGTACCAGTGAGCATCCCATTCTTAATATGCAGGATGGCAAAGGATATTTTCAGCCGGCAGCAGATGAAATGCATCTTGTGAGGTTGTATCTGGCACAGGAGAATCACAGAACGGTGAGGATTCGAAAAAAACTGTCTGAGATTAAGAAATATGCCAGGAGCCAGAATGAAGTGGAGAAAAACCAGATAAGTATATTTGATTGTATGGGCGGTGGTAGTGATGGATAAAAACAGCTTTGTCATGTATACCACTTACGCAGAGCATATCAACCTTCTAACAATGGAACAACGTGGATTGCTGCTCACTGCCATCATGAATTATGCATCTGGTGAGCCACTTCCAGACATGGACGGTATGACACGGATGGCATTCAGCTTCATAAAAGTACAGATGGACAGAGACAGTGAAAAGTACCAGGCAACTGTTGAAAAACGCAGAGAATCCGGGAAGTTAGGTGGCAGACCATCCACGAAAGCAAATGGTTTATCTGAAAAAGCAAAAAAAGCAAATGTTTTTTCAGAAAAGCAAACGAAAGCAAAAAAACCTGATAATGATAATGAATATGATAATGATAATGTTAATGAATTAAAAGAGAGTATAGAGAAAAGGCACTTCGTGCCTCCTACCACACAAGATGTAGCAGATTACTGCAAAGAGAAAGGAATCACCACTGTTGATGCAGAGCGTTTTGTTGATTTCTATTCTTCAAAGGGTTGGATGGTAGGGAAGAACAAAATGAAAGATTGGAAAGCCGCAGTTCGTAACTGGGGGAGGAAGGATGCAGCCGCCGAACCCAATAATACCAAGGGGAATAAGTTCACGAACTTCGAACAACGTTCGTATGATTACAGAGAGCTTGAAGGGAAGCTGCTGGCGGCTGGAAAGGAGTAGGTTTTGAAATATTATTACAACGTATTCAAAGATGGCGAGCTGGTCATGGAGAAAGTCTCTAGCAAGGAAATATGTAATCAGCTTGGCTTCAGAAAACAAAATCTAACAGAATATATTCGCCGACAACTGAAATATAAAGGCAGTTACACATTTCAGAGATATGGTGATGAAGAACCGGAACACAGTTACTATGACCGGTCATTATCAAGATTCACACCTCAGATGCTGGCGGAATGGCGGACAATGAATGCCCGGTATGGAAAGAAGGTTGGCAATGTGTAAATACGAGAAAGGCAAAAAATGTGACAGAGGATGCAGGTACTGGAATACCTGTGCAGGAAGGAGAGTGAAGAGCAATGGCAGAAGTAAAAGAAAAGCTTAAGCCGTGTCCATTCTGCGGAGCAAAAGCACAGATGTTGAATTATTCAAAAAATGAGTGGTTGGCAGAATGTTCAGTTTGCAGCGGAATGGTAGAAAGATGGAGAGAAACAGAAGAAGAAGCAATTGAACAGTGGAACAGGAGGGCGAACGGTGAGGTTAATTGATGCGGATAAACTGATAGAACATTTTGAAAAAGTAAAAAAAGAAAGTGCTAGTTTGGTTGATATGGCGCATATTCTTGGATTTCAAAGCGTGATTGACGCACAGCCGACAGCCTATGACCCGGACAAGGTTGTAGAACAGTTGAAAAAATGCGCAAAAGGGAATTGTGTCAGGAATAGTGATAGTGGAAGATGCCCATATATCGGTAACAGCGAAATAGATTGTGAAAAATGTGCAATGTTAAGAGCAATCGAGATTGTAAAGGCAGGTGGGGGAGATGCGTAAGCCAATCCCGAAGTCGGTTAGAAAATTGGTATACCAGAAATACAATGGTCACTGTGCCTACTGTGGCTGTGAAATACCAGAAAAAGGCTTTAATGTAGACCATTTACATTGTCTTAAACATTATGAATATACCGAAGAATTTACCGGAATAGATGTGCATGATATTAAGAACCTCATGCCGTCCTGTGGTTCGTGTAATCGGTATAAGTCAACGATGGATTTGGAGGATTTTAGAAAGCAGTTACAGAAAATACCGGACAGACTGAAAAGGGATGTGTGTACATACAATATTGCTCTGCGGTATGGCATGGTGAAGGAAAATAGAGAGCCAATTAAGTTTTACTTTGAGAAAGTAGGTGGAGTAGATGGCAATTAAACCGATTTTAGTTGGTGATACAGAGATGGTTCGGGCAATTCTGGAAGGAAGAAAGAGCTGCATCCGTCGGATAGTTAAAGGAAAAATTCTCTGGGGCGATACAGTTGGATATACAGGATTTATACCAGCGGAAACAATATCTGGGTTTTATATGTTACCGTATCAGGTAGGAGATATCCTTTATATTAGGGAAACATGGCATAAATATACTAAGCGGATAGGCAAGGGTGAAGAGTGCCACTTAGCAGAATTTTATGGCTATAAAGCAAGTGTAGCAAATTATGAAGATGCACATGAAGCGTGGAAATCACCGGCATCCATGCCAAAAGAAGCAGCAAGAATCTTTTTAAAAGTTACGGATGTACGACTAGGACAATTGCAGGAGATTACCATTGACGATATTCGAAATGAAGGGCTTTCTTCTATGGCAGTTCATGCTGGAGATATAGAGATTGCACTGAAAGAATGGAAAAAACTATGGAACAGCACCATCAAGAAGCCAGACATCAAACGGTATGGGTGGGATGCGAATCCGGGGGTATGGGTTATCGAATTTGAACGGTGTGAGAAACCAGAAGGAGTGTGAGGGTATGCTTAACAACTATGAGGAACTTTTAAAAAAAGAAGAAGCACGAATACATCAGCAGGAAAAGGATAAAGTTAAAGAAAATCCTTTGATATCACAGTTGAAAGCAGAATTTCGCAGAATAAAGAAGGAGCGGTGTTAGGTATGGCTAAAGCAGTATTGATTATGGATATGCCGGAACAGGTGTGCCAGAAATGCATATTGTGCTATGAGACAGAGAATGAAGACGAATATCTGTGCTGTGCGACAGGAAAACTTCTTCCAGACGGAGAAAAGCCAGATTGGTGTCCGCTTCGGGAGTTGCCGGAGAAAGCAAATCATCCTGATTATTGTGATAATGGAAGATTTGATAAAGGCTGGAATGCCTGTTTAGATGAAATTTTAAAATAAATCGAAAGGAGTGAGAGGTTTGCTGGCCAGCGTAAAAGAGCTCTTTACTCCAAAAACAAATGGAATCAGTACAGGAAAGAATGGAACGGCTTGGAACGTATGAGAAGATAGCATCTTTTATGCAGAAAGAAAAACAGCCGTATGAATTTAAAAGAAAATATGCTCAGATAAGAGCAAAGGAATTTGCAACAGAATGTGATGGAAGAGGATTAAATTATCATGTTTCGGTTGGTGGATTGGATAGCATTATTTTATACATATTTCTCCATGAGGTGTGCGGAATAGATGTTCCGGGAGTATCGGCATCCACTTTGGAAGATAAAAGTATACAGAGGGTACATAAGGCTTTAGGAATTATCAATGTACCACCACTGAAAAGGGATGATGGTACTTATTGGACAAAGGCGAAAGTAATACAGGAATTTGGATTTCCGGTCATTTCAAAAGAAGTGGCAGCCAAGGTAGAATTGCTACAAAATCCATCAGAGAAAAATAAAACTGTTCGTCATGCAATTATTACCGGGGAAACCGGAGAATACGGCGGCTGGCAGAAAAATTCTAAGATGCAGCTTAATCAAAGATGGCTAAAGTTGTTCGGCGGCTATGAAAATGAAACCGAAGGATGTGACTTCCAGAAACCGGATTTCTTGGTATCAGCGAAATGCTGTTATTATCTCAAAGAAAAAAATTGTGATGATTGGGGTAAAGAACATAACAGCGTACCGTATTTAGGTCTGATGGCATCTGAGGGCGGAAGACGTGCCAAGAGCCTGCGGATGAATGGCTGCAATTATTTTGGAGCATCAACAATAAGGTCAGCACCATTTGCCATATTTGGCAGACAGGATATATTAAAGCTGACATTGGAAATGGATGGTCTTTGGAAAAATGGATTGAAAGAAAAATATTATGAAGCAGGTTTGAAAGAAGGACGGATTACAGAGAAGTTTAAAATGCCGGATTCATTAATACCAGAAATCTATGGAACAATTGAGAAAAAGCCAGACGGAACACTTTATACAACCAAAGCACAACGTACCGGTTGCAGTATGTGTGGATTTGGAATTCATATGGAAAAGAGACCTCATAGATTTGACCTATTGCACGAAAGCAATCCAAAGGAATGGAATTATCTGATGTTCCACATGTGCAAGGACAAAGATGGCAATGATTATGGATGGGCGAAAGTGCTTGATTATATTGGTGTAGGTTGGGACCCAAGTACTATTGGTGGTAACTGTAAAGGGCAGATGAACTTAGAAGATTTTATGTAGAGGAAGGAGATTACAAATATGGAAACAGGAGCAAGACCAAGAGGAACTGATGGTGCAAGAGTTATTCAGGTAATTGAAACAAGGTCGCTTAGGGGAAGTGGATTGAACCAGAATGATAAGTGTCGAGAGATAAGACAATATTGGAGTTTTGAAGGAGTGTTGTTAGCTGAGAATGATCCGTGTGCAAAAGAAAAAGAGTAGTTTCCTACTCTGTTCTCTTACGTTCTGATTGTTTGGTTTCATCGATGCCAATAATATCAGCGTAGAGACATTCTTGCTCATGGCGGTTGATATACCATTGTTCAAGAAGATGTTCTATAAGCTTGATAAGCTTTTGGGCTTCATCTGGCTCGATATCGACAATAAGGTTAATATCTTTCTCCATATGCGCACCAATATTGCCAATTCGCCGTATTCCATCAATCACTCGCCACTGTGGAGCTGGAATTTTATCCTTAAGTTTGTCAATTGCCTTTGCAAGATTTGACTCGTTGATTGTCCAAAAATCGCGAATCATCCCTTGAAGACAGCGTCGCGATAATGTTGCAGATGCCTTCGGACTCAGATTGACGATGGCGCATGCCTCTTCATAATCTTGACGAATAGCTTCAGGTATGTAATTTGGAAATTGTTTTGCTAGTGATTGGGGTCTAATAATAGTGTTGATATCTTTAACGGATGGCCCCACACCTTTTGCAAAAACAGTAAATTGATTGCAATTAGGACATTTATAAAAACTAAGTTCTAAGTTTGAATAGGTGTTTTCAGGCATACCGAGTTGATATGTAAATCCCAATTTGGATTCGAAACTTACATTTCGCTTACATAATGTATCATCAGAGATTGCCATAGAAGATGAACAAAAGGGACATTGAAAGCTAGACATAACTACCTCCTATAAATTAAATTTTACTATTATTATACAGCAGTAAAAACCAATCTACAACTATAGAAAGGAGCCGAACCTCCGGCCGGGGTAACGATATATCGGGTTCCTTTTGAAAATGACATACAAAGAATTTTTAGAATCGAAGATAGAGCTTGCAACAGACAGTGGATTTGTTATAGAGCCAGAAAAAGTAAATAAAATATTAAAGCCACATCAGAGAGATGCTGTTATATGGGCATTAAAAGGTGGCAGGCGTGCATTGTTTGAATCTTTTGGATTGGGAAAAACAGTGCAGGAAATTGAATTTTGCCATTTGGCAGCAGAGCAGTGTGGTGGAAGAGCATTGATTGTACTTCCGCTTGGAGTAAAGCAGGAGTTTACCAGAGATGCTGTAGATGTGCTTGGATATGAAAAGCCGGAATACTGCCGGACAATGGAAGAAGTAGAAAAGAGCACAAGCCAGATTGTATTGACAAATTATGAGCGTGTCCGGGATGGAGACATCCGGCCAGAATACTTTATAGCCACATCATTGGATGAAGCCAGTGTTTTAAGGAGTTTTGGCAGTAAGACATATCAGACATTTTTGGATAAATTCAAGAATGTACCGTATAAGCTGGTGGCAACAGCTACACCATCACCAAACAAGTATAAGGAACTGATACATTATGCCGGATATCTGGAAGTGATGGATACTGGACAGGCATTAACAAGATTTTTTCAGAGAGATAGCACAAAAGCAAATAATTTGAAATTATATCCGAATATGGAAGATGAGTTTTGGATGTGGGTTAGCAGTTGGGCACTTTTCATTACAAGACCTTCAGATTTAAATCCAGATTATTCAGATGAAGGATATGATTTACCACCATTGGATGTAAGGTGGCATGAATTACCGGTTCATTATGGAGATACTGCTGACAGAGACGGACAGATGCAATTATTTCAGGAAGCAGCAGAGGGATTAAAGGAAGCTGCAGAAGTAAAAAGGGATAGCATTGATAAGAGAGTTGCAGAGATGGAGAGAATTGTAGAGGAATCTCCGGAAGAACATTTTCTTTTGTGGCATGATTTGGAGAATGAACGGCATGCGATCAAGAAAGCACTGCCGGAAGTGGTGGATATTTATGGTTCTATGGATTATGACCTGCGCGAGCAGAGGGTAATTGATTTCTCAAATGGGCGGACAAAGTTATTTGCTACAAAGAAATCATTATCTGGATCCGGATGCAACTTTCAGAGGTATTGCCACAGAGAAATATTTCTCGGAATTGATTATGAATTTAATGATTTTATCCAGGCAGTTCATAGATGTTATCGTTTCCTACAGAAAGAGCCGGTAGTGATTGACATCATTTATATGGAGAATGAGAGACAGATTAAAGAAGCACTTTTGGAGAAGTGGAAAAACCATAATCATATGGTGGATAAAATGATAGAAATTGTGAAGAAATATGGATTAAATTCCGCAAATAAGGCGCAGCGGTTAGAAAGGAAGATGGGTGTGGAAGGTAGCAGAGAAGAAAGAACAGTAAGAGGAAACCATTATGAAGCAGTATATGGTGATTGTGTGGAAGAAACCAGAGCAATGGAAAGTAACAGCATTGATTTGATACATACCTCTATTCCATTTGGTAATCACTATGAATACAGTGCCAATTATAACGATTTTGGACACAATCAGAATACCGAACGATTTTTTGAGCAGATGTGTTATCTGACACCGGAGCTGCTTCGTGTTCTTAAGCCGGGAAGAGTGGCAGCAATCCATGTGAAAGACAGAGTTTTATTTGGAAATGCCACTGGTACCGGAATGCCGACTATAGAGCCATTCCATGCACTTTGCATTGAGCATTATATGAAATATGGCTTCCAGTATTTTGGAATGATTACGGTAGTAACGGATGTGGTTAGGGAGAATAACCAGACATACCGCCTTGGATGGACAGAACAGTGCAAGGATGGTTCTAAGATGGGAGTTGGTTGCCCGGAATATATCCTGCTTTTCCGTAAGCTGCCTACTGACCGCTCAACGGCTTATGCGGATGTGCCAGTAAAGAAATCGAAAGAAGATTATACACGGGCACAGTGGCAGATAGATGCTCACGGATACTGGAGAAGTTCCGGCAATCGTCTGGTAAGTAAAGAAGAATTGAAAGAGTTTCCGGTAGAGAGTCTACAGCAGGTATACAGAGATTATAGCCGTGGTACTGTTTACAATTATGCAGAGCATGTGAAACTTGCCGAGGAATTAGATGAAAATGGAAAGTTACCGGCAACTTTTATGGTGGTAGCTCCAGGTTCTTGGAATCAATTGGAAGTATGGGATGATATTAACCGGATGCGGACACTCAACACTACACAGAGCAGGCGGAGGGCGCAGATGCACGTTTGCCCACTGCAGCTTGACATAGTTGAGAGAATCATCAACAGATACAGCAATGAGGGAGATACGGTATATGACCCTTTTGGCGGTCTGATGACCGTACCTATGACAGCAGTTAAGATGCACCGGAACGGCAAGGGATGTGAACTTAATCCTGATTACTTCCGTGATGGCGTGGGGTACCTGCAGGCGGCGGAAAATGAGGTGGACGAGCCGACATTGTTCGATTTTTTGAAAAGTTAGTTTGCCAATTTCCATATAATAATTTTCAAAGATGTTGAGTAAAAGGAACGTCAGAAAATTATCAAAATGGTGATCTAACGCTGTGAAGAGAGCATAAAGAATTAGTGTAAAAAATGATAACATATTTTCTTCCTCCTTTGAAATTCTGGACAATGAAAATATGTAGGATTTTGAAAAAAACAAAGTTCAAATTACAAACAAAAGTAACGAGGTTATATGTATTGTTTAGGAGAGAAAAAATGGCAAGGGATAAATTAGAAGAAGCAAGACGAGAGGGAATGGCTTATGCTTTAAAAATAGCCAAAACCAAAGGAATTGAAGGACTGGAAGAGGAATGTAAATTCAGAGGGGCAACGAAAATGCCCCTGGCACTTCCGAAGAATGCGATAGATGAATGTGTGCTGAAAATCAAAGAGAATACCATTGATACAATAACAATTTTGTCAGCAATTACACTTCGTGACCAGTTCGGATTTGGAGCAGAAAGAATTAAAAGATACATAGAACGGTTCAATAGCAAGGCAGAGTGCCTTATGGATGACTACACGACTTTGGATGAGCAGATAGAAATACTCAAAGAAGAATGTGGACTGGAATTCAAAATCAGAAAAAATGATAAAGATGTAAAAGTGAGGTAGAGGATATGAAAAACGGAATACATCCAGAAGGATATACAGTGACAAGAAAAAAGACTAATGCAGACCGGATCCGGAATATGACGGATGAGGAACTAGCAGCTAATATGATGTGTCCGAATGAAAATGGGTTAGCCGAAATTGACTGCGACAAAAATGATAATTGTAATTGCTACGAGTGCTTATTAAAGTGGCTTAAGGCAGAAAGTGAGGAATAGCATGGAGAGATTAACGACAAATAAAAGCGTGGCTGACATGTCGATGATCGAGCTGGCACATAATAGTTGCTATGCAGATGATGAACGTAATGCCAGATACAGAGATTACGAGATGGAAATGGATGCACGAGATTTTGCAAGAAATCTTATGGTCACATTAACAAAAGATGAATTGCCAGTAAATGACGCAGAGTTTGACGAGGAAGTATTGGACAATTTAACGATAGATCCGTTCTCAGATGTCCGTGGTCTGATTGCGTTGTTCTACCGCAGTATGTGGGCAATGGCAGATTTGAGGGAAAAGTTGAAAGACTATGAAGACTTGGGATATACACCGGAAGAATTAAAATTGTGCTTTGATCCACCGGAAGTATTATATGAAATTGGAAGCGAGATAGATGGAGAAAAAGTACACCCTATATACCCGGTCGATGGAGAGCAGATAGAGTATTTTAAAGGGGAAGTTTATTGGAATTGCAGAGATAGTTTTGGAGATTATGTCGAAATGTCATTAAGTGGTCTGCACAAAGAATATTTTCTGAATTATGAAGAAGCCAAAGCCAAGCTGAAAGAAATGGAGGAAAAAGATGGAGAATAAATACTTATTCCGAGGAAAGCGAAAAGATAATGGCGAGTGGATACAAGGATATTTATACGGTATCTGGGAGAGAAGCTATATTTTATGGGGAATGACCAATGATATTCCGGATATGGTCGAAGTAGACCCAGCCACCATCTGTAAGTGCACTGGAATTAAGGATAAGAACGGCAAACTGATTTGGGAAAATGATATTGTAAATTGCCTGACTGAAGAATGCTGTGGCTACATTGGCTGGAATGAAAGCGAAGCAGGTTTTTACTTTAATGTATTGCTTGAAGATGGAAGTTTCGAAGAGGAACACATTTATGATTATCAAGATTGTATAGAAGTTATCGGCAATACATTTGACAATCCGGAACTGTTGGAGGTGTAATCATGACGGAGAATGAAGCAATTGAAGAACTCCAGAACTCTATTGATTTAGCCAAAATGTGTACACAGAATTACGAGAGAAAAAGAGAAATCCAAGGTTACGAGATAGCAATCAAGGCACTGAAAGAGGTACAGCAGTACCGTGCAATCGGCACACCGGAAGAATGCCGTAAATCAGTGGAAATCTGCAAAGCTATGATTGAACGTAATATAACACCAGATGATATGGAAAATTATATGAAGTTTGAGGATGAATGTATAAAGCAGGGATTTACACTTGTAGGTCTATTGAAAGCCGGAGAAAAGCATGAAGCAATGGAACCCATTCGAATGGATAAATGCACCTGTCCGTCCTGTGGGACACATAATGAAGTCTGGAAGAAACGCAGGAACACTTTACCTAGTGACATAGTGTATTGTTGGCATTGTGGACAGGCAGTAGAAATTAAGCGGAGTGATGAATAAAGAACTTTAATTTGTCGAAAACACTCGACTTTTGTACCTTGAAAATTGAATACTGGCGGTGGAAGTGGTATAATTTCCTTAATAAATTGAGAGGAAAGAAAAAATGGATGAACTGGTAAAATACTTAACTTCGAAGATTGGATATACATTGACTTTTATTTTAGGATTTGGATTGCCTGGGAATGTGCTAATATTTATCTGGAATGAAGAATTGTATTTAGAACTGGATATATTAAAACTAATATTGCTTTCGTTTGGAATAACTTTTATGTTGTTCATACCAAATTTTATACTGATTGCTGAAATTTGCATTATAGCAGAAAATATATTGAAAAGAAAAATTATTCTTTCGGAACCATATATGATTTTATTTGTTCCTATCTCGCTTACTGTTATAGAAATTGGTATTGCTATTGCGTGCAAAATTGTTAATAGTGATTTTACAATGAATCAATGTTGGAAAAATATAATTGGACCGATTGTGGTAATAGTTATATTAGTTATTATGGCAGAAACCATTATTTCGGCATTTATAGCATTGTTTCAAAAAAATAGAAGAAAAAAATAAATAATACCAACCGCCAGTATTTCACTGGCGGTATTTTTATACCCTAAAACAGGAGGATTTGAATTGAACAAAGATATATTAATGGATTACATAGATGCGTGCGAACTGGTAAAGGAAACCGAAGCAGACATTCAGAAGTTACGGAAAACAGAAATGGTACATGATAAAGTATCTGGGAGCAACCCTGACTTCCCCTTCCAGGCACAGAATTTTAATATCAGTGGACAGGTAGAGCATTACATGGAATCATCTGAGTTGGAAAAAGAAAAACAGTTGCTGCAGGATAGGATGGTAAAAGCACGATATAAGAAGATTATGGTAGAGAAGTGGATGGCGAATGCACCGGCACGGATCCAGAGACTTGTAAGGCTTAAGTATTTTGAAAGGTTATCATGGGAGCAGGTAGCGGAACGGCTGGGTGGCAGCACATCGGCGGATAGTGCAAGAATGGAATTAAAAAAATATTTAAAAAAATAAAAATAGTTTCGTTTTTTTCACACATTTCGTTTTTGATGTAGTAATATGTTATTAAGCCGAAAAGGCAAAAGACCTTTCCGGAACTTCATAACTCATGGGCACTCGAAAGGGTGCCTACTCCCCAATAAAAGAAGATTAATAGGCACTGTGCATAAGCATGGTGCTTTTTTCGTAGAAAGACAAGAATGAATAGAGAAAGATATAGTGATCCGACGGCGGATATTGCAATAAGCAATGTGATTAGAATAGAAAAGATGAAAAAACAGGATGGTGGTAGTATTGGCAAGAAGTCCAAACGAAAAGAAAGAGAAAGCCCACGAACTGTATAACAGTGGAATGAAGCTGGTTGAGATTGCAAGTCAACTAGATTGTTCCGCTGCCACAATCAGAACATGGAAAAATCGATATAAATGGGATGAAGATGAAAATGAAACGTTTCAAAAGAAAAGTGAAACAAAGCGAAACGTTTCAAAAAAGAAAATTAAAAAAAAGCTAAGTAAAGAAGAAGCTGTAGCGGATGAAGTTGAACAAGTAATTCAAAATACTGATTTGACTGATAAGCAACAGCTTTTTTGTGTGTACTATATTAGGTGCTTTAATGCTACAAAAGCATATCAAAAGGCATATGAATGTGATTATACAACTGCAATGGTCAATGGAAGTCAATTACTTAGAAATACTAAGGTAAAAGATGAAATTGTACGATTGAAACGAGAACGATTTAATAGAGAATTTCTAAGTGAATCCGATGTATTTCAGAAGTATATGGATATTGCATTTGCTGATATAACAGACTTTCTTGAGTTTGGAACAGAAGAAGTTCCAGTGATGGCAATTTATGGACCTGTAAAGGTAAAAGATCCAGATACTGGAGAAGAAAAGCAATTGACAAAGACAGTTAATACAGTTCATTTTAAGGACAGTATGAATGTAGATGGCTCAATCTTGTCAGAAGTAAAGCAAGGAAAAGATGGTGCGAGCATTAAGCTTGCCGATAGAATGAAAGCGTTACAGTGGCTTTCAAATCATATGGATTTAGCTACAGAAAAGCAGAAAGCCGAGATTGAGCAAATCAAAGCACAGACAGAAGTGCTAAAACTTAAGACTCAGGGTGAGGAAGAAGATGAAACCGCAGATGATGGATTTATAGCAGCATTAAATGGAACTGCAGCAGAGGATTGGAAAGATGAAGAAGAGTAGACAGATTTTTCATTTCAAACCATTTTCCAAAAAGCAGCGTAAGGTTTTGAACTGGTGGTGTGATGATTCGCCGGTAAAGGATAAAGATGGAATTATTGCAGACGGAGCAATCCGTTCCGGTAAAACGGTCTGTATGTCATTATCCTTTGTATTGTGGGCAATGACTACTTTTAATGGTCAGAATTTCGGAATGTGCGGAAAGACAATCGGTTCATTCCGGAGAAATGTATTGTTCTGGCTGAAACTGATGCTAAGAAGCCGGGGGTATAAGGTAGTAGACCACAGGGCTGATAATCTGATTGTTATCTCTAAGGGAGATGTAGTTAATAATTTCTATATATTTGGTGGAAAAGATGAAAGTTCACAGGACCTTGTGCAAGGTATCACATTAGCCGGAGTCTTTTTTGATGAAGTAGCACTGATGCCGGAATCATTTGTGAATCAGGCAACCGGACGTTGTTCTGTGGATGGCTCTAAGTATTGGTTCAACTGCAATCCGGATGGACCATATCATTGGTTCAAGGTAAATTGGATTGATAAAATAAAAGAAAAAAATCTGTTGTATCTTCATTTTACAATGGATGATAACCTCTCTCTTACTAAAAAGATAAAAGAGAGATACCGCAGCATGTATACTGGAGTATTCTTCCGAAGATATATATTAGGCCTGTGGGCAATGGCAGAGGGTATTATTTATGATATGTTCAATGCTGATGATCATGTGACCAAGGAAGAGCAGGAATTATATCCTACCGGAAAATATATCAGTATTGACTATGGAACCCAGAATGCAACAGTATTCCTGATGTGGGAAAAATCATTAAGTGGCAAATGGTGCTGCACAAAAGAATATTATTATTCTGGAAGGGATAAAGGAAAGCAGAAAACAGATGCAGAATATGCAAAGGACTTAAAGGACTTTGTTGGAAATAAGAAAATAAGAGCAGTAATTGTAGACCCGTCTGCAGCATCCTTCATAGCGGAACTACGGAAGAAAGGGTTTACAGTAATTAAAGCAAAAAATGATGTAGCAGATGGAATCCGTCTGGTTGGGACATTACTCAATCAGAAACGGATTCTTTTTTATGCGTGCTGCAAGAATACGCTTAAGGAATTTGCTTCTTATATATGGGATGCAAAAGCAGCAGACCGTGGAGAAGACAGACCAGTGAAGCAGTATGACCATGCAATGGATGCGGTACGTTATTTTTGTAGCACTGTGCTTGGTAACCAGGTGGCGAGAATAAAAAGTAAGCAGCAGCTTGGATTTGGATAGGAGGTTAAAAAGTGTTTGTATTTACATATCCGGCAGAAAAGTATGATGAACTTAATATAAGAAAAACAGATATATTACATTTAATTAATAAGCACATCACAGTAGCATCTGCTTTGAAAAAGAAAATGGATTACTATGAGGGTGAGCAGGCAATCCTTGAACGCAAGAAAGAGGACGGTGCACCAAATAATAAACTGGTATGTAATCATGCGAAAGATATTTCTGATACAGCAACCAGTTATTTTATCGGTGAGCCAGTTACATATAAGTCAGATGATGATATATCAGATTTATTAAAAGCACTGGAGAATGCCGGAGCAGATGAAGCAGATGGTGATAATGGACTTGATTTATCCATTTATGGATTGGCATTCGAGTATATGTATGCCAAAGAGGGACAGACAGAGCTTGTATGTAAGAACCTTTCACCGCTTAGAACATTTATGGTATATGACGATACCATTGAACAGAATGAATTATTTGCAGTTTATTATTATCAGAAAAAAGATGACACTGATACTTATCCAATACAGTATATTGCAACAGTACTTACACAGAATTATAAGTATGTGCTTAATATACAGGATAGTAATGAGCCGCAGGAAACGACAGAGGAACCGCAGCCACATTATATGGGAGAGGTTCCGGTCAATGCATATCAGAATAATAAGCTTGGAATTGGAGATTTTGAGTTACAGATTCCGCTTATAGATGCATATAATGCAATCATGTCTGACCGGGTAAATGATAAGGAGCAGTTTGTAGATTCTATTCTGGCCATATATGGAGCACTGCTTTCGGATGAGATAGAGGATGAAGGGGAAGGTACCGGAACACAGAAAGCAATGAAGAAACTGAAAAGGGAGAAGCTGTTGGAACTTCCGGACGATTCAAAGGCAGAATATCTTACACATACCTTTGATGAAGCTGGAGTGGAAATCTTACGAAAAGCTATTGAGCAGGATATTCATAAATTCAGTCATATCCCTTGCATGACAGACGAATCCTTTGGTGGAAATGTATCTGGTGTTGCAATGGAATTCAAATTGCTTGGAATGGAGAATATCACCAAAATAAAGACCAGATATTATAAAAAAGGTCTTCGTAAGAGATTAAGGATATTTGCACATTGGCTGTCTGTTAAAGGCAAAAATGTTGATATATCCGGTATTAAGACTGTATTTACCAGATGCATGCCAAAGAATCTGTTGGAAATTTCACAGTGGGTTAGCAATTTATGGGGTAAGGTCAGCCGAAAAACATTGCTTTCTCAGATTCCTTTTGTAGATGATGTGGAAGCAGAACTTACGGCAGTTAATGAAGAAGAGGAAGAAGCTATAGAGAAACAGAAGAAATTATTTGATAATCATCCAAATGATAAATTAGAGGAAGATACGGATGGCGAAGCTTAATTACTGGGAGAGCAGGGAAGCACAGGATATGTATAATTACATGGAAAGTGCAGAGAAAAAGGCAGATGAAATAGCACAGCTATATTTGAAAGCATCCCGGTATATTTCTACGCAGGCAGATCAGATATTTGATAAATACAAAGGCAAATATGGTCTGTCTGAAAGCGAAGCACGCAGACTGTTGAATGAATTAAAGGATAAGACCTCACTGGACGAACTTCTGCAGAAGCTTAGAGATGGAGATTCTAATGACAGCCGTAAAGAGTTGAGAAAACAGCTAGAATCGGCTGCATACCAGGCAAGGCTGGAAAGATTACGGCAGTTACAGAATCAATTAGATTTTGTAATGATGAGAGTTTATAAGCAGGAGTTGCAGCGTAACCGTAGTTTTTACACTGATTTTGCGAATGAAGCCTACTATCGTGAAATGTATAATATTCAGCAGAGAGCAGGTGCAGCATTTTCATTTGCCCATATATCCAAGGATACAATTGAAGAGGTAATAAATAGTCGGTGGTCTGGTGAAAATTATTCCTCCAGAATATGGAAGAATACAAAAGCATTAGCACAGGAATTAAAGGAGCAGTTACTGCTTGAACTGGTTACCGGTAAAACACACCGGGAGATAGCCAATGAGATTGCTAATAAGTATGCAGCAGGTGCCAGCAGAGCCAGACGGTTAATAAGAACAGAGAGTAATTATCTCGCTGGGGAAATGAGTTTTAAAGCATATGCGGCAGCAGGCATAGAAAAGTATATGTATTTGGCAGTGCTGGATTTAAAGACTTGTACCACTTGTTGCAGAACGTTGGATGGAAAGATATTTTATACAAAAGATAAAAAGGTTGGTGTCAACTGCCATCCAATGCATCCGTGGTGTCGGTGTACGGAAATAGCTGTTCTGGATGAAGAATGGTTAAAGGATATGACCAGAAAAGCATTAGATCCTAAGACGCATAAGAAGATAGATGTCCCATTAACCATGAGTTATGCTCGATGGTATCAGAAATATGTGGAAGGGAACCAGGATGCTAAGCTGGAAGAAAAGAGAATCCGAAATACAACATCAGATAGGATTCAGTATAAAAAATATCGGGAGATTCTTGGCGAAGAAGTGCCGGAAACACTGGAAGAATTCCAAAATATGAAGTATAATGAAACTGAAAAATGGAACGATTTGAAATCCAAAAAGCAAGAAGCATTAAATAAAATGGATTTTGACGATATGGGAAATCTTATAGAGAAACTTGGCAACAAAGAAGTGCGGCAATGGTATAAGGCACATGATGAGAAAATCCCAGATTTAGTTGATAAGATGATTCCTTTGGAGCAACAAGCAAGGCAAGCTTTTGAAATGAGAAATCAGTATAGAATACAGGCAAGAGAGTTGATGAAAGACCAAGTATCGAGAAAGGAACTAGATATAAAACATAAAAATCATACTTTTGAGGAACTTTTAGAGCATAAAAGAAAAAAATATGGATTGACCGAAAGTGAAGCATATAAGGATATTATCCGTAGTAGTACAACTACAAATAAAAAATACGATAAAATAGCTGGCATTCAATGAAGGGAGGAAATGGTGTGAAAACATTTCAGTTAGATAATGAACCGAATCGTTTATACTTTACTAATTATAATAAAATAGATGAAGAAGTTCTTTTTCAGAATATTTTTAAAACCTTAAAGAATTGCAAAGATATTGAAATAGGCAGAAAACATATAGGACCTTCAGAAGATTTGTATGATTGTAAATTGTCGGATTTTTCATTTACATTGGTATATGACATTGATTATGGAACATATATTCAGGTAGATGATGTAAAAATAATTCCAAGGTTAGAAAATCTTTTTGAGGTGAAAAATGGATAATTTTACAATTATATACAAAATTTTAAAGGCATTAGAACAGGCTATGGATTATGATGAATTTGATACGAATACAATATCTCATGTAAGATTGAATATTTCGTATCAGAGATGGGAAAAGATTCTGATTATGCTTGCAAAGTCTGGTTATATTGATGGTATTATATATGACCAGTGTGGTGGTGATTATTGTGCGCATATTGAAGAACCAATAACACCAGTTATTACATTAAAGGGTTTGGAATATTTAAGTGATAATACATTAATGAAAAGAGCTGCAAATGTTATGAAGGGAATAAAAGAAGTAGTTCCAGGATTATAGATACCACTAGCCATTAGGCCGGTGGTATTTTTATACCAATTTCTAGGAGGTGAGAAAATGAAAATCAAAGTAACAAAGCGGTATGTGGATAAGTACACAAAGAAAATTGTGGAAGAGGGTACAGAAACGGAAATGACCGCAGAACGTGGCAAGGAACTGATAAAAGAAGGTGTTGCCAAAGAAGTAAAAGTAACAGGAAAAGAAGCATAGAAGGGCGGTGATTCCTTATATCTCCCAGCTATGGGTTAAATAGTGATAAGCACGCAGATTGTATTCTGGGTGTTATTTTTATGCCTTTTTTCCGCAGGCATTAAAGAACGGTAGAACAATGTGGTATGCAACGGACTGGGGAAAAGACCGGCTCGGGGCAGGAAGGAGAAAATATGAAGAATAAAGAAGTAAAGGCATTGAGAATGCCACTGAAATTACAGTTTTTTGCAACCGGAGACGGTGACGGCACTGGAGAGGGTGACGGTTCCGGGGATGGAGCAGGAGACGGAGATGGCGCAGGTGACGGTTCAAAGGGTGAACCACCAAAGACCTTTGATGATTTCTTGAAAACAGGAGATTTCCAGTCAGAATTCGACCGGAGAGTGCAGCAGTCAATTACAACAGCACTTAAGAATCAGAAAGAAAAGTATGATGCTTTAATGGATGACCGGTTATCAGAAGCGGAGAAACTTGCCAAGATGACAAAGGATGAAAAACAGGAATACCTCAATAAAAAGCATGAAAAGGAGTTATCTGACAGAGAAGCCGCTATTACCAGAAGGGAACTTATGGCAGAAGCGAAGAATACTCTTGCAGAGAAAAAACTTCCGGTAACATTGGCAGACGTGCTGGTGTATACAGATGCAGATTCCTGCAACAAATCCATTGAAGCAGTAGAGAAAGCCTTTACCGAAGCGGTAGCCGCTGCCGTAGAAGAAAAGCTGAAAGGCGGAAAGCCAATGAAAAACGGTGATTCCAATGTAACAGAGTTGGACAAAATCGTTAGTATGATGAGTGAATAGGAAGGAGATTTTAGAAGATGGCAATTAACACATTAGCAACAGCAACAAATTTTCAGAAAGCATTGGACGTGTTAGCAGTTCGTGAAGCTGTAACCGGCTGGATGGAAGCAAATGCCGGTCAGGTAAAATATACCGGTGGAGCAGAAGTAAAGATTCCAAAAATGTCGGTACAGGGTCTTGGAGATTATGACAGAGATAACGGATATCTCATGGGTTCCGCTACTTTGGAATATGAAACTAAGAAAATGACTCAGGATAGAGGCCGTAAGTTCCAGTTAGATTCTATGGATGTTGATGAGACTAACTTTGTAACAACGGCATCTTCCGTTATGGGAGAGTTCCAGAGAACAAAAGTTATTCCGGAGATTGATGCATACCGTCTTTCCAAGATTGCAACAGAAGCAATCAATGCAAATGTGGCAGGTATGGTTCAGTATGGATACACACCGGGAGCAGCTAATACAAGTGCACTCCGTAAAGTAAAGGAAGGTATTGCTGCAATCAGAGACCTTGGTTATGACGGACCATTAGTAGTTCATGCTACAGACAGCTTTATTTTGGAGTTAGAGTTAGAACTTGCAAATAAGATTTCTACAGTAAACTTCAAAAAGGGCGGTATTATTACTAAAGTTCCGGCGGTTGATGAAGTACCAATTATTCCAACACCGGCAAATCGTCTGGTAACAGCAATTAAGCTGAATGACGGAAAAACGAGCGGTCAGGAAACAGGTGGATTTGAGAAGGGTGCAACTGCAAAGGATATCAACTTTGAAATTATGCCACTTAAAACACCGGTAGCAATTTCCAAGCAGGATAAGATGAGAATCTTTGACCCGAATACAAATCAGAAAGCAGATGCATGGGCAATGGATTATAGACGTTTCCATGATTTATGGATTTTGGAAAATAAGGTTAATTCCATTTATGTAAGCATTAAGGATTCAGAATAACAGGAGGTAGTACATGAGAGTTAAGACTGACAATGTTGAGAGAGTTGTTTCTGATGAATACGGCAGAGAACTTGTGGCAAGTAAAAAAGCCGTAGAAGTGCCGGAAAAAGAGGTAGAGACCAAGTCCCTGGAAAAGCTGAAAGTAGACGAATTAAAGGCACTGGCATCTGAAAAGGGAATTGAAGGAGCTGAGACTATGAAAAAATCTGAGCTTCTGGATATCTTAAAGGATGTGGTCTAGGTGACAGATATTGAAAAATTAAAAAAGCTTACCGGAGAGAGTGACGAAGAGTTGCTCTCTCTTTTGCTGGAAGAAGCAGAAGCTTTTGTGCTGTCATATACGAATCGGACGCACATTGTAAGTGGTCTGGACAAAGCAGTAAGAGACCTGGCAGTAATTGCTTTAAACCGGATAGGAACGGAAGGAGAGACCGGTCGAAGTGAGGGTGGAGAGACCTATAGCTTTGATAATGCCCCAAAGCAGGTATATACCCTGATGAACCGGTACAGATTAGCGAGGTGTGGCGGACATGCGTATGAAGCGAAGCAGAATACAGAAGTATCACCATAGAAGTAAGGAAACAGGAAAAGATGCCGAAGGTGGTATTTTTACACAATATCAGGAAGCAGTTCCATTTTGTGGTGAGATATGGCCGGCATCCGGTGAAGTGCAGGCTAAGTTATATGGAGAAAAACTATCATATATCCGTAATGTTCGGATAGAGGGCAGATATGTCATTACTACAGACAGAGCCGGAGTTGTTCATTATGTGTATCCGGATGGACTGGATATAGTGGAATCAGATGGATTATGTCTGTATGTGGATGGCACTGCAGAACCGGATTATAAGGTTATTGCAATTAAGCCATACCGGAATCTTACACTGGAGGCTATGAAGATATGATAGAGGGTCTGGGTAAGCTGCTGAAACGAATTGAGCGGTATGAGAATGTGAGTACCGTGCAAGGGGTAAGGAAAGGAATTGCACTGGTGCAGGCACAGGCAAGGGCAGGCTGCATAAGTGAGACTGGAGAATTGAGAAATTCGATTCATGTCAGTGATGAGGTAATAGGGAAAAATAAAGTGGTTGGAACCTGCTTTACGAACAAATCCTATGCGCCTTATGTAGAATTTGGCACGGGTCCCAAAGGGCAGGCGAATCATGCCGGAATATCACCTAATGTACCGGTTGCCTATAGCCAGTCACCGTGGTGGATACATGAGAGCCAGATTGATAAAGGTCTGGCAGAAAAGTATCACTGGTTTTACATAGACACCAAGGACGGACGTTTCTATCAGTGTAATGGACAGCCAGCAAGACCATTTATGTATCCGGCATTGAAAAATAATGAAGAGAAGATAACCAGATTGATTGCAAATGACATTAAGGAGCAGCTGAAATGAAAAATGTGAAAGACATTGTATATGGAGCAATTAGTGGTGTAGTGGAAAATACCACGGATTCGTATCCGAGTAACTTTGAAAATCTCCCGGCAGTTCAGTATATCGAGGATGAGAATAGCGTATATGAGAGAACCGGCAATAAAGAAGATAAAGCTTATGTCAGATATATTGTGGATATCTGGGACAGAAAAAGCACCTCCCAGACCACATTGGAAATTGATAAAGCTATTTCTGCTATCGGTCTTGTGCGTACATCCTGTAAAGATGTACCGGAACAGGGTGGATTGAAACATAAACACATGGTATATGAAGGAATTATTGATATGGATTCTGAAATCGTATACTGGGACAAATAAGAAGGAGGAAGAAAGCATGTTAGCAAATGGAGCAAAGTTAGAGTATAAGAAGGGCGAACAGTGGGTAGACTGCCCGGGCTTAAAGGAAATTCCGGATATTGGAAATGAACCGGAAAAGGTAGATAATACCTGCCTTACCGATAAGCACAAAGTAAACGAAAATGGTATTGGTGATTTAGGGGATATGACCTATAAATTCAAATACGACAACAGCAAGGCAGACTGCCCTTACCGTGTGTTCCGTGATAAGAAACCGGATGAAGTTACCGAATTCAGAGAAACACTTGCAGATGGTTCTGTTACCGAATATTCTGCACAGACATCTGTAAAGCGTACCGGCGGAGCAGTAAACGGAGTAATTGAGTTTGAATTAACAATGGCAGTACAGAGTGATTTCACTTATACTGACCCAGCCTAAGAGAAGGAGGATAAAAATCAATGGACGGATTAGATGAAATGTTACAGACAGAAGATAAAGAGAAAAAGGTAGTTGCAATGAATCAGAAAGAGGAACAGCCAAAGCGTAAGCAGTTCCATTTCTGGAGTGTGGCAGGAGTAGACCATAAGTTGAAGCTGACCACTTCCATGATTACCAAATTGGAAAGTAAGTACAAGACCAATGTTATTAATCTGGTCATGAATGAGGGTGTGCCGCCACTTTCTGTAATGCTTACCATTGTGCAGGCAGCACTTATTCCGTGGGAGCATGGAACCAGTTATAAGGATGTAGAGAAGTTATTTGATTTATGGCTGGAGCAGGATGGTGGAGACCAGCAGAGTTTCTTTAAAGAGGTAATTGTTCCGCTGATGGCGGTATCCGGTTTTTTTACGGAGAAACAGACAGCGGAGATTCTCGAAAGTCTGGAGGAGAGAGCCAGTCAGATTTAATATCCGATTACATTGATTTATTATATCCAAGAGCATTAGACAGCGGAATCTCAGTCGGGAAGTTTTGGAATTCTTCTCTGACTGAGATTTTGGATAGGATAGACAGCTATGACCGGAGAAAAAAGTCTGAAATTAATCTCATGTTTATGCAGGCAGATTTGATTGCTAATAGGGTAGCGAAATGCTTTGACCCACAGAAGGTAAAAACAGTCATGCCGTGGGATTGCTTTCCAGAAGTATTCGAAAAGGAAAGAAAAGAATATGAACAGCAGGAAGTTATAACTGTAAAAAATAAAAGACGTGCTGCAATGGATGAATATAATCGCAGGCGGCACATGCAGGCAGGAGGTGAGAATGAATGAGTGATGAATCCTTGGAAAAATTGAAGGTTGTAATTGAAGCCAGTGCAAATCCGTTCCGGGAAGAAATGAAGAAGCTTCGGAAGGAAATGAATGATTCCAGTAAGGTTGTAGATGATCAGATGAAGAATATTAAAGCGGATATGGATAAAACAATGGAGCCTATCCGTAAAGTGCAGGCACAAATACGTAGAATTGGTGAAACCATGAAAAACGTACTTGGAAAGAGCCTTCCGGGTAACCAGTTTAAGGATATGAGCAACAGCATTGAGAAGACCCAGAAGAAACTGGACAAGCTGATTGCAACAAAGCATGAGCTGGAGGATTCCGGCAAGGATATGGAGTATACAGATGATTTCAAGGAACTGATGAAGGTCACTGATGCGGCAGAAAAGAAACTGAATTCTTATATTGAACAGGAAGACAGGATGAAAGCCACAGGTACTGTAAATAAGAAGAGTAATAGCTGGAAGAATTTGCAGTACAATATTGAACAGGCTAGAAATACTTATAATGCATATAAGATGGATATGGAAAATACCACACCATCTGAAAAGGTGCAGCCTACTGATAAATGGCGGAAGGTTCAGAAAGAAATATATGATACCAGAATCGAACTGGCTCAGATGAATGAGGAACAGCAGAAGTATGAGAAAAGCGTCAGAGTCAGCAGGGTTTCTAAAGTATTTAAGAATGTACTGAATACTTTTAAATCATTGGGGCAGTCCATTAAGAAAAGCGGTGGTTTATTTGCATCACTGATTCAGAAATTTAGAAATGGAATTCCTTGGTTTAACAAGACCAGAAATTCTATGTATGGCTTAGGCAATTCTGGCAGCAGGCTTGGTAATATCTTTAGAACCCTTGGTATGACAGCAAGGTTTATGTTTGCCAGCTTTGCAATAACCGGCACCATTAATGGCGCAAAAGAGGGATTGAAGAATCTTGCACAGTACAGTGATACTACGAATGCTAGTATCTCAACTTTGTATAGTGACCTCATTACCTTAAAGAATGCTTTTGCAGTAGCGTTTGCGCCTATTTTGAATGTGGTAACTCCAATTCTGGATACCTTTATTACCTATTTAATAGATGCGGCAAATGCGGTGGCACAGTTCTTTTCAGCACTTACCGGAAGTCCGACATGGACCAAGGCAACCAAAGTACAGAAGGATTATGCCGGCAGCCTGAATAATACTGCATCAGCAGCGGCAGCAGCCAAAAAGGAGTTGTATGGCTTTGATGAAATAACCAAGCAGTCAGATGACAGCAGTTCCGGTAGTAGCGGAGCAGGCGGTTCTATTGGCAGTATGTTTGGCACAGAGGAAGTGAGCAATCAGTTCTCCAATTTTGCTCAGATGGTGAAGGATGCATGGAAAGATGCTGATTTCAGCGAGATAGGTGAGATTGTCGGGACTAAGATTCGGGACGGACTGGATAGCATTAATTGGGATGCAATACAGGAAACTTGCAATAAAATTGCTAAGAGCATTGCAACCTTTATCAATGGATTCATTGGTACGGAAGGTCTTGCTGAGAGCATTGGAAGTACAATTGGAAATGCTATTAATACCGGAGTAGGAATGGCGCACACCTTCTTTTCTACTACAAATTTTGTTGGCTTGGGCGAATTCATAGCCACGACAGCCAATACAGCCATTATGGATACTACAGACTGGGGATTGATTGGCGAAACTGTAGCAGAGGGATTAAAGTCCGGTATAGAAACCTGGTATGGATTTGTAACAACCTTTAATTTTGAAGGGTTAGGCGAAAAAATCGGTGACTCCATAAAACGCTTTTTTAGAGAGATGGGTGAAGTTAACGAAGAAACAGGTCTGACAGGTTGGAAAGAACTTGGAGTTTCTATAGGAACGACTATTTCTGGATTTGCAGATACGATTGTAACAGCCTTTGAGGATGGTGTTAATTGGGAAGAAATAAAGAGCGCTGTAGGAGAGCTGATATCAGGAATATTTGATAATCTGGATGTGAATGTTGGAAAGTTAATCATAACCATTGCTGGATTTTCCATTTTGAAAGGTGGATTAGTACTTACAAAAGAAATTATAAAGAATGCAATATTAGCAAAAATTACAGGCTCAGTAGGTGCAGCAGCTTCTGGATTACCATTAATTACCATAGCAGCAATTTTAGGCATTACACTAACAGCTATATGGTGGATGGACGAATATGGCCATCCAATATTAAATGATATTGGGCAGTGGTTGTCTGAAAAAATAACAGGTGAGGTCGTTGATAAGGATGCCTTAAATAAACTTATTGAAGGAACAGGCCTTGATTCAAATACAAAGTTTTCGGACTTTCTAAAGAATTTATCACAGTTATCCCTGCTTAGTGATGAGGATAGGAAACTTTTCAATAAGATTTCAGATAAATATCTTGGAGAGGGCAGATTTGACTGGAGTACATATCTTTCACTGCCTAAATCATGGGAACTTTGTAAAAAGAGATGGTCAGAGGCTATTTCGTGGTTTAAGGAAAATGTGATTGATAAGATACAAGGATTTTGGGATAAATTGAAAGCATTTTTTGGAACACCAAGTACTGTAAAGGATGGTGTTGGCGGTGGAAGTAAAGAGTTTAAAGTAAAAGATGAAATAAATAGCACAGGTGGTAAAATGGAAAAAGAATTATCTGTTAGAGTAAAATCTCGCACAACGGCAGATGAAATCTATAATCCATTACAGGCTTCATTTTCTAAGAAAGCTTTAACAACTGCAACAAAAACTACTTCTGGAGTAAAACTTCATGAGGAGGTGCAGGGCGGAATCACATCTGCAGGAGCATTTCATAATGCTGTAAAATCTACTACAACTGGAAATATGATTTTTGATTTTATTCAGTCTGATTTTATGAAAAATAAATTGCATACTGCTACAAAGTCAGATACCAATGGACGTTCTATATTTGGCTGGGTGCAGGGAGCATTCGGGCAGAGTATATTTCATACTGGGGCAAAATCAGATACCAGTGGTAGTACAATTCATCAGACAGTGCAGAATACTTTTGGCGCACAGAGTTTGAGCACATCAGCAAGGACAACAAATAGTGGAACAGATCTTAGAAACACGTTACAGGCATCTTTTGGTGGAACTCCATTATCTATCGGGGTTTCCCTAGTGCGAAATGGTTGGAATACAATTACTGACTGGGTTAATAGCTTCTTCGGTGGTGGAAATACTGGACGAGGAGCAACAATAACCAGGAGAGCAGATGGTGGACTTTTTGCTGGTGGAATGTGGCATCCAGTTACAGCTTATGCAGGTGGTGGTTCACCTGCAAGTGGTCAGTTTTTTATGGCAAGAGAAGCAGGTCCGGAGTTAGTAGGAACAATTGGACGGCATACTGCTGTAATGAACAATAACCAGATAGTATCCTCTGTATCAGATGGTGTATATTCTGCGGTGTTATCGGCAATGTCTCAGACAGCACGAAACAATAGCACGCCAATGGAATTGCACGTTTATGTAGGAGGAGAAAAAGTGACAGATTATGTTATTAAGGATATTAATGGTAGAACAGTTTCAACCGGAAAATGTCCAATTTTAACGTAATTTGGAGGGTAGTGTAAGCTACCCTCTTTTCAAATAATACGCAAATGTGTATAATTAAATTATTATGAAAAAGGAGGAGGGTTATGATATTTTGTAAAAATTGTGGAAATCCGTGTAGAATTGGAACAGAACCGGTCGGAAGAGACCAGAACGGCTTGCCAGTATTTCATAGATTCTCATATTGTGATAGATGTAGATTGAAGGAAGATTTGGATATTAATACAGGAGAAAAGGGAGAAGTGTATTCCATTATTAGCTTTGTATTTGCAATAGTGGCTCTTGTTATAGTTAAGTTGATGCCTGTAATATCCGTAATTATCGGACTTGTAAGCTTTGTATTGGCAGCATTGGGAATGGAAGAAAAGTATAGAGTACTTGCCCAAATTGCAATAGTTCTATTCCTCATTACAATGCTTATATTTATGTTTGGTACAACAGGATGGTTATGTTTGTTATCCAAATAATACAATAAATCAATTATAAAGTAGGAGGTATGAGTTGTGGCTTTAATTAATTGTCCGGAATGTGGCAGACAGATAAGTAATCAGGCAGAAAAATGTCCTAGTTGTGGATTCCCTATAAGTCGAATGAATCAGCAACCAAATTATGCTCAGATACAGGGACAATCAGTACAGATGCAAACGTGTCCACAATGTGGATTAGTGCATCCGGTAAGTCTGTCGATTTGTCCAAGATGTGGTGCAATGACACGATATGAAACAGGGATTGATTACGAAAAAGCAGCACAGAATGTAAAGAAAGAAGAGGATACTAATAAGAGTAATGCAATTTTTGGTTTGATAATTTCTATTGTTGCAATGCTAGTATCTTTTATGGGGCTTTCTTTATATTCACTTATTCTGATTCCGTCATTCCTATTATCCATAAGTGGAATTAAATCGAAAAGTGGACGAGGAATGGCAATAGTAGGAACTGTATTTTCTGGAGTTGCAGCATTTTTGATGTTAGTATTTTCTGTGGTTTGGGTGGTGGATATTAAATGATAATGAAATGTCCAGAGTGTGGAAGAGATGTTAGCAGTCAAGCAAATAGTTGTCCAGGTTGTGGATTCCCAATAAAAAATTATTTGAAAGATTTCCAAAAACAGCAAGACGAGAGCAAAGAAAAACATACGGATCCAATAGCCAGTTTTATATTTAGTTTGGTAGCATTGTTTTTTGTTGGGTCTGGTTCTATATTGGTGGTAATACCTATTGTAATTGCTTTTGTAATTGGAGTTATAGGATTAACGGAACGTGGAGCAGATGGATTTGCAATCACAGGAATAGTTATTAGTGTATTGGATGCTTTATTATTAATTGGAGTAATGGTGTTATAAAAAATATTATACAAAGGAGATATGAGTTATGGCTTTGATAGAATGTCCTAAGTGTGGAAGAAAAATCAGCAATTTGGCAGACAAGTGTCCAAATTGTAGATACATACTTTATCATCCAGAGAGAAAATTAGAGATAGGTGATAATTTCAAGGTTGAAGAGGTAAGAGAAAATGTAATATGTCCAGCATGTGGCGGTTATTGTAGGATAGGTAGTGAGGGAGTGGGAGTTGATAGAAACGGTATGACTGTTTTTCATAGATTTGCTTATTGTGATAGATGTAGAAGAAAAACAGATTTAGACTTGGTTCCTATAGTTTCTACGAATAAACCAAAAAAACGAAAAGATTCCGTGTTAAGCATAATTGCAAGTGTGTTTTCTGGAGTTGCATTTATTTTCCCTATGATTATTATCGTAGGATGGATTTTAGCTTTGGCAGGTATAATTATAGGATTTGTCGACTTGGGGACGAAAAAGGAAGGTGAAAGGCATCTAGGATCATATTTTTCCATTATTGTATTTGTAATATATAGTATAATGATTTTCAAGTTATTTTAAGGAGGTAGGGTTATGAATTTAATTATTTGCCCGGAATGTGGAAGTAGAATTAGTGACCAGGAAAAGGATTGTCCAGTTTGTGGATATCCACTAAACAAAAATGTCTATTATCAGTTTGCACCAATGCAGGATAATAGGGATATGAAAAAAGAAGAAGCAGCACAAAAGGAATTATCGAGTCTTTCGACAAGTGCATTGATACTTGGAATATTAGGAGTAGTCTTTAGTTTTCTGTTTTTTGGAATAATTTTTGATATAATTGCTATAATTTTTGGGTGCATAGGAATTGCTAAAAAACGCAAGAATGGTTCGGCAATAGGTGGATTATGTACTGGAATTGCAGGAGTTCTTATAGTTATTATTTTATTGCTTGTCCCAAGTAGTACAACTGAAAATAAGACTAGCCCAGAAGAAAATAACAATTATGTATCTGAAAATAATACAGAAGACACAACGGTTACAGAGCCAGAAAAAGAATCGACTGAAACAGAGAGTGAAGTAAAGCCAGAAGATGTAGCAATAGAAGAGCAGACGCTATATGATAGTAATGGTGTTACTATAAAAGCAACAAGTTTGGAAAAAGATTATTTTGGATATACTGTTAATATATACATAGAAAATAATTCAGATTTGAATTTAGGCTTTAATGCTCATGCTTATGCTGTAAATGGAATGATGACAGGTGATAGCATTTATGCAATGGATTGTGATGTTGCTGCCGGCAAAAAGGCAAATACCAGTCTTGATATAGATTCTTCTTTTATGAAGGAGAATGAGATAGATATAATTCGAAATATCCAAATACTGTTTTGGGCATATGATAACGATGTATCCTATAAGGAATTTGATACCGGTCAGTTGACAATTTCCACCACGGCGGATGATGGTAGTTATAATGTAGTTACCGGTCAGAATATTTATGATGATGGAAGTATCTCTGTAGACTATTTATATCGGGATGGAGATAAATTCTATTATTGCCTGACAAATAATACAGATAATTACTTTAATTTTGATGTAAATAATATATCTATTAATGATTACACAGTATCTGATATTGATTATGATTTATATGATGAAGTTATATTGAAAGGGTGTCAGAAGATATTTGTAATAAAGGTTGAGAATTCTTTTAAGAATTTGAATGGCATTACTGATGTATCTAAGATAGATTTTAACTTTGGAATAAGACCAGAGGGAAACTATTTCAAAGAATATGCCAGCGGCATGATAGAGCAGGAAATTCCTGCTGAATAATTATTGATAATGGAAGAGGTAGAGAACAAAAAGCTGTTATTTATACCGAAAGGTATAGATAGCAGCTTTTTCATATACAAAAAACAGAAGGAAGGTGGCTAAGTGCTAAAGATTGATGGTGTGACCATGCCGGAACCAAAGGGAATAACATTTACCAAGGAAAAGATATGGTCAAAGAATACTGGAAGAACAACGGATGCAACAATGGTGGGAGACATTATTGCAATTAAAACAAAGATGCAAATCTCCTTTGGGTGTTTGAGTGGTACTCAGGTATCGCAGTTGGATGAAGCATTGTCTAAATCATTTATTTCAGTATATTTTAAGGATCCACGGCAGAATGCTTATGTGGAAAAACCATTTTATTCCGGAACACCGAGTTATCCGGTCTATTCTTATGCAGATGGATTGCCGGAATATGTAGGAACAGCAGTAGATTTAATTGAACAGTAGGAGGATTGTAAGATGAAAAACAGTGAAATTGTAGCAAATTATGTGGGATTAATTAATATGGTGGAGAAGAAAGAGAAGTACCCGGTAAAGTTTTCATTTGCTATTACCAGAAATTTGAAAATTTTGGAAAGTCTGAATAAAGATTTTGAAACAGAAAGAAATAAGTTATTGGATATTTATAATGTAAAGGATGCGGATGGAGATCCGGCATATAAAGAGACCGGAAAGATTGAAATTGCAGCAGGGCAGGATGGAAACTGGAAGAAAGATATGGAAGAACTTCTGGATATTGACGTGGATGTAAAGGTACATAAGGTTTCGCTGGCGGACTTGGATGGTATTAATATTACTGCTGAGGATATGCTTGCCTGCTCTTTTATGATTACAGAGTGAGAATAGGAGGCACCTTATGTATAAAGTAAGTGAGGCATTGGCGAATACGCTTGCAGGAAATAGCCGGTGTATGCGTGCAAAGTTAGTATGCGGCAGTGAGGTGATAGACAACGGAATCCAGTCTATTAAGTTAGTGCAGCAGGCAAATGCAGATAATGAGACGGTAAGTATTGGTGGAGCAGTATCAGCTTATGCAGAAATCAGTATTTATAAGCCTTTAAGGTTGGTTACCAGAAAAGAATATACCTTGTATATTGGTGCAGTGCTTCCAGATGATACAGTAGAATACTGTAAAATGGGTCTGTTTACACCAAAGAAGCCACAGGAAGATGATGGATTGCTCACATTTAAAGCTTATGACCGTATGGTATCTAGACTGTGGAAAACATACTGGCCTACGATATCAAAATATCCAGCAGATGGTAAAGAAATACTTGCTGATATTTCAAAGCAGTGTGGTATTGCAATTGCAAATCTGAGCAGCTTGCCGGATGGAATAACAGTTGGCTGGGGCACAGCTTATAATGAAGATGGTTCTGTTATGAAAGTACCACCATTTACAGCTTGTACAATCCGAGAAGCATTATCCTATTTAGCACAGATGTATGGGGCATTTGCCACTATTAACCGGGACGGTGAGATAGAATTTCGGTGGTATGCAGCAACTTCCTATGAGGTGCCTGCAAATCGTTCTTTTGATGATATTGTCTGTGCAGAACAGGTTTATAAGTTACAAGGTATTTCCTGTACTGTGAATGACAAGACGATTATGGCCGGAACGGTTTCTTCTATTCAAATAGAGAATAGCTACATGACACAGAGTATATTAAATTCTGTATACAAGAAAATTGGTGGATTTTCATTTTTGCCAACTACGTTTTCGTTTCTTGGTGACCCACGTTTGGATTTAGGGGATATTATTACCGTTTATCGTAGGGATGGCACTGCAATTAAGGTCCCGGTAATGAGTATTACATTTGACTTTGATGGCGGTCTTAGCACAGAGGTAGGCAGCTACGGAAGTGATGTTGAAGAGGGTGAAGACCAGGTAAAGGGTCCGACAACGAAAGCCTTAGAGCGTGTCTATACGGATTTATTCCTTGTGCGGCAGGTAGTGGCGGATAAGGTCAGTGTAAATTATCTGGAAGCTAATTATGCTACAATCACCGAACTGGATGCAGTCAGTGCCAGAATTGACAAGATAGTTACCTCAGAGGTTACAGTGGAATATCTGGAAGCCAATTATGCAAAAATGAAAGATGTAGAAGCTAATTTTGCTACGATTGACCTTGCCAATGTAAAGGATGCATCTATTAAAAGTGCTATGATTGATGCCGGAGCAGTAAAGACTGTACAGATTGCGGATGGAAGTATTACGGATGCCAAGATTGTAGAATTGACAGCCAATAAGATAACTGCCGGCACATTATCAGTGGAACGGCTGGAACTGGTAGGCTCTACGTCCTCTATCGTATATGCACTTAATAACTCCGGTGAGCTGGTGAGCGAGAATGTAAATACTTTAGATGGTGATGTGCTGACCGACCGGACAATAACTGCAGATAAGTTAGTTGCTAACAGCATTACCGCAAATGAGATTGCATCAAAGACCATAACTGCCAATGAAATATTGTCAAATACGATTACGTCAGCGGAACTGGCTGCCGGAAGTGTGACGGCGGATAAAATTTCAGTATCGTCATTAGAGGCTATTGTAGCAAAAATCGGTGGCTTCAATATTAACCAGACAGCACTTTATAATGGAACGGACAGTATGAAATCCATAACAAAAGGAATATATATTGGAATAGATGGAATCAGACAGTATCGCAGTGATAGTGCTTATGCTGCTTTACAGGACGGAAAATTGACAGCAGTTGGAGCAGACATACAAGGAAATGTGTATCTTGACAATGGAGTGTATATGTATTTCCCAGAATCATTTGGATTGCATGGAAGCATAACTAAGGCAGGGTATTATAAGACAATTACAAATGATATGTATAGTGGTTCTTTATCCGTTGGATTTAAAGATGGATTTAATTTGAATTTATCAGCAGATGGAGAAAGTTTTTCTTTGAATACTAGGAACGATTCAATATTAGAAGGTTTGGTTGACGGGCATATTATAGTAAATACAGATTGTGAAACTAAGAGAATATTAGCACAGGATAGTATTAGTACCACAAAGAATATAAAAGCCAGTGGAACAGTTACAGCAGGCTCATCACTAATTGCTCAATCAATGGAACTGTCATTTTCTACACCATTTATAGATTTTCACTATAATAAATCATCAGCCGATTTTACATCTCGTTTAATTGATTATGGAGGAAACTTCACTTTTAATACAAGCAGTGGCATTTATCAATTCTGTAATATCAATGGTAGTCAAACTGCACGAATAGTATCTAATGGCACTTTTGGAGCAGCAAGCGGCGGAACGGCAATAGTAGGAAGTGCGATATATTGTCAAACAACATGGAGCGGAGGAGCATATACAGCAGTTTATGGAGCATCATTCACAAATCCTTCCTCAAGACTGGTAAAGGAAAATATTATTAATATGTCGGAAGAGGAAGCAAAAAAGATATTGCTACTTAATCCGGTAGATTTTGATTATATTAAGGAATTTGGCGGAGAGAAGAAGCAGAGAGGACTAATTGCAGAAGATGTTCTGAATATCATACCATCCTGTGTTACCGTTCCGGAAGGGTATTCGGAATCAGATTTTGCACCGGAAAAGGGCATTATGAATAAGGTACTTGCAATTGATTACTCTAAGCTGATTCCATATTTAATAAAAATAGTACAGATGCAACAAGAAGAAATTGAAGCGTTGAAGCACGCATAGCGTAGCTGATACGTTTCTTTTTTTATAAAAATTTAAGGAGGAAAAGAAAATGAACAACAACACAATCAAAGCAATCATAACAGCAGTAACGGGGTTCTTATCATCCCTGCTCGGTATACTTTATGTACCGGTATTACTTATGGTTGCCTGCAACATTATTGACTATGCGACAGGTATCTTCGCATCCAAGTACCGTAATCAGCCGATAGATTCATACAGAGGATTCCGAGGGATTGCAAAGAAGATTTCCATGTGGCTTCTGGTGGTGGTTGGAGCAATTGTTGACCAGTTACTGAAATATGCTGCCACCACAATCGGAATCACAATGCCAATAACATTTCTCATAGCGTGTGTAGTAGCAATATGGATCATATGCAATGAAATCATCAGTATTCTGGAGAATATCAAGGATATAGGTGCACCGGTTCCACCGTTTTTATTACCTCTGTTGAAAAATCTGAAATCACAGGTGGAAGAGGTTGCAAAGACAGAAGAGAAGGAGGAAGAATAAGATATGAATATTGTAGAAACGAATTTACAGTTCAAAGGAAAAATGTCAGTAAGAAAGAGCACATCCAGAATTATGCTGCATCATGCTGCAGCATCTGAATGTGATGCAAAAACGATTCATACATGGCACCTTGGAAGGGGATTCAGCGGAATCGGTTATCACTTCCTTGTAAGAAAGAATGGGACAATTGAGAGAGGACGTGCAGAAAACCTTGTGGGGGCACATGCGGCAGGTAATAACAGTAATTCCATTGGAATCTGCTTTGAAGGTAATTTTGAGACAGAAACAATGGGAGAAGCACAGAAGAATGCTGGTAAGGAGTTAATTGCTTATCTTTGTAATAAATACGGCATTGATGTAGTTATCCGGCATAAAGATGTTGCAGCAACTGCCTGCCCGGGCAAAAATTTCCCTTATGAGGAAATGTTACATAAGAATGTGGAACAGCCGAAAACAGAGAGCCAGTCCAAGGAAGAAAAGGCAAAAATTCCAGAAGATGGTTTGTGGGGCAAAGATACAACCAAAAGAGCGCAGGAAGTATTCGGCACTCCGGTTGATGGAATGATTTCCGGACAGCTTAAGTCATGTGCTAAGTATTTTCCGGGTATTATCTCGGTAAGTTATGGCAGAGGTGGTTCAGCCTTGGTCAGAGCAATGCAGAAATGGCTTTGTATTCCAGAAGATGGTTACATTGGTCAGCAGTTTGTGTTGGCATTACAGCATAAGATGGGAACAGTCGCAGACGGAGTTTTAAGCAAACCATCAAGCTGTATTAAAGCATTCCAGAAATGGCTGAATCAGCAGTAAATACGGCATTTTTTGAGTGTGAAAAGCATTAAAATTTTACTACATACGCAAAACCGAAAAGGGCATCCAGTTCGGGCAGCTTACCCGCTGCCCGTCACAGTACTGGGTCAGAATCGGCTGGCGGACGTTCGGGCGGGAAAGGTAGCTGTTAAACATCTCATCAACGATATTGGAAATGTTGGAAAAAATGTTTCTGCCGTAGACAAATTTGTGGTCAAAGGCGGTAGAAGAAGTAATGGTAAAATCATAGCCCTTGTTCCGGTACCACTCCGTATACACCCGGTTCAGGGTAAAGGACATAATCGCTAAAATATTTGCACGGAGAGCTGCATCCGGCCAGGTAGCATAGATTTCGCTGGAGGCAACATTTTTGATGTAATCCCGGTAACGGACATAGTAGTCGTTGGCGGAAGAATCACTTGGCGGGCCGTCATGGACAATGACATATTCCGGGATGACAACACGGCTTAAGACAATCTCGCCGCTTTCTGTCATCGGCTTGATTTCATCCTCTGGGATTTTCGGCGGAAAATTCCCATAGAGAGTGTTGGCGGTTATAACAATATTTCGTTCCAGTGGATTTTCCACGGTGGCAGTTTCCATCCGGACATTTTGGATGGAAGTTTTATCCGGCAGAACGGAGATACCGGAAATATTGATGGGACGGTAGCCGGACGCATTTACCTGAATGGTATATTCCGAGTAAGGCTGGAATTCAGAAGGCTCCATACTATATTCTAAGGGGGGAGCCGGCAGTTCAACTGCTGCAGTCTGACCGGAAATGTCAGTTGATAGTTCTTCAATAATTTCAGTAGGATTTCCCGTATAGGAGAGACGGATGGAGGCATCTTTAATGGGGAAAAAGCCACGTTCTGTGGTGACATGAATCTGCAGTTGTCCTCTGTCCGTGGCTTTTTGCATATAAGAAAGGTTTGACATATGGAAACCTCATGATATTTATTCCATAAAGTATATGCCGGAAAGCGGGAAAACGTGTTATACTGTTGCAGAATGAATGGAGAGAAAATATGATAAATTATAAAATGATATTGCAATACGATGGCAGCAGATACAGCGGATGGCAGGTTCAGGGAAATACAGAGCAGACCATTCAGGGAAAGCTGCAGTCGGTATTGGAGAAAATGACAGAAGAAGAAATAGAGATACATGGCTCCGGAAGAACGGATGCGGGCGTGCATGCCATGGGACAGGTGGCAAATTTTAAACTTCAGAGTGCATATGAACCGGAAGAGATAAAGCGGTACTGTAACCAGTATCTGCCGGAGGATATTGTGGTATTAGAGGTATCCGAAGTACCGCTTCGGTTTCACAGCAGATTAAACGCAGTAAAAAAGACTTATTGCTACCGCATTTTCTTAGGGGAGAAGCCGGATGTATTCCGGAGAAAATATGTAACACCGGTGGCAGAAAACCTGAATATTAACAAAATGAAGGCAGCGGCGGAAGTGCTGCTTGGAACCCACGATTTTACTTCTTTTTGCGGCAACCGTCATTTCAAAAAATCGGCAGTACGGACGATTTATGAGATTCGGATAGAGGAGAAAAAGGATGAACTTGACATTTTTTTTACCGGAAATGGATTTTTACAGAACATGGTGCGAATCCTTACCGGAACACTGTTAGAAGTTGGAACAGGAAAGCGGGAAGTTCGTGAGATGAAAGAAATATTAGAGGGCAGAAACCGCAGTCTGGCAGGACCAGTGGCAGCAGCAAAGGGACTGGTGCTCATAAATGTGGAATATGAATAGATAAGGCAGAGAAAGCTTCATGGAGAAATGGATTGAAATCAGAAAAGGCGGCAATTTCATGGAAATGGCAAAGAAATATGGAATTGACCCACTGATTGCCCGGATTATAAGAAACCGGGATATAATAGATGAAAAAGAAATTACAGAATATTTGTATGGTGGAAAAGAAGCATTACATAATCCTCATTTATTAAAGGATGTGGATAAAGCTGCAGAAATTATTGCAGAGGGCATTGCAGAGAAAAAGGCCATGCGTATCATTGGTGATTATGATATTGATGGTGTCAATGCAACCTATATTTTATTAGATGGAATCCGCCGGTGCGGCGGCAATGTGGATGCTGCAATCCCGGATCGGATGAAAGATGGTTATGGAATCAATGAGCATTTAATCGAGCAGGCATTGTCCGATGGAAAAGAACTTTTGATTACCTGTGACAATGGAATTGCTGCAATCAACGAGATTAATTTTGCAAAGGAAAAAGGAATGACCGTTGTGGTAACAGACCACCATGAGATTCCTTATCGTAATACAGAACGAGGAAAGGAATTTCTACGGAGCAATGCGGATGCCATTGTAAATCCCAAGCAGGCGGATTGTCCGTATCCCTGCAAAGGAATCTGCGGAGCAGTAGTGGCGTGGAAGCTGGTGCAGGTGCTTTATGAGAGAATGGATATTCCGGTGGAAGAAGCGGATATTTTTATTGAAAATGCAGGCTTTGCAACGGTGGGGGATGTCATGGACTTAACCGGAGAAAACCGTATTTTGGTAAAGCTTGGGTTAAAAGCGTTAGAGCATACGAAGAATCCCGGAATGAAAGCGTTGATTGCAAAAAACAAGCTTTCTGACAAGCCGTTGAGTGCATATCATATCGGCTTTGTATTGGGGCCATGTATCAATGCCAGCGGCAGACTGGATACGGCAAAACGTTCCCTGGAGCTGCTGCTTGAGCGGGATGAAGTAAAGGCTTCTGCACTGGCAGGCGAATTGGTGGAGCTTAACGAAAGCCGGAAATATATGACACAGCAGGAGACACAGAAGGCATTGGAACAGATTGAAAAGGAAGGCCGGGAAAAAGATAAAGTATTAGTGGTTTACCTGCCGGAATGCCATGAGAGTCTTGCGGGAATCATTGCCGGAAGAATCCGGGAAGCCTATCAGAGACCGGTATTTGTACTGACCAGAGGAGAAGAAGGAGTCAAAGGCTCCGGTCGTTCCATCGAAGCCTATTCCATGTTTGATAAAATGACGGAAGTGGCGGAGCTGTTTACAAAATACGGCGGACATCCTATGGCAGCAGGACTTTCCATGCGGGAAGAAGATATTGATAAATTGCGGGAACAGCTTAATCAGAAGGCAGAACTTTCTGAAGAAGATATGGCAGAGGTGGTAAGGCTGGATGCGGTGCTTCCGATGTCCTATTTTACGGTAGATACCATCCGGCAGTTAAGTGTGCTGGAGCCTTGCGGAAAGTCCAATACCAAACCGGTATTTGCAGACCGTAATATTAAGATTACGAGAGCTGGTATAGTGGGCGTAAACCGGAATGTGTTAAAGCTTCATTTGTTGGATTCAAAGGGGAATCCGGTGGCAGGAGTCTATTTTGGAGAAGTGGAAAAATTTCTTACATTTCTCAGTGAAAAGTTTGGCAGTGAAGAAGTGGATGCAGCTATGCATGGAAAAGAAAACAGCATACAGTTTGCAGCCGTTTATGAGCCGGCAGTGGACACTTACAGTGGAAGAGAAAGTGTACAGGCAATAATACGACGGTTTAGGTGAAACTTTAGGAATTTAAGAAAAATTTAATAGAGTATTATGGCTTTTTGCAGGACGCTTCGGTTGTAAAAAGGGCAGAATCATTGTAAAATATAAGGGATTTATAACATACAGGGGGTATATTATATGACGAAAGAGGAAGTGTTTTCTTTCCCTTCCGCAGATGGGCGAACCACAGTTCATGCAGTACGATGGACTCCGGAAGATGGAAAGTATCGTGCAGTTTTACAGATAACACATGGTATGGTGGAATATATTGAGCGCTACCGGGCTTTTGCAGAATTTTTAAATGACAATGGTTTTCTGGTGGTAGGTCATGATCATATCGGACACGGCGAATCCGTTGTATCTAAGGATGAATGGGGATTTTTTGCAGAGCATCCCAGCGATACGGTGGTTGCCGATATGCATACACTCCGGGAGATAACACGGAAAGAGCATCCGGGTGTGCCTTATTTTATGTTAGGACACAGCATGGGTTCTTATATGCTTCGGAAATATCTGGCGATACATGGAGAGGGGCTTACCGGTGCTATAATTATGGGAACCGGCTGTATTCCGGACAATACCACAAAGCTTGCCATGTTTATTGCAAAGCTGCAGGCAGCATTTTTCGGCTGGCATCACAGAAGTAAATTATTACAGAAATTATCTTATGATAAATACTATCATCAGTTTGACCTGACAGGAAAAGATGCTTCCAATAGCTGGCTGACCAAGGATGAAGAAATAGTAAAAACCTATTATGCAGACCCGAAATGCACGTTTGTATTTACGGTAAATGCTTATATGGGACTGTTTGAGGCAGTTCTATTTGACAACCAGCAGGAAAATATTGAAGCAGTTCCAAAGAGTCTTCCGTTATTCTTTGTGTCGGGAGCAATGGATCCGGTGGGAGGCTGCGGCAGCGGCGTAAAGAAGGTATATAATAAATTTGACGTAGCCGGCAAAGAGGATATTACCTGGAAATTATATGACAACGACCGTCACGAAATCTTAAATGAGACAGACCGTGATGTTGTATATCATGATATTCGGGCATGGATGAATGTTCACCTTGCCTGAAAAAGGAGGAAAAAATGAAAAAACATATCAAAAAAATAATGGGAATGGGATTGGCATGTATGCTGTTTCTTGGAGTGCCATTTCAGGCATCCGCAGCAGAAGTGACCGGTACCTTATCGACAGAGACATCCGGGGAAGATGGTGCGGCAGACGGAGCGGATAACAGTTCCGATGCAGCAGCAAATCCGGACAGTGGAGCAGACAGCAGCACTCCGGATGCCGGAGCAGCTGCAGATAACCCGGCAGCAGCCAATGACAAAGCAGATGACAATGTTGTAATCAAGGAAAGCGACAAACCATATCTGGCATTGGGCGCAGACTTATCCGAAGACCAGAAGAACACTGTTTTAAGCCTGATGGGAATTGACCCGGCACAGCTTGGTAACTATGACGTAGTAACAGTAAGCAACTCTGAGGAGCATCAGTATCTGGACGCTTATATTCCATCTTCCCAGATTGGAAGCAAGTCCTGGTCCTCCGTTGTGATTGTAAAGAAGGAGAAAGGAAATGGAATCAACATTTCCACAAAGAATATTTCTTATTGTACCGTTGGTATGTATAAAAATGCACTGGTAACAGCAGGGATTGAAGATGCAGATATCATTGTAGCAGGACCGAAAAATATTTCCGGAACTGCTGCGTTGGTTGGCGTATTTAAAGCATATCAGGAAATGACTGGTAAAGAGCTTCCACAGGAAAATGTGGATACCGCATTAAATGAGCTGGTATTAACCGGACAGCTTGAAAGCAGCACCGGAGCAGATGCTGAGTCGGTAGAAGGTCTGGTAGCATACTTAAAACAGCAGATTGCAGAGAATGGCCTCACCGATGATGACAGCATTCGCAAAGCCATTGATGAAGCTGCAGATAAATTTGATGTGACACTGACCGAAGACCAGAAAGCACAGTTATTAGAGCTTTTGAAGAAAATCGGTGATCTGGACCTTGATGTGGACAGTCTTGTAAATCAGGCAAAATCCATTTATGACAAGATTGAAAACCTTGGTGCAGATGGAATCTTTGATAAGATTGGAAGCTTCTTCTCAAATCTGTTTTCATCTATTGCAGATTTCTTTGAGAATCTGTTTAGTTAAGACGGAATCTGTCATTGGCAGTTCAAAACAACTACTGAGATATTCTTGGTAGTTGTTTTTTTTCGCAAGTAACAAGAAAACACATGTTTGCCAAAAAAATCTCCATGTGTTATACTAGCCGCAGGGCTTCTTTTGAAGCAGTTTTTAGAAAGAAAGGATTGGAACAATGGCGAAACAGGAAACATATGATGCAAGCAGTATTTCCGTACTGGAAGGACTGGAAGCTGTCCGGAAGAGACCGGGAATGTATATTGGAAGCGTCTCAAGAAAAGGATTGAACCATTTAATATATGAAATCGTGGATAACTCGGTAGATGAGCATCTTGCTGGTGTATGTGATACCATCCGTGTTACATTAGAGGCAGATGGCTCCTGTACCGTAGAAGATAACGGACGGGGAATTCCGGTGGGAATGCATAAGAAGGGCGTATCGGCAGCCCGTGTGGTATTTTCTACTCTGCATGCCGGCGGAAAGTTTGATAATGCAGCATATAAGACCAGCGGTGGTCTTCATGGAGTAGGTTCCTCCGTTGTAAATGCACTTTCTACTTATATGGATGTAGAAATAAGCAGAGATGGTTATGTGCATCATGACCGCTATGAGCGTGGCGTGCCAACGGTAGAGCTGGTAAACGGACTGCTGCCGACAATTGGAAAGACGAAAAAGACCGGAACAAAGATTAATTTCCTGCCGGACCCGGAAATCTTTGAAAAGACAAGATTTAAAGAGGATGAAGTAAAGAGCCGTCTCCATGAGACTGCATATTTAAATCCTGCTTTAACTATTATTTATGAAGATAGACGTGGGGAAGAAGTAGAACATATTGAATATCATGAGCCGGATGGAATCATTGGATTTGTAAAAGAGATGAATCAGAATAGTGAATGTCTCCATGATGTCATTTATTATAAAGGAGAATCTGAGGGTATTTCTGTTGAAGTGGCATTCCAGTATACAACAGAATTCCATGAGAATGTGCTGGGCTTCTGTAATAATATTTACAATGCAGAGGGCGGAACCCATCTGACCGGTTTTAAGACAACCTTTACCCAGGTGATTAATTCCTATGCAAGAGAGCTTGGCATCTTAAAAGAAAAGGATGCAAACTTTACCGGAACAGATGTAAGAAATGGAATGACTGCCGTTATTTCTGTGAAACATCCGGATCCAAGATTTGAGGGGCAGACGAAAACCAAGCTTGATAACCAGGATGCGGCAAGAGCCACCGGAAAAGTAACTAATGATGAAATTCAGATGTACTTTGACCGTAACCTGGATACTTTAAAGGCAATTATCGGATGTGCAGAAAAAGCAGCAAAAATCCGTAAGACAGAAGAGAAAGCGAAAACCAATCTTTTAACCAAGCAGAAATTCTCCTTTGATTCCAATGGAAAATTAGCCAACTGCGAAAGCCGTGATGCCTCCAAATGTGAAATCTTTATCGTGGAGGGAGATTCTGCGGGTGGTTCTGCTAAGACTGCAAGAAACCGGATGTTTCAGGCAATTCTTCCGATTCGTGGAAAGATATTAAATGTAGAGAAAGCAAGTATTGATAAAGTATTGGCTAATGCAGAGATAAAAACCATGATTTATGCATTTGGCTGCGGATTTTCCGAAGGATATGGAAATGACTTCGATATCAGCAAGCTTCGTTATGATAAGATAATTATCATGGCAGATGCGGATGTGGATGGAGCACATATTTCAACGCTGCTTCTGACTTTGTTTTACCGGTTTATGCCGGAACTGATTTACGAAGGACATGTCTATATTGCGATGCCGCCTTTGTATAAAGCGATGCCAACTAAGGGAGAAGAGGAATATCTTTATGATGATGCCGCCCTTGCCCGCTACCGTAAGACACACAAAGGCTCCTTTACACTGCAGCGTTACAAAGGTCTTGGAGAGATGGACGCACAGCAGCTTTGGGAGACAACCTTAAATCCGGAAACAAGAATGTTAAAACAGGTAGAAATCGAAGATGCCAGAATGGCATCGGATGTAACAGAGATGCTGATGGGAACGGATGTACCGCCGCGTCGTAAATTCATCTATGATAATGCAAAGGATGCAGAACTTGACATATAAATTTCTATGAATCCGTAAGGAATTGCTGACAGCATATTTTTATGGATGTATGGGAAATGATAGAAGCAGAAAATCAGGAAGGAATTGGATAGATTATGGAAACGAAAGAACAGATTATCCGCACCGAGTATTCGGAAGTAATGCAGAAATCTTATATCGATTATGCCATGAGCGTTATTATCGCAAGAGCATTGCCGGATGTCAGAGATGGTCTGAAGCCGGTACAGCGAAGAACACTTTATGATATGCACGAACTTGGCATCCGTTATGATAAACCTTATCGTAAATGTGCCCGTATCGTGGGAGATACCATGGGTAAATATCATCCGCATGGTGACAGCTCCATTTATGATGCACTGGTGGTAATGGCACAGGAATTTAAGAAGGGACTGCCACTGGTAGATGGTCATGGTAACTTTGGTTCCATTGAAGGAGACGGAGCGGCGGCGATGCGATATACCGAGGCGCGTCTGCAGAAGATTACCCAGGAAGCATACCTTGCGGATCTGGATAAAGATGTAGTAGATTTTGTGCCAAACTTTGACGAAACAGAAAAAGAGCCGGAAGTACTTCCGGTAAAGGTGCCGAACCTTTTGGTAAACGGAGCAGAGGGTATTGCCGTTGGTATGGCAACCAGCATTCCACCACATAATTTTGGCGAAGTCATTGATGGTGTCAAAGCATATATGAAGAATCCGGATATTACAACAGAAGAAATGATGAAATATATCAAGGGACCGGATTTCCCGACCGGTGGAATTGTGACCAACCAGGACGAACTGCTTTCCATTTATGAGACTGGAATCGGTAAGATTAAGGTTCGGGGAAAAGTAGAGATTGAAGCAGTAAAAGGCGGAAAAGAGCGCCTGATTATTACGGAAATTCCATACACCATGATTGGAGCCAATATTGGAAAATTCTTAAATGATGTCTACAGTCTGGTTGAGACCAAGAAGACAAATGATATTGTGGATATTTCCAATCAGTCATCCAAGGAGGGAATCCGCATTGTTATCGAACTTCGAAAAGGAGCAGATGCACAGAATCTTTGCAATCTCCTTTATAAGAAGACAAAATTAGAAGATACTTTTGGTGTCAATATGTTGGCAGTAGCAGACGGAAGACCGGAGACTCTGGGACTGGTTCCGATTATCCGCTACCATGTAAAGTTCCAGTATGAGCTTGCTACCAGAAAATATAAGACATTACTGGCAAAGGAACTGGATAAGAAAGAGATTCAGGAAGGTTTAATCCGTGCCTGTGATGTCATTGATTTAATTATTGAAATCTTAAGAGGAAGCCGAAATATCAAGGATGCGAAAAACTGCCTGATGAATGGTGTGACAGAGAATATTAAATTCAAAACGAAAGAATCCGAAAAGAAAGCTTCGAAGTTAAACTTTACAGAACGTCAGGCAACAGCAATTTTAGAGATGCGCCTCTATAAGCTGATTGGTCTGGAAGTGGAAGCATTGATGGATGAGCATAATACCACATTAAAGAATATCGCAGAATACGAAGATATTCTTACCAACCGCAGTACAATGGCGAAGGTAATTATGAAGGAATTAGATGGTCTTAAGAAAAACTATTCCAGAGAACGCCGTACCCGTATCGACAATGTGGAAGCTGCTGTTTATGAAGAAAAGAAGATGGAAGAGATGGAAGTGGTCTTCTTGATGGATCGTTTTGGCTATGCGAAAACCATTGATGTGGCGGCTTATGAGCGTAACAAAGAAGCAGCAGACAGTGAGAACCGTTATGTACTTCATTGTATGAATACTGGAAAAATCTGCATCTTTACCAATACCGGACAGATGCATCTGCTGAAGGTAGTCGATTTGCCGTTTGGAAAATTCCGTGACAAGGGACAGCCGATTGATAATGTAAGTAATTATGACAGCTCTAAAGAGCAGTTGATTTATATCACGGATCTGGCAGCACTGTGTACGCAGAAGCTTTTATTTGGAACGAAGACAGCCATGTTAAAACAGGTGGATGGAAAAGAATTTGACGTAGCAAAACGTACCACAGCTGCCACGAAGCTTGCAGATGATGATGCAGTTATATTCGTAGCACCGGTAGAAGAAAATATGACTATTGTTATGCAGTCGGCAAAGGACATGTTCCTTAGGATTGCAGCAGATACGATTCCTGAGAAGAAGAAGGGGGCAATCGGAGTCTGCGGAATGAAGCTTGCAGCAGGGGATGAACTGACCAACATCTATGCACTGGGTGAGGAAGAACCGCCAGTGGTCATGGTAAAAGATAAAGAAATTGCATTGAACCGGCTTCATATTGGAAACCGTGCAACCAAAGGAGTAAAGAAATAAATTGACATATCAGCAGGCACTTGCATTTGTAGAAGAAACAAAAAAATATGGCAGTATATTAGGACTGGACAGTATCCGGGCACTGATGAAAGAATTGGGCGATGTGCAGGAAGATTTATCTACCATTCATATTGCAGGAACTAACGGAAAAGGTTCCGTTGGAGCAATGCTTCAAGCAGTATTGGAAGAAGCCGGCTTAAAGGTAGGCAGATATAGTTCCCCGGCAGTCTTTTCTTATCGGGAAATCTGGCAGATAAACGGAAAAGCAGTTTCCGAAGAAGCATACGCTGCCTTGATGGAAAAAGTAAAGACAGCCTGTCTTACACTGACAGAAAAAGGACTTCCGCATCCGACCTCCTTTGAGGTAGAGACTGCAGCAGCGTTTTTATATTTTAAAGAAGAAGCCTGTGATGTGGTGTTATTGGAAACCGGCATGGGGGGAAGAGAGGATGCAACCAATCTGATTACCCATCCCATTTGCAGTGTCATTACTTCTATCAGCATGGATCATATGCAGTTCCTGGGAAATACGTTATCAGAGATTGCATCTGCAAAGGCTGGAATCATAAAAGAGAACTGCCCGGTGGTATCTGCCTGGCAGGAAGATGCTGTGAAAGAGGTTCTTGTCAAGGAGGCAGAGCGGCTTAAAGCACAGCTGTACCAGCCGAAGAAGGATGCCATAAGAAATCTTTTGTATGATATGAATGGAATGCAGTTTGATTATGTAAGAGAAGATAATTCACAGTGGAAGATAAGACTCCCGTTGACCGGTGCCTATCAGGCAGCCAATGCAGCCTGTGCGCTTAAAGTAATAGAAGTATTGAAAGAGAAAACATTTCCGCAGCTTACCTTATCTGTGATACAAAATGGCTTTCAGAAGGTCCGCTGGAATGGGCGTTTTGAACGTGTTTTAGAGGAACCATTATGCATTCTGGATGGTGCCCATAATGAGGGCGCAGCACTGCAACTTGCAAAAACGCTGGAAAACTGTTTTACAAATCGTAAGATAACCTATATAATAGGGGTGCTTGCTGATAAGGCACATGAGAAGATTTTAAAGATAATGCGTCCTTATTCGGAAACTGTATATGCGGTAACGCCACATAATGGCAGGGCACTTCCGGCAGAGAAGCTGGCGGAGGAAGCGAAGGCAGCAGGCTATCAAACAGTAATAACAGAACCTTTGATTGGAGATGCGGTAAGACATGCAATTGCTGAGAGCTCGAGAGAAGATGTGGTGCTGATATTTGGCTCCCTGTCATATCTTGCAGAGGCAAAGCAGGCTGTCATACAGTATCGGGAAGGACAGAAGAATGATAGATAAAGAGAAAGTGGAAGCAGGTGTACGGCTGATATTAGAAGGCATTGGCGAAGATGTGAACCGGGAGGGATTACTTGAGACTCCGGATCGTATTGCACGGATGTATGAAGAAATCTTTGGCGGAATGGACATGGATGCCGCAGAGCCTTTAAAGAAAAGATTTCATGCCAGCAATAATGAGATGGTAGTAGAAAAGGATATTACTTTTTATTCTACCTGTGAGCATCATATGCTTCCATTTTATGGAAAAGCCCACGTTGCTTATATTCCAAATGGAGAAGTAGTCGGCATCAGCAAGCTGGCAAGAACCGTGGAAATCTATGCAAGACGGCTTCAGATTCAGGAGCAGCTTACGACACAGGTGGCAGATGCACTGATGGAGCAGTTAAAGCCGAAGGGGGTCATGGTCATGATGGAAGCAGAGCATATGTGTATGACGATGCGTGGTATTAAGAAGCCGGGCAGCAGGACGGTTACTTATGTGACCCGTGGTATCTTTAATGAGGATGAGCGTCTGGTAAATAAATTTTTCCAGATGGTGCGTTAGATATGGTGATGAAATGGAATATGTAGCGAGACTTTTGCATCAGGAGCAATACCGGAAAACCGTAAAGAAAATTGCCCGTCTGGAAGCGGACAGAATCTATTGCAGACATAATATGGAACATTTTATGGATGTGGCACGTCTGGCACAGATTCGCAATTTAAAGGAGCAGCTTGGTTTGGATGAAGAGATGATATATCTTTATGCCCTGCTTCATGATATTGGTCGTATGAAAGAATATGAACAGGGAATCTCTCATGCAGCGGCATCTGCCGAATTTGCAGGAGAGATTTTTGCGACTATAGGCTATCCGAAAGAAAAAGGAGATATCATCTGCCGGGCAATTCTGGCACATCGCAGGGAGACCTGCGAGGAGCTGCATAGGGAGAAATTATGGCAGACAGCATTTACACAACTTATGAAATGGGCGGATAAGGCATCCCGTATGTGCTTTGCCTGTGAAGCAGCAGACAGCTGCAAGTGGAGTGAAGAAGAGAAAAATAAACCGGAGACCTGGTTTTAAGCTGCCAGACATCCGTAAGAAGCTGTTGGTAGCAGGTTCTACAGACAGCATAAAAGGAGAAGAAAAATGAGAATAGGCAATCGTACATTTGATACAGCAAATCATACTTATGTAATGGGAATCTTAAATGTAACACCGGATTCTTTTTCGGATGGGGGAAGTTATAACCAGTTAGACCTTGCATTAAAGCATGTAGAAGAAATGATGGCACAGGGGGCAGATATCATCGATGTGGGTGGAGAATCCACAAGACCGGGTTATACAAAGATTTCTGATGAAGAAGAAATTGAGCGTACTGTTCCGGTGGTAGAAGCAATTGTAAGCCGCTTTGATGTGCCGGTTTCCGTAGATACCTATAAAAGTAAGGTGGCAGAGGCTAACCTTGCGGCAGGAGCACATCTTTTAAATGACATCTGGGGACTGAAAGCAGATGATAAAATGGCTGGCGTGATTGCAAAATATGATGCCGCATGCTGTCTGATGCACAACCGCAACGAAGCAGATTATAAGAACTTTATGGAAGATATGAAAAATGATTTGCGGGAAACATTACGTCTTGCAAAGGAAGCGGGGATTCGTGAAGATGGTATTATGACAGACCCGGGTGTAGGATTTGGCAAGACTTATGAGAATAATTTAGAAGCTATCCGATGCGTGGGAGAACTGAATGAACTGGGCTATCCGGTGCTGCTTGGCACATCCCGGAAGTCGGTAATCGGTCTGACACTGGATGTTCCGGCAAAGGAACGTGATACAGCTACAGCAGTAACCAGTGCTTATGCCGTATGGGCACATTGCGGATTTGTCCGCGTACACAATGTGCGTGCCAATGCAGAGGCAATTAAGATGGCAGAAGCAATCAGGGATGGAGGATTACATGGATAAGATTATCATAGAAAATCTTGAGCTATTTGCAAATCATGGAGTATTCCCGGAGGAGACAAAGCTTGGACAGAAGTTTCTAATCAATATGGAACTTTATTTACCAACCAGAAAAGCAGGATATTCGGATGATTTGATAGAATCGGTAAATTATGGAGAAGTCAGCCATTTTGTAACAGAATTTCTGACGACACATACCTATAAGCTGATTGAAGCTGCAGCAGAGCAGGCAGCACGGGCAGTGTTATTGCATTTTCCGTTGATTCAGAAATTAAAATTTTCCATACATAAACCATGGGCACCGGTGGGACTGCCTTTATCAGATGTGGCAGTGGAAATAGAACGGGGCTGGCATAAGGTATATCTTGCCTTTGGTTCCAATATGGGCGACCGGAGAAAATATATTGAAGATGCCATTGAAGAACTGCGGAACTTAGAAGACTGCAAGGTAGGAAAGGTATCTGATATCCTCGAGACGGAACCTTATGGCGGCGTGGCAGAAGGCGCATTTTTCAATGGATGTCTGGAACTTCATACCTTGTATACACCGGAAGAATTATTGGAGAAGCTTCATGCCATAGAAGCTCATGGCAACCGGGAGCGTAAGATGCGCTGGGGCTCAAGAACGATAGACCTTGATATTTTATTTTATGATGATGAAGTGATATCTACCCCGGAACTTACGATTCCGCATATTGATATGGCAAACCGCCTGTTTGTGTTAGAACCGTTGTGTGAAATCGCACCGTATCTCTGGCATCCGGTGTTAAAAAAGACGGTGCTTCAGATGAAACAGGAACTGAAGGGCAGAAAAGACATTGTTTTATTTGATTTGGATGGAACCATTACCAATTCCAAGGAAGGAATAACAAAGTGTGCCCAGTATGCCCTAAAGGCATATGGTATTGACGAACCGGATGCAGATAAGCTTGAATTCTTTATCGGACCGCCACTTAAAAATACTTTTATGGAACATTATGGCATGGATGAAGAGACCGCAGTAGCGGCAGTAGCCAAGTACCGGGAACGCTATCATCCAACCGGTATCTTTGAATGCAGCCTTTTTGATGGCGTTGAGGATGCTTTGAAATCTCTCAAGCGAAAAGGCTATCGTATCGGACTGGCATCCAGCAAGCCGGAAGAATCCTGCCGGCGTATTTTGGAGCATTTCCACATCCTCTCCTATTTTGATGAAGTGGTGGGAGCCACAATGGATGGCAGAATAGACAGCAAATATGAGGTGCTGCAGGAAACGATAAAGCGGATGCATATTTATGATACCACCGAAGCAGTATTGATTGGAGATACCAGATTTGATGTGTCAGGAGCCAAAGAAGCACATATGGACTGCATCGGTATCACTTATGGATTCGGAACGAAAGAAGAGTTGCAGGAGGCTGGTGCAAAAGCAATCTGTGACAGTATTGAGGAGGCGGCAGAATATATTGAAAGATTATAAGCTACTTCGCATCTGGGAAGTGATTTATCCCATCGGTATTTATTTTGTAGTAACAAATGTTGTGATGTTTGTGTTAAATCTCATGCATACAATGACCAATGAAAATTATATGATTTATCAGATTATTGCAACGGTGATAGCATTTCCCTTTATCTATGCTTTCTATCGGAAAGAGGATGGCGGGAAAATGGCAAATCTGCCACGAACCATTTTATTTGCAGCAGCCGCAGGCTTATTTGGCGTAGTGTTAAATAATCTTATCGGATATACCGGCTTAAAAGAAACATCGCAGAGCTATCAGGAAGTAAGTGCTGCTTTTTACGGCAGTACTCTGGCATTAGAAATCCTTGGAACCTGTATCATAATTCCGTTCTTAGAGGAACTTCTTTACCGTGGCATCGTTTACCAGCGTTTGAAAGCATTTTTGGGAGTGAAGACGGCAATTGTATTATCGGCAGTAATATTTGGAGCCATGCATTTTAATCTGGTGCAGTTCCTTTATGCCACAGCGGTAGGACTCTTTCTGGCAGTCATCATGGAGCAGGAAGGGCTTGGCGCAGCCATGGCAGCCCATATGGTAACGAATCTGGTATCGGTACTTCGAAGCGAGACAAAGCTGTTTCATTTCATGGATGCATCCATGACGGGAAGCGTCATATGCACCGTGGTGGAGAGCGTGCTGATTGTGGTGTTACTGGTGCTGGCTTTCCGTGGTGGAAAAGAGAAGTAAAATCTGGTTAATTGAATAAATTGTAAAAATAAAAGGAATCTAATTTTGATAAAATTCCCCTTTGGTAGATAAGGTAAATGCTCTTAGTCTACTTAAGGGGAATTTTTTTTGAAAAAATGGAGAGAAACTGGAAATATGAGAAGCTAAAAAGGTAGAAGATATTTGTTGATGGATATGATAACAATCTTGGATTGCTTGTTGACGACTGTACCCTAATAGGGTATAGTCTAGATAGAAAAAATAATAGGACTGGAAGGTACACTATATTATGAAAGAAGATACAATACTGGTGGAGATAACAAAGATGAGAAAGGAAACAGGATTAAGTCAGAGCCGGTTTGCCGCATACTTTGGAATACCAACAAGAACGTATCAAAAATGGGAACAGAAAGAAAATACGCCAGCTCCATATATTCCGGAAATGATGAGTTATATACTTCATCTTGAGAAAAGAGTAAAGGAGTTGGAAAAGAGACTTTCTAAGTATGAAGAACCGGGGAAAGATGTTGCAGAGGTCCAATAGAATAGAAAAATTTATGGATGATGTAAAAAGTATTACAAGATTGGATGATTTTGGAAAGTATTTAACTTTTTTATTGGAATTAAATATTTATACATTAAATGTGAACCGAAATTTTTTCGATATTTCGTTAATTCGGAAAGAGGATGGATGTTATTTATATTGCCCGATATTTAATAACGAAACAGCATATCTTTCGGATACGCAAAACAAATATCCATTAGAAAAGAATATTAATACACTTATAGCCGAGGTACGTAATAAAATCTATTCAAGAATATGTGAAATAGATGAACATCAGAAAATAATACATCCAGAGTTTTGCTGGGATGATGTCAGAACAGAATGTTTTTGATGGCAAGGTATAAAAGGTATATATGTGAGCGCAACTAATTTTAGTTGCATCTGCTGTGAGCAGGGAGTATAATACAAAAGGAGAAGAAATTTATGAGCAGAAAGGATAAATTATTAGAGAAACTTTTGCAGAAGCCAAAAGATTTTACCTTTGATGAAATGGTATCATTACTTTCCTATTTGGGATATGAATTAAAACAGGGAGGCACTGGTTCAGGGGTAAAATTTATAAAGGATGGTTCTAATGAAGTGATAAATTTTCATAGACCTCATCCTAATGGGACATTAAAACGCTATATTTTAGACCAGGTGATTGAAAAACTAAGAAAGGATGGCGTATTATGAGTGACTTACTATCATACAAAAATTATAATGGTACAGTAGAGTTTTCGAAAGAAGATAATTGTTTATTTGGTAAAGTAATCGGTATTAAATCGCTGATTTCCTATGAAGGGGCATCCGTAAAGGAATTAGAGCAGGATTTCCATAATGCAGTGGATGAATATCTTGAGGATTGTAAGGAGAGAAATATTGAGCCAGAGCAACCTTATAAGGGGACTTTTAATGTAAGAATTAGTCCGGAATTGCATAGAACTATTGCAATCTATGCTATGGAGCATGGAAAAAGTTTAAATGCTGCGGTGGAAGAGGCAATCGACAATATGGTTAAGCTGTAGTGTTTGTTATATTATAATTGACAAAAAAAGAAAAGCTGATGGGAGGAAATCATTATGAAGAAAAGATTAGCGATGATTGTAACAATGTTGATGGTAACAGTAAGTATGGCAGCCTGCGGCGGGAAAAAAGATACTACCGCTGATAAGGAATCTGTTATAAATACAGAAGCTACCGAAGAGGTAGCAGAGACAGAAGAGCCGGCAACGGAAGAATTGGAAGCAGCTACAGAGACAGAAGAGCCGGAAACAGAGGCAGTTGCAGAGCAGGAGACCACTGGAAAACTGGAGAGTAATACTTCCAGTGCAGAGAATACTGCAGCACAGCCATCTGACAATAATACAAGCAAATCAAATAAGAGCAACAGCAATTCCGGTAATAAGGCAAGTGCAGGCAGCACTGCATCAGCCGGAACAACGACCAGTAATTCCAGTGGAACAACTGGAAGCAGTAATAACACCAATACTTCTGACAATAGTGCAGCTCCGGCACATGTCCATACCTGGGTGCTGCATGAAGGCAGCGGTCATTATGAGACGCAGGTGGTTAAGGAAGCCTGGGACGAGCCGGTATATGAGGAACAATGTAAGACTATTTGTAATCAGTGTGGGGCTGATATTACAGGCGAAAGTAATATTATTAGTCATATAAAATCAAGTAATGGAGCTTGTTATGCTTATCATACGGAATATGTACAGATTCAGACAGGAACCGTACATCATGATGCGGAAACAAAGCAGGTATGGGTACAGGATGTGGCACCTTATGCACAGTGTAGCGGATGTGGAGAAATCGGACCGGTAGGTTCCGGCATATCAATTAATTAATGAAATGTATAAAGATGGTAAGAGAAGGATTCAAGGTGATTTCACTTTGAGTCCTTTTTTATAGATACTTGTACCGGATTTCGGTACAGAAGGGAGGATAGAAAACAAAATATAAAGGTAACCGGGAACTGATAATACTATCGGTTCTTTTTTTGTGCGTGTAATGAGGAAAAGTCTGTACTTGTACAGGACTTTGACGAATACCGTAACATCTTGTGAAAAGTATTTTCACAAGGATATGCTTTCTTTTAGCAAATGGAAGGAGGAAAATAGAAAGTATGAAGAAATTTAGAGTAAAACAGAAGTTAAAACTTATGCCTCTGGAAACTATGATTTTAATGTAGATTTAACCGTAGGAAAGACGATTAATTACAATGGCTATCAGACACACCAGTATAGTCTTTCGGATGGAACTGTAGTTTATTGTCTGGAACCAAGTAAAGCAAATCCGAGTAATGGACAGTATACCGCTTCTGTGTCCAATGATGCACTGCTTTCAGCAGTAGCATACTATGGATATGGTGGACCGGGATATGAAAGTGATAAGGGTATGTATAACATGATGCAGGAGAATGTTCGTCCTTATGCTTATGTAATTACTCATATGGCTTTATCCTGGGTGTATGATGGCTGTAGTGATGATTCTGATGCCTTTAAGGGGAATGCAGCTACCGCAGATGGTATTAAAAACATGGTAAATCTTATGGATATTGATGCTTATTTGCCTTTTCATCGAAATACAGATATATAATAAGGGCTGTTAGGGGCACTGGGAATTTCGTTTGATATACTGGCAACGCTGGCACAGGGATGTGCCGGCGAGGTGCATATGAACATGGATGTGAATTTGCACCGGTTGCCGGATAGGCAAAAAAGTATATCGAAATTCCCAGTGCCCCTTACAGTCCTTATGTAATATCCGTATTCGATGAAAAGGCAGATACACTCAAAACCTTCCTAAGAAATTCCAGTACAACAGAGAAACAATTCAGACACAATTTAAAATGGCAGGAAAATTCAAAAGGCTTATGAAAAAATATTTTCAACAAATAACACGTTGAATTGTTTTGATAAGCCTTTTTTATATGCAAAAAAATGATAAATATAAATACAATAAAAGAATATAAAATGAATTGTCTAATAATCAGACAATAGCAAGAAAAAAACTATTGCAAAGTATATTATGCCGGGTGTAAACTTAGTTCAGAAAATAAAAGCACTTTAAAGCAGCAGAGTGCAGGTAACAAAGTAAGACAGAAAATAAAGAGAAAGCAGAAAGGGAACGATTATGACAGAACAGTGGAATGAAAGTACAGCAGTAGCACAGGGTATGTATAATCCGAATTTTGAACATGATAACTGCGGTATCGGAGCTGTGGTAAACATCAAAGGTATCAAATCCCATGCGACGGTAGAAAATGCTTTAAAAATCGTAGAGAACTTAAAGCACAGAGCTGGTAAGGATGCAGAAGGTAAAACCGGTGACGGTGTTGGTATTCTGCTTCAGGTATCACACAAATTTTTCTCCAAGGTAGCCAAGGAATCAGATATTGAACTTGGTGGAGAAAGAGATTACGGTGTCGGAATGTTTTTCTTCCCACAGGATGAGCTGAAACGGAATCAGGCAAAGAAAATGTTTGAGGTTATCGTGGAAAAGGAAGGAATGAAATTCTTAGGATGGAGAAAAGTTCCGACTGACCCGGATAAACTGGGACAGAAAGCAGTAGACTGTATGCCATATATCATGCAGGGATTTGTAAGACGTCCAGCTGAAGTAGCCAAGGGACTTGATTTTGACCGCCGGCTGTATGTGGCAAGACGAGTATTCGAGCAGTCCAATGATGATACTTATGTAGTATCCCTTTCCAGCCGAACCATCGTATATAAGGGAATGTTTTTAGTAGACCAGCTGCGTCAGTTCTTTGCAGACCTTCAGGATAAAGATTATGAATCTGCAATTGCAACCGTACACTCCAGATTCTCAACCAACACCAATCCAAGCTGGGAGAGAGCACATCCGAACCGTTTCATCGTACATAACGGAGAGATTAATACCATCAAAGGTAATGCAGATAAGATGCTTGCCCGTGAAGAGACCATGGAGTCAGAAGAACTGAAAGGGGAACTGCAGAAAGTTCTTCCGGTTATTAATTCCGAAGGTTCTGACTCAGCAATGTTAGATAATACCTTAGAGTTCCTGGTAATGAGTGGAATGGATTTACCACTGGCAGTTATGATTATGATTCCGGAGCCATGGGCAAATAACAATACCATGTCCCAGAAGAAGAAAGACTTCTATCAGTACTATGCAACCATGATGGAGCCGTGGGATGGACCAGCCTCCATTCTTTTCTCAGATGGAGATGTCATGGGAGCTGTTCTTGACCGTAATGGATTAAGACCTTCCAGATATTATATTACCGATGATGACCAGTTGATTCTTTCTTCCGAGGTCGGAGTACTTGATATTGATCCGACCAGGATTGTTGTAAAAGAAAGACTTCGTCCGGGTAAAATGCTCTTAGTAGATACCATCCAGGGAAGAGTCATCAATGATGATGAATTAAAAGAGTATTACGCAAGCAAACAGCCTTATGGTGAATGGCTTGACCGTAACCTGATTAAACTGGAGGATTTAAAGATTCCAAATCAGCGTGTTCCGGAATATACCAAAGAAGAGCGTCAGAGAATGCAGAAAGCATTCGGTTATACTTACGAATCACTGCGTGAAGCAATCCTTCCGATGGCATTAAACGGAGGAGAAGGAACTTCTGCAATGGGTATTGATACTCCGCTGGCAGCACTGGCAGGAGACCATCAGCCACTGTTTAATTATTTCAAACAGTTATTTGCACAGGTAACAAACCCGCCAATTGATTCCATTCGTGAGAAAGTGGTTACATCCACTACCGTATATATCGGAGAAGATGGTAACCTGCTGGAAGAAAAGGCGATTAACTGTCAGGTATTAAAGGTAGATAACCCGATTCTTACCAACACAGATTTGATGAAAATTAAAAATATGAAAGTAGAAGGATTCAAGGTTGTGGTTCTTCCTACTACATATTATAAGAATACAAGCCTGGAAAAAGCATTGGATCATCTGTTTGTAGAAGCAGACCGTGCATACCGTGACGGTGCAAATATCCTGATTCTTTCCGACCGTGGCATTGATGAGAACCATGTGGCAATCCCATCCCTTCTGGCAGTATCCGGTTTGCAGCAGCATCTGGTAAAGACCAAGAAGAGAACTGCAGTTGCCATGATTCTGGAATCCGGTGAACCAAGAGAAGTACATCATTTTGCAACATTGCTTGGTTATGGTGCCTGTGCAATTAACCCATATCTGGCACAGGATACCGTAAAGCAGTTAGTAGACGAGCATATGTTAGACAAGGATTACTATGCAGCAATCCATGATTACAATCAGGCAATTATCAGTGGTATCGTAAAAATTGCTTCAAAAATGGGTATTTCAACCATTCAGTCTTATCAGGGTTCTAAGATTTTTGAGGCAATTGGTATTGACTCTGCAGTAATTGATAAATATTTCACAAATACCGTAAGCCGTATCGGTGGAATTACACTGGAAGACATTGCAAAAGATGTAGATACTCTGCATTCTGCAGCCTATGATCCATTGGGATTAGAGACAGACCTTACTTTAGACAGCAAGGGACGTCACAAGATGAGAAGTGGCGCAGACAGCCATCTTTACAATCCGGCAACCATCCATCTTCTGCAGGAATCAACCAAACGTGGAGATTACAACCTTTTCAAACAGTACACAGATCTTGTGAACAGCGAAGAGCGTGATGCAAATATTCGTGGACTGATGGATTTCAATTTCCCGAAAAAAGGTGTTCCGATTGAAGAAGTAGAAAGCGTAGATTCTATTGTAACAAGATTTAAAACAGGTGCGATGTCCTATGGTTCTATTTCCAAGGAAGCCCATGAAACACTGGCAATTGCCATGAACCATTTACATGGTAAATCCAATACTGGTGAGGGTGGAGAAGATCCGGACCGTATCGCAAGTAAACATACAAGCTTAGACAGATGTTCTGCAATCAAGCAGGTAGCGTCCGGCCGGTTTGGTGTAACCAGCCGTTACTTAGTCAGTGCAGAAGAGATTCAGATTAAGATGGCACAGGGTGCAAAACCTGGTGAAGGTGGACACCTTCCGGGCAAGAAAGTATATCCTTGGATTGCAAAGACAAGACTTTCCACACCGGGTGTATCCTTGATTTCGCCGCCACCTCATCATGATATCTACTCCATCGAGGATTTGGAGCAGTTGATTTACGATTTGAAGAATGCCAACCGTGATGCAAGAATTTCCGTAAAACTGGTATCAGAAGCAGGTGTGGGTACAGTCGCAGCCGGTGTTGCCAAAGCAGGAGCACAGGTAGTATTGATTTCCGGATATGACGGTGGTACCGGTGCAGCACCAAGCAGTTCTATCCATAATGCAGGACTTCCTTGGGAACTTGGACTTGCAGAGACACACCAGACTTTGATTATGAACGGACTTCGTAATAAGGTAAGAATCGAGACAGATGGTAAGCTGATGAGCGGCCGTGATGTAGCAATTGCTGCATTGCTTGGAGCAGAAGAGTACGGATTTGCAACTGCACCGCTGGTAACTATGGGATGCGTGATGATGCGTGTATGTAATCTGGATACCTGCCCTGCCGGAATCGCAACACAGAATCCGGAGCTTCGGAAACGTTTCGCGGGAAAACCGGAATATGTAGAAAACTTCATGCGGTTTATTGCAGAAGAATTAAGAGAAATCATGGCGAAGTTAGGCTGCCGTACCATTGATGAAATGGTAGGAAGAAGTGACCTTCTCCGGGTAAGAGAGGATTTGACAGACCGGGAAAAAGAAATCGACCTTTCCAAGATTTTGAATAACCCGTTTGCAGGACCAAAGGAGAAAGTTACATTTGATCCAAAACATGTATACGATTTCGAACTGGAGAAGACCAAGGACGAAACTGTACTGTTAAAACAGCTTTCTTCTGCACTGGATAAGAAACAGAAGAGAAGCATTGATGTAGAAGTAAGCAATACAGACCGTTCCTTTGGCACCATCTTTGGTTCCGAGATTACAAAGAAATATGACGATACTTTAGAGGAAGATACCTTTATCGTAAAATGTACCGGTGCCGGCGGACAGAGCTTTGGCGCATTCATTCCAAAGGGACTTACCTTAGAGCTGGTAGGAGATTCCAACGATTACTTCGGAAAAGGACTTTCCGGTGGAAAACTGGTTGTCTACGCTCCGGCAGGTGTGAAATATAAGAAGGATGAAAATATCATCATCGGTAACGTAGCACTTTACGGTGCAACCAGTGGTAAAGCATTTATCAGTGGTGTGGCAGGAGAACGTTTCTGCGTACGAAATTCCGGAGCTTCTGCAGTAGTAGAAGGTGTCGGTGACCATGGATGTGAATACATGACCGGTGGCCGTGTGGTTATCCTTGGTAAGACTGGTAAAAACTTTGCAGCCGGAATGAGCGGTGGTATCGCTTATGTATTAGATGAGGACAACGACCTCTATACCAGAATCAATAAGGAAATGGTATTCTCAGAAGAAGTCGGAAACAAATATGATGTTATGGAATTAAAAGATATGATTAAAGAACACGTAGCTTTGACCAATTCTGAAAAGGGAAAAGAAATCTTAGATAACTTCAGTGAGTATCTGCCGAAGTTCAAGAAAGTAATTCCATACGATTATAACCGTATGTTAATGGCAATTGTTCAGATGGAAGAAAAAGGATTGTCTTCCGAACAGGCACAGATTGAAGCATTTTATGCGAATACAAGAAATTAAGGAGGGGACGCAAAATGGGAAAACCAACAGGATTTATGGAATATGACAGAGAGAATGCAGCAGCGGTTGCACCAAAGGAGCGTATCAAGAACTTTAACGAGTTCCATACCCCTCTCTCAAAAGAAAAACAAAGAGTACAGGCAGCACGTTGTATGAACTGCGGCGTGCCGTTCTGCCAGGCTGGTATGAATATCATGGGAATGACCAGTGGATGTCCGCTGCATAATCTGGTACCGGAGTGGAATGACCTTTTGTATACCAACAACTGGGAGCAGGCATATAACCGTCTGACCAAGACCAACAACTTCCCGGAATTTACCTCAAGAGTATGTCCGGCACTTTGTGAAGCAGCCTGTACCTGTGGACACTGGGAAGACCCGGTAACCTGTAAGGCAAATGAGCATGGAATCATTGAAAATGCCTATGAAAAAGGATATGCTGCAGCAAAACCTCCAAGAGTCCGTACTGGAAAGAAGGTTGCAATCATCGGTTCCGGTCCTGCCGGACTTGCAGCAGCAGACCAGTTGAATAAAAGAGGACATTCCGTTACTGTATTTGAAAGAGATGACCGTGTCGGTGGACTTTTGATGTATGGGATCCCGAATATGAAGCTGGAAAAATGGGTTATTGACCGTAAGATTAATATAATGAAAGAAGAGGGTGTCGAGTTTATTACCAATGCCAATGTTGGAAAAGACATCAAGCCGGCAAAACTCTTAAAAGAATATGACCGTGTCATCTTAGCCTGTGGAGCAAAGAATCCAAGAGACATCAAAGCTCCGGGCAGAGATGCAGAAGGCATTTACTTTGCAGTAGATTTCTTAAAGGCAACTACCAAGAGCCTTTTAGATTCCGAGCTTAAAGATAACAAATATATTTCTGCCAAGGGAAAGAAAGTAGTTATCATCGGTGGGGGAGATACCGGAAATGACTGTGTCGGAACTTCTATCCGTCATGGCGCAGCCAGTGTCATCCAGCTTGAAATGATGCCAAAAGCACCGGATGAGCGTGCAGAGAACAACCCATGGCCGGAGTGGCCAAGAGTCTGCAAGACAGACTACGGTCAGGAAGAAGCAATTGCCATGTTCGGTTCTGACCCTCGTATTTACCAGACAACCGTAAAAGAGTTCTTAAAAGACAAGAACGGTAAGCTCTGCGGATTAAAAACCGTAAAATTAGAGGGCAAAAAGGATGAAAAGACCGGACGGATGCAGATGGTGGAAGTACCGGGCTCCGAAAGCAAGTTAGATTGTGATCTGGTTCTGATTGCAGCAGGCTTCCTTGGAACAGAAGATTACATTGCCAAAGCATTCGGCGTAGACTTAAATGCCAGAACCAATGTGGCAACAGAAGCCGGTCATTACAAGACCAACGTGGAAAATGTCTTTACAGCAGGAGATATGCATCGTGGACAGTCCCTGGTTGTATGGGCAATCCGTGAAGGAAGAGAAGCAGCCCGTGAAGTAGACGAAAGTCTGATGGGATATTCTTATCTTTCTGTACAGTAATGAAAATTACAATATAATGATAGAAGAAAGTCGTCTGACTATGGTGCACCGGAGGGTGAGCTGTGGTAGGCGGCTTTTTCGTGGTTGACACATTCTGCTTTTGGGGCATAAAATAACCCTTGTGACAAAAAGAGCGAGAAGAAAACAGCGAAAGGACATAAAGAGAATGAGCAGGAAAGCAGTATTTTTTGATATTGATGGAACATTGTGGGACGAGCATTTTGTGATACCGGAGAGCACAAAGGAAGCAATCCGGAAGCTGCGGGAAAATGGACATCTGGCATTTCTCTGCAGCGGAAGAACCAGAGCATTTATTCAGGATGAAAGATTGCTGACACTGGGATTCGACGGAATTGTGGCAGGCTGCGGTACCTGGATAGAGATGGATGGAAAAACACTTTTTTATAAAAAATTAGAACAGGAATTGATAGAGGATACCATACATATATTAAAAGAGTATGGAATTCCTACGGTATATGAGGGAAGCCAGAATTTGTATATGGATCTGGAAGAATTTGAAGAAGACCCTTATGGCTTGAGACTAAAAGAGACATTGGGAGAGGATTTGCTGCCGGTAACGGGAAATGAAGCAATTATGGAAATCAGTAAGTTTTCCTGCTCCACACCGGATGATGCTTATCTTAAGGTACTTTCCCATCTGGAAGAGAATTTCACACCGCTGGTGCATGATGCGGCATGCGCAGAGTTTATTCCAAAAGGATTTTCCAAAGCGTCCGGCATCGAAAAAACCTGTGAACTTCTTGGTATTGAGAAAGAAGATACCTATGCATTTGGAGACAGTATCAATGATGTGGAAATGTTAAAGCATGTGCAGCATGGAATTGCCATGGGAAATGGTACCAAAGCAGCAAAAGAAGCAGCGGATTATATCACAGCACCATTGCACGAAGACGGCATTTATAAGGGATTGGAGCATTTTGGACTGATTTCATAAACAAATCTAAAAAAAGTATTAAATCGTTACAAATTGAAGAAAGTGAGAAAACGAGAGAAAAAACGAGATATTAAGAGTAAATATAAGGAAACAAAAGAAAAATAAAAAATGGTCAGGCTTGCGAAAAAGAGACGCAGAAACTATTATATGACTATCAGTTAGCACTCGGTTTGAATGAGTGCTAATAAAAAAGAAAGAAAACAAAGAGACCGAATCAAGGAGGCAATGAATCATGAAATTAGTACCATTATCAGACAGAGTTGTATTAAAACAGTTAAAAGCAGAGGAAAAAACCAAATCCGGAATTATCTTAGCAAGTGCTGCACAGGAGAAACCACAGGAAGCAGAAGTAATCGCAGTTGGTCCTGGCGGAGTGGTAGATGGCAAAGAAGTTACCATGCAGGTAAAAGAAGGACAGAAGGTTATTTATTCTAAATATGCCGGAACAGAAGTAAAACTGGATGGCGAAGAATATATCATCGTAAAGCAGAATGATATTCTTGCAGTAGTAGAATAATCGAATTGATAATTGGTAAATAAAACAAATAATAAAATAGGAAAATAGAAGAAAGAGGTAAGAAATTATGGCAAAGGAAATCAAATATGGAACAGAAGCCAGAACAGCATTAGAGGCTGGAGTTGATAAACTGGCAAATACAGTCAGAGTAACAATCGGACCAAAAGGAAGAAACGTTGTACTGGATAAATCATATGGCGCTCCATTAATCACAAATGATGGTGTTACCATTGCAAAAGAAATCGAATTGGAAGATGCATTCGAAAATATGGGCGCACAGCTTGTAAAAGAAGTAGCAACCAAGACCAATGACGTTGCTGGTGATGGTACTACAACAGCAACCGTTCTTGCACAGGCAATGATTCAGGAAGGAATGAAGAACTTAGAGGCTGGTGCAAACCCAATCGTTTTAAGACGTGGTATGAAGAAAGCAACTGAAAAAGCAGTTGAAACAATCGCAGCAATGTCTTCTAAAGTAACCGGAAAAGACCAGATTGCAAAAGTTGCATCTATTTCCGCAGGTGATGAAAGCGTTGGCAACATGGTAGCAGACGCAATGGAAAAAGTTTCCAATGATGGTGTTATTACCATTGAAGAGAGCAAGACCATGCAGACAGAACTTGACCTGGTAGAAGGTATGCAGTTTGACCGTGGATACATTTCCGCATATATGTGCACAGATATGGATAAGATGGAAGCAGTTTTAGATGAGCCGTACATCTTAATTACCGATAAGAAAATCAGCAACATTCAGGAAATCCTTCCACTGTTAGAGCAGATTGTTCAGTCCGGTTCCAGACTTCTTATCATTGCTGAAGATATCGAGGGTGAAGCTTTAACTACATTGATTGTAAATAAACTGCGTGGAACATTTAACGTTGTAGCAGTAAAAGCTCCAGGATATGGCGACAGAAGAAAAGAAATGTTAAAAGATATCGCTATCCTTACCGGTGGTCAGGTAATTTCAGAAGAAGTTGGTCTGGAATTAAAAGATGCTACTATGGCACAGCTTGGCCGTGCAAAATCTGTTAAGGTTAAGAAAGAGAACACCGTTATCGTTGATGGTGAAGGAAATAAAGAAGAAATTCAGGCAAGAATCGGTCAGATTCGTGCACAGCTTGAAGAGACAACATCTGAATTTGATAAAGAAAAATTACAGGAAAGACTTGCAAAACTGGCAGGCGGCGTAGCAGTTATCCGTGTTGGTGCTGCAACAGAGACAGAAATGAAAGAAGCAAAACTTCGTATGGAAGATGCTTTGAATGCAACAAGAGCAGCAGTCGAAGAAGGAATCATCGCAGGTGGCGGTTCTGCATACATCCATGCATCCAAAGAGGTTGCAAAGCTTGCTGAGACATTGGAAGGTGATGAGAAGACCGGTGCAAAGGTTATCTTAAAAGCATTGGAGGCTCCATTGTATTACATTTCCGCAAATGCAGGTCTTGAAGGTGCAGTTATTATTAATAAAGTAAAAGAGTCCGCTCCTGGTATCGGATTTAATGCAGCAACAGAAGAATATGTAGATATGGTAGAAGCTGGTATCCTTGACCCGGTTAAGGTTACAAGAAGTGCTTTGCAGAATGCAACATCTGTAGCATCTACATTACTTACAACGGAATCTGTTGTAGCAAATATCAAAGAAGATGCTCCTGCAATGCCGGCAGGAAACCCAGGTATGGGAATGATGTAATAAGAAAATAAAATATAATACTGAAAAGTAAGGATAGAGAGCTCCTGGCTGCAGATAATGCAGTCAGGAGTTTTGCTATGCAGTTTTTTTCTGATGTTAGTTTTTTCGGGGCAGTTGTTTTGATTTGCAAAATATGTTACAATTATTTCGTTGTGTAACATGAAGTCTGAACAGCAAGGAGGAAGAAAAATGGGAAAGGTAGTTATTCTTACAGACAGTTCCAGTGGAATTCGTCAGGCAGAAGCGCAGCAGTTAGGGATTAGCGTATTACCAATGCCTTTTTTTATAAATGGTGAAACACTGTTTGAGGATATCAATCTGACACAGGATACATTTTATGAGCATCTGACAGATGGAGCAGAGATTTCAACATCCATGCCGGCAGTAGGAGACCTTACAGACCGTTGGGATGAGCTTTTAAAAGAATATGATGAAATAGTATACATTCCTTTATCCAGTGGATTGAGCAGTTCCTGTGAGACAGCAACAGCATTATCTTCAGATGAAGAGTATGAGGGCAAGGTTTTTGTAGTAAACAATCAGAGAATTTCTGTAACACAGAAACAGTCCGTATTTGATGCAATCAGGCTGGCAGAGAGTGGCAAGAGCGGAAAAGAGATTAAAGATATTTTAGAGGATGCAAAATTCCAGTCCAGCATTTATATCATGGTAGATACCCTCTATTATCTGAAAAAGGGTGGAAGAATTACACCGGCAGCAGCAGCACTGGGAACATTGTTGAAATTAAAACCGGTATTACAGATTCAGGGTGAAAAGCTGGATGCTTTTGCAAAAGCCAGAACGGTAAAGCAGGCAAAAAGCATTATGATAAAAGCAGTAAAAGATGACTATGCATCCCGCTTTGAGGAGTGTCAGGACGAGATGCAGCTCTGTATTGCATACACCGGAGATATAAGTGCAGCGATGGAATTCCGCAAAGAAGTGGAAGCAGAATTTGGAATTACAGACATTATGATGGATCCGCTTTCTTTAAATGTATCCTGCCATATCGGACCGGGAGCATTAGCACTTGCCTGTGCAAGAAAATTATAAGATTTAAAGTGTAAATTCTTGGTAAAATTGATTGACCAACCACAAAATATTGTGTAGAATTGAAATAGTTTAACTTGTTAATGTATAAAAGCAGGTAACATATCATGGTAAAACCAAGGAGGAAAATGAAAATGGCATTTTGTGGAAATTGTGGTACACAAGTGGGTGATGATGCAGATTTTTGCCCGAATTGTGGCCAGAAATTAAAAGGGGAGATGAAACAGCCGGCAGAGCAGGCAGCACCGGTACAGGAACAGCCGGCAGAGCAGGAAACACCAGTACAGGAGCAGCCGGCAGAGCAGGAAACACCGGTACAGGAACAGCCGGCAGAGCAGGCAGCACCGGTACAGGAGCAGCCGCAGCAGGGACAGTTCCAGAGCCAGCCGCAGCAGGGACAGTTCCAGGGACAGCCGCAGCAGGGACAGTTCCAGGGAAGACCACAGCAGGGACAGTTCCAGGGACAGCCGCAGCAGGGACAGTTCCAGGGAAGACCACAGCAGGGACA
>OLSF01000110.1_pt1 | contig 85292 bp, 68 predicted proteins | sample 1672301 | NCBI WGS metagenome assembly OLSF01 (sample SAMEA3136669, study PRJEB25190) | human gut metagenome | biome: human gut; feature: human-associated habitat; material: faeces | place: Austria | collected 2013
GTACGACTGGGCAGTTACAAGCCCATGACCTTTAGGTCGTGGGTAGTTGACACAATGAAGTACGATATGGATTTAACCCTTGATACCGGATGTAGCCACGCTTTCGATAAACTGCTTCTGGAAGATGAAGAAGATTACAACCAGCGGGATAACGGCTAATACGGCGCCTGCCATCTGCATCGGGTACTGTGTTGTGTACTGACCCTGCAGAGTGGACAGTGCAGGACCTAAGATCAGCTTATCCATGGAGTTGTTGACGATCAGAGGCCACATGAAGTCGTTCCATGCGAACTTGAAGGTGAAGATGGTCAGCGCTGCGATACCGGGCTGGATTAACGGAACCATAATACGTCCGAAAATCTGGAACCGGTTACAGCCATCTACGATTGCGGCATCTTCCAGCTCCTGAGGCATGGACATAAAGAACTGCCGCAGCAGGAATGTACCGAAGGCACTGAACAGGTTCGGAAGAAACAGCGCCGGGATGGTGTTCAACAGTCCCATCTTCTGGATTAACTGATACTGGGGAAGCAGGAAAATCTGTCCGGGAACCATCAGGACGGATAACAGCAGTACGAAAATAAAGTTTTTGAACGGGAACTCAATTCTCGCAAAGGCATATCCTGCCATGGAACAGAACACGATCTGCACAACTGTAGTAATGACAGCGGAAAGGATGGATTTCTGGGAATTTTTATATGTAGATAAAGGAAATATTCTTGTACGCGCAGCAGATGATTTTGCTGAATCTGGAGCTGTTTTTGCTGACGCTGCGCAGGGAGCGGGAAGAAAAGGCGGACGATTCCAAACGGTTTGAACTGACGGAAGAGACAGCACATCTGAAAAGTTCCCGACTGATTCAGGTCGTCCACTATATGCAGGAGCATGTTCAGGAGCAAATCGATATGAATACACTCTGTGATGTTTTTTATATGAGCCGGTCTACGCTGCAGCATCTTTTCCATAAGGAATTCGGATGCGGACCAATGGAATATTTCAGCAGAATGAAGATCCGACGTGCACGGGAAATGATGCGGGAAGAAAATTGCAACATCACAGAAATTGCTGCACGTCTGTCCTATGGATCGGTACAATATTTTTCCAGACAGTTTAAAAAAGAAATGGGAATGTCTCCAATGGAGTATTTGTCGTCGGTGAAGGGAATCACACAGGCACTTCGATGAAAAAATATGCAATTTGTATAGAATATACAAGTTCTTAAAAAACAAACATGCAATCTGAATAAATTGATATTGCCGCATGGTGTACCTCGTGGTAATATACAACCATAGCATCCGGAAACGTTTCCGGAAGCGTTCCCGGGAGCATTACCGGGACAACAACAGACAGGAATTGCGCTGAGAAAAGCGCCTGTCACCAATAAAAAAGAGAGGTAGAGCTATGAAAAAGAAACTGATCAGTGTATTACTGAGTGCGGCAATGGCAACAACGATGCTTGCAGGCTGCGGAAGCACTGCCGCAGATACCGGAGCTGCTCCGGCAGAAACGAAAGCAACTGAGGAAAAGACCGAGGCTGCAGATACCGAGGCAGAGACTGGAACGGAAGAGGCTGCTGCCACAGGCGAAGGCAAGGTTTATTACTTAAACTTCAAACCCGAGCAGGCAGATGACTGGGTAGATCTTGCAGCAGAGTACACCGCTGAAACCGGCGTACCGGTAACTGTTGTAACTGCAGCAAGCGGAACCTATGAATCTACTCTGAAGTCCGAAATGGCAAAGACAGAAGCACCTACCCTGTTTCAGGTAAATGGTCCCGTTGGTCTGGCTTCCTGGAAGGATTATTGCTATGACTTAAAGGACAGCGAGGTTTATAAGAACGTACTGTCAGACGATTATGTGTTAAAGGATGGCGACGCTGTTCAGGGTATTGCATATGTAATTGAAACATATGGTCTGATCTACAACAAGGCACTGTTAAATGACTATTTTGCATTGGATGATGCAGAGATCAAATCCATCGATGAGCTGAACAACTTCGAAGCACTGAAGAAAGTTGCAGATGGCATTCAGGCTCACAAGGATGACCTTGGCGTAGAAGGTGCATTCGCTTCAGCCGGTTTTGATTCCTCCTCTGACTGGAGATTTAAGACACATCTGGCAAACCTGCCTCTGTACTATGAATATAAGGCAGATGGAATTACCTCTTCTCCTGCTATCAAGGGAACCTATCTGGACAACTACAAACAGATCTTCGATCTTTACATCACAGATTCTACCTGTGATCCGGCTCTGCTGTCCGGTAAGACTGGTGAAGATGCTGCCAGCGAATTTGCACTTGGCGAAGCTGTCTTCTATCAGAATGGTACCTGGGCTTACAACGACATCAAGGATAACGAAGTAGCAGATGAAGATCTTGGCATGCTTCCTATCTATATTGGCGCAGAAGGCGAAGAAAATCAGGGCCTGTGCACCGGCTCCGAGAACTACTGGTGTGTAAACAAGAATGCAGATCCTGCTGATATCCAGGCAACTCTGGACTTCATGGAATGGGTTGTAACCAGCGATACCGGTCGTGACGCTCTGGCAAACACCATGGGCTTTGTAACACCTTTCAAGACCTTTGAAGACGGTTATCAGTCTCAGAACCCGCTGGTACTTGCAAATGATGAGTACACCAAAGCTGGTAAGACACCTGTATCATGGAACTTCACCACAATGCCTTCTGAAGAGTGGAAAAACGGCGTCGGCAGCGCACTGCTTGAGTATGCTCAGGGCACCGGCGACTGGGATGCTGTTGTAACCGCATTCGTAGATGGCTGGAAGACAGAGTATGACGCAGCACATGCGGAATAATTCAGCTGCATAAGAGTCCTGCACCAAAAATCGGTATGCAGGTAAACAAAGAGGATCATAATCAGAGGGCGGGCTATGTGCCCGCCCTTTCCCTTTCACGCACGGGATTTTTGCTTTACGTGCGGTAATTACAGATGTTTTGAAACAATGCCGCCTGTGCGGATGCAGAGAACACGAAAGCGGCAGAATGAGAGGAAATTATGGAGAAAGCAATCAGACGGTATTGGCCGATTTTTGTTCTGCCCACATTTCTTGCATTTATCCTTGGATTTATTGCGCCTTTTGCGATGGGCGTATATTTGTCCTTCTGCAAGTTCACGACGGTAACAGATGCAAAGTTTATCGGTTTTTCAAACTATCTTAAAATTTTTACAGATGCTTCATTTGTACACGCCCTGTGGTATACAGCGATTTTCACAGTTGTGACGGTTGTGCTGATCAATGTGCTTGCATTTGCGGTAGCGCTGCTTTTGACAAAGGGATTTCGGGGGACAAATATCTTCCGGACAGTATTTTTTATGCCGAACCTGATCGGTGGTATCATCCTGGGTTATATCTGGCAGCTTCTGTTAAATGGTGTACTGCTGTATATGAACCGGACACTGACCTATTCCTCCGTCTATGGCTTCTGGGGACTGGTTATTCTGATGTGCTGGCAGCAGATCGGCTATATGATGATCATTTACATTGCCGGAATTCAGAATATCCCCGGGGATCTGATCGAGGCTGCAAAGATTGACGGTGCGACCTCCGGACAGATTTTGAAAAACGTGACAATTCCGATGGTAATGCCCTCCATTACGATCTGTACATTCCTGACCCTGACCAATTCGTTTAAGCTGTTCGACCAGAACCTGGCGCTGACAAACGGCGAGCCCTCCAACATGTCCGAGCTGCTGGCGCTGAATATTTTCCGTACATTTTATGGACGTACCGGCTGGGAGGGCGTCGGTCAGGCGAAAGCGGTCGTATTCTTCCTGCTGGTAGCAGCGATCGCATTGACGCAGAACTGGCTGACACGTAGAAAGGAGGTACAGCAGTAATGAATGTGAGAAAAGCAAAGCATGGCTGGATCTTTACGCTGGTCTTTACCCTGATTTCCATTGCCTATGTATTTCCGATCGCGCTGGTTGTGATTAACTCTTTTAAAAAGAAGGCTTATATCAGTAAGAAACCCTTTGCCATTCCGACGGACAAGATGTTTGTCGGCATCGAAAACTATATCAAGGGAATCCAGAGAACCGGCTTTATTGACGCGTTCTTTACCTCTCTCTTTATTACGGTGCTGTCTGTTGGCGTGATCATCCTGTGTACCTCCATGTGTGCGTGGTATATCAGCCGTGTAAAGAATCGTTTTACAACTGCGCTGTATTTTCTGTGTCTGTTTTCGATGATCGTTCCGTTCCAGATGGTAATGTTTACCCTGTCCAAGATTGCGGATATGCTGAAATTAAATAATCCGCTTGGTATCGTCATTGTATATCTGGGATTTGGCGCAGGGCTTTCCGTCTTTATGTTCTGCGGTTTTGTAAAGAGCATCCCGCTGGAAATTGAAGAGGCTGCGATGATCGATGGTTGTACGCCGCTGCAGACCTTTTTCGGAATTGTTATGCCGATTATGAAGCCAACCTGTATTACGGTTGCAATCCTGCAGACGATGTGGATCTGGAACGACTATCTGCTTCCGTATCTTGTACTGGATATGACGAAGTATAAAACAGTTCCCATCGCAGTTCAGTATCTGAAGGGCGGATATGGCTCTGTCGACATGGGTGCGATGATGGGCGTCCTGGTGCTTGCCATCATTCCGATCATTGTATTTTATCTGGCATGCCAGAAGTACATCATCGAGGGCGTTGTAGCTGGTGCTGTAAAAGGATGAGCTGCGTACCGGAATAAAAATACATATTTAGAAAAAAGAATAAAGCCGTTCGGCTACTGCAAACAGCCGGGTGGCTTTTTATAATTTTGTGATAATTTTGTGATTGTTTTGACTTTACGGGGGTTTTCCTATAAAATGTCGGAGGAAACGCGAAATTTTGAAAATTGCGGTCGAAACAATAAGTATGGTAGGGCAGAGAAGCAATGGAGCAGGAAAACAGAGAGATAGAAGAGATCACAATTAAAGATATTGCACGGATGTGCGGCGTTGGAGTAAGCACGGTATCCCGGGCGATCAATAACCATCCGGATATCAATCCTGAAACGAAGCAGAAGGTAATGGATATCATTCAGAAGTATGGGTATATTCCGAATAACAGTGCTCGGTATCTGAAGCGGATGGACGGAAAGTGTATCGCTGTGCTTGTGAAGGGATTAACAAACCCGTTTTTTGCCGGAGCGATCAAGGTCATGGAGGATGAGATCAAAAAGAAAAAGTATTCCATGGTGATCCGGCACGTTGAATCGGATGAGGATGAGGTTGATGTGGCGTTGGAGCTGGTAAAGGAAAAACGTCTGGCAGGTCTGATCTTTCTTGGGGGACATTTTGTTCATTCAGAAGAAAAGCTGAGTAAGCTGCGGATACCGTTTATTCTCTCAACAGTCGGAGAAGGACCGGACGGAATCCGGCACGATAATTACTCCACCTTGTCTGTTGACGATGAAAAAGAAGGATATCGGATGACAGATTACCTGATCCGACTGGGACACCGCAAAATCGCGGTGCTCGCTGCGGGAAAAGAAGATGTCAGCATCGGTCGGATGCGTCTGATGGGATATTTGCGGGCACTTCGGGAACAGGGAATCGAGCCGGATGAGGGACTGATCTGCTATATGAATCCGAAGCTTCCGTCCTACAGTATGGAAAACGGTTATGTTCTGACCCGACAGCTGCTGGATGAAGGAAAAGAGTTTACGGCAGTGTTTGCTTTTTCAGATACGATGGCAGTGGGAGCCTGTCGGGCGATCGCAGAGGCGGGGAAACGGATCCCACAGGATTATTCTGTTGCGGGCTTTGACGGAATTGAGCTGTGCAGCTATTACAATCCGACCCTGACGACGATCCGTCAGCCGATTCAGGAAATTGCAGAAGAATCTGTCCATCATCTGTTTGATCTGCTGGATGGCAAAAGCAGCCATCAGCATAAGATTTTTCCGGGAGAATTGTTGGAACAGGAATCGACGCGGGCGCTGTAAAGGAATCTGTACTCTGGGAATATATTACAGTTCACTCACGCCATTCGCAGAAGCGCATCTTCGATGCTTTCCGCTGCTTTGCAGCTCTTTTTGCTCATAAAATGGCGCTCCCTTCGTACCCTTCTGAGTTCAGATTTTCGTGCAAGCACGGAATCTGAACTCAGAAGGGTACGAGTGAACTGTAACGGAAATATGTTACCGGTTGATATTTTGCGAAATAATATTTATAATACTAGTGGGAGAGGAATATTCCTGATTTGAAATGGAGTGTAGAGACAGAAAATGGCAACCTTAAAGGATATCGCCCAGAGGGCGGGTGTAACGGCAACAACAGTATCCCGTGTTATAAACAACAGGGGATATATCAGTGAAGGGACGCGGAAAAAGGTATATGCAGCAATGGAAGAAATGCACTATCAGCCAAATGAGCTGGCACGTGCATTCTCCAAACAGTATACCAATACGATCGGGCTGATCGTGCCGCATATTTCGCATCCTTTTTTTACAAAGGTGATCAGTAATATAGAATCCTCAGCAGCGGAAAAGGGCTTTAAGCTGCTTTTGTGTAATTCAAAGGAGCAGCCGGAAAAGGAACAGGATTATCTGGATATGTGCATGTCAAACCGTGTGGCGGGCATTGTGCTGTGCAGCAAATATGTTCAGACACGGGAATTTCGCAAAATGAACATCCCAGTCGTGAATCTGGAGCGGGGAGAGGATGATGATACGATTTCCGTACAGTGTGACAACTATCAGGGCGGTAAGCTGGCAGCAGAGCATCTGATTGAATGCGGCTGTAAAAATCTTTTACATTTCGGCGGCGTCGCCGGTAAGGATATGCCCGCGGACCGGCGTGCGGATGGATTTGCTGATGTCTGTAAAAGGGCGGGAATTCCATATCGGATATTGGTGAGCGACAGACTGCAGTACGGCTCCATGCATTATGAAGACTTTATCCGCAGGGCACTGCAGGAGTTTCCAGATGTGGATGGAATTTTTGCCAGCAGTGATCTGATCGCCTCTCAGGTGATCCAGGTAGGCGCACAGATGGACAAACGCGTGCCGGAGGATATCCAGCTGGTCGGCTTCGACGACGTGATGATATCGACGGTTACAACACCCCAGATCACGACGATCCATCAGCCGGTGGAGGAAATGGCAGAATTGTGTGTGGAGTATATTACGAAAAGCCTGAAGAATGAGCCTGTTCCCCAGAAAATTGTACTGCCGGTACGGCTGGTGCAGCGCGGGACTACGGTTTTGAAGACGGAAATATAATAGAAACTGGTGTGAGAAATGCCGGAGCGTAAAAAGCTCCGGCATTTTAACGTTCCTGGGCGGGTCACATGTCATCGGTAACACAATATGTATTTCGGAAACACATTTAATATACCACATAATGAGAAAAATAGCATAAATAGTATAAAATTGGAACTTTTGCGTAGCTGACAATAGAAAATGGTTTCGTGAAACTGTACAAATATTGCATTTTAAATTTGTAAAAAGGGACAGAAGTATAAAAGATGCACATGTTACCGGTTGACATACGTAGAACAGGGTGCTATGATGACCTCATCAGGAAACAAGAGCTCCGTACATTAGGCAAGAGCTCTAAAAGGATTACAGGATGCAGCGGGTTTGCAGGACAACTTCTACAAACCACAGCTTCTCAGAATCCATAAAGAAACAAGGAGGATTATGAAATGAAAGGTAAAAAATGGTTATCCCTCGCACTGGCAGGCATGCTGGCAGTGAGCGCACTGGCAGGCTGCGGAAGCTCCTCTTCCAGCACAGGCGGCGCAGACACAGCTTCCACCTCTACAGGTTCCGCTGATTACGACCTGTACATCTTTAACAACAAGGGTGAGAACGCAGACGCTATGGCAGCTGCAGCAGAGGCCTTCGGCGAGGAAAAGGGTGTTACGGTTAAGGTATTCTCCCTGGGTTCCGGCGTTAACAGTGATGACACACTTCGTACCGAAATGAACTCCAAGAACAAGCCGGCGATCTTCTCCTGCATGAACTCCGAATCTCTGGTTGAATGGACAGAGGGCGGATTTGCAATGGATCTTTCCAAGGCAACCAATGAAGAGTTCAAGCAGCTGGTAGCTGATATTCCGGAGAACTTCAACCTGACAGACGGCACTGCAAATTACGGTATTCCTTATAACGTAGAAGGCTATGGCTACATCGTAGATAAAGAGATGCTGGCAGCTCTGTTTGGTGAAGATCAGGTAGACGCTTTCCTTGAAGCATTCAAGACAGCAACCTATGACGAGTTTGAGCAGATGGTTCTGACTCTGCAGAGCTACATCAAAGAAGGCACAGCAGGAAGCGTTACCTTAAGCGGTCAGGAATTCGCACTGGCAGCAGAGAAGACCGGCAAGGCAGCTACTCTGGAAGGTGTATTCTCTGTAGCAGGCTCCGAAAAATGGACCTATGGTGACCACTTCGTTAACATTGCAGTAGACGCGATCTTCCCGGATTCCAAGGCAGCCGGCGAAGCTACTCTGGAACAGCTGCAGGCTGGCAAGGGTGCATTCGAAGCTTATGCAAAGGCTCTGGATTTAAAGACCGCCAATGCAACAACACCCAGAGGACCGGAACTGATCAATGCAACCACCAATGGTTATGATCCTTCTGTAGCAACCTTTGCAAACAGCAAGGCAATCTTCATAAAGCAGGGCAACTGGGCATACGAGAACATCAAGAAAGCAAATGCTGACATCGTTGATACCCTGACCTTCCTGCCCATTAAGATGCCCTTCACACAGGATGACATCAAGGTAGAAGGTCTGACAGTTGAGCATATGCTTGAGTCCATTCCGGTATTCGTACCGAACTACTACTGCATCAACGACAAGGTTTCTGATGAAGAAAAAGAACTGGCAGAAGAGTTCCTTGTATGGCTGAACACCACTGAAGCAGGTCAGAAGTTCGTTGTGGAAGAAATGTCCTTCATCCCTTACAACGCTGATCCTGCAACAACCTCCGCTGGCTACAGCCTGGGCGATTCCATTATCTCCTACATGGCTGCGGATAAGACTCTGACCAACGCATACGCAGGCGCTCCTAAGGGCTGGGCTACCGATAACTTCGGTCTGCAGATGATGGAGAACTATGTAAATACTGCAGAATGGCCTGAAACCGCTTACAGCGATATCGCAGATTATGCCATCAGCAGCTGGGCTGAAATGGCTGGTCTGGAATAATCTCGACCGAGCCATATAAAAAGTGACAGAACGAAACAGAATTTTGTAATACAGGATTTTCCGGCTGCCGCAAGCATGCGACATGGATTGCGGCAGCCTCCTCTTTCCGGCAAAGCCGGAAAACGACAGGGGAAAAGAAAAGACAAGGAGAGACGTAATGGACAGATATTATAAAAAAAGATTTGTACCGTTAGCGCTTCCGGCCCTGATTTTGTTTGTTATGGTAATTGTGATCCCGTTCATCATGGGTGTCATTTATTCCTTTACAGCCTGGAGAGGTACCTACTTTGCAGGCGGTGATCATTTCTGGGAAGCGTTTGTTGGCTTCGACAACTATGTTAAGGCATTTAAAACCAAAAAATTCCTTGATGCGTTTGTATATACCATTAAGGTAACGCTTGTGGCAGTTGTAGCGATCAACGTGGTATCCCTTGCAATGGCGCTTCTGGCAACCAGCCTGAACAAAGGCGCTGCGGCATACCGCACGATCTACTTTCTGCCGAACCTGTTAGGTGGCCTGGCACTGGGCTATATCTGGCAGTTCATTTTTGAAATCGTTTTTTCCAAGATTCTGTTCGGAGAAGACGGAATCATTTCCATTCCTGCGCTGTGTAACATGACGCAGGACAACACCAAGGCGCTGTTTGCCCTGGTAATGCTGATCACATGGCAGATGGCCGGTTATATGATGATCATCTATACCACCGGTTTGAATAATATTCCGAAGGATCTGTCGGAAGCGGCGGCGATTGACGGAGCAGGTACCTGGCAGAGATTTAAGAGCATCACGGTTCCGATGCTGATGCCATCCTTTACTATCGTATTTTTCCTGACACTGTCCAAATGCTTCATGCTGTTGGATCAGAACGTAGCGTTGACAGACGGTAACTTCAGTACCAGAATGCTGGCGATGCAGATCCTGTATACAACCCGTGACGGTTCTCCCCCGGACTACGGTCTTGCACAGGCACAGGCTGTTATCTTCTTTGTGCTGATCGCAGCTGTAACCCTGGTTCAGGTTTCCATTACATCTAAGAAGGAGGTGGAGCTGTAATGAGCATGCAGGGACGTCATAAAACAGGTCAGGCCTTGATGCACGCGATTTTGGCCCTCGTTGCGATTTATACACTGGCTCCGCTGGTTTTCCTGATCTTCAATTCCTTCAAATCCAACAATGAGATCGTGGATTCACCGGTCAGCGCGCCTTCTTCTTGGAGCTTTCAGTATATTATCAGTGCGGCGCAGCAGATCCATTTCTTCCGCGCCATCTGGATCACCTTTGTGATCACCTTCATTTCTGTGCTGCTTCTGGTTATGGTTTCTTCTCTGGCAGCATGGGTAATGGTAAGAAGCAAGAGCATCCTGGGTACTGTACTTTATCTTGGATTTACCGCAGCAATGCTGATCCCCTTCCAGTCTCTGATGTATCCTTTGCTGGATCTCTTTGAGAAAATAGGACTCAAGAACATCCCCGGACTGATCTTCATGTACGGCGGTTTTGGACTGAGTATGTCAGTATTTCTGTATCATGGCTTTATCAAGAGCGTTCCCCAGTCTCTGGAGGAAGCGGCGATCATTGACGGAGCCAACATTTTTCAGATGTTCTTTAAAGTAGTATTCCCGCTGTTAAAGGGAACTACAGTTACTGTTATCGTATTAAACGGTATGTGGATCTGGAACGACTATCTGCTTCCTTTCCTGGTAATCGGTAACAGCAACGGAGTGAAAACCCTGACGCTGGAGTTATACTTCGCCAAGCTGACATCAGGTCAGTACGGTAACCCGTGGGAGCTGATCTTCCCGGCTGTGCTGGTAACGATCATCCCGATTGTCATTCTTTATATTTTCCTGCAGAAGTATATCGTGGCAGGTGTGGCAGAAGGTGCCGTTAAGATGTAAACAGACTGGCAGTGTCGGATGATGAGAAAACCTCATAGCTGCCGAGTGTCTGCCGGCAATTGCGAAAACCCGCCTTGTGCGGGTTTTCGTTGTATCAGGGAAGCAGTAAAACAGCAGGCCTTCTACAGGCATCAAGGTCGGGGGCTTTTGACCCGACATTATCTTATCAGGAAAAGGGGATTTTGCTCATGGAAAAAGAAAAGTGGTGGAAAAAGGCAGTCGTTTATCAGATTTATCCCCGAAGCTTTTATGATGCGAATGGGGATGGGATCGGCGATCTGCGCGGTATTATTGAAAAATTGGACTATATCCGTGACCTCGGGGCAAATGTGATCTGGCTCTGTCCGGTTTATAAATCCCCGATGGACGATAACGGTTACGATATTGCAGATTATTATCATATAGATGAAGCCTTTGGAACGGACGAGGACATGGATGAGCTGATCGCAGAAGCGAAGAAACGCGGCATCCGTATCATCATGGATCTGGTGGTCAATCACTGCTCCGACGAGCATAAGTGGTTTCAAAAAGCAAAAGCAGATCCGGAAGGACCTTACGGCAAGTATTTTTATATCAAAAAAGGAATCGACGGCAAAGCACCGAACAACTGGAGGTCCATCTTCGGCGGAAGCGCGTGGGAGCCGATCGAGGGAACGGACTATTACTACCTGCACATTTTTACGAAGAAACAGCCCGATTTAAACTGGGAAAATAAAGAGCTGCGGGAAGAAATCTATAAGATGGTCAACTGGTGGCTGGATAAGGGCATCGGGGGCTTCCGGCTGGATGCCATCACCTATTTGAAAAAAGAAGCGGGATTGCCCTCTTATCCTGCAGACGGAGAAGATGGTCTGGTATCCGTTGCGCACGGCGCACTGAATCAGCCCGGAATCGAAGCACTGCTGCGGGAGTTCAGAGATCGGACATACGGAAGAAGAGAAACACTGACAGTCGGCGAGACAGCCGGTCTGACTCCGGAGACGCTGCTTTCGTTTATTTCCTTAGAAGATGGTGTATTTTCTATGGTGTTTGAGTTCTCCTGGTGCCAGCTGGAATTGAAGGGACCGAACTATTTCTGGTATGACCGACAGGAGTGGACGCCGGAGGATCTGAAAAGAGAGCTGTTTTCCAGTCACGAAATGGCAGGAGACAGGGGATGGTTTGGTGTTTGCACAGAAAATCACGATCAGCCCAGATCGATCGACCATTATCTGCCCCGGGAGGGAAGAAATTATTATGGGGCAACGATGCTCGCATCAATGTATCTGCTGCTGCGGGGCACGCCGTATGTCTATCAGGGGCAGGAGATCGGCATGAGAAACTGTGCGTATGCGTCGATGGACGATTACAATGATGTATCGACCCACAATCAATATAACCGCGCACTGGCAGATGGATTTTCACCGGAGGAAGCGCTGCGTCTGGTTCAGCTGGAAAGCCGGGACAATGCGCGGACACCGTTTCAATGGGATGATACAGAAAATGCCGGATTTACAACAGGAAAACCCTGGTTAAAGGTAAATCCCAACTATACAGAACTAAACGCAGCACAGGAAGAGAGAGACGAGGATTCCGTGCTTGCATGGTATAAGAAGATGATCGGGCTGCGTCTGCATTCCCAATGGTCAGAGCTGATCAGCGAAGGCACCTTTGCACCTGCTTATCGGGAGGAGAAAAACCTGATCGCATATCGAAGACGCTTTGAAGGCAAAGCTTTGCTCGTGTTATGCAATATGCAGCCAGAAGAGCGTGAGCTGAAGCTATCTGCTGCGTACAGACAGGTGCTCGCAGACAACTATAAGGAAGCTGCTTTTACAGGTAATACGGTGCGTCTGCGCCCGTATGAGGTTCTGATCGCAGAAGAAGCATAACAGAAGGAGCCGGTACAACGGCAGAAAGTGAGGAACTTATGCAGAGAAGAAATAATATCGTCCTGCGGCTGCACAGACAGAGAAAACCGGAGCAGGTGCTTTTGCCCCTTGTCCTGGAAGATAATGGAGAAGCTTTGCGGGTTATTCTGGAAAAGCAGGACAATGTGACAGCGGAATTTATCTATAGAACAGAAAAAAAGGTCAGATCCGGCTGGCTGAAGCTGGAAATTGAGCAGGACGGCTGCAGGAGAAGCGATAATCTGGAGGAAGAGCTTCCGGTTATTTTGGAAGTGGAAACGGATATCCGGCCGGAGGCGATGACCGCAATGTATCTTTTAAACGACTGGTGGACAAGACCGGCATTTATCAATGACTTTTCGGAAATCCCGGAGCTGACACAGGCGATTTACGGAAAGCTGAGAAACGGATACTTTTTCCTGCTTCCAATGCCGGGAAAACAGTTTAAGACCCAGGTGAAGCCCGGAAGAGAGAATACGCTTATTTTCGGAATGAGCGCCTGCAAGGGCGGAATCAGCAAACTGGACGAGCCTGTTTATGCATATGCGGAGGCGGACAGTCTGCAGGAAGCGGTTCATGCGTGTATGGCCTGGGCGGCAGAGTATCACGGAATCCGTTTGAAAGAGGAACGGAATATGCCGGAGATGCTGAAATATCTTGGCTGGTGCAGCTGGGATGCATTTTATACGGAGATCAGTGAAGAAAAGGTTCGCGCAAAGGGCAGAGAATTTGCGGAAAAAAATGTACCGGTGCGCTGGATGCTGATGGATGACGGCTGGCTGTCGGTGCATGGAGACGCACTCTATGACCTTGCGCCCGAAAGAGAAAAGTTCCCCAACGGATTTGCTCAGATGATCCGTGATATAAAGCGGGATACACAGGTGGACTGGTTTGGTGTCTGGCATGCGCTTGGCGGCTACTGGGGCGGAATCGAGCCGGGAAGCGATCTTGCAGCAAAAGAGCAGGAGCATTTATATCAAAATGCACCTGGAAAGTTGATCCCGTGGCCGGATGCAGCCAAGGGCTACGGCTTTTACCGGGATTGGTATGAATATCTGAAGCGGGAGGGCATCAGCTTTTCCAAAGTGGACGGACAGAGCGCCGTACATAATTATTTTGAAAATGATCTTCCGCTGATGACAGCGACGCGGGGAATGCACGGAGCGCTGGAGGGCGCGGCAGCGTACTTTGACGGTGCAGTGATCAACTGTATGGGAATGGCGGCAGAGAACATGTTTTCCCGTCCCCAGACAGCGGTTGCACGAAACAGCGATGATTTTCTACCAAAACGGGAGGATGGCTTTGCAGAGCATCTGCTCCAGAATGCATACAATACACCCTACCAGGGCGAGCTGTATGTATGCGACTGGGATATGTTCTGGACAAGCCATGAGGATGGTCTGCGCCACAGCCTGCTGCGTGCGATCAGCGGAGGACCGGTGTATTTCAGCGATCGGATAGGAGAAACAGCCCCGGAGGTTGCAGCACCTCTCTGCTATGCGGACGGAAGGCTGCCGCAGCTTTTACGGGCGGCAAGGCCGACACAGGATTGTATGTTTCGCGATCCCAGAAAAGATGGCGTGCTGAAGCTGACAAATGCCGGAGCCTATGCAAATGGTAAGATCGGCGGAGTGATTGCCGTTTATAATCTGACCCATCAGGAACAGACCTATCGGATCGGTGCATCGGATATTCCGGAGCTTTCCGGGAAAAACTGCTGGATCTATGACTGCCGCAATCAGGCTGCTGCAGCCTGCAGTGCGGAAGAAGACAGGGAATACCGCCTTGCAGCGGGAGATTTCACCTGGTTTTTATTTGTGGAAGACACAAAGGGGAAAACCTTTGTGGGACTTGTGGATAAATACATCAGCTTTGATGCGGTACTGTGGATGCATGAGATGGGCGGCAGGCTAATGGGCGAAATCTGTGGCGGAAAGACCGTCGGATTTTTATCCAAAGAGCCTGTAAAGCGCGTGCTCTGCAACGGAGAGGATGTAACAGCACAGATGGAGAAAAAGGATTGCCTGTATTTGCTTGAACTAAAGGGACAGAATGCGGTAGTTGAAGTGGAATAAAAATCACAGCACAACGCTGGCGGGGCGCTGCGGCATCCGTGTTCGAAATGGAAATAAAATCTGCTGTGCCTGCCGCGCGGCAAAAGGAGAGGAAAGAACATGAAAACAACGCAGGAATATCAGAAAAGACTACAGCGCCATTTGGATGAGCTTAAATGGCTGTACTGCGAATTATATCCGGGAAGAGAGGATATGTTTGCTCAATTATGTGAGCAGATGGAAGCATGGTATCAGGATCGCCCGGAATCAGAAAAGAAGCTGGACCGGGAGCGGGAACAGGAGCCTGCATGGTACAGCCGCCAGGATATGCTTGGTATGATGCTGTATATCGATGCTTTTGCTGGCAATTTGAAGGGTGTGAAGAAAAAGCTGCCTTACCTGGAAGCATGTAACGTAAACTACCTGCATCTGATGCCGTTTCTGGATACCCCGAAGGGAAAAAGTGATGGAGGCTATGCGGTAGCAGATTATCGGAAGGTGCAGCCGACCCTGGGTACGATGGAGGAGTTGGCTTCTCTGTGCAGCGCCTGCCATGAGAAAAAGATGAGCGTATGCATGGACTTTGTAATGAATCACACATCGGAAGACCATGAGTGGGCAAAGCGCGCACTGGCAGGGGAAAAGGAATATCAGGATCGGTATTTCTTCTATGATACACCAGACATTCCGCAGGAGTTTGAGAAAACCGTGCCCCAGGTATTTCCCACAACGGCGCCCGGTAATTTTACCTGGCGGGAGGAGTGCCAAAAATATGTTATGACGTCCTTTTATCCCTATCAGTGGGACTTAAACTATTCCAACCCGGTGGTTTTTAACGAGATGGTCTATAATATGCTGTATCTGGTAAATCAGGGAATTGATATCGTCAGGATCGATGCGGTTCCCTATATCTGGAAGCAGCTGGGCACAGACTGCAGAAATCTGCCGCAGGTACACACCATTGTGCGCATGATCCGTATGATCACGGAAATCGTTTGCCCCGGCGTTGTGCTGCTGGGTGAGGTTGTTATGGAGCCTGCCAAGGTTGTCCCTTATTTTGGAACACTCGAAAAACCGGAATGCCATATGCTGTATAACGTAACAACGATGGCATCAACCTGGCATACCGTTGCGACAAAAGGGGTTGCGCTGTTAAAACAGCAGATGGACGTGGTAAACAGCTTGCCGAAGGAATATGTTTTCCTGAATTATCTGCGCTGTCACGACGATATCGGCTGGGGATTGGACTATGATTTCTTAAAACCCTCCGGTATTTCGGAGATTCCGCATAAGAAATATCTGAATGAATATTTCCGGGGCATGGCAGCAGGCAGCGATGCGCGGGGAGAGCTGTATAATGATGATCCTGTATTGCAGGATGCGAGACTTTGCGGAACGACGGCATCCCTGTGCGGTCTGGAGGCTTCGCTGCAGGCAAAGGACTCGGCGAGAATTGAGCGTGCTATTCAGAAAATCCTGATGCTCAACGCCTATCTGTTTATTCAGTCCGGCATTCCGGTTATCTACAGCGGAGATGAGATTGGTCAGCTCAATGATTATTCCTATAAGGATGATCCGGATGCAGACCGTGCGGCGGATTCCCGTTATGTACACAGAGGACATTTCCGTTGGGAGCTGGAAAAGAAAAGAGCAGAAAAGGGCACTGTCCAGAACCGTATTTTTGAGGGCATGCAGAAGATGGAAAAAACCCGCTTTGCATGTGGTCCGTTTTCCGGAAAGGCTGCTGTATGGACCTATGATACCTATAACAGCCATGTGCTGTGCATCTGCAGACAGCTGAAAAACGAGATGGTAGTCGGTGTGTTCAACTTCTCGGATGAGCCCCAGACGGCATGGATCGACATGGGAGAAATGCCGTTTCAGGATCTGCTCGGAAAAGGAGAATGTGTTCTGCACAATATCATCCTGCCCGGCAATGGCTACGGCTGGTATTATAAAACCTGGGAGGAATAAAGCAGTTCGGGTGCTTCGCGGCTCCAGCTATTGCAGGGGACGCGAAGGAGAAAAGACTCGGCAGTCGGTGGTGTGATGACGTGCACTACAGCCGGGCGTATAGGCAGGAGGAAAGTAGCAATGGCGATAGAAGAATTACTTGGACAGCTAACTTTGGAAGAAAAGTGCAGCCTGCTGTCAGGCTCGGCGTTCTGGTATACACAGGCGGTCGAGGATCTTGGCATCCGCAGGCTGATGCTGACGGACGGACCGCACGGTCTGCGTAAGCAGGTAGAGAATGCGGATCATCTGGGCTTGAATAAAAGCGTTCCGGCAACCTGTTTTCCGCCGGCAGCAGCGTTGGCAGCTTCCTGGAATGAAGAGCTGATCTATGAGATGGGAGAAGCGCTTGGAATCGAGTGCCGGGCGGAAAATGTAGATGTCTTATTGGGACCGGGGGCGAATATCAAACGTTCGCCTCTGTGCGGACGGAACTTTGAATACTTTTCCGAAGATCCGTATCTGGCTTCCCGACTTGCAAAGGCACATATCACAGGGCTGCAGAGCAAGGGAGTCGGCGCTTCGATCAAGCATTTTGCTGCGAATAATCAGGAGACGAGGCGCCTGACGATCAATGCAAAGGTGGATGAACGGACACTTCGGGAAATTTATCTGGCAAGCTTTGAAACTGCGATTAAAGAAGGAAAGCCCTGGACGGTCATGTGTGCCTATAACCGGTTAAACGGTGAGTTCGGTTCGGAAAACAAAAAAGTATTGAATGATATTTTGCGGGACGAATGGGGCTATGAAGGTCTGGTCGTTACAGATTGGGGCGCGACGAACGATCGCGTCAAGGGACTGGAGGCCGGTCAGGATCTGGAAATGCCGTCTTCGGGAGGTGTAAATGACAGTGCTGTATTGGAGGCTGTGCAGGAAGGAAAGATTTCTGAAGCGCAGGTGGATGTTTCAGTGCGCCGTCTGCTTGAGCTGATCGCAAAGGCAGATGAAAAGCTGCCGGTAGAGCCTTTTATACCGAAAAAGCATCATGAACTGGCACAGAAGATCGCATCGGAATGTATTGTGTTGCTGAAAAATGAAGAACAGGTGCTGCCGCTTGCCAAAACGGAAAAAATTGCACTGATCGGTGAGTTTGCGGTAAAGAGCAGGATTCAGGGTGGAGGAAGCTCCCATATCAACCCGACGTTTTTGGATACGCTGCTGGAGGAAATGCAAAAGCGCGGCGGCGATGCTGTTTTATATGAAAAAGGATTTTCTGTGGATGCGGAAAGTCTGGATAGGGCTGAACTGGAACGGGCAATCGTGGCGGCAAAGGCAGCAGACAAGATTGTTTTATGCATGGGACTTCCGGAAAGCTATGAGACAGAGGGACTTGACCGTAATCATCTGAATCTGCCTGGTGCACAGCTGGAAATGATCCGTGTGCTGAAGCAGTATAATCCGAATCTGATCGTTGTATTGAACAATGGTGCTCCGGTGGTGATGCCGTTTGAAGACGATGTAAAAGCGATCGTAGAAGGCTACCTGCTGGGACAGGCGGGAAGCGGTGCCATGGCGTCGATTCTTTACGGAGAGGTAAATCCCAGCGGTAAGCTGGCAGAGACTTTTCCGATGCGTCTGGAGGACACTCCTGCATACCTGAATTTTCCGGGAGAGGGCTATCAGGTGGAATACCGGGAGGGTGTCTTTGTCGGATACCGCCATTATGATTCGAAAAAAATCCGTCCGCAGTTTGCATTTGGCGAGGGCTTAAGCTACACGACCTTTTCCTATGACAGCATCGAAACGGATCAGGAGAGCATCTTGGATACCGACCAGCTGCACGTTAAGGTGCGGGTGACCAATAGCGGGAAACGTGCCGGGAAAGAGACCGTACAGCTTTATGTTCACGACTGCCAGAATGAAATCATCCGTCCGGAAAAGGAGCTGAAAGGCTTTGTAAAGCTTTCTCTGGAGCCGGGGGAAACCAAAACTGCAGAATTTGTGCTGGATAAGCGAAGCTTCGCCTACTACGATGTGGAGCAAAAGGATTTTCTGGTACAGAGCGGGCAGTTTGAAGTTTTGGTCGGTGCATCGAGTCGGGACATCCGCCTGAAAAAGACCGTTATAGTGACTTCGACAGCGAAAATTCACAAGCATTTCCATGCCAATACAACCTTCGGTGAGTTGTATGCATATTTGCCGACCAGACCGATCGCAGAGGAAAGGATGGATTATTTTAAACGGGAGTCCGGTATTGATTTCGAGATGGGAGAAAATGCGGAGGATTTCGCATTCCGTGTGATCTGCGACTTCCCGTTGAAAACCCTTGTAACCTTTACAGAGGGACGCTACAGCAGAAAACAGCTGGAAGAGCTTCTGGAACAGGTCAATAAGATTGGTGAAGGCTGAGAAGAGTACGGAAAATGACTTGTATCTTTCCTGAAAGTTGTGATATAATCATACAGTTACAAAAAGTAGTTTTTAAAACCATGTGTTGTGTGAGGGGCTTATGCAAAAAAAGGTACAGATCATCAGTGACGGTTCTCAGGATTTATCGTCGGAGTTATCCAAAGAAAAGGATATTGAGGTTGTTCCCTTTTATGTTTCGTTTGACGGGGAGCACTATTATAAAGAAATAGAAGAGATCACAGTACGCGATTTTTATCAGCAGATGGTGGATCATCCGGATGTGTTTCCGAAGACATCCATGCCGTCTGTACAGGATTTTTATGAGGTGTTTGAAAAATCTGTAAAAGAAAATATTCCGGTGATCTGCATTTGCATCACGGCGAAGTTCAGTGGCTCTTTGCAGTCGGCAACTACAGCGAAGGGTATGATCCTGGAAGAGTATCCGGAGGCAAAGATTGCGGTCATTGATTCGACATTTGATACGGTGCTGCAGGGACTGTTTGTGCTGGAAGCGTGCAGACTGCGGGATCTCGGACTGGAATATGAGCAGATTACAGAAGCTCTGCTTTCCATTCGGGAGAGCGGCAGGATCTTTTTTACGATCGGCAGCATCGATTACTTAAAGCATGGCGGACGTATTGGAAAGCTTGCAGGAATTGCGGCCAGTGCGTTGAAAATCAAACCTCTCATCACACTGAAGGAGGGAGAAATTTTCAATTCCGGCATTACCAGAAGCCGTCAGAAATCGATGCAGAAGGTTGTGGAGATGACGGAAAAATACCTGGATGAGGTACAGGCAAAGCCGGGAGAATACAGCTTTTGTATCGGCTATGGTTATGACTATGAAGAGGCGGTCGGCTTCCGGGAGCTGTTGAAGGACCTGATCCGGGAACGGCTTGGAATTGAAGAAATCGGCATTTATCAGATCGGTGCGACAATTGGAGTGCATACCGGACCGTATCCCATCGGGGTTGGAATTGTCCGGCATGCAGAAGTGTAGCTCAGGATTTTAAACGTGCGTGACAGGAACAGGAGGGGCAGCTCTCCTGTTCTTTTTTTATCGTACTGCGGCGGGATGAAACGTCGTCACTTTCGCAGCAGGTCGCGGACGGAGTGTTCTGTAACACGGCATTTGGTGCAGAAGCCGTAGAGGATGCAGCCAAAGCATGGCTGTCGGTCATCGTACATGCCGGCGTAAGCCCTTCGTCCTGCATCAGGGCGCTGCCCCAACGATACATCGCTTCGAGAATCGGGAAAAGGCTTTCACCGAGCGCCGTCAGCGAGTAATCGACGCGGGGCGGAACGACAGGATAAACTGTGCGGGAAATCAGACCGTCTTCTTCCAGTTCGCGGAGCTGCTGGGTCAGCATTTTAGGCGTCGCCTCGGGGACGAGACGGTGCAGCTGGTTGAAGCGCAGCGTCTGACCGGTCAGGTGCCAGAGCAGCAGCGCTTTATATTTGCCGCCGATTAAGCGGATTGTAGCGGAAACGGGGCAATTTTTATTGACCGAGGGATTTTCTTTTGAAGCCATAGCGATTTCTCCATTCTTATTCATGATAATAGAATGCTCGCAGAGCGTACATTCTATTGTTGTGAGGTGAACACTATCCTTTTGGGTAGTATATTACAAAATAGTGCATTCTTTATTTTTTGTGCCTAATTGTTATAATGGTAGCAGAGGATAGAAAAAAAGACAAGATGAGTTCTTTAAGGGCAGCCTTTAAAAGCTGTAAAGCAGGAAAGACTATACAGGACGGCTGCAGAATGGAGATATATGAAAAAAGAAACCTATGATATTACCGGCATGTCATGCGCGGCATGCTCAGCGCGAATTGAAAAAGGAATTTCCGGAATGGAGGGCATGCAGCAATGCAGCGTCAATCTGCTGAAAAACAGCATGACGGTTTCCTATGATGAAGCCGAACTGGATTCCGGGAAAATTATTCATCAGGTAGAAGACATCGGCTATGGCGCTTCGCTTCACCAGTCACAGGGCAGTAAAACGACAGGAGCATCAGGCAAAGGAAAAAATGGTGCAACAGATGCGGCTGCGGCGGCAGCAAAGCAGATGAAGCAGAGACTGATCGTTTCGTTAGTCTTTACGATCCCGCTGTTTTACATTTCGATGGGACATATGGCTGGCTGGCCGCTGCCGTCGTGGCTGTTGGGAGCAAGAAATCATATGATTTTTGCATTTACCCAGTTTTTGCTGGTGCTGCCGGTTTTGATTGCAGGCGGACATTATTTTAAAAACGGATTGAAAAATCTGTGGCATCGCTCTCCGAATATGGATTCGCTGATCGCATTGGGCTCCGGCGCGGCGTTTGTGTATGGCATCTATGCGATTTACAAAATCGCCTGGGGCTTTTCCATCGAAGATATGGATATGGTCGAGACCTTTGGCATGAATTTGTATTTTGAATCCTCGGCGATGATCCTGACACTGATCACTCTGGGAAAATTCATGGAGGCCCGGGCAAAATCCAAGACGTCCGAGGCGATCACGAAGCTGATGGATCTGGCACCGAAGACCGCGAAGGTATTAAGGAATGGACAGGAAGAAGAAATTTCCGTAGACGATGTACAGAATGGAGATATTCTGGTTGTTCGGGATGGTGATACGGTTCCGGTGGATGGAAAAATTACAGAAGGCTTTGCTTCTGTGGATGAATCTGCGATTACCGGCGAAAGCCTTCCGGTGGACAAGCAGACCGGAGATCCTGTGACCGGAGGTACGATCAACCGAACCGGATATTTTCAGATGGAAGCAACTGCGGTTGGAGAACATACGACACTGTCAAAGATCATTCAGCTGGTAGATGATGCGACATCCTCCAAAGCGCCGATTGCAAAGCTGGCGGACAGGGTCAGCAGTGTGTTTGTGCCGGTTGTCATTACAATAGCGCTGTTGGCGGCAATCCTCTGGCTGCTTGCCGGTCAGAGCTTTGAGTTTGCACTTTCTGTTGCGATTTCTGTGCTGGTAATTTCCTGTCCGTGTGCCCTCGGACTGGCAACGCCTACGGCGATCATGGTGGGAACCGGACGGGGTGCGGCGAAGGGTATTTTGATTAAATCTGCGGAAGCGTTGGAGATTACACATAGCATCGATACGGTTGTTCTGGATAAAACCGGCACGGTAACCCAGGGCAAGCCGGTTGTGACGGACGTGATCGCGCTGGAAGCAGACGGAAAAACAGCAGGTGAAAACACGAAGGCGTATACAGAGCTTTTGCAGCTGGCCTTTTCTCTGGAAAAAATGTCCAGCCATCCGCTTGCAGAGGCGATTGTCAAAAAAGCGGAAGCATGTTCAGCAGCGTTCCAGGAGGTTTCGGATTATGAGATGATCCCGGGACAGGGCATTGCGGGAACGATCGACAAGGCACGATGCCTTGCGGGAAACCGAAAACTGATGGAAACCAATCGGATCGACATTTCCGTAGCGGCAGGATTGCAGGAAAAACTGGCGGATGAAGGCAAGACACCGTTGTATTTTGCACAGGGAGGAAAGTTCCTCGGCGTGATTGCTGCTGCGGACGTTGTAAAACCCACCAGCAGGGAGGCAATTGCCAGACTGCAGGAGATGGGAATGGACGTCATTATGCTGACCGGCGACAATGCAAGAACGGCAGAGGCAATCAAAAAACAGGTTGGCATCAAGACGGTTATTGCGGACGTGCTTCCGCAGGATAAAGAGGAAAAGGTTCGGCAGCTGCAGGAGCAGGGGCACAAGGTTGCGATGGTGGGAGACGGTATCAACGACGCGCCGGCACTGGCGAGGGCGGATGTCGGAATTGCGATCGGCGCAGGAACAGATGTGGCGATCGAATCAGCGGATATCGTACTGATGAAGAGCGATCTGATGGACGCAGCATCTGCGGTAAGCTTAAGCCGTGCGGTGATGCGCAACATCAAGCAGAACCTGTTCTGGGCATTTTTCTACAATGCGATCGGCATTCCGGTGGCAGCGGGCGTGCTGTATCCGGCGTTCCATATTTTATTAAACCCGATGATCGGTGCGGCGGCGATGAGCTTCTCTTCTGTATCCGTCGTATCGAATGCGCTCCGACTCCGGTTCTTTACACCGAAGTGGAAGCAGGAGAGCGGTACTGCAGACTTGCAGACAACCGAAAACGGCGGTATGATGGAGCAAAGCACGGCAGCCGCGGAAATTGCGGATAGAATAGCCCAAAATGATGAATCAAAAGGAGAGACTACCATGAAAAAAACAATCAAAATCGAAGGCATGATGTGTCAGCACTGCGTAAAGGCAGCAACAAAAGCGCTGGAGGGCGTAGCGGGCGTGACCGCTGTAACCGTAAGCCTGGAGGATAAGCAGGCAGTTGTAGAAGGCTCAGCAACCGATGAAGCGTTGACTGCAGCAATCGTAGATGCTGGCTACGAAGTGAAGGGGATAGAATAAAATCTTGACAGCTCCTTTCCTGATTTTGTATAATGGGTAAAGTAAACATGTCAAAAGCGGATTGCCTGAAATAAAGCAGAGAAAACGGCTTTGTATAAAGATCGCTTCGCACAGGATTTATTTCAGACAGGGAAGGAACCGAATTTCATGGATAACGCGGACCCTGACGGGGAAACGAATTTTCTGAATTCCAATCACAATACAAAATGGACAGAGTCTGTGCTCTGTTGGAGGAAGCTATAGGAGGCATAGCCTGTTGGGAGTTCCCAATGGGTTATGTCTCTTTGTCGTAGAAAAAGGAGAGATTTTAAATTCATGGTAAAACTACTTTTGTTACTGATTATTCTGATCCTGGTCAATGCCTTTTTGGCGGCGTCCGAGGTTTCCGTTGTATCGCTGAATAAAAACAGGCTGCGGGAGCTGGCAGAGGACGGCGATCGGAAAGCACAGCGGCTGCTGAAGTTTGCAGAGGAGCCGAATATTTTTCTGTCTACGATTCAGGTCGGGATTACACTGGCAGGATTTTTGGCCAGTGCAGCTGCAGCGGACGGATTTGCAGGCAAATTGATGGCATGGTTGTATGAACGGTTGGGAACAAGCGGCATAAGTCTTTCTGTCTGTCATGTGCTGGCAGTTGTGCTGGTGACCGTCGTGCTTTCCTATTTTGCGCTGCTGTTTGGCGAGCTGGTGCCTCGGCGGATCGCGATGCAGCGGCCTGAAGCTGCAGAAAGAATGACCTGTAGTGTAGTCGGTGTGCTGACGGTGGTACTGCATCCGGCGGTATGGCTGTTGTCGAAGTCTGCAAAGCTGATCTTAAAGCTGCTTCACTTTAAAACGGAATCCGTAGAACGCAGCGTTACGGAGGAAGAGATCCGGCGGCTGGTTGACCTTGGCGGGGAAAAAGGAACGATAGACCACGATGAGCAGGAGTGGATTCAAAACGTGTTCCGGTTTGACGACATTTCGGTGCGGGATGCGATGACGAGAGAAGCAGATATGGTCTGTTTTTCGCTGGATGAGGCGGACGAGGACATTATTTCGACGATCCGGGAAAGCGGTTTATCCAGATATCCGGTTTACGATGAAGATATTAACGATATTATAGGTATTCTGAATGCCAGGGATTATCTCCTGGATCGTAAAAATGACAGCCCGTCAGGGTTAAAGGAGCTTTTGCGAGAGCCTTATTTTGTACCGGATACGATTCATGCAGATGACCTGTTCCGGGATATGCAAAAAGGAAAAATCCATATGGCCATCGTTATCGATGAATACGGACAGACGGCGGGGGTTATTACAATGGAGGATCTTCTGGAGGAGATCGTCGGAAATATTTACGATGAGTTCGATTCCGAGGAGCCGCCGGAAATCGTTCAGCTGGAGGACAATTTGTGGAGGATCTCAGGCGGCGCATATGTTGAGGACATTGCGGAAGCACTGGATCTGGATCTGCCGGAGGATATCGATTATGACACGCTGGGCGGCATGATCTTCAGCTGCTTGCGGATCATTCCTGCGGACGGCAGCCAGTTTGATGTGCAGGTCAACGGACTGAATATTCATGTGGAAAAAATGGAGGATCAGAGAGTGGAATCTGCACTGGTCAGCAAGATCCTGCCGGAGAAAGAAGAGGAAGAGTGAGCTGTAACGAACAAAAAAAGCCGGTCGGCACAGAAGAATTTTCTTCCATGCCGACCGGCTTTTTCATGTTATAGGAAATTACTTCGTAATTTTCCTATAACATGCAGGAGCGCACTGCGGCGGATAAGAAGCATGTCGCATATTGCGACCCGCCGCAGGCGGAGAATCCTGCTTCGCAGGATTCTTTTTTAAATAAGCTATTGTCAGCTTCAGTTCTGATATCCCATTGCTTTGTGCGTTCCGTTTCCTTTTTCAGGAGCGGCCTGTGTGTTGTCAGTAGACTGGCTTTCTTCAGAGCTCTGTGCGGAGGAAAGGGTGATGGTCAGCTCCTTTTCTGTATAAATGCCGCCCTCGCCGGGAGACTGTACCGTAATAGAAACCGCTTCTCCGGCTGCGTAGTACTGCAGCTTTTCTTTCAGCTCCTGAATGGTGCTGACGGTCTTACCATCGAATTTTGTGATGACGTCACCCTTGCGGATGCCGGCCGCTTCTGCACCGCTGCCCGGAGTAACGCTTGCTACATAAACACCTGCGGGGATGCCATAGGCTGCGTTGATGTTGGAATCCACGGTGATACCTGCGATACCGATGCTGGATTTCTGGCTGTCAGCAACCTTGGTTCTGGTCGTCTCATTCATCAGCTCTTCGATGATGCTGGATACTCTGGTGATGGGGATTGCATAGCCCATGCCTTCCACCTCTGTGCTGGCAAGCTTTGCAGAGTTGATACCAATAACCTCACCCTTCATATTGACCAGTGCGCCGCCGCTGTTGCCGGGGTTGATGGCCGCATCTGTCTGGATGTAGGTAGGTGTCTCTTTTGTGGTAACAGTGCTGGAAATGAGGGCATTGCTGTCACTGGAATCCGAAGAGGAAAGGGTACGGTCTGTAGCGCTGACAATGCCGGTTGTAACGGACTGACCATAGCCGAGTGCGTTGCCGATGGCAACAACCTGTTCACCGACCTTTAAGGAATCGGAATCGCCCACTGCAGCCACTGCGATCTGGGACATGGTATCATCGGAAATGCTGGAAAGCGGAACGGCGATGACTGCCAGGTCGTTGTCGGAATCTGTACCCTTGATGGTTGCTTCATAAACGGAGTTGTCAATGAAGCTTGCAGAAAGGGTATCCGCGCCTTCCACAACGTGATTATTGGTGACAATCAGCAGCTCCGTATCGTTTTTCCCAATGATAATACCGGAACCAACGCTGGTGCTCTCTACCTCCTGAGCCTGACCGCCGTAGCCGAACATGCTGAAATAGTTCTGTACCTCCTGTACAGATTTATTTGTGATGGATACGATAGAAGGCATAACGGATTCCGCAACGCTGGAGACGTCCAGACTTCCGGAGGATGCTGCGCTGCCTGTGCTGACCGGTGTGGTAGCCTTTAACAGGCTGCTGGAAGAGCTTGCTGTCTGGGAAGAAGCGGAAGCACTTTCCGAGGATGCAGCTGTTGAAGCATTGTTCCGATAGCCTGCCGCGTAGTTGACACCCAGAAAGGTACCGGATGCAACGCCGCCAAACAAAACAGCGCTCAGTGCAATTGCACCGGCTTTTTTTGCAATGCGTGCTGCATTCGTATTTTTTTTGCGGGGACGAGTCGGTGCCTGCTGTTCCGGGGTATTGGTATAATGATAATCCTGCTCTCTGTTGTCGAAGCTCTGGTTTTCATTTTCGTACATAACTGTCACTCCTTTTCTTATTCTGCCGGCGAGCTGCCTGATCGGTATCAGTCTGCCGGGAAAAACGGTTCAGCGTTAAGCTTTACGCTGAACCATTGGTCTTTCTCTTTATCTGAGAAACAGTATAAAAAGGATTTGTGAGGAATGTGTTGGAAAAGTGTGAGGATTATGAGGAAAAATTGCGAAGGAATTGTGAAAATAGCTGTTGACAGCCGGATGGAGCTTCAGAATACTCTTGTATTCTGAATGGTTCCGGTTTCCCGGAAAATTTCCCATTCGCAGATATTGACCGCATGATCTCCGATGCGTTCGAGGTATTTGGCCAGCATCAGGGCATCGAGGCTCTCTATCGCATCGGAACGATCTTCTTTTATGTGGATAACGATATCATTCTTTACCTTATCAAAAAGCTTGTCGATGATATCATCGGAAGCGATGACATCATTCGCTTTTTTCTGATCCCGGGCGACAAAGGCGCTGACTGCCTCGTGTACCATCTCCCGGGAAGCTGCGATCATTGGCTGCAGATGTCCGGAATAGCGTTCCAGCTGCTTGTGATCCATCTGCTGAATCAGCTCTGCGATATCAGAGGCGTGGTCTCCAATGCGTTCGATATCCGTAACGACCTTCAGAATAGAAGAAACCGTGCGCAGATCCTGTGCGATGGGCTGCTGGGTTGTAATGAGCATCAGGCACTGAGCTTCGATGCTGCGCTCCAGGTTGTTGACATTGCGGTCATCGGCCACGATCCGCTCTGCCAGCTGCATATCTTTGTTTTCGATGGAAAAAAATAAATTTTTCAGGGAAGCTTCAACGAGGTTTCCCATTTCCTCCAGACTTTCGGAAAGCTGTACCAGCTCTTCACTGTATAATTTTCTTGTTGTCATAGATACCTCCATTTAAAATGAAAAATCGCAATGTAATGCCTGTTTCCTATGCTGGGAAAGAGAAAAAACGGGTAGGGTCTGTCAGGATCAGCCGAACCGTCCGCTGATATAATCCTCTGTGCGCTTATCCTGCGGATGGGAAAAGATCTGCTTCGTATCGCCGAATTCCACCATTTCGCCTACAAGGAAAAAAGCGAGATCGTCAGAAATACGGGCAGCCTGCTGCATATTGTGAGTGACAATGACAACCGTGTATTTTTCCCGCAGGTCTGCCATCAGGTCCTCGATTTTCATTGTAGAGATCGGATCAAGGGCGGAGGTGGGTTCATCCATCAACAGGATTTCCGGTGAAACAGCAAGGGCACGGGCGATACAGAGACGCTGCTGCTGACCGCCGGAAAGACCGAGGGCAGATTTCTTCAGGCGATCCTTGACTTCATCGAAGATCGCAGCATTTTTCAGACTGGTTTCAACGATTTCGTCCAGCTGAGCCTTGTTTTTGATACCGTGGATCCTGGGGCCGTAAGCGATATTGTCGTAAATGCTCATGGGAAAAGGATTGGGCTGCTGGAATACCATACCGGCTTTTTTACGCAGCAGAGTGACATCTACGTGGGGATCGTAGATGTCCTCGCCGTCAATTTTGACCTCACCGGTGATCTTTACATTGTCCACGAGGTCATTCATACGATTTAAGGTTTTTAAAAAGGTGGATTTACCGCAGCCGGAGGGACCGATAAAGGCGGTGATCGCTCCGGCCTTGATATTCATATTGATGTTTTTAAGGGCGTGATTTTCGCCGTAATACAGATCGAGGTTCTTCGTGCTGATTTTGATATTGCTCATGAATTCTCCATTCTGCAGGCGCTGCTGCGTCTGCGTTATCCTCCGGTTAATCGAGTTTGGAAACATCGAATTTCTTTGCGAGTATTTTGGTCAGAAGGTTGATAAAAAGGACGATGATCAGCAGGACAGCGGCAATTCCGAAGGCTGCGTCATATTGTGCCTTGGACATGCTCAAGTACAGCTGGATCGTAAGGGTTCCGCCGGATTCGAAGATTTTTTTGAAAAATCCTGCAAAGGTCTTGGGCAGAAGATAGCCGCTTCCGGCGGTGAATAAAAGGGCGGCGGATTCTCCGACGATACGTCCGATCGCAAGAATGATACCGGTGATAATGCCGGGCATTGCGGAGGGGAGCAGGATCGTGCGAATCATGTACCATTTGGTTGCACCGATGCCGAGGGCGCCGCTGCGGTAGGTCGCAGGAACTGTTTTTAAGGCTTCCTGTGTGTTTCGCGTGATCAGGGGAAGAACCATCAGGGTCAGGGTCAGGGCACCGGTCAGGATGGAATAGCCAAGTCCCAGGGTGGTTCCGAAAAATACCATACCAAACAGACCGAAAATGATAGAAGGAATACCGGAAAGGGTTTCTGTCGTAAATTCGATCAGCCGGACGATTTTTCCGGGCTTTGCGTATTCGTTTAAGTAGATCGCGCTGCCGACACCGATGGGGATTGCGATCAGCAGGGTAAGGATAATGATGTAAAGTGTATTGACGATATTTCCGGCGATACCAAAGGTTTCCTTGATGGTGCTGGGAACAGAGGTCAGGAAGGAAAGACTGATCTGGGGCAGGCCTCTGAAAAAGACATAGCCCATAATCGCGATCAGTAAAAGGATGGAAAATATCGCAGCCAGATCGATCAGAACGGTGAGAATGAGATCGGAAGGCCGGATTTTTTTATTCATGACAATAGAATGCTCGCAGAGCATTCTATTGTTTAAAATACTGGAGGAACCGGGGGCCGTATGCTCTGTGCTCATTACTCTTTTTCTCCTTTCAAAATTTTGTTCAGGGTCATGTTAATGATCATAATGAATACGAAGAGGACAAGGCCGATGGTGAATAGTACCTGACGATGTAAATCTGCTGCATAGCCCATTTCAGCAACGATGGCGGTTGTCAGGAAGCGGACAGAGTGAAAGGGCAGAGGGGCGTTGACACTGCTTCCGGATACAAGGCTGATTGCCATTGCTTCACCGATCGCACGGCCGACACCGAGGACGATGGCGGTTGCGATACCGGATTTGGCTGCCGGGATCGTTACACGGAAAATTGTCTGGATCCTGGAAGCACCCAGACCCAGGGAGGCCGCCTTTAAGCTGGCAGGAACGCTGCGGAGGGCGGATTCGCTGATGTTGATAACAGTAGGCAGGATCATGATCGCAAGGACAAGCACGGCAGAAATGAGGTTTGCACCGCCGGTAAACTGATGGGTCGCAGAGCCTGCAAAAATTTTCTGTTCGAGCTTATACATTGCAGGACACAGCAACAGGATACCGAGCAGACCGTAGATAACGGAAGGGATACCGGCGAGCAGCTCAATGGCGGGGCGGACGATTTTAGAGAGGGGCTTGGGCGCTGTTTCTGCAAGAAAAACAGCAGTCAGGACGCCGATGGGAACGCCCAGCAGGATCGCAAGGGTTGTGCCGACGATGGAGGTCAAAATGACGTATAAAATGCCGTAACTGGGATCTGCAGCGGTTGGCTTCCATACTGTGCTGAACAGGATCTCTGTAAGTCCCACCTTTGTAAGGGCGGGAGTACCGTTTAAAAACATATAAACTGTAATGGAAATGACTGCAAGAACAGCGAAAAACGCGCAGATGGTAAAAATGATCTCAGCAGTTTGCTCTACCGCGGATCTTGCTTTTTTATTGCCGATAATAGAATTCATAAAAATCCTCGTTTCCAGGCAGCCTGCAGAAGGCTGCCTTTAATCAAAGGTTATCCCCTATGCGGTTGTGCACAGAATACCGGAAAATGCAGGTCCGACATTGCCGGGCCTGCATCCAGCAGGGAGTGTTTTGGAAAAGAAATGTTGTCAGTCAACTGTGATCAGGCCAACGGATTTGATCAGAGCCTTGCCCTCATCGGAGGTAAGGTAATCAAACAGTGCCTGTACTTCGGTCTTCTGCTCGGAGATTTCACCTTTGGTTGCCATTACGAAAGGTCTGGACAGTGCGTAGTTGCCGGCTTTAATATTTTCTTCCGTTGCGTCTACGCCATCGAGCTTCAAAGCTTTTACGGAATCATCTACAACATCGAGAGAAACATAACCGATCGCACCGGGGGTGGAAGCAACCTTTGCCATAACGGCACCGGTGGAATCCAGTTCGTTTGCGTAAACGCAGGCATCTGCGATGTCCAGCAGCTCTTCAAACGCACCTCTTGTACCGGAGCCTGCCTCACGACCAACAACAACGATCGCCTGATCGTCTCCGCCAACCTCACTCCAGTTCTTTGTTTCACCGGTGTAGATGGAAACCAGCTGATCCTTTGTGAGATCTTCTACCTTGTTTGCAGGATCTGCAACTACTGCGATACCGTCAATTGCAACGATGTTTTCTGCGGCGCCTGCGCTCTTTTCATCGTCCTTTAAGTTTCTGGAAGAGTTACCGATGTCAACGCTGCCTGCCAGGACACTTTCGATACCTGCGGAAGAACCGGTAAACTCAGCAGTTACGGTCACGTTGGGATATTTTTCCATGAAGCTTTCTGCAACTGCATTTGCCAGCTTTTCCATGGAAGTGGAACCGGACATGCTGACGGAACCGGAAAGATCTGCATATTTGTCTGCACTGTCTGCGGCTGTGTCAGCAGCTTCAGTAGCCTCAGCAGCTGCTGTGCTGACGGCCTCGACGGGGGTTTCTGCAACTGTGTCAGCTGCACTTGCTGCAGTATCTGTTGCAGCAGTATTGCCGCAGCCTGCCAGAGTGCCAACTGCCAGTGCGCTCATTGTAAGAAGTGCGATCAGTTTGTTTTTCATAATGTTTCTCCTCCTTGATGCCGGAAGTATCCTGTTCCGGGCTGATGAATGAAATATAGTGAATGCCTGAAGCCATATGCCGTCTGCCTCATTGCGAGACTTATGATAAGTCATTTGAGCAATGCAAGATATCACGATCCGGTTAGGAATGGGTAAAGGTTGTGTAAAATGATGTCGGAGTCAAAAGCCCTGACCCGGATGCCTGTGGAGCACTTCGAGGTGTAATACACATAAATATACATATAGAATGTATATCGGCGAATAATATACATACATGTGAATATTTATACAAGAAAGAGGTAAAAAAGTGAATATTTTGTGAAAATTTATACTTGATTTTTAAGGGAAGTGTGATAGTATAGATGTCATGAAACGGAATTACAACGGAAAAGGAAATCCCGTTTAAAGATGTCTTTAAAAATAAATCTAAAGATAAAATAATAAGGAGACATCAGAGGATAAGATTGAAAAATAAGATTTTTCAATCGCAAGATTTGTGTCTGTGCGCACTTGACACAAACTCGGCATGCGCAAAAAACGTGCGCAGAAATGAGGAGGAGAAAAATGAAAATGAAAAAATTACTGACAAGCGTATTGGCAGTAGCCATGGTTGCTTCTCTGGCAGCATGTGGTTCTTCTGCATCCACAGAGACAACAGTACAGGCAACAGAGACTGCAGCAGAAAGCACTGCGGCAGAGACAGCAGCTGCAGAGACTGATGAAGCAGCCTCCACAGAAGCAGAAAGCACAGATACCGCTGCTTTTGATCTGGCTGGCAAGAAGATCGGTGTTCAGCTCGGTACAACAGGCGATCAGCTGGCAACGGAATATGAACAGAACGACGGTTCTACTGTAGAACGTTTCAACAAGGGCGCAGATGCAATTCAGGCATTAAAGCAGGGCAAGATCGATTGCGTAGTGATCGACTACAATCCCGCAAAGGCTTTTGTGGAAAAGAATGATGATTTACAGATTCTGGACGAAGAGCTTTCTTCTGAAGAATATGCAATGTGTGTCAACAAAGACAACAGCGAGCTGACTGCAAAGATTAACGAAGCGCTTACTCAGTTAAAGGAAGACGGTACGCTGGATGCTATCGTTTCCAACTACATCGGTGATGAGGCAGGACAGCATCCTTATACCTCTCCGGAAGGTGTAGACCGTTCCAACGGCACACTGGTTATGGCAACCAATGCAACATTTGAGCCTTATGAGTATTATGAGGATCAGAAGGTTGTCGGCATCGATCCTGATATCGCGCAGGCTGTCTGTGACGTGCTTGGTTATGACTTAAAGATCGAGGACATGGAATTTGATGCAATCGTCAATGCAGTTGTTTCCGGCAAGGCTGATTTCGGTGCAGCAGGCATGACGGTAACAGATGAGCGTAAGCTGAGCGTAGACTTCACAGATACCTATGCAACAGCAAGCCAGGTGATCATTGTAACAAAGTAATTACAAGAGATAATCGGAAAGCAATTATAATATGGAAGATTTTAAACTCAAATTTATTGCAAACTTTATAACCGATAATCGGTGGAAGTACTTCACCAACGGATTGGGAACAACTTATGTTGTTTCCTTTTTCGCTGTTATTCTGGGCGTTGTCATCGGCGTGCTGATCGCAGTGGTGCGGTCGTCTGCAGATAAGCTGGACCGTCCTCCACTGGTGGTTAAAATTCTGAATGTGATCTGTAAGCTGTATCTGACGGTTATCCGCGGAACCCCTGCAATGATCCAGCTGCTGATCATGTATTACATCGTGTTCGGTTCTGTGGATGTCAGCAAGCGGCTGGTTGCGATTCTGACCTTCGGAATCAACTCCGGCGCATACGTAGCGGAGATCATCCGTTCCGGTATCATGTCCGTGGATCAGGGGCAGTTTGAAGCAGGCAGAAGCCTGGGACTGACCTATGTGCAGACGATGTGGTATATTATTATCCCTCAGGCATTTAAAAATGTCCTGCCTGCCCTGGGCAACGAGTTCATTACCCTGTTAAAGGAGACGTCTATCTGCGGTTACATTGCATTGACGGATGTTACGCACGGTGCGAATACCGTCAGAAGTCAGACCTATGAGCCTTATATGCCGTTGTTTGCGGCAGCTCTGATTTATCTGGTCAGTGTGAGCGTACTTTCAGCTCTGATCAGCAGACTGGAAAGGAGGATGCGTGTCAATGAGCGATAACGGACAGGAAAAACAGGTTCTGTTTGAAATCAAACAGCTCTGCAAGTCCTTTGGACCGACGAAGGTGCTGGATCATATTGATGCGACGATCCGCCAGGGTGAGGTAGTCGTTATTGTAGGTCCCTCCGGCTCCGGTAAATCGACCTTTCTGCGTTCCTTAAACCTTCTGGAAATGCCGACCTCGGGCGAGATTTTATTTGAAGGAAAAGAGATTACAGATCCGAAAAGCAATTTAAATCAATATCGTCAGAAAATCGGAATGGTGTTCCAGCATTTTAATCTGTTCGCAAATAAGACGATTCTGGAAAACATGACGCTGGCACCGATCAAGGTGTTAAAAAAGTCCAAGGCGGAAGCGGAAAAAGAAGCGATGGAGCTGCTGGCACGTGTCGGCCTTGCAGAAAAAGCAAACGCTTATCCGGCACAGCTGTCCGGCGGTCAGAAACAGCGAATCGCCATCGTTCGCTCTCTGTGCATGCATCCGGATGTCATGCTGTTTGATGAGCCTACCAGCGCACTTGATCCGGAGATGGTTGGCGAGGTTTTAAGTGTAATGCGGGATCTGGCCCACGAGGGTATGACAATGGTGGTCGTTACCCACGAGATGGGCTTTGCCCGGGAAGTCGGCACGAGAGTGCTGTTTGTGGATGAAGGCAGGATCAAAGAGGAAAACACGCCGGAAGAATTTTTCGATCATCCGAAAAACGCGAGACTGCAGGAGTTTCTGTCGAAGGTGATCTAAAGCAGATTTTCCGGAAAAATGACAGAAAAGGATTGATTTTGTAAAAATCATAAAAAATTGATATGAAATGGAAGAATTTCAACATGCCGGGGCAGTTGCAGTTCTTCCATTTCTTTTGTTACAATAAAAAGGATAAACTGGTTATTTTATCCGCGTATTTAGAGAATGACTTTTGATCAGGAGGAGCAGGAAAATGGAAAATGTAACACAGAAACGGACGCCGGGGGAATGGAGAGAGCTGTTTTCTTCGCAGGAATTTGAAGAAGCCTATGAATATGGGGGCGATGACCTTGGGGCGGTTTATCAGACGCAGGGGACAGACTTTGCACTCTGGGCCCCGACGGCAGAGCGGGCAGAGCTTTTGCTGTATCGGGCAGGAAGCGCAGAGGAGGGTGCAGCAGAGCCCTTTGACCGGACAGAAGCGGTACGCACAGAAAAAGGCGTTTTCCGTGTGCATAAAAGCGGAGATCTTTCAGGTGTTTATTATACCTGGCTGGTAACGGCGGACGGTCAGACACAGGAAACTGCAGATCCTTACGCAAAGGCCGCCGGAGTAAATGGACAGCGCAGTATGGTGATCGATCTGAAAAAAGCTGAGCCGGAGGGCTGGGACAAAGATCAGGAGAAGCTGCCAAAGGCTCCGGCACCCGTTGTCTGGGAAGTGCATGTAGGCGATTTTTCCCACGATCCCCACAGCGGTGTTTCGGAAGAAAATCGAGGGAAATATAAAGCGTTCTCAGAAAAGGATACCTGTCTGGATGGAAATACAGGAAACCCGACGTGCATGAGCTGGCTGAAATGGCTGGGTGTCACTCATGTCCAGATATTACCGATGTATGATTATGGTTCGGTAGATGAAACCGGAAAGAAGCTCCAGTATAACTGGGGGTACGATCCGATGAACTATTTTGTACCGGAAGGCTCCTATGCGACCGATCCGTATCATGGAGAAGTACGGGTGCGGGAATGCCGTGAAATGATCCAGGCCTTGCATCGCGCGGGAATCCGGGTGATCATGGATGTGGTTTATAACCATACATTCAGCATAGACTCTGTTTTCCAGAAAACTGTTCCGTATTATTTTTACAGACAGGAGGCAGACGGCAGCTTTTCAGACGGCTCCGCATGCGGCAACGATACGGCAAGTGAGAGAAGGATGTATCGCAGATATATGATCGACTGTATTTGCTACTGGGTAAAGGAATATCATGTGGATGGATTCCGGTTCGATCTGATGGGACTGCATGATACGGAGACAATGAATGAGATCCGTGCGGCACTGGATCGTCTGCCGGGCGGAAAAGAAATTCTGATGTACGGCGAACCGTGGACGGCAGGCAAGACTGCGATTCAGCCAGGCTATGAGCAGGCGCTGAAATGCAACGCAGCCCTTTTGTCTGACCGAATCGGATTTTTCAATGATGATATTCGGGACAGCATTAAGGGCAGTGTTTTTGAAGTCAAGGAGACTGGCTTTGTCAACGGAGCAAAGGGACTGGAGACTCAGATTCGTTCCAGTGTGCTGGGATTCTGTGACGGAATGGGCGGTTATCAGCCATCGTCTGCACACCAGTCTGTTTCCTATGTCTCAGCCCATGACAATTATACGCTGTGGGACAAGCTGGTGCATACGCTGACGGACAGCATGGAGCCGGATTTTGGCGCATACAATGAAGTAGCTCTGGCGCAGAACCGTCTTGCCGCGGGAATTTATTTTACCTGCCTGGGGATTCCGTTTTTACAGGCGGGAGAGGAAGCGGCGCGTACGAAATACGGTGACGACAACAGCTATCGCTCCGCGGCGAAGGTGAATCAGCTAGACTGGACCCGGATGCATGAATACCGGGATTTGGCGGAGTTTTACCGCGGTCTGATCCTGCTGCGAAAGAGTTTTCCGGCATGGAGGCAGAGAAGCCTGGAGGTGCTGGATCAGATCTCCTTTGTGGACGCACCGGAAGGCTGCGTAGCCTTTATCATCCGGACAGGGGCTGAGCCGGAGGCTGCAGCAGAAAGCGTCCTCACAGACAACGTTGCGCCCTGGCAGGAGCTGTTTATTATTTACAACGCGAATAAGGAAGCTGTGGAATTTCGACTTCCGGGCGGGAAAGGCTCTGATCCGGAACAGGAGCCTTCTGAAAATTATTTTGCCTTGGAGGGCAAGTGGCAGTTGCTTACAGATGGAACACGGTTTAAAATAAAAGAGGACACGAAATTAGAGCAGATAAAAGAGCTGGAAGGTTCTGTATGGGCAGAACCGGTGTCTATTACAATATTAGGAAGATAAGAGGGAACAGGTATGAGAACAAGCGGTGTGCTGCTTCCGGTATTCAGTCTTCCGTCTCCGCACGGGATCGGCTGCTTTTCCAAGGAAGCATATGAATGGGTGGATTTTTTGAAGCTGGCAGGACAGCAGTATTGGCAGATCCTGCCGCTGGGACCGACAAGCTATGGGGACTCCCCGTATCAGTCCTTTTCTACGTATGCGGGCAACCCGTATTTTATTGATCTGGAGGAGCTGGTGGAAGCCGGGTTTCTGACCAGAAAAGAGGTAGAAGCCTGCGATTGCGGCAAAGCGGCCAGAGATATTGATTATGGAAAACTGTATGAAAACAGAATGCCGCTCTTAAAGCTGGCATATGAGAGAAGCCTGGAGAAGCCTGACCCGAAGTTTACAGCATTCTGGACAGAAAATGCCTGGTGGCTGGATGACTATGGCCTGTTCATGGCAGTGAAGGATATTTTTGGCGGAAACAGCTGGGATCAGTGGGCAGAGGATATTCGCTATCGCTGGGATAATGCGATGTGGTATTACAAGACCAACTATTCTAAAGAGATCGGCTTTTATGTATGGCTTCAGTATCTGTTTTTTACACAGTGGCAGAAACTTAAAAAATATGCCAATGATAAGGGACTGAAGATCATTGGTGACATTCCGATCTATGTGGCATATGACAGCGCGGACGTCTGGGCACATCCTGAGATGTTCCAGCTGGATCAGGAGAGAAAACCCGCCGCAGTTGCAGGTTGTCCTCCCGATGGATTTTCTGCAGACGGACAGCTGTGGGGCAATCCGCTGTATCGCTGGGATCATCACAGAAATACCGGCTATGACTGGTGGGTAACACGAATCTCCTGGTGCTTTAGACTGTATGACGTTGTCAGAATCGACCATTTCAGAGGCTTTGATGAATATTTCTCCATCCCTGCAAAGGACAAAACCGCGGTGAATGGTCACTGGGAAAAAGGTCCTGGTATTGAGCTGTTTCAGGTGATTAAAGCACGTCTCGGTGAAAAACCTATTATCGCAGAGGATTTGGGCTATGTGACGGATACTGTCCGCAGAATGGTAAAGGAAAGCGGCTATCCGAATATGAAGGTTCTGGAATTTGCATTCGATTCCAGAGATTCCAGCGGCGCGGGTGATTATCTGCCGCATAATTATGAGCATAACTGCGTAGCTTATACCGGCACCCATGACAATGAGACGATCCTGGGCTGGCTGTCCAGCATTAAACCGGAAGAGGTTCAGATGGTGCGGGCATACTTAAACCGTCCGACAGAGAGCAAACAGGTTTTGGCATCCGAGCTGGTTCGTACCACCATCGCTTCTGTGGCGGATACCTGTATCATTCCAATTCAGGACTATCTGGGACTGGATAACAGCGCAAGAATCAATTTCCCGTCAACGCTGGGCACGAACTGGCGCTGGAGACTGATAAAGAGTGACCTGACAAAGGCGCTGGCAGATTCCATCCGCAAGCAGAATATTGTTTACGGCAGAGTGAAGTGGGAAGATCTGCAGGAGGATGAAAAACCGAAGGATCCGGAAGAAGAAAAAGAGACAGAAACAGAACCCAAGCAGAAAAAAGACAGTTCTGTAAAGGAGGCAAAAGACTGATGGAATTCGGAAAATTATGCAGTTGGGAAAAGCAGGGCAATCGTGTTGTTTTTCAGTTTGAGAAACGAACGGGACGCGTGGAGATCCTCACACCGGAGATTTTTAATGTATTTTCGGGAGTGGTGAGTGAAGAGCATCGCTCTAAGGCCATTGAGGGAGACAAGTCTGTTGCAGTTGATTTTACGGCGGCAGAAGCAGACGGTGCAGTAGAAATTTCCACAGATGCAGTGACTGCACGGATTTACGATGATTTCAAGGTCGATTTTTATAAAGCGGACGGCACCGTTTTGTGCCGGGACTACCGGGGCAGCAGAAAGATCTGCGCTGGTCTGAGTGATGAACTGAAGGCATTAAAAGAAGCAGAGGGACACAGTGTAGAGGAGCAGCGCACGGAAGCGGTAGAGGTTGTCAAGCAGCTTGAGGGTGACGAAGCCTTTTACGGACTTGGTGATAAGACCGGCTTTATGGACAAGCGCGGCTATGAATATGTGATGTGGAATACGGATGATCCGGCTCCGCAGATGGACAATTTCAAGTCCCTCTACAAATCTATTCCGTTTTTTATTACCTTACATAAAAATGCAGTGTTTGGCCTGTTCTATGATAACACCTACAGATCCTGCTTTGATATGGGCAAGGAATCGGAGGAATATTACTGGTATGGCGCTGCAGACGGCAATCTGGATTATTATCTGATCGCCGGCGAGAGTATGCCGGAGGTGCTTGGCAATTATACTTATCTGACAGGTACGGTTCCGGTTCCGCAGAAGTGGACCCTGGGCTATCATCAGTGCCGCTGGAGCTATATGTCTGAGGAAGAAATCCGGGATGTTGTTTCCCACATGAGAGAGTGCGGAATCCCCTGCGATGCCATTCATCTGGATATCGATTATATGGATCACTACAAGGTATTTACCTGGACACCGGATAAGGAACGTTATCCGGATCCGGAAAAGATGATCGCAGATCTGGCGAAGGACGGCATCAAGATCATAACCATCATTGATCCTGGTGTAAAGCTGGAAGAGGGATATTCTGTTTACGACAAAGGTGTGGAGAACGGCTATTTTGCAACGACGCCGGAGGGTGAGATCTATGTCAATGCAGTATGGCCGGGAGATGCGGTTTATCCGGATTTTGGCAAAAAAGAAGTGCGTGACTGGTGGGGCGAGAATCAGCAGTTCCTTGTAGATAAAGGCGTACGCGGCGTATGGAATGATATGAATGAGCCGGCAAGCTTCCGCGGGGAGCTGCCGCAGGACGTTGTGTTTACCGATGAGGACGAAAAGAGCGACCACGCGAGAATGCACAACGTTTATGGCCATAACATGGCAAAGGCAACCTACGAGGGCTTAAAGCAGCGGGACGGCAGACGTCCGTTTGTCATCACGAGAGCCTGCTATGCCGGCACGCAGAAATACAGCACAGCATGGACAGGCGACAATCACAGCATTTGGGCGCATCTGCAGATGGCGATCCCGCAGCTGTGCAACCTTGGTATGAGCGGAATGTCCTTTGTCGGTACAGACGTGGGCGGTTTCGGTTCGGATTGTACAAAAGAGCTGATGTGCCGTTGGGTAGAGGTTGGATGCTTCTCTCCGTTATTCCGGAATCATTCCGCAATCGGAACACGGTATCAGGAGCCCTGGAGATTCGATCAGGAAACCGTGGATATTTACCGGAAAGCAGCGCAGCTTCGATATCATCTGATCCCGTATTATTATGACCTGTTCTTTACCGGAGAGAAGACCGGACTGCCGATCATGCGTTCCCTGGTGCTTCATTATGAAAAGGATGAAGTAGCAAAGGAGTGCAATACAGAATTTTTGGCAGGCCCGAATCTGCTCGCTGCACCTGTTATAATCCAGGGCGATCGCAAGAAGATGGTTTATCTGCCTGCAGGAACCTGGTATGACTACTGGACAGGTGAAAAGATTTCCGGCGATCAGGGACAGTGGATCCTGCGGGATGCTCCGCTGGATACCTGCCCGCTCTATGTAAAAGCAGGCGCAGTGCTGCCGGTATGGCCGGAGCAGAATTACGTGGGCGAGAAGGATACCAATCAGGTGCTGATGCTGGAGGTGTATCCTGGAGAAGGAAGCTGGGATCATTTCCAGGACGACGGCGAAAGCTTCGCATACCGTGAGGGTGTATACAATCAGTATCACTGCGAACTCAAAGACGGAAAGCTGACCGTAGCCTGTGTTCATGATGGCTATGAAAAGCATTATCAGCGCGTACAGGTTCATTGCCTTGGAAAGACCTTTGAGGCTGAGCTGAAGGACGGCGCATGCTGTGTAGAACTGTAAAAAACGCTCTACAGGGTTCATAGAAAACAAAAAAGACCGCAGAACGTGCACATTGTTTGTACGGGTTCTGCGGTCTTTTTGGATTCATGACATTAGAATGCACACTTTACGGGAATTCTAATGCTTGTATAAACTTAGTGTGTTTTGTCGGAGCAGGCCTGGGTTTTAGTCAATCTTTACCGGGTTGGTAACGCTGACGGTATGATCGTACCATTTTTCCTTGGTTCCGATCAGGGCGAGGTCGAAGTCTTTATCCAGCGCTTTTACCGGAACGTCAAATCCGTTTACTTCTTCGGTCGTGCCGTCATCGTAGGTTACGGTATCAGTGGTGGGCTGTAAAAGCTCTGCACCATCCTTTTTGGCGTCAGCAGCCTTGCCGACAAACAGGTTTACGATGTTTTTGGAGGTCAGGCTGATGTGAATGGACATCTGTCCATCTTTTACAGTCAGGACACCTTTTCCGTCGTTTGCTTCATTTACATGGAACATGCCGCTGTCAGTTTTGAACTCTGCTTCATAGGTTCCATCTTCCAGGACAGCATCTGTAGTGTCAGAGTTGGATGCAGCCGATGTGCCGAGCTCTTCCATAGCAGCGTGTGTGTGGGAAACATATAAATCCTGGATGACAGGGATCTGTCCAAGACCGGCGATCTGGGTTTCAATGCTGTCAAATACGCCGGAGGCTTCGAACTGGCTCTTCCAGGAGTCATCATCGTCGCCAGCCATATCGTTGTTTGCATGGTCGCCGGCAACAACCATCAGAGGACGGAGAATTACTTTCTTGTAGCCTGCCTCCTGAATCTTTTCGATCACTGCTTCGCATGCAGTATCTTCAGGTTCACCCTCTACAGTGCCGATGAATACATTGTCATATCCGAGGGCATTCATCTGGTTCTGCATCTGGCTGTAACTGATTTTTGCGGTATGAGAGGTTCCGTGTCCCATGAATACGAAAGCAGTTCCGTCTTCCTTTGCAGCGTCAAGGCTTTCGTAGCCTGCAGTTTTTACTGCCTCTGCTGTAACTGCCTTTGCAACCGCTTCTTTATCACTGTTTACGGAATCGTCTGCAGAGCCCACTTCACCCAGAAGAGGCTCGGCGATGGATACGGATTCAAACTTGTCGCTGTAGCTTGCAACCGCTTCGCTCAGTTCGTCATATTCTGCACCGTGCATCAGATGAGTAGGCTGTACGATCAGATTCTTTACACCGTTATCAACAGCACGCTGCAGTGCCTGATCCATATTATCGATTTTTTCACCATCCCGTGCCTGCACATGGTTGATGATGATCTGGGCAGTAAATGCACGTCTTACGGACCAGTCGGGATATGCTTTCTGCAGTGCTTTTTCGATGCCGCCGATATCCTCTGCACGGCTGTCGTTAAAGGAAGTACCAAAGCTTACAACAAGCAGCTCGTTTTCCCCGATCTCATCTGCATTTAACGGGTCATCCTTGGAAGCGTCGCCGGTATCTCTGCCGAAATAATCGGGATCGGCGTTTTCGCCTTCTACCAGTTCTTTCTGAGCATCCGTCAGCGCATCCCATGCTGCCTTTGCTTCGGCACACTGTTCATCGGTGTTATCGTTTCTTTCCTGAACATAGATCTGGTCGATCAGGGCAGCTACTTTGTCTGCGGCTTCCTGGTCAGATTCTGCGTCAGCGGTTTCCGCTTCCGTCGCAGTTTCCTGCACAGTTTCAGTGGCGGTGGATTCCACAGCGGTTTCAGCTGTAGAGCCACATCCGGAAACCAGCGCAGCAGTCATTGACATGGATAACATCAGTACGATCAGTTTCTTTTTCATAAGTTCCTCCTTGGGAATGGGTTCGGATTGCAGAAACGACGGGCGTCGGGCAATCCGGTATCAGAGGACAATAAAATTTTGTCCCAACAGTGTGTGGATATGGCGATAAATGAGTGATACGGGAAATTTTCGTTCAGATGCCGTTGAAAAAAGAGAAGAAAGGCGAAATGTGCAAAGTTGGATCGCTGAATCAACTCCATAGAGCGGAGCCATAGCTTCGAATCTCGGAGCGCAACAAAATAAAACCAGAAGTGTTTCTGATTTTGCAGATTTCGTACTGCCAGTTTCTCGTGGCATGAATTTTCATTGTTACCGTTTGCTCGTACCTTTTTGTAAGCAAAAATGAGCTGCGAAGCAGCGGAGAGCGTCGAAGACGCGGGTTTTGCGAATGGCGCGGGTGAACGGTAACTTTTCATTCCTGTACTGCGAAAGGCAGGTCTCCCGACTGAACGCTCTGACGCTTCGACTCCCTTCCCGGTCTCCCAGTGGTAATAAGCCGTCGCTTGCGAATCACGGTGACGAGTTCGCGCAGGATTTGCACCCGCTTCCCTTTTCACCAGACGCATATGGTCTGACACCTTACGCATTTATTCAATTATGCCTTATGCCAAATTATTCTAGCATTCCTATAGTTAGTTGTCAATGTGGGGGAAGAACGAGATTTGTGTCTGCGTGCACATGGCACAAACTCGGTATGCGCAAAACGTGTGCGTAAAAATGAGAGGAAAGTATGACATATGATTTTCTGAAAGTCGTTTTTGATGGAAAATGCGAAAAACAAGCGGCTTCCGAATTCTCGGAAACCGCTTGCTCATGACAATAGAATGCTCGCAGAGCGTGCATTCTATTGTATACTGACTTTTTAGAAGAGCGACAGACGGGGCTCGAACCCGCGACCTCCACCTTGGCAAGGTGGCGTACTACCAACTGTACTACTGTCGCATTTTTTCTCTCGCTGATGTATCTCAGCGACGAAAATTATAATAACACAGTTTCTTCTGCTTGGCAAGCTTTTTCGTAAAAAAATTCAAATTTATTTTGGGAGAAAATAGAATAGCAAAATTTTGGAAAAATATGCGCCGTTTTTTATTCATGACAATAGAATGCTCGCAGAGCGTGCATTCTATTGTATCTTTTCATCCGTAGCATTTCCGAAAACATCGAGCAGCGTTCCATAGCGGAAGAGCCAGACCATCTGCAGCTCGGTCTGATCGTATTCCTGCAGTGTTTTCATTACCTGCTCGGCGATTTCGGGCGTAACGCTTCGGGCCGTTTCCGGGGAAGCAGGATTACAGAGCATGTGCCAGTATTCCGGATAGGCTTCGACCCATTTGACCAGCCGCTGCTGGCGCAGTTGGTTGTAGAGATTTGAGAGGGCAAGAATGATCTGGGCAGCGTTATCTTTTTCCAGTTCTTTGTAAAGGTCTTTCGAATCCATAGTGCCTCCTAAAACGAATAATGGGGACGTATTCATCCCTATTATAAGCAAAACAGGAGAAAGATGCAAGACAGGTCTCAGGAAGATACGACGGAACAGGAAAGCAGGACTTGCAGATCAAAAATCGTCATGCTACACTACGATGAGAGCATGAAAAGTGTTCAAACGGGAATCACATGACGAGGCTCCCGGTGTGGGAGCACGGATCGAAGCAAAAAGAAAAGGGGAACAAAAGAATCTATGATAACAGATCAATTCGGGAAAAAATGGTATAAAGGGAATCTCCATACCCATTCCACCAATTCTGACGGCCGTCTGTCGCCGGAAGAAGTTATCGGACTGTATCGGGAGGAAGGCTACGACTTTCTTGCCCTGACGGATCACTGGTTTATGGGAGAAGAGCGCCAGGAGGAAAATTTTCTGCTTTTGAGCGGGGCAGAATATGACGTTGGAAACAATGTCCGGGACGGCATTTATCATGTCGTCGGAATCGGTATGCAGAAGGAGCCGAAGCTGGAAAAAGGACCGGAATTACAAGAAAAGCAGGCGCAGCTGATGATCGATCGGATTCATGAAGCCGGAGGCATTGCAATTCTGGCGCATCCGGCATGGTCGATGAACCGGGCGAGCGAGGTGCGCCTGTTAAAAGATCTGGACGGCTGCGAGATTTATAATACGACGTCGGGCGTGCCGTGGAACTGTAGACCCTATTCGGGCATCATCCTGGATGAATTGGCGGCGCAGGGATATGTGCTGCCCTGCATGGCAGCGGACGACGCGCATCAGTACACAGGCGACGAAACAAAATCCTACCTGATGGTGCAGGCGGATGAGCTGAGCCGCGATGCGATCCTGGAAGCGATTGCGCAGGGGCGTTTTTATGCATCCCAGGGGCCTCGTTTTTGGATTGAGAAAAAGGATAACAGTCTGATCGTGCACAGCACGCCGGTGAAGGAAATCGTCTTTTTCACGGATGCGGTATGGTCGGACGATCGCGCGACAGTCGGGGAATGCGTGGAAGAAGCCGTTTATGAGATCCAACCGCATGAAACGTTCGTGCGGGTAGAATTAAAGGATGCTGTAGGGAACCGGGCATGGTCGAACTTTTACCTGACCGGAAAGGCGGTTTTATAAGAATGGAAAATCTCCTTTTTTGTCTGAATGCGACGGTACCGATTTTTCTGACGATGATGCTGGGGTGTCTGTTTAAGAAAATCGGCTGGATAGACGAACTTTTTACAAAACGCCTTAACAAATTTGTCTTTCAGGTGGCTTTGCCGGCGCTTCTGTTTGAAGATCTGGCGACAGTTGACCTTGCGGAAGTCTGGGATATGGGTTATGTTGCGTACTGTTTTGCTGCAACATTTCTCGGAATCGGGATCTGTTACCTGATTTCCCTCTTATTAAAAGATAAATCCATTCAGGGCGAGTTCGTGCAGGCGTCTTACCGGAGCAGCGCGGCGCTGATGGGAATCGCGATCATTCAGAACATTTATGGAAACGCCGGAATGGCGCCGCTGATGATTATCGGAACCGTGCCGCTTTACAATGTGATGGCAGTCGTTATTCTATCGATTTTAAAGCCGGAGCGCGGAAAAGTGGACAAGGCGCTGCTTTTAAAGACAGGAAAGGGAATTGTAACAAACCCGATTATACTCGGTATTTTAGCCGGTATGATCTGGTCGGGACTGCGCCTTCCGATGCCGAAAATTCTGGACAAAACGGTTTCCAATGTCGGCGTTCTGGCGACCCCGCTTGGTTTGATGGCGCTGGGTGCTTCGTTCGATTTAAAGCAGGCTGCCGGAAAAATCAAACCGGCGATTGTTGCAACCTTTATCAAGCTGATCGGTCTGGCGGCAATTTTTCTTCCAATTGGCGTGATGCTCGGCTATACACATGAGCATCTGATTGCTCTGATCGTGATGCTCGGCTCTGCCAGCACGGTGAGCTGCTTTGTTATGGCGAAAAATATGGGACACGACGGCACGTTGACATCCAGCGTCGTTGTTTTGACAACATTGTTTTCTGCGTTGACGATGACTGGATGGCTGTTTATTTTCCGGACAATGGGACTGGTGTGATGGAGGATTAAAATGAAAAAGCTGGAAGCGGTAATTTTTGATATGGACGGCGTTCTGTTCGATACGGAGCGAATGAGCTGCGAATGCTGTTTTGAGGCGGCAAAGCAGCTGGGACTTACGCTGGCGGAGGAAGCAGTCTATGGCGGCTGCGGACGAAATGAAGCGTCACTTCGCAGACATATTATGGAAACGGAGGAGCCCTGGTATCCGAATGGAACCTTTCCTTATGAAAAATATCGGGAACGGTTTATGGCGTTGTTTCAGGAGAGTCTGGAACGGGAGCTTCCAATTAAAAAGGGTGTAAGGGAGCTACTGGAATATCTGAAGGAAAAGCAGATCAAAACGGCGATCGCATCGTCTACGAAAGGCCCGCTTGTCAGAAAGCATCTGGAGCGCACCGGCCTTAGCGGATATTTTCAGGAAATTGTTTCCGGTGATATGGTGGAAAAAAGTAAGCCGGAGCCGGATATTTATTTAAAAGCCTGTGAGGCAGTCGGCGTTTTGCCGGAAAATGCGATGGGAATCGAGGATTCCTTTAATGGAATCCGTGCGGTTGCGGCTGCGGGAATGACGGCGGTTATGGTGCCGGATATGGTACAGCCGGACGAGGAAATTCGTCAGATTTATGATTACTGTGTGCAGGATTTGCTGGAAGTGAAGGAACTGATCGAGCTGCTCGCGTAGTGCAGAGCCGTTCGGTGTGATGAGCATGGAGGGTACAGTTCATCTGTAGCATTTGTAGTACAATAGAATGCGCGCTCCGCAAACATTCTATAGTCGCGAATCGCCTCTTCTTTTGCAGACGAAGCCATGAGTGAACGGAATCTGATTGACAAATCTCAGGAAAATGATTATACTGTAACCACCGTGCAGCCGGGGGAGCAGCGGCCCCCTGAACCTGAAATCCGCTATAGCAGGGGTGATGGTACGCCGAGGGCTTTTGGCTCATATTGCTGGCCTTTACAAGTGGCGATGAGGTTTGGGTCTTGCGCAACGGGTGTCTGTGAACCGTGTCAGGTTGGGAACAAAGCAGCACTAAACAGAATTTCCCGTGTGCCGCAAGGGTGCCTGGCGGAGTTAACTGTAAAGGTAACGGATATGGGTTTCGGTTCGAAGCGTGCCGCACGGTCTTTGAAAAAGAGAACAGTCTTTCGGGAGAAGCCCGGAAGAATATGGGCGTCCGGAGGAAGAGAATTTCTCCGGGCGTTTTTTAGTTATAGTTCACTCGTTTTTCATTCCCGGGAATGGAATTGTATCAAGACGAAGAGAAAGAGGAAATAAAACGTGGAAACGATCAAAAAGGATAACAGCGGGACGCTACCGTTGCCGGAAAATCTGGAAAAGCTGCTGACAGACTGCACACTCTGTCCGCGTAACTGCCACGTCAATCGTATGGCGGGGCAGATCGGCTACTGCCTGCAGACGGGGACGCTGCGGGCGGCAAGAGCAGCGCTGCACTACTGGGAAGAACCGTGCATCTCGGGCACGGCAGGTTCGGGTGCAGTGTTTTTTGGCGGCTGCTCGATGCGGTGCGTGTTTTGCCAGAACCATGATATTGCGGCAGGAGAAGCCGGACGGGAAATTTCGGTGGAACGGCTGAAAGAAATTTTTCTGGAACTGCAGGAAAAGGGCGCGAACAACATCAACCTCGTGACACCGACGCATTTTGTACCGCTGATTGTTCCGGCGCTGCGGGCGGCAAAGCGGGAAGGATTGCGGATCCCGATTGTATACAATACCTCCTCTTATGAAAAAGTCAGCACGCTGCAGCTGCTGGACGGGCTTGTGGATATTTATCTGCCCGATCTGAAATATGAATCTGCAGCGCTTTCCGGGCTGCTTTCGAATGCGCCGGATTATTTTGAAACAGCAACAGCGGCGATTGCAGAGATGGTCAGACAGGTCGGCGAGCCGGTTTTTGCAGCGCCGGATGGGACGCTGCTTTTAGCGGCGCAGATGAATGATGCATGTGAAGAAGCCGACGAGGACGCAGAATTTTTAATGAAAAAAGGCGTTATCGTGCGGCATCTCGCCCTGCCGGGACAGGAGGCAGATTCGAAGAGAGTGCTTTCCTATCTGTTAAAAACCTATGGGGAGCGGATTTATATCAGTCTGATGAATCAGTATACGCCGATTTCGTCTGTGCTGGAGAAGACGCTGCCAAAGCTTACGCAAAGCGCCTGCCTTACGGGCTTGCAGCGCCGTCTGACGGAGGACGAATACGAAGCTCTGATTGATTTCGCGATAGAAAACGGAATCGAAAACGGATTTATTCAGGATCAGGAAACGGCGCAGGAAAGCTTTATTCCTGCATTTGATGGCGAGGGCATCTGACGGAAAAAGAGGATTGTGCAATTTTACAGGGATTTATGGTGTTTTCTTGATTGTTCGGAGGCTTGTGTGAGTGTATTCTGAAAAAGAACAGATGCCTGAAAATATTCCTTTTTCAGGCACAACAACAGAGCAGGGAATTTATAAAAGGAGGAACTATCATTATGAACACAATGCCCAGACCGGAGCATCCGCTTCCTCAGTGGGAAAGAAGCACATGGAAAAACTTAAACGGAGAATGGGATTTTTCTTTCGACTTTGGTAAAAGCGGCGTAGACCGTTGTTTTTATGAAAAGAAGGATTGGGAGAAAAAGATCATCGTTCCGTTTTGCCCGGAAAGCGATCTGAGCGGAATCGGCTATAAGGATTACATGGATGCCGTATGGTATCATAAGACCGTAGAACTGACCGAAGTGGAGGTAAAAGGACGCGTTCTGCTGCATTTTGGCGCGGTGGATTATGATACGCGCGTATGGATCAACGGAACAGAGGTTGGACGGCATAAAGGCGGTTATACCTCTTTTGCATTCGATATCACGGCTTATGTACAGGCCGGTGCAAACGATATCGCCGTATACGCAGAGGACGATTTGAGAAGCGGCAAACAGCCCCATGGCAAACAGAGTGGGCTCTACTATTCCCATGGCTGTGAATACACCAGAACCACCGGTATCTGGCAGACGGTTTGGCTTGAGTTCGTGCCGGAAAATTATGTGAAAAAAGCACGTTTCTTTCCGAACGTGGAAGCAGGCACGCTTACGATCGAGGCGGTGACCGTCGGCGACGGATCGTTCTGCGCAGAAGCGTTTTATGAAGGAAGACGCTGTGGTCAGGCGGAAACCACAACTGCTGGCGGAAATGTTGTTGTGACGCTGCCTCTTTCCGAAGTGCATCTGTGGGAGGCTGGAGCAGGCAGACTGTATGATTTGACAATTACTTTTGGGAAAGATACTGTTCACAGCTATTTCGGACTGCGCAATGTCACAATTTCCGGGGAAAAGGTGCTGATTAACGGAAAATCCGTGTTCCAGAGACTCGTTCTGGATCAGGGATTTTATCCGGACGGCATTTATACCGCATCTACCGATGAAGCACTGGAAAACGATGTGAAGCTGTCGATGGCAGCAGGCTTCAACGGCGCGCGTCTGCATGAAAAAGTGTTCGAGCCCCGTTTCCTGTATCATTGCGATCGTCTGGGTTATCTTGTATGGGGCGAGCAGGGCAACTGGGGGATGGATCCGAGCGCACCGGATGGATTGAAAAACTTCCTGCCTGAATGGATGGAAGCGGTTGAAAGGGATTTCAATCATCCGGCGATCATCGGCTGGTGCCCGTTTAACGAGACATGGGATTATGAAGGGCGCAAGCAGGATGACGACCTTCTGGCAATTGTCTATCGGATGACGAAGCTCTACGATACGACCAGACCCTGCATCGATACCAGCGGCAATTTCCATGTCATTACTGATATTTACGATCTGCACGACTACGAGCAGAACCCGGAAGAGTTCGCAAGTCATTATGAGAGCTATGCAAAGGACGGCATTCTGGCATGGGATAACCATGCGCCGAGACAGAAACAGATTGTCGGTATTCCGGTATTCATCAGCGAGTACGGCGGCATCAAGTGGGATGTTGAGGGCGTGAATAAGGACAGCTGGGGCTACGGCGACGGACCCAGAACCGAGGAAGAGTTCCTTGCACGTTATAAGGGTCTGACGGATGTGCTTTTGGACAATCCGAAGATGTTCGGCTTCTGCTACACCCAGCTGTACGATGTAGAGCAGGAAATGAACGGTCTTTATACCTATGGCAGAAAGCCTAAATTCGATATGGAAATTATCCGTAGGATCAACAGCCGCAAAGCTGCGATCGAGGAGGGAGAGGCATAACGCTTTCCTGTTTTGCATAGGCTGAAAGAAAAGCGGGTAACGCGATGCTGAATGCAATCTGGGCAGGAATGATTGTTCTTGGAATCTTATACGGAGCTTTTACCGGCAATCTGGAGGCGGTGTCCAACGCCGCCCTGGAAAGTGCCGGGGAAGCTGTGGATTTATGTATTACGATGTGCGGGATCATGGGACTTTGGACAGGTCTGATGAAAATCGCACAGCAGGCGGGGCTGATTGCTGCATTGACGCGCGGCATCAGCCCTTTTGTGTCGTTTTTATTTCCCCGGATTCCGAAAAATCATCCGGCGCGGGAGTCAATTTCCACCAATATTGTTGCAAACGTCCTCGGACTTGGCTGGGCGGCAACTCCGGCGGGCTTAAAGGCGATGGAGGATCTTGCACAGCTGGAAGAAAAACGGAGACAGACGGGGTATCTGAAAAACGTTCCAAAAGATACGGCGAGCAATGAAATGTGTACGTTCCTGATTTTAAATATTTCGTCCCTACAGCTGATTCCGGTCAACATGATCGCCTATCGCAGCCAGTACGGAAGCGCCAGCCCCGCCGCAGTGGTCGGTCCTGCGGTGCTGGCGACACTTGTCAGTACGTTTGCGGCAGTGATTTTTTGCAGGGTGATGGATCGGAGATAGATTGTTGATATAGCATTTGGATGCTGAACAGAAGCATAGTTTGCAGGCGGGCAGTCATACATCGTTCGATGCGCAGCTGTCCGCTGTTTTTGTGGAAATTTACATCAGATATGCCAGCAGCACGCTCATAACGACACCGACGGCGGTAGAAAGCAGCGCGCCTGCCAGCGTATATCTGGATTTGGAAACGCGCGCCGTCATAAAATAAACAGACATCGTGTAAAAACAGGTTTCTGTGCAGCTCATCAGAATCGACGTGATGCGTCCTGCCAGAGAATCTGTCCCGTAGGTTTTGAAAATATCGAGCACCAGTCCAGTCGCCGCGGAAGAAGAAAACAGGCGGATGAAAATGAGTGGGAAAAACTCCGGGAACATACCGCTTATGGAACTGTCAGCGGCGTATTTTTGCAGCAGCTTTCCCGGAAGATCCAGCAGCCCGGAGCCCCGCAGAATCCCGACTGCCATCATCAGCCCGATGAGCGTTGGGACGATGCCGACGACCGTTTTCAGACCGTCCGCTGCGCCGTTTATAAAGTCGTCGTAGAGATTGCATTTATGAATCCACCCATAGCCGATGATGAAGAAGATCACGGCAGGAATGAGGATGGAGGAAAGATGTGCGAGAACATTTGCCATGGAAAGCTCCATTCTGCAGGAATATCTGTTACCGGAATATATGATTTTGCCAACCCATACAGAACCGGAATCATAAAATGCAGAGTAGGGGCATAAGTTACTATCAGGTTTTCTGAAAAACGAATGGGATGGAAAAAGGAGGACAGGCATGGCGGAATATCGAAAACAAATCGCATATCTGGATTATCTGGAAGACGGCGTAAAAATCAAAAATGCCGGATTTGTCAGAATAGAGGAACAAAACGGACACAATCGGATGGAAGTAAAAGTTAAAAACCTTCCGGGCAAGGACTGCGGGGAGTTTCGGTTACAGGAAGAACATGAGAGAACGGTCGGAAGGATCAGTTTACAGGGCGGCAACGGAAACTGCTGCATGGTGTGGCGGATGCCGGAGCCGGGCGAATTGGATAACAGCCGGGAGGAAAGCTGGCAGCAGACTGCGCAGCTTCGGATTTTACTGCCCGGAAAAAGAATGCTGATTGCAAACTGGCACGAACCGGTCGAAATTCCGGCACAGAGAGAGACGCTACAGCTGCAGCAACAGCAATCGCAGGTACAAGGGGATCAGTTCCAACAGATGGAGGCGCGGTCATCGCAGACAAATTCACCCCGGCAGCCCGGAGCTGGAGAAATTATTCCGTATCCGGAGCGGCGCGGCAGCGAGATGGAAAAGCAGTCCACACTGAAGGAACCTGCCGAAATAGAGCAGTCCGCCATATCGGAGGAGCCCGCTGAAACAGAGCAGTCCGCCATGTCAAAGGAGCCCGCGGCAACAGAGCAATCCGCTATGGCGAAGGAGCTCGCGGCAACGAAGCGGCAGCCCACTCCGGAAGCGCCATCTGTGTCAGCGTCCGAGCCGACGATTCCTTTTCCTTCCGCTGCGCCGAAATCGCCGTCCTCTCCATCGCGTGAGCCGGTCTGCAGCGCAGATAAATGGGAGCAGCTGTGCACGATGTATCCGGAAATTCATCCGTTCCGCGACAGTCGGGAATATCTTTCCATTGCGCCGAAGGACTTTGTGGTTCTGTGTAAGGAATATCAGAAGTTAGTACATAACAGCTTCCTGCTGCATGGCTACTATAATTACCGTCATCTGATTCTGGGCAGAATCCGGCAAAAGGATGCATGGCAGTATTATATCGGTGTGCCCGGCAATTTCTATGACCGGGAAAAAATGGTGGCGGAAATGTTCGGATTCGAAGCCTTTGAGGGTGAAAAAGAATCCGCATCGCCGGGCGATTACGGGTATTATATGAAGCGGGTGGAGATTTAAGCAAGGGCGGTCGAATCAGTGGGAGCGATGATCGGAAAAATGGCAGACAGCAAAAACCCACTTGCGGGAATGAAAAGGGGCTGGTATGCTTTTTCTGGAAACATTCAGCAGATTTCTGGGCGTTCTCGGTACAGATCATGAAAAGCTGACATGTTATATTCGAAACACAGGGAGCAATTATGGCAAGAATCCGTACAGAAGAGGAAAAAGAAGCGGCGCGGCAGGCTGCGAAGCAGGCGAAAAAAGATCAGTGGCTTCGGGAGCAGGAAGAAAAGCGCCCGACGCATGAGAAATATATGAAGGATGCGATCCGACAGGCAAAAAAAGCGGCAGCACTCGGCGAAGTGCCGATCGGCTGCGTGATCGTGCATGACGGACAGGTGATCGGCAGGGGCTATAATCGACGAAATACGGACAAAAGCACACTGGCGCATGCGGAGATCACAGCGATTAAGCGGGCGAGCAAAAAGCTGGGTGACTGGCGGCTGGAAGACTGCACATTGTATGTGACGCTGGAGCCCTGCCAGATGTGTGCTGGAGCCATCGTGCAGGCGCGGATTCCGGAGGTTATGATCGGCTGCATGAATCCAAAGGCAGGCTGCGCAGGATCAATCTATAACCTGCTGCAGGAACCGGCATTTAATCATCAGGTCAGCCTGTTTAAGGGCGTGCTGGAAGAAGAATGCAGCCAGATGCTGAAAGATTTTTTCCGCAGTCTGCGGACACGGTTGAAAACCTGAGACAGAACGCAGCCTGCGGACATGTCGGAACGCAGCGCAGAACTTACGGACTGTGTACGGGCATATTCCGGACCGCACCACAAAGGAGAAAGGAAATATATGGACTTTTGGGAAAGACTCTTTGCCAGAGCTGGAAGAAGAAAACCAGAGCCGTCTGCAGAAGCGAAATGCGCAGAGGAGTGGGATACAGAGTTGGCAAGCGAACTCTCGGAGACAGAGCGGGAGAAGTTGAAGAAAGCCGGCTGCATCCGAAAGCATATTTATTTTTCAGGACGCGTGCAGGCGGTGGGCTTTCGCTACAGCGCGCTGTGTCTGGCAAAAGAGCTGCAGCTGACCGGATGGGTGAAAAATTTAACGGATGGACGTGTGGAAGCAGAGCTGCAGGGACAGGTCGAATTGGTAGACTCGTTTGTGGAGCGTATCAGTCAGCGTGGCAGGATTGTCGTAGAGTTTGTGGAAGAGGAGGACCGTGAACTTTGCTATGAGGAAGGCTTTGAGGTCAGGTAAAAAGCTGCAGAGCCACTGATCGGGGCAGAAGACGCTGCAGCGCGCGAAACCGCATTGGACGGAACGGCGTTGGTGAGGCGCTGCGCTGTACCTGGAGAGGTCGCCCTGCAGACCGTGCCGCAGCGCATGGCTGTGCGTTCCGCCGGTCAGAACACCAGCCGCGAATATTCGCTTCCGGCGTCCTGCTTTTGCGGCTGCCTGCGGTAATCTGACGGTGAGACGCCCATACGTCGGCGAAATGCCCGGGAGAAGTAAAAAGCATCCGAGAAGCCGCAGGAGACAGCAGCTGTTTTGACGGAATTGCCGAGCTCGAGCAGGCGGCATGCCTGATGAATGCGGAAATTCGATAAAAATTCGCCGGGAGAAATGTTCAGTTCAGATTGAAAGGCGCGGTAGAGCGTGCTTCTGCTGACCCCGAGCATCTGACAAAGCTGTTCGGTATGGAAGTATTCATGATGAAAATTGGAGCGGATCAGAAAAACTGCATTTGCCAGAAGGGACGAAGCAGGAGAGTCGGGCAGACCGGGTGCCGGGGCATAATCGGCATAAAGACCGAGCAGCGTGCGGAGTATGCCATTTGCTTCGTTGCGGTTCTGGTGATAAAGGTCGAGGGGCTGCAGATCGGCAAAAAGCTGTCGGAGCCGGGCCGGGCAGATCGCGGGACAGACGGGCGCGGCAGGGGAAAAGGCGGTCTGATCGAGCAGAGAGGCAGCTTCTTTTCCGGTAAATTCCACCCAGGTATATTCCCATGGATTCCCCGGGTCAGGATAATAGCGAATCGTATTATAAGGATAAATCAGAAAGCTTTCGCCGGTGTGAACGGGGAAAGTTTTTTTATGATATTCGATAAAGCCCTGCCCGCGCAGAATATAATGGATGATATAGACCGGGCGGACGCCGGGTCCCCAGGAATGCAGATCGCTGCAGTCCTGCCTGCCTGTGGCGAGCAGGGTGAGACCAGGCTGGGAATCGGACCCAAAAACAGATGAATTCATAAAGAGACCTCCTGATTTACAGGATGTCGGGGATGATGTCTAAAAACCTCCTGCAGACAGTTTGCAGCGGCCTTTGGGCACATACCTCCGGCATTGTCCTGATGTGAATAAATAATCCATGTATTTGCAACAAAAACCCATGGAAGAGAACAAAAGTGTCATGCTACAATCACGATAACGGATAACGAAAGAGAGGTCAAGGGGTATGGTAAAATTAACGCCGCCGATGGGCTGGAACAGCTGGAACACATTTGGTGAGAATATCAATGAAAAACTGATCATGGAAACTGCGGACAAAATGGTGGAGCAGGGGCTTTTGGACTGCGGATATGAGTATCTGGTCATTGACGACTGCTGGTCTTTAAGAAAGAGAGACGAGGAAGGCCGTCTGATTGCAGATCCGGAGAAGTTTCCCCACGGCATGAAAACGGTTGCGGATTACGTGCATTCCAAAGGGTTGAAATTTGGTATGTATTCTTGTGCGGGCAACCTGACTTGTGCCGGATATCCAGGCAGCTTCGAGCATGAATTTATCGATGCAGACACATTTGCATCCTGGGGTGTGGATTTTTTGAAATACGATTACTGCTATCACAGCAACATCATTCCGGGAAAATATTTATACCGCAGAATGGGCATCGCGTTGGAAAATTGCGGCAGGGATATCCTGTTTTCCGCATGCTCCTGGGGCGCAGATCAGACGCATGAATGGATTAAGGAAACCGGCGCGAGCATGTGGCGTTCCACCGGCGATATTTTCGACAGCTGGGAATCGATCAAGGATCTGACCAAACAGCAGGCAAAGCTTCATCCGTATCATAGCGTCGGCTGCTTTAATGATATGGATATGCTGGTTGTCGGCATGTACGGCAAAGGAAACGTTGGGTTAAGCGGCTGCAACGACGTTCAGTACAGAACGCATTATTCAATCTGGGCGCTGTTTGGCTCTCCGCTGATGATTGGCTGCGATATCCGTAATATGAACGAAGAGACGAAGAAGATTCTGGAAAATAAAGAACTGATTGCGATCAATCAGGATCCTCTGTGCCGTCAGCCGATCCGTCTGGACGGAATCTGGAGCGGAGACGATGTCCTCATTTATTCCAGACAGCTTTCCAATGGCGATCTGGCAATCGGTTTCTTCAACTTAAAGGACGAAAGCGTAGTAGCAAATCTGAATCTGGACGAAGTCGGTCTTCCGATGAGCACTGGCAAAACCCTGCAGATGAAGGAGGTCTGGACCGGGGAAGATCTGTCTTCGCTCAACGGAACGGTCCGTAAGGCCTTGGAGCCTTATGGTTGTGCAGTTTACCGCTGCAAGGTCGTTGATCTGTAATGGACACCTGCATGAAATGCGGAAAGGAGCTGACCCAGCTGGATCGGGGAGCTTACCGGAAATTTGTCAACCGGGGCAGTACATCGTTTCTGTGTAAAAGCTGTCTTGCAGAAAAGTTCGGAATAAAAGAGTGTGTGCTGGATGAAAAAATCGAGCATTTCCGGAAACAGGGATGCACGCTGTTTATTTAGCGACAAGACATTGGAATAAAAAGAAACCATAGCCGATTTGCCCTTTTTATGATACGCTTAGTGCAGACGCAAAAAGCGCCCATATTGACTGAATTTGCAGACAGCGTATACAAAATCAGGGGGTAAGGAGGAACTCATGGGGAACAATTGGAAAATTACGGACACGCTGACAAAGGTGTTCGCAGATGAAGTGCCGGATGGACAGGGGAGCATTCGCCTTTCAACGCTGCATCGGGAAACCGTATCCTGTGTGATTGCATATTTTGGGGCGGCAGACTGGGGACGTTACTGGAAGGTTTCCGTAAAAGCGCCGGAAAAAATTGAGACGAGATTGCGCCGGGTTGAGCTGGTTCCTTCGGCTTATCCGTGCCATAAGGAGCAGGATGATAACTATCTGCGCATCGTACCCGGGATGTATCCGGATCTTTTGCGCGATCTGGATACAGAGGACGATGGCGCGGACAAAAAATATCTGACAAAAGAAGTGCCCGGACAGTGGCGCAGCCTATGGTTGGATGTGACGGTCGATGCGGAGCTTGCAGGCGGGGACTATGCCATTGTGATCGAAACGGAAACTGAGGACGGAGAAAAAGAGACGTTAAAAGCAGACCTGCATGTGGTCGATGCGTCGCTTCCGCCCCAGAAGCTTTTGCATACGGAATGGTTCCATTCCGACTGTCTGGCAGACTATTATCATGTAAAACCCTTCAGCGAAGAACACTGGAAGATTCTGGAAAACTTTATCCGCCTGTATGCGGCGCGTGGCATCAATACGATTCTGACACCCGTATTTACACCGCCTCTGGACACTGCGGTGGGCGGCGAGCGCACGACGGTTCAGCTGCTGGATATCCGCAAGGACGGTGATACCTACAGCTTCGATTTTTCGAAACTGGAGCGCTGGATCGGAATTTGCCGCTTTGCCGGAATTACACATTTTGAAATGGCGCATCTGTTTACCCAGTGGGGCGCTAAGTGCGCACCGAAGATTATGGTCTGGGAGGACGGCACGCTTCGCCATAAGTTTGGCTGGCACACGGACGCACAGAGCCCGGAATATGCGGATTTTCTGGCACAATATCTGATTGACCTGACAGATTTCCTGAAAGAACAGGGACTGCAGGATAAAGTCTTTTTCCATATTTCAGATGAACCCGGCGAGGAGATTTTAGAGGATTATAAAAAAGCGCGGGAGATGGTACTACCCTATATTCAGGGATTTCATACGATTGATGCGCTTTCTGACGTTGGATTTTGTGAAAAAGGCCTGGTCGATCTGTTTGCACCCGGAACAAACTGCATGGAGCCGTTTTTGGAAAGAGGAATGGAAGGACTGTGGACCTATTACTGTACCGGACAGTGGAAGGAGGTTTCCAACCGGTTCATGGCGATGCCATCTGCACGTACCAGAATCCTCGGTGTGCAGCTGTATTTGTATAAAATCAGTGGATTTCTGCACTGGGGCTTTAACTTTTATAACAGCCAGTATTCGATCAAGCACATCAATCCGTATGCGGTAACGGACGCGGGAGAGGCATTTCCGTCCGGCGATGCATTTTTGGTTTATCCCGGCGAGGGCGGCGTACCGGAGGAATCTATCCGTCTGATGCTGATGCAGCAGGTGATGCAGGATGTGCGTGCGTTTGAACTGCTGGAATCGCTGGTCGGCAGGGAAAGAGTCTGTGAAATCATCGCAGAAGGAACGGATGAACCGATCACATTCAAGCGCTATCCCAAAGAAAAAGAATGGCTGCTAGCCTTAAGAGAACGGGTGAACGCGGAGATCGAAAAAGCAATTGCGATACAATAGAATGCACGCTCTGCGAGCATTCTATTGTCATGAATAAGAAGCGCAGGGCGAGAGCAGGACTCTTGCCCTGTTTTCTGATTTTCAAATGACAGGAGACACGAATGACTTTATTTAATAAATTATCGGTTACGAATTTTACAGCTTCCACCATCCCCGATGATTTCCTAAAAGATTTTGCGCACCATCAGAAAATTACCAGAAAATGGGTCAGGACAGATGCCGGATGGGAGCTTGAAGATGCTTCAATTTTGCGGGAATGGGATGCGGAAAAAAGAATCTGGATTGCAGGATATATGCGGGAAAAAATTCAGAACGGAGGGACGGTAATGGCGGCTTTTTTACCCGAAGGTCAGCTGGCAGGCTTTTGCTGCGTAGGAGGAGATCTTGCGGGTGAAACGGCAAGCTATGCGAATCTGTTGCTGCTTTTTGTGGACGACCGCGTTAAACGGCATGGAATAGGAAGGCTGCTTTTGCAGGAAGCATGCAGATATGCAAAAAAACTCGGCGCGGAAAAACTGTTCCTTTCTGCAATTCCGTCGGAAGACACGATCGCCTTTTATCAGAACATGGGATGCGTCGATGCGAAGGAAATTGTAAATCCTTTCGTAGACGACGAAGAAGACAGGCTGATGGAAATTACGACGAAAGACGGAAACTGAGGAAGATGGGCAGAATTATGCAGACAGAACAAAAGAGATTCGCAGAGCATCGCAGATTTTTGATATGCATGGTTACGTTGTGTATCAGTCTGGCATTTGTGGTACAGGGCTGTGGGAAATCGTCCCGAGAGACCTGGCAGGATGTGGATACCGAAGCGGAAACAGTGATTGTGCTGGAAGAGGATGAAGAGCCGAAAATACGGATGGAAGATGTTTGTCTTGAGCTGTATCGGGAAGCAGGCAGAAGCGGACGGCTCGGGGAAAAAGAGACCATTGCGCATATCGTAAAGCAGTTTGGAGAAAACGGATATCCTGCGGTAGACCAGAAAAATAGGGTCGATATGGTGCGGGCATCAGAGGTAAAGCGTTTCTGCAGGCGGGCGACGGATCAGCAGGAGGCACAGATAGAAATTGTTGAAGTTGACTGGAACGGTGGCTTTGTGGAGTACGAGCTGCAGGCGGCAGAAGGCAATCTCGATGTGACACGCAATTATTATCATTATGAAGATGAAATGATGCGCAAAAAGACGGAAGAACATTTTACAGCGGACAGTTGGTCGTATACGGAGGACGGTTATCTGATGTTTTCCGGAATCGGGGCGCTGGATGAGATGTATGTGATGACGCTCAGCGACGTTAAGGAATATGCGGCGCTGCGGGTGGAGCCTCTGGACGAAGCCTGCCGGGAATGGAACGAAAAAGCGCTCCTGCCGGTCGGCTATGAATGCAACAATCTGTTTCTGACAGACTGGGATGAAACGGATTTCGGAGAGCTGGACTTTTATGATCTGTTCGATGTTTTTTATCCGCAGATATATCATCGGAAAATCCCGTGGCAGAGTGGGAAAAATGCTGGAAACAGCACAGTGTACGGAATTCCGTCAAAAGAGTTCGAATCGGTTATTCAGAAGTTTTTGAATGTAAAAACAGATATCCTGCGCGAAAAAACGATTTACCGGGAGAAAGATGACACATATGAATATTATCCGCGTGGATTTTATGAGTCAGAGTACCCGGAGCATCCGTACCCGGAGGTGACAGCGTTTCAGGAAAATGACGACGGGACGGTAACGCTCACTGTGCATGCTGTTTTCCCCTATCTCGGAAGTTCCAGAGCGCTCGTTCATGAGGTGACCGTGCGCCCGATGGAAAATGCTGCGGCTGCAGTGCGGTATGTGTCCAACAAAATTATTTCCTCACTGGATGATCCGGACGACAACTGGTATGTGCCGCGTCTGTCCGGAGAGGAACGCAGTTTATTGTATGAAGAAAATACAGACTGAAAAATGGCTGCCGTATAGGGAAATTTCTCTGTGCGGCAGCCATATGTTATGTTTACAGTTCACACGTGCCATTCGTGGTTTCTTGTGCACAGATTCTCATGCGAGCATGGAATATGCCCACAAGAAACCGCGAGTGAACTGTAACATACGTTATAAAGTTTTTATAAATTCGAATGGCGACAGATTGAATTTGGAAAAAGTATTTTGTATAATAATGTTACAGTTCCTGCTGATAGGAACATTTTAGAAATCAGGAAATCAGATAATCTATTATAAGCGGAGCATCGTATAGCGGTGTATCCGGCTATCTTCTATCTTTTCAAGCCAGAATCGGCGAATGATTTCTGTGAGGCAATGAGCCGAAGTTTAAGCGCGCAAACTTTGGTGAATACCGTGAAAATGAACAGAACCGGCAGATGCGTTTCTTTTGCTTTCACAAAAAACTGAATAGAAGCAATCCAAATACGCCGGATGAACTGAAAATCTGCATCCGTGCGGCACGAAAAGAATTAAAATATGGCATTCCGATTCTGAAAGTAAAAAATTACACGCTGGAGGATATCTTTGAACGGCGTTTATGGATGCTGATTCCATTTTATATCTTCCGGTATGAAAAAGAACTGTCGCAGATCGACAGCGATGAAGATAGGCTTAAAAAGCTGAGAAAAGAATGTGAACGTGTGGCAGAAATGCTGGATCAGGAGTGTAAAAACGGACGCATGAGGTCAGTCACAGGTGGGGCGTTGTGTGAACTGTCCCGCACTGTTGTGGAAAAACTGGCGTCAAAATATGAAAATGTGGAAAAGGAGGTGGCTGAAGTTATGGGAGGAAAGGTATTAACTTATCGATCAAAAGAACTTTATCAGGAAGCTCTGGCGAAAGGAATTGAACAAGGTCTTGCGAACCTTGCAGCGGGCAAATACCAGAAGGGCGAGAGCATAGAGAAGATTGCCGATGATCTTCTGATGAGTACATCAGAGGTAGAAAAACTCTTAAATCATCAGAAGGAAGCTTAAGAAGGCTTAAAGCATGGCTGCCGCATCTGCATCAATAAATTTTTTCAGTGCGGTAGCACCCTTTGGGAAAATTCTGCATTTATGCAGACTGAAAGCTAGTCACAAGCGGAGCGTTATGCAAGCTGTCCCTACAATGTTGTGGAAAAACAGATAGCAAAATACGAAAATATGGAAAGGAAAGTCACGGAAGTTATGGGAGGAACAGTACTGAATTACGGATCAAAAGAACTTTATCTGGAAGCTTATAAAGCTGGATGGGAAAAAGGATGGAAAGCTGGATGGGAAAAGGGATTGAAAGAATGGCGAATTGATCTCGTAACCAGAAAATACCAGCGGGGCGAGAGCATAGAGAAGATTGCCGATGACCTTCTGATGAGCACAGTAGAGGTAGAAGAACTCTTAAATAACCAGGAGGAAGCGGACGATGATAGTTTTCGGATGGGTTCACTAGAGATAGCAGCGCTCTTGGGACACTGGAAATGGTTTTAAAAGTGGATTCTGTCTTTCATTAAAACGTAACTTGTAAAAAGTCGACATGATTTGTCCGAAATGACTTGAAAGAGTATTAAAAAGTAAAAATCGCCCCATCCGCAGTTAAAAAATACCTGCTGGATAGGGCGATTGATATGTCAGAACAAATTATTCTGCGTCAATGGATTTACCCTGCTCAACTACACAGATGTTGGTCTTGCCGGGGTTGATTTCGATTTCGTTGCCGTTGTCGTCATAGAACTTGGTCGGTGCGAAGTCGCTGGTCTTTTTCCAGGTTACATGGATGCCCTTGCCGTTTGTGAAGTAGTAGCCGTCTTTGGTGTCGTCGTGGCACTGGAAAGACAGATAACCCTTCGCATCACGGGTTTCATAATAAGCAAACTGAACTAAAACGTTCTTGAATGCCAGCTGTTTGTTATTGGCGCCGTCCATATGCTTCTGGTCGCCTTTCTGCATACCCTGGAAGCGATAGTACAGACCATCTTCTTCGTTATATTCGAAATAGGTCTTGGTAATCGGGTAAGCGCCTGCCAGATCGATCTTGGTTGCAGGGATTGCACTGCTTCCGTACTGTTCCAGCGTGTTCGGATTGTTTGTGGAAGCGAATTTGAAGTGATCGCTCTGATAGTTCTCAGTATAGGTTTCGGAATAGCCGAGCGCCTGAGCGGCTTTGTCGATACGGTCGCCGCTTGTATAAGCATTATGCGGAGCTTTACGGTCGCTGGTGCGGTAGAAGGCTGCGTCATACAGACCTTTTTTCTGGGAAGGGTCGCTTGCCAGAACAGCACCGGTGATATTATTGGTAGTAGGATCATTGATCGCGTTCAGAATGTAGAACGGACCGCCGATATGGCAGTAAATTGCATCCCATTCTTTTGCCCAGTAAACATAATAATCGCGGCAGCTTCTGATATTGCCGATGCGTTCAATGTTTTTCCAATCCTTGAAAACAGCCATCAGACGGGTCATGTTGCCTTCTACGCTGCATTCATACAGGATATCAGCATTGGAAAGCCCGTAGTGCGGGAGCGCTGCATTTTCATCGGGGATCATAACTGCGATCGGACGCTGATCTGCGAGATCGCCGCTGATCCATTCGCCGGTCAGGTCACTTTTTACCATGCCTTCTTCCGGAGGAACATCCTCATCAACGGTTTCTGTTTCCGTCTCAGATTCTGTTTCAGCAGGAGCGGCAGTGCTTTCCTGCACCTCAGCTACCGGAACGGTTTCTACGGTGTCATTTTTGCTTCCGCAGCCGAACAGCATGGATGCGCATGTCAGACCGGTCAGCAGAAATACAGCCAGTTTCTTCATTTTGGTTCCTCTCTTTCTTATAAATCGTCGAATGCGGAAAACGGAAATCCATACACAGGATATCCTACTGCCCGCACAAAAAAGTGTGAAGCGTCTCTGCGTCACACAACTGTAACAATTATAGCGTAGCAAAATTGGTTTGTCACTACATAAAACGATATTAAATCTTAATTATTCCTGTATACGATAAAGCCTCACTCAGATCCTTTAAGAGTTCTTTGAAAGGTGGAAGATAGTCGGGGATACAGGCTATATCCACGAATTGTTCTGCTTCCTTCGAACGTGTCTGCAGAATGGCATGGACGAACTGAATTCATGACAATAGAATGCTTTCTTGAGTTATGCAGAAAAATAAATTAAAATAGAACATGGTACTATTATAAAAAGAAATGTTTATCAAAAAACAACGTATGATAGAACTGCAGAACATAAATCTGCGTCTGCGGGCAGGAGGGAATGTGAAGAAACGAAACTGGTATCTGATCCTTGGTATGCTGCTTTTGGTGCAGCTGATTGCGATTTTTTATTTTGGAAGTAAAAAAGCAGGGTTCCATTATGATGAATATTATTCCTATTATTCCTCCAACGTGTCGATCGGTCTGGTGCCGACCGACCGGGAGTGGAAGCCGGGCAGCGAGATTGTAGACGAATTCCGGGTTCTGCCGGGGCAGCGGTTTCAGTATGGGACGGTTACGCGCATGCAGACCTATGACGTGCATCCGCCGTTTTACTATCTGCTGCTGCATACGGTATGCTCGCTGTTTCCCGGAAGGTTCAGCAAATGGTCAGGAATTGGACTGAATATAGTGCTTTTCGTTCTGAGCTGGAGTGTGCTGGCGAAGCTGACGCGGCGGATTGTGATGGGTGCGCTGAGGAGCGCGGCTGCGCCTGGTGGGAAAGCGCAGACCTGTGTAACGGCGGCGGACGTTCCGGAGCGTATTACGCGAGTGATGATTTTCGGAGTGTGCCTCCTGTATGGTTTTAACCCGGCGGTTTATTCCGGCGTTATGCTGGTTCGAATGTATATGCTTCTGGCTCTGTGGATTTTGCTCGTGACCTGGCTGCATGTAAAAAGCCTGCAGGAGAGAAAACGCGGGTTTTCCTTTTATCTGCCGCTGATGGCGGTTGTTTATCTTGGTTTTCTGACGCATTACTATTTTGCTGTTTATCTGTTTTTCCTGGCAGCGGCGATGGAGCTGTATCTGCTGTTGGAACGTGCAGAGCAGAAAAGCTGGGGGCAGAAATGGAAAGACTGCCTCATTTATGCGACTGCTGTGATCGGAGCGATGCTACTTGCCGTAGTCAGCTATCCGGCGTGTCTGAGCCATATTTTTCGGGGATACCGGGGGACGGAAGCGATGGGTGCGTTCTTCGACCTTGGCAATACGCTTGGAAGATTCCGGTTCTTCGCAGGACTGCTCAATGAATATGCCTTCGGGTCGATGCTGTACGGATTTGTTCTGCTGCTTGTCCTGATGGCGCTGACGGTCTGGGGAATTGGACGGATGAAAGCCGGACGGAAAGCTGTCGCTGCGACTGCGCAGAAATCTGGGCAGCAGACAGCAGAGCACGCAGCCGCGCAGAAATCCGGGCAGCAGGCAGCAGAGTACGCAGCCGCGCAGGAAAATTCGAACCGGCAGGCTGACGCTTTCCGCGAATCATTCTGGGAAGCACGGCGTGTTTTCTGGATTCCGGCGGCAGCAGTACTCGGTTATTTCCTTGTCGTGACCAAAACAGCGCTCCTGACGGCGGAGGAAGCGAACCGATATCAGATTCCGGTCTACGGGCTGATTTTGCTGCTGATGATGGTTATATTTGTACTGCTCGGACAGAAGCTTTTCGTGTTGACTATGAGAAAAGGGACTGCTGTAAAAAGCGCTGCGGGGAAAATCAGCGATACCAGAGATACATCTGCTCCGGAAAAACGGTCCGTGCACGATAAAGCAGCCGGCTATGTGCTTCTGGCGGTATTTCTGGTGCTGGCAACAGGACAGATTCGAGGGCTGGCGGATGGAAAGGTGCTGTTTCTTTATGAAGAGGACACAAAAAACATCGCGTTTGCGCAGGAGCATAAAGAGAAACCGGTCGTTTATTTTTATAATCCCAACCTGACCTGGATGATCTGGGACGATTCACTGGAGCTGATGCAGTATGATGAAATTTATTTTGCGAGCCTTGCAGATGTTTCGACTGTGGAGGATGATACAATCCGGCAGGCGGATCAGGTGCTTGTATATGTTTCCAGAATGGAGCAGACTGAGGAGGCGCTGCAGGCCGTTGCAGATGGAATGGGCGGTGATGTGAAGATGGAAAAGATCAGAGAGCTGCTGTATTGTGACCTGTATTTGATAGCAAGAAAGTAATGCATGCTCTGTGAGCATGCTATTATCAGGAATAAAAAGACTCCCGTTCCGGTGGCAAATGAAGAAGGAATCATTCTCCATTTGTCACCGGAAATGGGAGTTTTTTCATGATAATCGTTTTACTCAGCAGCGCTTTCCGCCTGGGCTGCTTCCCCATCAGCTGCAGTGCTTTCCGTGCCAGCCGCACCTGTTTCTTCTACAGCGCTTTCTATATCAGCGGTTTCTTCAGAGGTGCTTTCTGTATCTGTGTCCTCTGTTTCAACTGCGGTACTTTCTTCTACAGTGCCTTCTTCTACAGTGCTTTCTTCAGCTGTAGTTGTTTCGATTACGCTTTCGACAGTGGTTTCTGTTTCTGCTGGCGTCTCTGTCTTGGGAGTATAGTGGCGGTAAATTGCAAAAGCAATCGCAAGTACGATTACTGCAAGTACGAAATAACTGCAGATGCGAAAGAGCTTTTTTCGTTTCTTTTCCTTCTCCAGACGTTCTTTGCGATGCGCTTTTTCCTGTTTATAACGGTCTACTTTTTGTTGGCTCATTTTATGTCCTCCATCAAATTTCTTAGTTATCACTATACAGAATAACTGTGAAAATTCTGTGTCAGGAGGGCAGATTTTTACGGGAAAAAACGTTATAACGCAGATGTGCCTTCCTACAGACACGAAAGTTGTCTGCAGGAAGGCGCAAGCAGATAAAGATTTAACCGAGGAACAGGCCGTACAATACGGCGATCAGGATGCCGAGCAGCGCGCCGACAAACACCTGTAAAGGGGTATGGCCGACGAATTCCTTGAGCTTTTCTTCGTAGGAGATCGGCTGTCCCATCTTTTCCCAGAATTCCATCATTTCATTGATGACCTGTGCCTGGAGACCGGTTTCCCGGCGCACCCCTCTGGCGTCATACATAACGATAATCGCTACAATAGCGGCAATGGCGAATTCAAAGCTGCTGCCGCCGTATTGCATTCCGGCTGCGGTTGCGAGTGCGCAGACAGTGGCGGAATGGGAGCTGGGCATGCCGCCGCTTCCGACTAAACGTTCCGGATCAAAGCTTTTGGTGATACAGGTATAAATCACTGTTTTGATGACCTGTGCAGCGAACCACCCCGTAACTGCGGACATAAAAACCGTGTTGTGAATCAGTGCGTTAAAAAAGTCCATAAAATACCTCTTTCTCTTTGGAAACTAAATTAGGCAAAATGCCATCCCCTGATTTTTTATTTTACACTTTTTTTGTCAGTTTTACAACGTTTCCCATCTCATTTTTGCAGACGGGAGGTTTGAAGACGGCAATACGGCAGCGCAATGAAAAACGGCGCGGCAAGGATGAGCGGATAAGCGTAGCGCAGATCGGAGGCGACAGGAGTTGCCAGAAGCAGGGTAAGCACAGTTCCGATAAACGGTACAAAGAGCACGAGAAACCGCCGCTGTCCGTATAAAAACTGATATGCGGCAAAATACAGGACAGCCCAGAAGTACGCGCCGATGCTCCACAAAATACCGTAAACCGGAAGCATATCAGGAAGCTTTAAAAGAATTTCACTGATTTTGACCGGAAACTGACCCCGCAGAAGATGCGGCCAGGAAAGTCCGATTTCGTTCGGGGAAATCCCTTCATTCGTGCGTAAAGCAGCCGGGGCGGGGAACCAGTATCCTTTTGTCTGATCGATAAAGGCCTGGAGATAGTCGCCCGGGTAAGAAATACCGAGCTGAATCCAGAGGGTGAAATATTTTGAAGGATTCCGGATGATCGCATCGGCATGATTGTAGGAGACGAGTGCCTTGATGGGATCGGAGATCACCGGATTGTAATACTCCGGAATCAGGGAAGTATCGACTACATCATCGATGAGCATTTCCTGCTCTGCGCTCAGCTGTCGACCGTTAGAAACGACACAGGCAATCTGCTGCAGAGGAATGGAGAGGGATTCTGTAAAGGAAGCGCGCTCAACATGACAGGCAGTGTATACAGGGCCGGTGATGATCAGGGATAAAAGAAGTATGCCGACCTGCACGGCAAACATTTTTTTCCATGTCCGGCGAAATGCGAACAGAACAAACGGGAGGGTGAACAGGAAGATATAAAGCCCGTTTGAACGCAGGGTGCAGACGAAAAAGCCGGAAAGGGAAAGCCCTGCCCAAATGTCCGGACGGTTATCCGGGTTGCAGAGCAGTTCATATAAAAAGCAAAGATATAACAGCATAAATCCGGAAAAAAGAATATCTTTCCAGACGGTTACGGCAAAAATTGCGTGAAATGGAACGAGCCCCCAGAAACAAAAAGACAGAATCAGCCAGAGGCGTGAAGCACCTGATCTTGCGAGGAGGGATAGCGTATAGGTTTCAATAGCGGCCATAGTGCACATCTGGAACAATACATAACAGGCGATTCCGGTGTTTATGCTTCCGGTCAGAAAAAATCCGATATGGTAAAACAGGGAGAACAAAAGCGTGTGCAGGATCGGGTGGTGGTTACTGAACGGGATCAGGCCGGTAGCCTGGGAAAACTGGCTGATGCTGTCCGGGGTCAGAACACCGGGAAACTGGTACAGAAACCAGAACAGCCAGCAGAAGAGCAGACCGAAGTAACAGAGCAGCTTCTGTTTGCGGGACAGGGCATGCGCTGCAGATATGGCTGGGGGTACAGGACATGCACCGTCAGGCTGCTGCAAAGTGTTTTGGGCAAAACGCCGCTGCTGTCTGGATGCAAGAAACAGCATGGACAGTTCACAGAATCGGAAGAATATAAAATACAGACCGATAACCGCAGCCGCCAGGAATGCAAGCCTGAATATGCGGCTGTCAAAGCTGCCGGACAGTTCAGCGTGCTTTGCTGCTGCATAAAATAAGGTGTAGAGAACCGCGAGAAGTCTGCATATTGGATAAAAATGGCGCGGAAGCACAGAAGAAGCTGCTCCGATATTCGTCAGCCTTTGCGTCAGCGTTGGAGAAAAAAGGAGGAGCATGCCTGCAAAGATCAGGACAGAAAAAATATCTGCCGGATGGATGGAACCGATATCGCATAGTGCAAAGGCTGCAAAAAACGCTGCAGTAATCCGAGTGATACCGGGCTTCTGGAATGAAATTATATTTGTCATAAGATGGGAGTCCTCCTGGAAAGCAATGAATGATTTTGATCTGTATATGGATTCAGTTTAGTGTCAGTGAGGGAAAAAAGCAAGAAAATTACCCGGAAAATGGAGCACCTCCATTTCCTTGACATGAAATGGGGGCAATGGTACATTTAATGCATCAGACAGGGGTATCAAAATTATGATAATGATTTTAATGGAATGGGCGTATATGGCGACGTTGTCGTTTCTGATGGGCTTTGCGTGTCTTGCACCGTTTCGAAAAAAGGGCGGTTGTCAGATTCATAGCGCAGTAACCTATATGATGGCGGGTCTGCTCGTATGGAATGTGTATGCAGAGTATTTCAGCCTGTTTGCCGGCGTTGGCTTCTGGGCAAGTCTGATTGCCGTTTTTGCTGCGGTCATCGGCGGAATGCTGCTGCGTCGGGATTTGGCGGATTTTTTCAAAATTTCGAAAACACAGGCATGTCAGAAAAAAACGGAAAGAAGCGACGAAGGGCTTGAAAACTCAAAAAGCCTTTGGTGCAAAAAAAACAAAGCCGTCTGGCTGCTGTATGCCGGTCTGACGCTTTTATTTGCATACGGCTCGTCGAGGGGCTATATGCACTACGATACGGGACTGTATCATGCACAGGCAATTCGATGGATCGAAGAGTACGGCGTTGTGCCGGGCCTTGCGAATCTGCACAGCCGGTTCGGTTACAACAGCGCTTCCTTTGCACTCAGCGCCTTCTTTAGCGAGACGTGGCTGATCGGACGGCCGATGCACTGCGTGGCTGGATTTTTTGCGCTGCTGTGCGCGTGTAAATGCGCGGCAGGGCTTATAGCATTTTGGAAACGAAAAAAAGTGCGAATATCGGATTTTTTATCTATCGGCGGGATCTTTTATCTGATAGCAGTGTTCCGGGAGATGGTTTCCCCGGCGTCCGATTATTTTGCAATGTTGGTTTTATTCTGGGTAATAATGACCTGGGTGGAACTGTGGGAGCAGGAAAGGGACTGTCCCATCGGGGAAAAGCAAACTGTGCCTTACGCGCTGCTGAGTCTGTATCTGGTGTATGCGGCGACGGTGAAGCTGTCCACAGCGGTAATTTTGCTTCTGGTTCTGTATCCGGCGGTGTTGCTGCTTAGGCAGAAAAAATGGCTGCAGATTGCAGGCTATATTGCGCTGGGACTTCTGATTGCATTTCCGTATCTGGCGCGGAATGTGCTGATTTCTGGCTGGCTGTTTTATCCGTTTACGTTTTTGGACTGGTTTCCGGTAGACTGGAAAATTTCCAAAGGCTATGCGGACAGCGACGCAAAGGAAATCCAGGCGTATGCGCGGGAGATTTATAATGTTTATCAGCTGGATCAGCCGTTGAAGCAGTGGCTGCCGAACTGGTTTGCAGCGCAGGCTGGATTCGATAAGCTTCTGGTGCTGGCAGGCTGGGCAGCGATCCCGGTGAGTGCAGTGCTGGCGGTGCTCGGAGCTGTGCGCGCAGTCAGAGCAGACCGGGTGACGGTTGCGTCCCATGCGGGCAGCGCTGCGTCCGCGGAGAATGGTACGCGCGCGTTCAGAGCAGACCGGGCGGCGGTTGCGTTCCGTGCGGGTAGTGCTGTGTCTGAACGAGAAATCGGCGCACCCTTGCCCGCCCGCCGAGTCGCACATCTTACGCCCTTGTGTTTTTCCCTGCTTCAGCTGTGTGCAGTGGTCGGTTTTTTCTTCTGGCAGCTTGGGGCGCCGCTGGTGCGGTACGGATATTTTTATGTGTTGTTTTTGCCGCTGACGGTGTTTGGAAGCCTGTATTGTATGGCGGCGGAAAAGCTGGCTGGTTCAGAACAGGGACACAATGGACGTAAATGGTTGAAAAATGCCGGATATTGGGCATTTGTGGGATTGCTGGTAGCATTTTTTACCTATAAGGGGTATAATCTGATACAGATGGTTCGGGAGCTGGCATATGAGCCGTATTATCTGTGGCAGCAGGATTATGTAGATGGATCTGCAGAGATGTACGAAGTGGATGGTGTGACGATCTATGTGCCGACGGACAGAGGGCAGATCGGGTATAACAAATTCCCGTCATCCCCAATCGTACAGGATATCGAGCTGCGGGGCAACTCGATTCGGGACGGTTTCCGGAAAAAGCCGAAATGATCCGGCAAAATAGAAGCGATCCGGAAAAAGCCGAAAAGGATTTGTAAAAATGCATGGAATGGGCTGACGGAAGCGCAGCACTTCAGAAAGGAAATACAACATGAAAACCTATGGCGTAATTATGGCAGGCGGGGGCGGAACCCGTTTCTGGCCGCTGAGTACAAAGGCAGAGCCGAAACAGTTTTTAAACCTGTCCGGCAAAGATATTCTGGTCAATGAGACGATCGACAGACAGCATGACCTGATGGATCAGAAGGACATTTTTATTGTGACCAATGAGACACAGGCAAAGATGATGAAGGAGCGCACAGGAGGCAGAATTGCGGCAGATCATATTCTGGCAGAGCCTGCGGCGCGCAATACAGCAGCGTGTATCGGTTATGCGGCGATGGAAATTCTGCATAAATACGGTGACGGCGTGATGTGCATTTTTGCGGCGGACGCTTATATTCGCGATGAGGCGGAATACACCCGCGTGATGAAGGAAGCGGTTCGTGCAGTGGAAGAGACGGACGCACTTGTGACGATCGGGATTCATCCGACGTTTCCCTCGACCGGCTATGGTTATATCCGCAGCGTGGAAGAGGCTGGAAAAGTATGGCGCAAGGTAGAAGAATTTGTGGAAAAACCGGATTTGGAAACGGCGAAAAGCTATCTGGCATCCGGCAGTTACGCGTGGAACAGCGGCATGTTTGTCTGGAAAGCCTCCACGATTCTTCACTATTTCGAAGAACTTCTGCCGGATGTGTACGCCTGTCTGAAACAGATCGGGGCAGCGCTCGGCACAGAAAAAGAGCAGGAGGTTCTGCATGAGGTTTATCCGACCATCCCGAAGATTTCCGTGGATTACGGCATTATGGAGCGCGCAAAGGGTGTTCTGATGCTGGAAGGAGATTTCGGCTGGAACGACGTTGGCAGCTGGGATACGCTGGATGCAGTGCGCACCCGGGATGCTGCCGGTAACATCAGCTCCGGCGATACGCTGCTTCTGGACGCGAAAAACTGCGTTGTATACGGCGGTAAAAAGCTGATCGCCGCAGTCGGCGTTGAAAACCTGGTCATCGTAGAGGGCAGGGATTCGATTCTGGTCTGCCCTGTCGATCAGGCACAGCGCGTCAAGGAGGTCGTTGAGACGCTGGAAAAAGAAGGCAGGACGGAACGGCTTTAAACGGCGAAAAAACGCGAAATATCACGACCGTTTTCCGTTTGGTTTCCAAAATCTGAGTGTTAGAATAAAGTAGAAAGCAGCGGCAGAATGTTCACAGTGCGGTCACACTGTTGGTGCGGAAAAAAGACTCAGAGGAGGAATCAGAAATGGCTGCAGAATGGAAAGAAACACTCGAAACGGAGCGGGAGATATCGGCGTTTATGCTGGAACTTGGGATTCCGGCGCATTTGAGGGGATATTATTATCTGAGGGAGGCGGTTTTGCTGGCTGTCTCGGATATGGAACTGGTTGGCAGCGTGACGAAGCTGTTATATCCGGTGATCGCAAGGCGTTACAAAACAACGCTTCAGCGGGTGGAACGCGCGATCCGAAACGCGGTGGAGGTGTCCTGGGAACGGGGCAATCCGGAGGTGTTTGAGGATCTGTTCGGGTTCAGCCGGGAGACGGGCGCGCCGAGGCCGACAAACAGCGAATACATAGCGAGAATTGCGGACAAGATAAGAATGGACGCAACTACAGGAGAGAAACATGTTACTGAGCGTAATCGTACCTTGCTATAATGAAGAGGAAAACGTTCCGATTTTTTATGAGGAAATGATGAAAAATTCCGCTTTTTTGGAGCAGGAAAAACTGGAGCTGGAAATTATTTATATTGATGATGGTTCCAAGGACAATACCGCAGCGGAGGTTCGGAAGCTTCACGAAAAGGATGAACGGGTGCATTTGGTGTCCTTTTCCCGCAACTTTGGCAAGGAAGCCGGAATTTATGCGGGTTTCCAGAAAGCAAAGGGGGACTATGTCGTGATGATGGACGCTGATCTGCAGGATCCTCCGTCCCTTTTACCGGAGATGTTTTCCTACATTAAGCAGGGCTATGACAGTGTGGCAACAAGACGTGTGACCCGAAAAGGCGAACCTCCGATCCGGTCGTTTTTTGCAAGGATGTTTTACCGCATCATGAATAAGATTTCCAAAACGGAGATCGTGGACGGCGCACGCGACTATCGCCTGATGACGAGACAGGTTGTGGATTCGATTCTTTCGATGTGCGAATATAACCGTTTTACGAAAGGAATTTTCGGCTGGGTCGGCTATGAGACGAAGTGGCTGGAGTATGAAAACGTGGAACGCACCCACGGCGAGACAAAATGGAGCTTCTGGAAGCTGTTTTTGTATTCGCTGGATGGAATTACCGCATTTTCAACAGTGCCGCTGGCAATTTCGTCTATCATGGGCGTTGTGTTCTGCATTATAGCATTTGTGGCGATCATTGCCCTGATTATCAAAAACCTGATTTACCATGATCCGACGCCCGGTTGGCCGTCGATGGTATGTATTATTCTGTTGGTTTCCGGCGTGCAGCTTTTCTGCCTGGGAATCGTGGGACAGTATCTGTCCAAGACCTATCTGGAAGTGAAAAAGCGTCCGATTTATCTGGTAAAGGAAGAACTGTAATGAATTATGAGAACCTGATCAGCATTGTGATGCCGGTTTTTAACGCCCAGGCGTATCTGGAGGAAGCGCTGGAATCGGTTCGCCGCCAGACATGGACGGACTGGGAGCTGCTGGTGGTAGACGATCATTCTACGGACGGGAGCGCAGGTCTTGTGTCAGAAATCTGCAGAAAAGACGCGCGAATTCGGCTTCTTTCCCAGACGGACGGGGTAAAGGGCGCGGCAAATGCAAGAAATTTCGGGACAGCACATGCAAATGGACGTTATCTCGCATTTATGGATGCGGACGATATCTGGCGGGTGGACAAGCTGGAACGAGAAATGGCTTTTTTGCGGGAAAAAGACGCAGCCTTTGTATTTTGCTCGTATGAATTTGGAGACGAGCATGCGGTCGGAACCGGCAAAATTGTGCGGGTTCCCGATCAGTTGACTTATCAGAAAGCGCTCAGCCGGACGGTCATTTTTACAAGCACGGTGCTGTTTGACCGGGAAAAAATTGACAAGGCGCTTTTGCAGATGCCGGACGTGCCGAGCGAGGACACGGCGATGTGGTGGCAGATTTTAAGAAACGGACACGTCGCTTACGGGTTAAAGGAAAATCTGGTGATCTACAGAAGACCGGAAAAATCCCTTTCCTCGAACAAGCTCCGGGCGATTACAAGAATCTGGGGACTTTACCGGAAACAGGAAAAAATGTCGGTGATCGCAAGCGCAGCATGTTTTTGTATGTGGGCGGTGCGCGCTGTGTGGAGAAGAATATAGCGGGAGAACGGAAGATGAAGAAAAACGATTCTGTCAAGCGGCTGATTATTCTGGCGCTTGGGCTGATTGGACTGTGCGTACTGACTGCTTTTTATGCGCACGACTGGTTCGCCTATTATTATCATCATATTGCATGGAAAACACATAACCGTTTTAATGTAAACGGTCATTTGCTGATTGTTGCTCTGTATTTCATATTGCTCTTTTTCTTTTCCAATACTTATGGAGCACTTAAAATCGGCTATCTGAAACCGCTGGATATTTTCCTGTCTCAGCTGTTTTCCCTTCTGTGCGTCAATGTAATCAGCTATGCGCAGCTGTCCCTGATGTATGGCTGGTTTATCATCGGCGGGGGGCATATGGTGTCGATGATGCTGTATCAGCTGGTGTTTGCAGGGCTGTGGGGCTGGCTGTGCAATCTGATTTACCGTCGCGCGTTTCCTCCGCGGGAGCTGCTTTTGGTGCACGGTGAGCGCCCGGTAGAGGATATCCTTGGGAAATTTGCAGGACGGAAGGATAAATATCATGTTGCAAAGTGCATGAACATCAAAGAGGGGTACGATGCGGTGATCCGCGAGGTCGGAAAGTATGACGCGGTCGTTCTCTGGGATATTCATACGATGGACAGAAACGTGCTGCTCAAATATTGCTACAGCCATTCGATCCGCGTTTATATGATGCCGAAGATTCCGGATGTGCTGGTAAAGGGAAGCGAGCAGCTGCACTTGTTTGATACGCCGATTCTGCTGACGAGGGAATATGCGCTGAGCGTAGAACAGAGAATTGCAAAACGGTTTATCGATGTAGTATGTTCGCTGATCCTGATTGTTGTGACATCGCCGATCATGCTGATTACGGCGGTGGTGATCAAGCTGTATGATAAAGGTCCTGTGCTGTACAAGCAGGTCCGCTGCACGAAGGATGCGAAAGAATTTTATATCCTGAAATTCCGCAGTATGCGCGTGGATGCAGAAAAGGACGGTGTGGCGCGGCTTGCCGCCAAAAACGATTCCCGGATTACGCCGGTCGGCAAATTTATCCGTGCGGTTCGTATCGACGAGCTGCCGCAGCTGTTCAACATTTTAAAGGGCGAGATGTCCTTTATCGGTCCCAGACCGGAGCGGCCGCAGATCATCCGCGAATATATAGAAGAAATGCCGGAGTTCGCATACCGTACCAGAGTGAAGGCCGGGCTTGCGGGATATGCGCAGGTATACGGAAAGTACAATACAACGCCCTATGACAAGCTGAAGCTGGATCTGTTTTATATTGAAAATTATTCTGTATGGCTGGATTTGAAGCTGATGCTTCTGACATTGAAAATCCTGTTTACGCCCGACAGCACGGAGGGCGTGGACGAGAAGCAGGTGACCGCCATGAAAAAACAGGTGCAGGAGGAAGAAAAATAATGCCTCTGAAAAGAGATGAAGCATTTTGGAAAGAGGGCATGGACGAAAAACGCTTTGCCCTCTGTTGTATTCATAAAATATGGATCTGTCTGGCGGCAGCTTTGGCTGGCGCTGTTTTTGCTGCGGGGATTTATCTTGGTGTGCGGCAGCTGACGATGGGGCCGAAGCAGTATCGGTCGGAGGTTTTATATTCGATCGTCTATGATATCGACGAGGACGACGAGGTTTTAAAAGAATTTATCAACGAATATAACGCCTATACCTGGGGGGATATGATGCGCTCCGACCGCGTGATGGATACGGTGCTTTTGCAGCTGCCGGATGTGGAACGGTCCGTGATAGAGGCTTCGATCAGCACGGAAATTGCGTCTGACCCGGAATTTCTGACGGCGTACTTTACGACAGGGGACGCAGCACTGTCCGACCGGATTGCAGCGGCCTATAACTGCGCGATGACGGCATTTGGACAGACGATGCAGGGACGCGGTCTGACGGCAATTGAAGTATGGAAAACCGTTTCGGCACAGGCGGTGCTTCCGGAAAATAAAGTGAAAAACGCGGCGGCGCTCGGTCTGGTGCTCGGACTGCTTGTCGGAATCCTGGGCGTGGCAATCTGGTATGTTCTGGACGATTCTGTTTTGCTCAGCTCAGACGTGGAAAAACGCTGCGCAATCCCGGTTCTGGGCTACCGCACGGCAAAGACCGATGAACAGTTCGGTGCGCTTCTGGATGCGCAGCTGAGAGCCAAAGCGTCTCAGAGTGCTTTTCAGGAAATTTCGCTGGACACGGTGCTTTCCGGGACGATGGGACTTGGGGAAGAAGAAAAGATTCCGCTTATCCTTTTGGTTCGCTGGAACACACCCTGTATTAAAAAACTCGGACTTGCCCTTGATTTGCTTGCTCAGCGGGAGATCGCGGTTGTGGGCGTGATCCTCACGGACGCGGACGCACGGTTTTTGCACGCGTACTACAGAGTGTAGGCTGCCAGTTCACTCGTGGCAGCCTGTAGGCAGATTCCATGCTCGCATGAGAATTTGCCTACAGACTGCTACGAAGGGAGCGCCCATTTTATGAGCAAAAAGGAGCTGCGAAGCAGCGGAAAGCATCGAAGATGCGATTCATGACAATAGAATGTCCGCGGAGCGTGCATTCTATTGTATTGCGAATGGCGCGGGTGAACTGGCGCACGATTACAAGAAACAAAGGAGACGGCTCATGAAACTGCAGATTCTGGTTTCCTCCCTGAATCAGGAGGTCAAGTCGCTGGCAGAGAAAATGAATCTGCAGGCGGATGCAATTCTCATCAATCAGTGTAACGAAAACCGTTACGAGGAATGGACGCAGGACGGTCATCGGATCCGCTGCTATCATCTGGCGGAGCGGGGTGTCGGGCTGTCGCGCAACAACGCGCTTCTGCGTGCGGACGCCGACCTGTGCCTCTTTTCTGATGAAGATATCGTTTATGACGACGGTGCAGCTGAGCGGATTATCGAAGGGTTTGAGCAGCATCCGGAGGCGGACATGCTGTTATTCAATGTGCGCGTGCAGGAGAGCCGCTTTACCTACTGGAATTCGTTTTATAAGCGGGTGAGGTGGTATAACTGCGGTCGTTATCCGGCATACAGCTTTGCGCTGCGCACGGCGAAGATGCACGAAAAGAATCTGACCTATTCGTTGTTGTTCGGAGGCGGCGCGAAATATGCAAATGGAGAGGACAGCTTGTTTATCCACGACTGCCTGAAAGCCGGGCTGAAAGTCTACAGTATTCCGGTCGAAATCGGAGAAGAACAGCCCAGACCGTCAACATGGTTTTTCGGCTTTGACCGCAAATTTTTTCACGACAGGGGCGTTTTGTATCATGTGCTGTACGGAAAGCTGGCGGCGGTGATGGGATTTCGGTTTCTGCTGAAAAATAAATCCAATATGAATTCTGAGAGCTGCCCGGAGGGGCTGACCTTTGATGAGGCGAAAAAAGCGCTTCTGTCCGGAATCCGCGACGCAAAGGGAGGGCTGTAAATGGTATTTTATTTTCTGATTACAGCGGTTACGATTGCGCTCGCGGGGCTGATGGACGCGGTCTGGACGCGCTCGGGGCAGGAGGCAGGCGGTGTAGTGCGGTGCGCTGGACAAGCCGCCGAGAGTGCGGCATCCGGGAATGGCAGGCGCGCCCGCGGCATCCCATCATCCGGCGGCGGCTTGTTTCCGGCGGGCGTTTCCCGACGCCGCGCCTTCGACATCGTGTGTCTCGCTGCTATTTTCCTGATTCTGGCGGGCGTGAGTGCGCTGCGTCTGGAGGTCGGTAACGATTACGGCAAATATGTCGAAAATTTCCACGAAATCTGGGCGGGAACCGATCAGGCGTATGTGGTGACGGAAGCCGGATTCAATTTCGTGGTATGGCTGATTTATACGATTTCCGGGTATGAAAATTATCTGCTGGTATTCGCGGTGTTCGGTGCGGTTACAGCTTTTTTGTTTTTAAAGGCGTTGTATGAGCAGAGTGAATGCTTCTGGCAGAGCTTCGCGATGTTCATGCTGCTGGGCGTATATTTTCGGACATTTACGACGGTGCGTTATTATCTGGCACTTGCCGCAGCGCTGTATGGAATCCGGTTTGTACTGCGCAGGCAGTATGGCTGTTTCGTGATCTGGATTGGCATTGCGGCGCTGTTTCATAAATCTGTTCTGATGGTGCTTCCGTTGTATTTGTTGGCTGTGCTTCCGTGGAAAAAATGGATCGCGCCGGCGCTGACTGTGATCGGAGGGATCGGTTTTGTTTTCCAGCGTCCGCTTTTAAATCTGGCGCTGACGTGGTATCCTACATACAGGGACACCGTATATCTGTCACAGGATATCGGTCTGAAAGCGAATGCGTCCGGAATCCTCCGGTGCGTGCTCGTTTTTATGCTGGCGGCAGTGGTTGGTAGGTGTGGAATGGAAAAGGAGCAGAACTGTTTCTGCCTGAAATTAAATTTTTTCGGACTGCTGTTTTATACCTGCGGATCGTTTTTGCCACTGGTATCGAGAATGTCCTATTATATGATTACGCCGCAGCTGCTGCTCATTCCGGGACTGCTTGGCTGCGTGGAGAACCGGAAGCGGAAAAATATTTTAACAGTACTTGTGGGGATCGTATGTCTGGGGTATTTTTTGTGGTTTTTAAAAACGGCATCCGGAAGCGGGATGCGCGTGCTTCCCTATAAGACCTGGATTTTTACGGATAAGGAGTGGATCAATGGCGCAGATTTCTTTTAGCATTGTGGTAGTATGCTTAAACCCCGGCGAAAAGCTGTTGAAGACGGTGCAGAGCGTATTGAACCAGAAATACGGAAATTATGAAATTGTGGTAAAGGACGGCGGTTCGACGGACGGCTCCCTGGAACAACTTCCGGCGGATAGCAGAATCCGGGTTTATACAAGACCGGACAGTGGGATTTATGACGCGATGAATCAGGCGATGTCCTATGTGACCGGTCAGTTTGTCCAGTTTTTAAATTGCGGAGATCTTTTACACGACGATATGGTGCTGGAACGGCTTGCAGCTGTGATTGAGCGCAAGCGCGGCAGGGGAGCCGACGGGGAAGGCCTGGGACATAAGGAAAAAGAGCGGATTTTTTATGGAAATCAATATCATGAGGCGTGGGGCAGCGTGATCTATTCTGCACCGGAGGTCAATGATTTTACCTGTTACAGAAATGTGCCCTGTCATCAGGTTTGCTTTTACGACGTCCGTCTGTTTGCAGAGCGTGGTTATGACGTAAAATACCGTGTCCGCGCAGATTATGAGCATTTTCTGTACTGTATTTATGATCGGAAAGCGGAAGCAGTTTATGTGGAGATGATTGTTGCGGATTACGAGGGCGGGGGCTTTTCCGAGACAAGGGAGAACCGTCGGATTTCCGAAAAAGAGCATGCCGAAATCACGAAACGCTATCTCGGACGCGACAAGGCGCTGCGTTATAAGCTGCTGATGCTTCTGACACTGGCACCGCTTCGGACAAAGCTTGCAGAGGACGAAAAATATTCCGAGTGGTACAACGGGATCAAGGCGAAAATTTACGGAAGGTGCGGCCATAAGGACGAACCGGGGGAGAATCGGAAATGAGAGTATTATGGGTATGCAATATCATGCTCCCGGTAATCGCGCAGGCGCTTTCGCAGGAGTATAGCGTGCGGGAGGGCTGGCTGTCCGGGATACTGGGGCGGTATCTGGAGACAGAGAACGGCGCAGAGCTGAGCGCAGCGGACGTGACAGACAGCGCTGCATCGCCCGGCGGACGGCAGCAGGGAGCCGAAACTGTGGCTGCACTGACGCTCGGCATCGCATTTCCGGTTGCACCGGGCAGGGAGGAGCTATCGCAGCGTCTGCAGCTTGGCAGCTATAAAAAAGAAGTCGCCTGCTATGGCTTTGCAGAGGATTTGGAGCACCCGGAGCGCTATGACAGCGCGATGGAAGCGCGTTTTTTGCAGATTTTAGAGGACTTTCAGCCGGATCTGGTGCATATCTTCGGGACGGAGTTCCCGCATGGCTATGCCTGTGCGAAAGTATTTCACAGACCGGAGCGGACGCTTGTGGGCTTGCAGGGACTTTGTATTTCCTGTGCGGACAACTACATGGCAGATCTCCCGGAAAATGTACAGAACAGCAGGACACTGCGAGATATTTTAAAAAAGGACAGCATCCGGCAGCAGCAGGAAAAGTTTTATCAGCGCGCGGAAAACGAGAAAAAACTCCTGTTGTCAGTCGGACATGTGACGGGACGGACGACATTCGATAAAACGATCAGTTTGGAGATAAATCCATCCCTTGTTTATCATACCATGAACGAGACAATGCGCCCGCAGTTCTACAGCGGATGCTGGGAGATCGAAAAAACTGTGCCCGGAGAAATCTTCATCAGTCAGGGAGATTACCCGTTAAAGGGCTTTCACTATCTATTGCAGGCGATGCAGGAAATCCTGCAAAACTGTCCCGAGGCGCATATCAAGGTGGCGGGCATCAGCGTGCTCGGCGTAAACGGAATAAAGAGCAGAATCAAGATTCCGGCATATGGAAAATATCTGCGCAGGCTGATTTTGAAGAATCGCCTCGAAGGAAAAGTGCGTGTGCTGGGAAATCTTTCTGCGGAGGAGATGAAGCGGGAATATTTGTCCGCGCAGATATTTGTGTGTCCGTCTGCGGTGGAAAATTCCCCGAATTCCGTGGCAGAAGGGCAGCTTCTCGGCGTGCCCGTGGCGGCGAGCAGAACCGGCGGAATCCCGGATGTTGTAAAAGACGGCGTAAGTGGTCTGTTGTTTGAGAAAGGAAATGTTCACGAGCTTGCCGCGTGCGTCAGCCGGATTCTGACAGATAAACAGCTGGCAAAGGAGTTGTCGGCTTCGGAACGGGAGACTGCGGCGAAGCTTTACAACGGTGAAAACAATTATCAAAAACTCATAGAAATTTATCAAAGCATCGAATGGACGAAGCTGCTGACCGGAGCAGGAAAGCGGGAATGGAGGAAAACATGAAGGCTGTTTTTATTTCCAATTATATCAATCATCATCAGATTCCGTTTTCCAACGCACTGTATGAACAACTGGGGGACGATTACCATTTCATCCAGACCGAGCCGATGGAAGAAGAACGGATTGCGATGGGCTGGGGACTGGATGCAGCGACTCTGCCATATGTTGTTTGGGCGGATCGGGAGGAAGAACGCTGCCGGAAGCTGATCGAGGAAGCGGATCTGGTGTTTGCAGGCTGGACGAAGCGGCTGGATCTGGTTTTACCGCGGCTTTCCTCGGGAAAGCTGACGTTTCGGGTGAGCGAGCGGATTTACCGCGAGGGGCAGTGGAAAGCGATCTCTCCGAAGGGGCTGCTTGCAAAATATAAAGAACATATCCGGTTTCGAAACCAGCCGGTGTGGCTTTTGTGCTGCGGCGCGTATGTGGCGTCGGATTTTTCACTGATCGGGGCTTATCCCGGGAAAAAGCTGAAATTCGGCTATTTTCCGGAGACGCTGCGCTGTCCGCAGGAGGAATTGTTTGCCAAAAAGAATACGGATAAACTGCAGATCGTCTGGGCGGGGCGGATGATTTCGTTAAAGCACCCGGAGTTTGCAGTGAAGTTGGCTGGAAAATTAAAGGAACAGGGGTATTCGTTTGAGCTGCACTTTGCGGGAGGCGGTCCGATGGAAGAGGCGCTGAAGCAGGAAGCAGCAGCGCTCGGAGTGGCAGAGAAAATCGTTTTTCATGGATTTTTAAAGCCGCAGGAGGTTCGAAGCCTGATGAAACGCTGCCAGCTGCATGTGTTTACAAGCAACTATCTGGAAGGCTGGGGTGCAGTAGTCAGTGAGGCGATGAACAGCGGCTGCTGCGTGGTGGCAAACCGTCAGATCGGCGCGGTTCCGTTTTTGATTGAGGACGGCGTAAACGGCAAAAGCTATCCGGATGGTTCTTATGAAGCCTTCGAGCGGACGGTATTGGAGCTGTGCGCGCAGCCCGAGCAGATCACAGCGCTCGGAAAAGAGGCATACCGGACGATTACAGAAAAATGGAATGCAGAATGTGCGGCGCAGCGCTGTCTGGAATTTTATGAAGGCTGGAAAGCCGGAAAGCTGCCGGAGTGGGAGGATGGACCGCTCTCTGCCGCGCCGAAGCTTTCCGCACGCTGGAGCTATAATGAGGGAACATTGGATGGAGAATAAAACAGAACAAAACTGCCTGATCAGCGTGATCGTGCCGGTCTACAATATCCTGGACTGTCTGGAGCGATGCGTCAACAGCATCTGCGCCCAGACCTGGAAAAATCTTGAGATCCTGCTGGTGGATGACGGTTCGACGGATGGAACCGGAAAGCTGTGCGACCTGCTTGCCGAAAAAGATGACAGAATCCGGGTTTTCCATAAGCCGAACGGCGGTTCTTCTAGTGCGCGAAACCTTGGAATCAGTATGGCAAAGGGAAAATGGATCGGGTTTGTGGACAGCGACGACTGGATCGAGCCGCAGATGTATGAAAGGCTGTATGAAGCTGCGACCGCTGCAGGCACTTCAATTGCGCAGGCTTCGCGGGATGAGATCGACGAGGATTACCACAAAAGACCGGACGTCTGTACGCCGCCGGAACAGGAAGTTACCTGCACGGCAGAAGATTTTCTGAAAACGCTGCTGCTGCATCAGGGCGATTGCTCGTTCTGTACGAAGCTGATCAAAAAGAGCCTGTTTGAAGGTCACCGCTTCCCGGAGGGAAAGTTAAATGAGGATTTCCGCCTGCTGGTTGAGCTTTTATGTGAGGGCGAAAGGGTGCGGATCTTGCCGGAGCAGCTGTATCACGTTTTTTACCGGATCGGGAGCAATACGCGCCGGAAAGATAAAAACGATTTTTCGAGAGTGTTTGAGGATATCGTAGAAAATGCGGATTATATGGAGCAGCTGACCCGGGAGCGCTACCCGGAGCTTCGGGAATATGCGGTGCGCTTCGCACTCGTTCAGCGCCTGGATTATCTGCTGCACATCCCGGTGGGACGGATGGTGGATACGGATGTGTTTTACAAATCGGTAAAGCAGTATCTGCGCGGGCATTTTTCGGATACGCGGAAAAATCCGCTGCTGGATAAAAAGAGCAGAACCTATCTGACGTTTTTGACGATTGCGCCCAAAACCGTGCGCCGCGTGCACGGCTGGACGATGAAGCTGCGGGGAGTGGGGTGAAAAAACGCCGTAACATCAATCTCTATTGAGAGGATGCTACGGCGTTTTGCGTTCGGAATTTATGTTACAGTTCACTCGCGCCATTCGCAAAACGCGTCTTCGACGCTCTCCGCTGCTTCGCAGCTCGTTTTTGCTCATAAAGTGGCGCTCCCTCCGTACCTTTTTGTAAGCAGATTTTCATGCGAGCATGAAATCTGCCCACAAACGGTACGAGTGAACTGTAACGGTGAATATACGCAACTGTTGACTCTGTGCTTTTTACGGGATATAATTGGAAAGAGCTGCAGCTGTTGAAACCAACAGACTTGCAGGTTTATCAGGATGCGGCAGGCTGCAGACAGCACTGTAGTATCCCAAGAGAAGCGAGAGGGACAGACATATGAGCAAAAAGATTATTTTAACGGGGGATCGCCCCACAGGACGTCTTCATGTGGGCCATTATGTAGGCTCTTTGAAGGAGCGTGTAAGACTGCAGAATTCCGGTCAGTTTGACGAGATTTATATTATGATTGCGGATGCACAGGCGTTGACAGACAATGCAGAGCATCCGGAAAAGGTACGTCAGAACATTTTACAGGTAGCGCTGGATTATCTGGCATGCGGCCTTGATCCGGAAAAGGCAACGATTTTCATTCAGTCGATGGTTCCGGAGCTGACAGAGCTGACCTTTTACTATATGAATCTGGTAACGGTTTCCAGAGTACAGAGAAACCCTACCGTTAAAGCAGAGATCCAGATGCGTAATTTCGAAGCAAGCATTCCGGTTGGATTTTTCTGCTATCCCATCAGCCAGGCTGCGGACATCACTGCATTCCGTGCAACTGCTGTTCCGGTTGGCGAAGACCAGCTGCCGATGCTGGAACAGTGTAAGGAAATCGTACATAAGTTCAACAGCGTTTATGGGGACACCCTGACAGAGCCTGAGATCATCCTGCCCTCCAATAAGGCATGCTTAAGACTGCCCGGCATCGACGGCAAGGCGAAGATGAGCAAATCTCTTGGCAACTGTATCTATCTGTCCGACACAGAAGCAGATGTGAAGAAAAAGGTTATGAGCATGTTCACAGATCCGAATCATTTGCGTGTGGAGGATCCCGGCAACGTAGACGGAAACCCTGTATTTATCTATCTGGATGCGTTCTGCAGACCGGAGCATTTTGCAGAGTTTTTACCGGATTACCAGAATCTGGACGAATTGAAAGCACATTATCAGCGGGGCGGTCTGGGCGACGTCAAAGTGAAGAAGTTCTTAAACAACGTTATGCAGTCTGAGCTTGCGCCGATCCGTGAGAGAAGAAAATACTGGGAAGAGCATCTGACGGATGTTTACGACATTCTGAAAAAGGGCAGTGAGGTTGCAGAAGCAAAGGCTGCGGAAACCTTAAAGGATGTCAAGGCAGCAATGAAGATCAATTACTTCGAGGACAGCAGCCTGTTAAAGGGCGAATGAAAAATATCTGCGTGTTTCGCGGAAAAATAAAGGATTATCGGAAATAATCAGGGCGTGTGAAGGATGAGAACTCATTTTTTGCACGCCCTGATAATGTAAGAGGCGGCAGCACTTTTTGCTGTCGCCCCTTAGCGGCCTAAAAGCAAAGACAGGCGGGGCTGTCAATAGCGGACGTAGCCCGTTCATTTTACTGTGGACTAATATGTGTTGCATTTTTTTGCTTTCTTAATTCTGTTCCCACTAACACAATAGATAGCACAAACGCTGAAAAATCAGCAACAGGCCCCGCTAGCAATACTCCCATAATTCCGAAACGAAGCGGGAGCAGCAGGGTAAGCGGAATCA